>VFQN01005922.1_pt1 | contig 14488 bp, 16 predicted proteins | sample 3512371 | NCBI WGS metagenome assembly VFQN01 (sample SAMN10412370, study PRJNA504923) | tailings metagenome | isolation source: Replicate 2 from Balatoc abandoned mine | place: Philippines: Itogon, Benguet | collected 2017-08-28
CGTAGTTGACAAAAAATGACAAAGTGGACAAATTGGCAAACAATGACAATGTCAAGAAGAGCTTGAGATGAGTCTGGAGTCCTATTCTTGACATTATCTGAGTGAAAAAGGACATTTCTTCACTATGAATGATTGCTTATCGGTATTGTACGGGATTCCGGTGAAAGGTCGGTTTGCCGGTTAGGATCGCTTTTCCTAGAAAGAAATAATATTATATACAATTGCTTATGTCAATCATTTATACATTTCATCAGTACACTCAATGTCAACAATAATCAAAACAATATAATATGATATGATATGGTATGATATGTTATAATAACAATGTAATAGATTCATGTTAACTTCATGTTCTATCTACTTACTGGTCTATTTACCCTAATGTTCCAACAAATTCGTGAATAGCTCAGGCTCTATTCGGAGATGAAATGAAATAAAAACTAATTCTGGAAGATTTGTTCCTTAAATAATTTTTTTAAGTATTTTCTATCCTAATGCTCTATCTGCCAATTCACTCTCACGCGTTTGAAAATTCTACAATCTTTAAAGAAGATGAATCGAAATAATCAACCTTACAGAAGATGAAACCTGCATGAGCGTCAACATAAGGTGACTTCAAATTCTAGTGAAACCTCTTCCACTTCACAAAAGACTTTTCCACCTCTAAAAAGCGCTTTTTTCACAATTCTTCGATTCTCTTTGATTTGTCGTGGTCTCGTTATTAATAATTATCATTACTGCTATATTTCACGCAAATGCCTTCTTCTGACGAAAACAGCAAGGAAAACGAGGGCATCGTTGTCAAGCAAGAACTTGAAAAGCCGCCAGAAAGCAAAAATAAAGATGAAAAGAAGCCTGAGGAGTTGTCTGAAGATGATTTGGCTCTGAAGGAAGGCTTGGAATTAGCTGTCACAAGATTGAAAGAGGATGATGATAGTTTACATCGCCCAGCGCTGGATCATTTAGCAAATGAAATTAAATCATCGACTTCATCAATGACCTCAGTTCCAAAGCCGTTAAAATTCTTGAGACCGCATTACGAAACCTTGAAAACGGTTTACGAATCGTGGCCGATTACTCACTCAATGAAGAGGCAAATGGCGGATGTGATGTCTGTGCTTGCGATGACTATGGCTGCCCCCGGATCAAGAGAGTCGTTGAAGTTTAAACTCGCTGGAACGAATACGAACATCTCGTCGTGGGGTCATGAATACGTCCGCTCTTTAGCTGGGGAAATATCTGAAGAGTTCAATCAACGTTTAATGGAATCCCCCGCTGATGAAGAAGCGGATGTGGATGAGTTGATTGTGTTGGTGGATGACATCCTTCCTTTTCAAATGAAGCACAACGCTGAAGCTGAGGCTGTCGATTTGCTACTTGAAGTCAAGCAATTGACCAAGTTGGTTGAGACTGCTGACTTAGTCGATGAAAGAAACTATAGTCGAGTGTGTTTATATTTGATTCGATCTGCTGGCTACATTGAAGATCCTGATGAAGTCCAGAAATTATTCGAGACAACTTACTTGATCTACAAAAATCAGAACAAATACACTGATGCCCTACGTATTGCCGTCAAGCTTGGAAGTGACGAGAAGATTGCAGAACTCTTCTCCAACGAAGTGAATGCAAGTGAAGCGGAGAAGCTGCAAATGGCTTTTATTCTAGCTAGAGATCGACACCCATTCCAATTAGCGGACAACGATCGATTGAACGAACTTATCGGAAACAATCTGTTGTCGGAGCAATATCTTTCTGTCGCTAGAGATATGGATATTCTCGCACCAAAGGCACCAGAGGACATTTATAAAACGCATCTTGCCGAGGGAATTCAACCGCTCAGAAACCGCAATAATGCCGCGAACAACGCCAACTTCGATCCTGCCAAGGCAAACCTTGCTTCCAGCTTTGTAAATGCTTTCGTTAATGCTGGATTCAACAAAGATAAGCTGTTATTTGATGCGGAAAGTAGCAACAGTTGGATTTTCAAGCACAAGCAACATGGAATGATTAGTGCCGTTGCATCCATGGGAATGTTAATGATGTGGAATGTTGAAGAGGGTTTGAATCAAATCGACAAGTATTTTAATCATAATGAAGAGTTCATTAAAGCAGGAGCCTGTTTAGGCATTGGAATCCTCTCTAACGGTGTGAGAAATGAGTCAGATCCCGCTTTAGCTCTTCTCTCTGAGTGCGTTGAAAGCAAGTTACTACATGTGCGTCTCGCATCTATATGCGGGTTAGGACTGGCCTATTCGGGCACGCGTAAGAATGAGGTCAAAGAGCTCCTCGAGCCAGTGGTCGCCAATGCTGATGCTTCTATTGCCGAGGTCGCTCTTGCCACATTATCTCTGGGATTAGTCTTCGTTGGCTCATGCGACGAAGACATTGGAACTTTGTTGTTAACTCGTCTGATGGAAACTTCTGACATTGATCATAATCAATCGATCTCTCGATTCTTTAGTCTTGGTTTGGGTCTTTTGTATTTGGGGCAAGGTGAGCGAGTTGATGCTGTCTTGGAAGCCATTCGCACCATCGAGCATGCCCGAGGAAAGTATTGCGAAATCACTGCTTTGACCTGTGCATATGCGGGAAGCGGCAACGTACTCAAAGTCCAGCAAATGCTTAGACTGTGCACGGATCATCTTACTGAAGGTGCTGAACATCAGGCCGTCGCTGTTTTAGGTATTGCTCTCATTGCTTCGGGAGAAGAGATCGGAACAGAAATGACCCTTCGATCATTCGAACATTTACTTCACTATGGTGAATTACCTGTGAGAAGAGCAGTTCCTCTCGCACTATCGCTGCTTTATCTCTCGAATCCAGAGTACAACATAATTGACCAGCTGTCTCGATTAAGCCACGATCAAGATGCGGAAGTGTCTCAAGGAGCTATTTTAGGCCTGGGTCTCGTTTCTGCAGGCTCAAATAATTCTCGTGTTGCTAATCTTTTAAGACAGCTGGCAGAATTTTATGCCAGAGAGTCGAACCATTTATTCATTGTACGAATTGCTCAGGGAATGAATGCAACAGGAAAAGGATTACTCACCTTCAGCCCATTCCACTCTGACAGGTACAAATATATGATTTCCTCCTGTTCATTCTGATTTGTAAAATTTCTTTTTCGTAGGCTTTTAGTCAATGGACCTGGACTGGCAGGCGTTCTGACGGTTCTTCACGCTTGCATCGACATTAAAGGAACGATTCTTGATAAATATCATTTCCTACTCTATTATTTGTCAATATCGATGAATCCTCGATACCTCTATCTGGTGGACTCTGAGCTTCAACCTGTAAAAAGCAACGTTCGTGTGGGTTTAGCGGTGGAAACTGTGGGACAAGCTGGTAGACCGAAAACTATCACAGGCTTTCAGGTAATCTTTAATTTGCGTTGCATTGGTTTGTTTGACTCTTCGGAATTAGACACATACATCGCCAGTTCTACTGGGATTCAAAGATCGAGCAGAATTGGCTGGCAATGAATACACTTCGATAGCCACAGTTATTGAAGGGGTAACCATAGTTGAAAAGGTGGAGGAAACTAAAATGGAAACTTAATTATCGCAATATTAATTAACATAAACTAAAAGCTGTTCTCTACATACTGTATTGTGTAGACCTCATAGCAAAATAACTGCTGATTATGCAATTGTGCTTTTCATGCTTTGCACGTTTTCAGAAATCGATCTCACTCACTCGTGAACTAGTTACAATGTCTAACCGTCCCATGAGCAATAATTTTACAAAAGCACCACCACTGGCGACGGTGCGGAGGGAGCAAGCGAGTTACGATCCTTTATTTGATCATTTGAGTGGGCAAACTCGAGGTTCGTCTAGCTCACCAAAGACAGAAGGCTCGAACCGGAACAGCGACAACGATAACAGCTATCCACCGACTGCTGGATTTTCCTCAACTCCTTTCGCATCTTCTCGTTTATCTACAGGTGGTGATATCGTTGAGATGATGGCAGAAATGATTTTACAAGACACTAGGTAAGAGTATTGTTAGTTTTATTCCCTCCTTTATTGTCTGTTAGAATTCGTCCTTTGAATGCCAATGAAGTGTCTATGGATAAACAAGGACTCATTAACTTAGCTAACAATGCTGCGTGGACTCAGGTTGCGCGATTTTCGTCCTCGATCTTGGCCTCGTCCACACAGAAGCAACTCTCTTCCCAGGACTACTACTGCGTCTTACTTCTTCGTTACGAGGCCCTCTATAGATTGAAGATGTTTGATGAGCTATTGAGTGAACTTACCAACTTGCTGTCCAGTAACTTCAGTCGGTCTGATCAGCTGTCCGTCTTGTTTTTGGATGGAAATTTGTTTGACATTTATTGCTCCTTTCGCATCCTGAGGTACGAAGCTAATGTTCAATCAGGTCAGAGCCAAGCCGGATTTCGTGAACTTCAAGATACTCAAGAGTGGCTGCGTGACCAGCTAAAGCCAGACTCGGACAAAGATGCGGTCAGAGCCTGGTACTGGCTGCAGCAGATCGAACTCAACTTCATTAACTTCTACATCCGCAGTCGAAACTGGAAAATGGCCTTACAACTTCACAGGAAGATTTTAATACAAATAAACGACCTGCTCGCTGAGTATCAACCATCTTCATCTGATGCACTGGATTTAACTGCGGCAAAAGTTATGTTACTCTGTAAAACCACGAGACTTCTGCTCCAGGTGACCCAATCAAGCGCTAGAGTAGTATCTTCTCTTTACTTTGCATGTTATTATATTTTAGATAGGAGGGAGTATATCCGCGAAAATTCACTTTGAAGAGGCTTCTGCGCTCATCTCCTCGAACCCTGTGCTCAATTCTGACGGTTACTTGCAATCGCTTCTTCTCGTCACCCAGGGTCTCATCTTTTTCAGTGAAGATAAGGTGCGTGATTCGAATTAATATATTCTAAGAGTCTTTAACTTGTTCTCAGTACGATAACGCTGCTGAGACATTTTCCACTTTCTTGGATGGCGAGTGGTCGAAGCTGTATGAGAATGTGAGTCGAGTGGTTGCTCAACCAGTTGATGTGTTAAACAAGCCGAAAGCTTTCCTAAGCTTGCTGCTGCAAGCGAAGGATGAAAACCTTCTGAGCAGTGCGATCAATAATTATGCGATTTGTTGTCTGTATATGAAGAGGAACAGTGAGTCCATGCTGAGAATGGAGAAGCTCATCGGAAGTAACCCACCGAAGTACATGACCGACCCTATCGTATTCAACTTGTGTACGATGTATGATCTTTCCTTTGCTCCTGATGTCAGTCTCGCGAAAAAGAAGGCATTGCAGAAGATCTCAGTGAAGTACGGACTCAACGATCCGATTTTGAATTGGCGAAGCTTTCGTCTGAATTAGTTCCCTCTGAAAGTGTAGTATAGGTTGCAGGTGATTCGAAGTCGTTGTAATAACCTTTAACTTATCATATTATGGCTATTATGGTGTGTGATGTGCTTCCTTTTAATTTACGTGATAGTCTATTGACTCTGTATTGTGATTGTCTCTGGATCTTTCATGTGTGAATATGACCTGCTGGCCTCTCTCCAAAGGATTGATCTTCTTGTTTTGTGTTTCCTGTATCGTAGTGCTGATTATAGTTTCCCTATTTTCCAGTAGCATCTCACAAATCGACCTCCATCACCTGGATCTCTCCTTTATGATGTTCAACACCACCCAGGAAGTTTTCCCGACTCACTCTGCCATTCTTCAGAGTTGTTTGAGACTGGATCTCTTTTTAATCATCCTTTATATCATTTGGCAAACTTTTACAGAGTTGAATCGCCTCTTCCTCTGTCTGAAGACAGGCGGTCTCTTCCTCCTCCTCTGCTGGTCTTTTCTTTCACCCGCAACCTTCCTCACCCTCGTTGCTGCGGTCTTTTTCCTTTTCGCAGAGTCATTTGTGATAGTTGGGAGTATTGTAATGTTGGACTTGACGTTCTCCCTGCAGAGGAGTCTTCGGAGAGCGAACTCCGAGAATCTCTTTTACCTCGCTCTCGTCTCCTCTGTCCTGTTTCTTGTGCTCTTTACCGCAAGTTTTGCTTATTTGTCACGCCTTTCTCTGATTATCGCAATTATTCAAGCGTGTTTGTGTATCCTTCCTGTGCTTCTTTCGTGCTTTTTCTCCTCTGTTGTTTCTGTGAACTGGGCGGGGCTCTCTGTAATTGCTGCAGTAGGATCCTCGTACTTGGTTTGTCCTTTGTACTTCGCTCTTCCAGAGATAGCTGCAGTCGCAATCTCTATGTTTTGTAATTTGTTGCTGCTGATTCGTGCTGCAGTTGTCGTGGGCTCTAAGGACAATTCTCTCTTCAGAGCGATGGAGATAATCATGATTTGCGATACCTCTTACTGTAGCCACAGTAATAGAGTGTTATCCGATTCTCCCATACCATACACTGAAATTCCCTCTTCGTCCAGCGAAAGTGAAGGGTTGAGTGGCTTCGACAGAGAATCTGGTGTGAGTCAGTCGCGACCCTGGAGCCAACACCTGGCGAGTTTATTGTTGCTGTCAATCAGTTTTATTGCGTATAACGCGACTTTCTCCCTGAAAAGAATCGATGTCGAGGGCGAATCACAGCTATGGAGATGGTTAGAAGTTACAGCGTGGTTGGTGCATTGGAGTATCTTCTATCTCTCTTATTACCAGCGCAACAAGTTATACCAAATATATCTGCAACTAAAAGGAGAGCCAGAACAGCTGTCTATTGAGACACGTCAATCACCTTCATTCGTTGTCTAGTTCACTTGAAGGCAATCACCAGGCATCAACTATATACTCTCTCTTCGCGACTTTGCTCTGAATCAGCTTACTTGCCTCCTCTTCACTGAGACGGCCCTCTCCAATTATGATGTCAATCAGTGCTTTCTTCACGTCCTTTGGCATGCGCTTCGCACTACCGGAGATGAAGATACAAGCTCCCTGGAGTGATTGATCAGCTCAAAAGAAGAAAGAGATATCATCCACTCACCTGCTGCAACAATCGCCAGACTTCCACGCTACTCTCCTTCAGTAGATGAGTAACATACCGCTTAATGAGTTGCTCCTGAGAGAAGGCGCTTTTGAAAACGAGTGGGCGTTCGGATCCACAGCTCCTCTGCAATGTTTCCCAGTCTTGCTGGAAGAGGAAGTCTTTGTCTCTCTTACGACAGCCGAAGAAGATATGCAATGAGCAGATGCTTCTTTCATCTGTTGAATCCGCAACGCTACTGGTGTTACCATTGTTACTCGAGAGAAGAAGTTCGACGGCTAAGGAGCGAATTGGGGCGATGCCTGTTCCTGGTCCGATGCAGATGAGCGGTCGATTCTGTTTGAACCACGCCTCCTTGATCCTACTGTCGGAAACGATTCCTTTTTCGATTGAAAGACTGCAATAATCTTGAAGTGGAAGCAATTGACTGAGAAAGGTGGAGCAAAGCCCGTGACGCCTTCTTCTGTATGGAGTGATGTATTCCGCAACGGCGACACATAGATCGAGCTGGTTTGGCTGACAACTCAAATCTTGTGATTTATCGGTGGATTGGAGGAGGGAAGGGAACGATGCTATGGAGTATTTGCGAGGAATTAGCTTGGGACATATCTCGAGGAAGAGTTGCAGACTCAGACGCACTCGAGGGAAATCTTCGAGTACATCGATGTAACTTCTCCTCTCCTTCAGACAATATTGATAATAAAGATCTATTCCTGAAGCTGACGCCATCTCTAACAGCTTCTCTTTCTCTTCTACGTCGTCTGTGTTCTGTGAGAGGAGATGGAAGTAGGATGGTTTGGGAATGCCGCCGATCTCCAAGTGACTCTCGAATAACTCGCTCAGAGAAATCTTCTCGAAGGACGGGAGATGATACGACCCACCCGCAGATCTCTCATTCATTATAGTCAACGGAGTCTCTCGGGAGATTTCTTGTTCCCAAAGAGAGGAGGTGAGGAAGTATGTCACAGCTCTTTCGACGAGGGAAGATTCGTTTTTGTAGTAAACGACAGCGACGTCACCGCTCTCGTAAAAACTAGTTTGAACATTCTCTCTCTCCAATCTAATAAAACGAACATTCTGAGACCAATCAATAGATGTGAGTCGCTCATTTCGAATAACTTTGCAGCGAAAGATGTCAGTGTTGCTTCGGTCTGGCTCGAGACCCTGTGGGGTTAATAGAGGCGATGAGTACGGTCTTATGACATAAGAGGATCGAAAGATTGGATCAACTCTCAGGGAAAACTCAAATCCCATAGATTGTGCTGTATTTGTCAGTTCTAGAAGGAATCGATCTAGAGAACCGAAGTATCCGAACTTCGCCTGATCGTCTCCTAGTCCTAGCTGCACCACAGACTTCGCTCCAAGCTGCGACATCCTTACATGAAACTTCCTGGCACAAGCATTGTACTTCTCATAGCTTGAGTCACCGAAACCAAACACTGCGAAGCTCACACCTTGCAGTAAGGTAGGCGGTAAACTTCGTTTTAATAAACTATTCCAAAACCTCTTAAAAGACTTCGGAACATCTCCATCACCGGCTGTTGAGAGCAAGAATAGGAATAAACTTTGATCTGGTTCACTCAGTAGATCAGAGTACTCTTCCAGATGTAAGGCATTGATCACCTTGATCTGAATGGCGGAGGGGCTAGAAGGATCAATTCTGCGATAAAAGCTAAACGCTGCATCTTCAGAAGTCCCAGTCTCAGATGCATAGACAATGTAAAGTAGCTTCATCTTTGTCTCTGAGTTGGTGATGGATTCAGAGCAGTGTTTGGAGTGGTAAAGTGCTTTGATTGGATTGTCTCTTGTCTTGTCTTGTCTTTCTCCCAAGAAGAATGATCTGAGTATTTGAGTGTTTGAGTATTTGAGTGTTTGGGTTCAGCGCTCCTATTCCTTCACTCGGTTTTCGTAACGTTAACAACAACAATAAATAACAATAACAGCAATAATAACCCTTTACAGACTACTCACTCGACATTGACTCTCAGATCCCTCTACTTGAAACAACGCGACTTTCATGGGCTGTATTATCTCACAAAAAACAGCTCCTTCCACCATTCATTCGAGCCACGCAGAAGTCGAGAGTCATGACACCGTTGTCTTCAAAGTCATGCCCTCTCAGAAAGAGGCGAGGAAAAAGTTTGAAGAAGATGGAACGTTATTAAAAAATAGTGATGTTGGACATTTAGCGCTTAGAACGATGTTGGATGAGCCGATATCTCAGAACGCCCTAGGGAAGTTCGCGGCGAAGATTCAGGTGCTCGACATCTTCATGTGTTGGATTGATATTCAAGAATATAAGAATATCCCCACCATCAGTTACCGCAGAAGCAAGGCGTTGCACATCTTTCAGAAGTACATCAAGGAGGATGCCGTGCTGATGGTTGGCGTGACCACTCCGCAGGAGAGACAAAGAATCTCAGAAGACCTTCGCCTATCCAAAGACGACCCTTACATTCTAACGCCATCTTTCTTCGATTCATTGCAATCTAAGTGCTTCCTAGACATGTACCACAACATCTACCTGCCCTTCAAGCAGACGGAGGAATGTGCGCAGCTCAACCAGCAGCTCAAGGACAAGTACAACAAAGTGAAGCTCACGGACTTCGAATACTTTACAAAACTGGGAGAAGGAGGCTTTGGCTTCGTTGTTCATTGTAAGAAGAAGTCCACAGGCAAGCACTACGCGATGAAGATCCAGACGAAGCACGGCCTGCTCGACTCCTTCAAGGACGACCCGCACAAGGTCAGTCTCGAGAAAGATGTCATTGCTTCACTACAGCATCCCTTCATTGTGAATCTTTACTACGCCTTCCAAACGCCTTCACTAGCGATCATGGTGTTGGACCTGGCTGACGCGGGCGACCTTCACTCATGTCTCGCTCACGCACAACACAACCGCCTTCCAGAGGATCGTGTTCGCTTCTACATAGGCGAGATTAGTTTGGCTCTTGGGTACTTACACCAAAGAGGACTGATCTATCGCGATTTGAAGCCTCAGAACGTCTTGTTGAATAGCGATGGTCACGTGCAGCTGGTGGACATGGGCGGAATTATGGACGACCAGGGCAACTGGACTCAGAAACAGCAATCGCATTACAAATCCGTGCTTCCTCTCTTTTCGCCGCAACGTGATGAGCCCACTATCAAAGCTCTGGGGGTTATTTCCGAGGCCAACGAGGACGATCAGCTGAGCACAAGACAAGAGACGTCAGCGAACGACTCTATGAACTTCAACTCACCGCAGAGAAGTCGCAAGGAAGACTTTGCCTCGTCTCCAACAGCAAATAAGAAAAACAAACCAAAGAGAAAGCAGAGTATCATGGGAACCATCGGGTGAGTCGCCCTCTCTCTCTCCTACCATTCCTCCGCTCATTGAATTGCTCTTTGACTACTGTAGGTACATGGCGCCTGAGATGGTTTTGCTTCTGTCTCGACCTCCGATGTACGGAGAAAGTGCAGAGAAACACGCGACGAGGCGTCAGATCAAGAAGGGCTACACATATGCCGTGGACTGGTGGTCTCTCGGAGTCACGGCATACAAACTGCTCACTGGCAGTCGACCCTTCGGCGATCATCAAATGCATCAAATAGTCGAAGTAGCGACCACTCTGAACCAGGTAGTTGGCGAAAACATGCATTTTCGCGAGTACGCGATGCTCTTCCAGAAGCTGCAGTTCCCTCCCTACATCTCTCAGGCGGCGCAAGACTTTGTGACAAGACTGCTGAATGTGGACGATGAGCAGCGACTCGGAGCGGGAGAGAACGGCATTCAAGAGGTCAAACAACATGAGTTCTTCCAGGGAATGGACTGGGACTCCTTGGAGCAGAAGCAGATCCCTCCTCCTTACATGCCCTACGGCATCGACTACTATGACGGGTTCAATCCAGTGCCTGACCTCAGAACTCTCCTCGCCACGTACGACAAAGAGCATTACCTCGACGACGCCCCGGATGAGATGTTTCAAAAATACTTCGAGCATTGGTACGTCACCCCCCTTCTTATCTTACAGTTACAGCAATCTAATAATATGTAATATGTTAGGGACTTCATCTCGCCGCACACTCTGCGGGTGGAGGCTGGACTGTCACACATGATGGAGCAGTTGGTGACAAACATGAAGGCGCGGCGAATCATGGGCGAGTCTGAGAGTCGCAAGCCCGAGAAGGGCGAGAAGCTCTCAGAGAAGCTCTTCGCCATCATCACCTCGTGAGGTGATGGTCGAGGGGAAGATGATAGCCGTTAGATGACTGCCATGTCTGGAAATGTGTGTTTGCGTGTTTGTGAAGGGTTGTGAGTGAGTCAGTGAGTGAGTGAGCGTCTCATTGGAACGATTGGTGTGGTGTGAGGAAGTCTTCCAGTCTTAGATGTGGTGATGCTTTTATTCGAATCGTTTTATAGCTATTTGTGTTTTCATTCCTCTTTCTTTGTTAAGTTTCTTCATAATCTTCTTATTGTTCATCCCACTCGTCTTCCTCGTCTCTTTCTCCTCTGTTCTCCGTGTTTCTGGTTCTTGTCGATCGTTTGCGAGGAACGTATGGTCTTGTGCGTGGACGGAAGGACACTGTGTTGCCCTTCCCAGATGCTTTCCTCTCATAGACAAACTCGTCGGGAAATTCCTCGGCAAAGCCACGGAGGATATCGTCTGTAGTCGCGGTTGTAGTGGTCGGAGTGAACATTGCTCCTGTGAAGGGGGTGGGCAACGGTCGTCGTTGGTTCTTGTTCGCAATCAATTGGTTGGTAATGACGCCATCGCTGAAGATCTTCTTCTCTTCTTCCTTCAGCCGCGACTGCTGGAAGTAGTTTGACAGCACGAACCCCACAATCATGAGCAGGTGCACTGAGGTGGAGTTTCTCCCGAAGAGGTGTTTGATGAGAAGGAAGTACGACAGCACGAGAGCGCCAAGCTGCGTCGCACTACTGACGAACCTCCCACTACCAAAAGGGCTCTGGCGGATCGTATCTGTCAATCGCAACAGATAAGCTTGGAATTGCAGCAGTGCGTGATAACAGCGGTCCGTCAGCGAATTCAACCCTAGTCCTTCTAGTGCGAAGGATGACGTGGAAGACGAGTCAACCAAACTTTGAGAAAAGGAAACAGAAGAGGTATCTTTCTTTTCTTCCGATCCACCTCGGTTATTGATCACGATGACTCTGTGGTTGCGGAATGCTTTGATCTTCGGATGAATGACAGAGCAGCCGAGACAGAGATAGCGCTCGTTCTCTCCGCACTCCAGGCAAAAGAACTTACACCGTGACTCCTCACAGTTGCAACATTTCCTCTTCTTCTCGTCGAAGTCGATGAGAAGATCTTTCATGCGGTGGTTTTTGAATTGTCGTAGTTTGCGGTGAAGGGAAGAGCACTCCGAGCAAAAGAGAGAGAAGCTTCTTCCTCCCTGATCGATATTTGTGTGGGAAGAGCTACAGTCGAGGCATTGATAGTTCGAGACAGAACACTCGCAGTTCTCGCAGATGTTTAGCATTCTATTCTTTCCCTCTCTTATTGATGTAAGTGTCAAAGAAATGGGCACAAATCAAAAACTATGTGCTGATGGGTGCACAGATTCATATATTATTGTAAGGGAGGTCATGTCTCTTTAGAAGTCGTCAGTGCCAGAGAACTCGCCCTCGTCGCCGTCATCATCGTCGCCGTCTTCCTCTTCGTCCTCGTCATCATCATCGAGGAAGTCGTCAGAGCCGTGATCGTCATCACGGCGCACATTTCTCCCGCCACTGCTGCTGCCCCCAGACTTAGTGCCCACGCTACTATTGCCCTGCCCTCGCCCAGCCGCACCACCTGCCGGACCCCGACCACCGTCGCGATGACGCGCTCTTTCTCTGTCTCTGTCGTTCACAGACAGCTCCTCGTCATCGCTCTCTCGTCGTCTTGGCGCCTTCCGACGATCGTCAGCGCTGTCACTGGCCTCCTCCTCACTGGAATCTCCGTCAGAGCGATTCATACTTCCCTGCACCACTGTGCGATTGTTACGCTGCTGCGATGACGTGTGTGCACCTCTTCCTCCACCTCCTCTAACCCTACACAAACAATGACAATGACGCGTAATTGAAGCAGCTCAGTGACTTACTCATCACGGTTCTGACGTGGTTGCGGCTCATCCTCTCCGTCGTCTTGTCTGCTGCCGCCACGCATTAGATCGACTTCCTCTTTCAGCAGTCGCTCGCGCATCTTCTTCAGTCGTCGCTCTTGGTCCTCCATCTGCTCTTGCTCGCTGCGGTGATACTTCTCCAGCTCCTGCTCGAGGTAGTCGAGGTTTCGCAGCTTCTCCATGTACACGTCATAGTAACGCTGTAATTCCTTCTCTAGCTTCTCTGCCTCCTCCATGAACTGAGGTCGCACATTCTCAAGGGACTTGAGGCGTTTCTCCGTTCTCTCCAGCTCCTCCTGCTTCTTGCTGATCTTCGACTCGAGGCCGCGCTGATCGGCCTCCAGCTCCTCGCACTCCTTGCGCGCATCTTCCACTGCTTGCTTTGTGTTTTCGATGATCTCACGGATCTTCCGCTCAACCATCTGCTGCTCCTTCGATCCCTCTGCAGTGACGTCAGTGACGTCAGCGAATCAGAGTTAAGCAATTGTCTATCTCACCTGCTGTCGTGGCGGCCTGGTCAAGGAAGCGCAGCGCTCTGCCTCTCTCTAATCGCTCGGTGGACTCATTCTCGAGCAGGTCGTAGAGCTTAGCGCCTGACTGAGTGATGTCAGAGGCCAGCTGACGTGCGACCTTCACATCTTGAACTTTGATAGGAGCAGGCAGCTTCTCGTCCTCCACGCCTTTCCTCGACGAGACACTCTTAGCTGATCTATTGCGACACATTAACGCGTGATGGGTGAAGGCTGACGTGTCTTACTGATAGAGCAGCGTGGCGAGTTTCAGCAGCTCCTGCACCGCCTTGCCGTCAGAAGAATAAAGTTTCTTGGTGTTTAGCTTCAACCTGGCCTTATTTGCCAGTAAACTCGCAATTCCGGTGAGGAACTCAACTCTTTCGTTCTCGAACTCCACACGGTCTGAGATAGTGGTCTCGGGGTCATAGAGCTTCACCATCCAGTACAAAATATCCGCAACGAGCTCGAAATTGGGACTTCGAAAGTTCTCCATCTAGAATTTTTATGATTTACAAGGTTTAGAGAAAAGCGGGAGGATTCTTACAGAGATAAGGCGAGGGTAGCCCAGCGCTCGCATGATTTCAGTGAAATCTAACCTCATTTGAGAGTGCAATGAGACAATATAGGAGTATTCACTTACTTCTGAGTTCACGGTAAGACATGATGGGATAGCGATTCAACTGTCTCTGTCTCTGTCTCTGTTGTCTCTGTTGTCTCTGTTGTCTCTGTTGTCTCTGTTGTCTCTGTTGTCTCTGTCTCTTGTCTCTGTTGTCTCTGTCTCTTGTCTCTGTTGTCTCTCTGTCGATGTCGAAGGATTTGAAATTGTAACCGAAGAGAAAAGCGCTTTTATTACTCGGAAGAAGCGCTTCTAAATGGTGTAGTGTATTATAATGAATAACTGCAGTCCTAA
>VFQN01005923.1_pt1 | contig 14480 bp, 29 predicted proteins | sample 3512371 | NCBI WGS metagenome assembly VFQN01 (sample SAMN10412370, study PRJNA504923) | tailings metagenome | isolation source: Replicate 2 from Balatoc abandoned mine | place: Philippines: Itogon, Benguet | collected 2017-08-28
GCACGGTCGGCACGATACCGAGAGCCGCGCAACTAAAGGCCGAAATCTGTTCGGCGATCAGTTCTTCGAAGGCGTATTTCTTCGAGCCGAATGAGCCGGTCAGATCGCGGTTCAGCCGGCTGTGATGTCCGCTCGCATGCCCGACTTCATGCAAGGCCGTCCTGTGCCAATTGATCGGCTCGAAATAGGCTTGGGGCGGAGGTACGACCACATAGTCCTGGGACGGGACATAGAAGGCCCGGTCGCCGCCGATACGGAAGTCGATGCCGGTCGCCTTGATGAGCGCCTCGACCCTGGGCTCTACTAGGCCGGGTGGAGGCGGCGGCGTGACGGCGTGGACCTCCTCGGGCAGGCCCTCGCATTGCGAGACGTTGAACACGGTGAAGCGCTTCAGGAAAGGGATCTGGTGGGCTTCCTCATCGGTTTCGCGGCGCGACGTTTCTCGTCCTCGGGCGCGAAGCGGTCGGCATAGACGACCGTTGTGCCGCGCTCGCCCTTCACCACATTGCCGCCGAGCGAGAGGGCCTGGCGAAAGGTGAGCCAGCCCTGCCCGGGAAACCCGTGTTGCATGACGGCTCCCCAGAGAATGAGGATGTTGATGCCGCTGTAGCTGCGGGAAGTAGCGGCGTTCTTCGGCAGGCCGAGCGGTGCTTGCGCAGCAGACGTGCCCCAGGGCTGGACCCAGGGCACACGGCCTTCCTCCAGTTCGCCGATGATCTTGTTGGTGATGTCGTCGTAAAGGCTCGTGCGGTCTAAGCCGGCGCGAGCGCTGCGGTCATGTCTGGCCATCGGGGAATGTCTCCGCGACGGGCGCCGGAGGCCTTTCCTCCGACCTCAACCCGTCACGAGAAATCGGGCCGACCTCTCACTCTACAGAGGGCGGTGCGGGGCTCATCGAAGCGGCCGACACCGTGCTCATCTCGACGTTGGCCAGTTGCGGCCCTCGAAAGAGCGGTCGCTGTGGTTCTCGTTCCCGGGTGAGACCGTGCGCGGCGATAACGTCGGATATGGCATCAACGGCCAGAGGACCCGCTACGTCCCCTCCAGCAACGCGATAACGTGGGCGGAGGAGGTGATGTACGGGTGGCTGCTCGACTATCTGGAGACCGACAAGTAGCGGATCTTGCTCGGCAGGTGGGGGGCAGCCTGGCAGCGCCTCGGATCGCCGGTTCGTTTCGTCAGTTCTGCAAGAAAACTGGCCGATCACGAAGCACAGCGGAACGCCGCGTAGCCCATGAGCTGGAACGGGTTGTGCTGGCGACCCTCATAAACACTCAATCGTTACAAGGGCCTAGCTGGTCCAGGGTGATGCCAATGATGCCAAATCAGCGTATCGATTTGGATAAGGTGGCGACAGTCACATCCTGGATGGCCGAGGGCGCCAAGCCAACCGAGGGCTTTGGGGAGGCGGCGTAGAGATCCACGGGAACGGGATCCGAGAGCCGGCTGATGTTGACGCGTCTACGACCTCTGTTCGGCGTCCCTCCGCCGCTCTATTTCTTCAGGCTCTTGCTGATCGATCTGTGCGAATTCGTCTCTCGCTGATCCCGTTGCACGTAGCAGCTCATCCAGTTTGGCCTGTAGCGCTTGAGTATCTCGATGCTCGGCTCGTTGAATGAATAAGGTCATCGCCCAGGTCGCCAGCGTGGCGAATCCGTGCCAATCGAAGCTCTCCCGCTGAAGTAGAAGCCACAAAAGAGCATACGCGATCAGGATCAAGAAAGCCCAAGGGCGCGCGGTCAACGTGCCCAACTTTGTCAGAAGGGTCCCGGGATCCATGGCATCCTCCGGTTTGGCAACCAAACCGGTGCCAGTTGGGGAGGTTCCATTTATCACTCGCCGGCCGCCCCGCTTCTGCAGCTTGCCACGGGGAGGCTTCACAATCGGAGATCAGTCCGGAGACAATGTCTTTTTCATATTGCCCCACGCTTTGTAAGAGATCTGCACCTTTTGGAGATCGTCATGGCTGAACGCGAGGACGCATTTAGGGGATTTGTTCTCTAAGATCAGCGTGTGCCTCCGACCATCAAGGAAGCACTCCCTGTCAATGACGGATTTTCTATGGTGGCGGTAGAGAGGAGCGTTGAGGCTATCCGGCCGACGACAGCCGAGCCGGAACGCATACGGGACCGGGTGGTCTTTGCGGGATCGCTCGGACGAGCGGTCCATCGGAAAGGCACTGTTGTCCGCTGCCGCCGGCGCAGCTGCTGCCTACTATTTGCTGACCGGCCGACCGCCACCGTAGAAAAATCCCGCGCCCGGCGGGTAATCCGGGAGCCTCGCTGTCCTTTGCTCCACTGGCTTCGGCCGGCGGGGCATTTTTGCGCTTCAGGCTTCGCCCCAGTCCCGCTTCCAGCTCTGTGGCTAACCGCCAAGAGCCCTCTTTTCTTCACACGCGCGGCGGAGGGAATCTCCGAATTCGTCCACGGCTTGTGCTGCCGCACCGGCAGCTCGGTAGGCGGGGTATGAGTAGGCGACTTCGGCTATGCCTTTGAGCATTTCCCTGAGGTCGGGAGCGGTGGTGGCAAGCGTCGATACAGCCGACCGATCGACGCCTTTTTGGCGATCAGCCATTATCTGCTTGGCCAAATCTCCAACCAGGATGCAGTCCTCAAAGACGCTGGTGCTTGCAGCCGAAACATTGCCTATCGGGTAGAGAAATACGAGCGCCAACCAAAAGCGGGACACTGGTTCCTCCCATGTGCGCCCGCCCGAGTGTCACTTTATTCTCCATTCCTTGACAAGCACTTACATTTATTACTGCCGGACATAGCTTGCGCGAATTGGGCCTGATGGCGGACAGATCCGCACCAGAGGCCGCGTGTCCTCCCTGAGCGCGAGCCTTTCTGATTTTGCTGCAATGGGAACCCTCAGGCGGGGTAGCGGTTGATTTCCCGGAAGCTGGAGTGCTCCGATGTCCCGCAAGAAATCAAAGAAGCGCCGTCAAGCCCCTAGGAAAGCCGCGCAGGAGGAGCAAATCGCGGGATGCCTACGAACCCACGGCACCTGCTTCGGATGACGAAGAGCTGATAAAACCGATAGAGGGCGCCGTTCGCGATGCCCTCAAACAGCGCGACCCATAATCTGCGCCGTGCAGGAGAGTTCCTGCCGATTGGCGGTCTCCTCTGGATTCTCGTCCAGTTCCTCCTCCTGATGATCCGGCGAAAAAAATAGAGCCTCGTGCATAGGAGCTCGGCCGTGAATGCCGTGCTTGAGCCGGAGAGCCCGAAGACGCGCGGTCTTCGTGGCTCTGGCTTTCGCCTCTTCAGCGATCGCCGAAAAGGCGGCCGCCTTACTGCTACGCCATTTCTCATCAACTTCTGCGGCGGTTCTTCCTGTGCCTTCTTTGGCATTTTCATCCGCAGGGAATTCCGACATCAATGAACCTCCAGGGTGATTAAATTGAATCGCGCCCGTGCCCTGACGGAGGCACGGGCGCAATGCAGACACTCTCCTGCAGCCACGCAATGGGGAGCGTCTCCGGTGTTCTGAACGTAGCTGGAGGACGTCGGTTCCAACAAACAGACTTGGTTTTGCCACCGTCTTGCCGGGTTCCACAACGTCAGATCTTGCCCGCATGTCCTCAAGGGTGACCGCAAAGGCGGGACCGAAGACACCATCCGCCGCGCCCATAAGAAGGGCATCCACGTCATCCTTGTTTGACGCCTGACACCCACACGATCCCGAACGTCGGAACCGCCAATCCCCGCAACGCGGTTATTGCCTCGTGCATGTGGAAGCCGCTCGTCGCGACGTCATTGACGATAAGCGCATGGCCCATCGGCACTGTCACAATCTCCAACGGCGGCAGCTTCGCGAACTCCTTGGGATGGCTGACACCTGACACGTACCGATCGGCGAAGGCCTTTACGCTCTCGGCTCCAAGCCTCGCGGCGAGCTCGACAGCGATCCTGACAGACAGGCAGTTCGGCCGTTTCGAATGCCCGCAGGCGACAGGAACCACAGAGCGGAAGAAGCCCGTTCCGAATACCTCGCCGACCATCAGTTCGATGTCGTCCGCGATGCCCGACACCAAATCCGGTTCCAGCGCCACTTTCGCGGCCTTGAATGTGGCGAGGTCGGCGCGCTTGGCGTCTGCCCGCCATGTTCGGCAGCGAAGATAACGAACGCCGTTTCTCGACAGGATGGCCGGCGCCAGTGTCATCGAGCCGATGACGGATGGCAGCTCCGGTGTGATCGATGACGTCTCCACCCCGGTTTTTCTGGCGAACTTGGCCGGGGCGTGGAATGCAGCAGGCATCACTATTTTATTGGGGTCGACTCTTGGGAGTGGATCAGTTCGCTCGTTATGGCGTTTTGGCTGTCTGCCGAACGGAGGAGCGTCCAAATGCCCGACAACATGGCCCAGGCCTCGATTGAGAAGCTGGCTCTGGAATGGCCGCCGGAGCGTATCTCAGCGCTAGAAACTGCCACTGACCCCACCGAAATTCGGGCAGGTGCTTTTGCTCGATGAAGCAAGAACAGCCGCGGCCTCAGAGCGCAGTGTCCGCGAAAGCGAGACGCGACCTTGCTGAAATGCGTGAGACCGTGCGCAAGATGCTTCGAGACCAAGAGGCAGCGGTATCGGCCGCTAAGCTTTCTTCCGCGATCTAGACGAAGTCGGTTCGGGCATCTGGACGGCCGGCGTCATCATGCTGGCGATCTGGCGCGCCTGGTGTTGAATGACATTGTCCATGTCCCGCACCTGGGCCGAAAGGCGAAGCGCCTCGTTCTGGAAATAGACGGCCTGCCGCTGGAAATGGGCGGCGACCGAATCCAGGGCGATGCCGGGCGGTTCCGGCTGGGGCTTGGTCTTAGCCATTGTACCCCATGCAGTTGGCCCTGCTGGAGGGGCAGGTTCTGGATGATGCCGAGCCTGTGCGGTGCGTAACCCTGCGGCGCGAGCCGGCCGACCTGTTCCTTGATGCGGGCCCACTGCTTTTCGGTCGGCTCTCCTTCGATGCTCTCGGTGAAGCCATCGAACCAGGCCTTGAATTCCTCAGGCTTCATGTTTCGGTTCCTCGGTTGATGATGGGAACATTGGCGCGCGAGCCGCGGTTGGGTTCTGCGAACGGAGCCCAGGACCCGATGCGCGTCATGAGCGTGGTAGTGGTGGCCATGATTCTCGAGATGATGATCGCGGCCGGTCTGGTAATTTCGCTCTGAGCGAAAAAATCGTGAACTACAGTTCACATTTCGGTCGACGGCGGCCAGTCTGTGAACTACAGTTGACAGATGATCGAAGTTCGCAAAACCGCTGAATTCACCAACTGGCTCAAGTCCCTCAAGGACGCTCGCGCCGTGGCCCGTATTCAGATCCGTATCGACCGCGTCGAACTGGGCAACCTCGGCGACGTCAAGTTCTTCGACGGTATCGGCGAGCTTCGCGTTGACTACGGCCCGGGCTACCGCGTCTATTTCGTGAAACGCGGTAACACGGTCGTCACCTGCTCTGCGGCGGCGACAAGTCCTCGCAGAGCAAGGACATCAAGAAGGCCATCGCAATGGCGAAGGAGGTCAAATGACTATCGAAACCACCAAATGGGACGCCTCCGAATTCCTCATCGGCGAGGAGGCAATTGCAGCATATGTCGAAGCGGCCTTTGAAGACGGCGACCCTGCCGTGATCACCCATGCGCTCGGCAATGTCGCCCGTGCTCGTGGCATGACGACCATTGCCAAGGAAGCCGGGGTTACTCGCGAAGCGCTTTACAAGGCTCTCAGCGAGAAGGGCGACCCGAAGCTTTCAACCCTTATGGGAGTGATGAAGGCCCTGGGGTTGAAGTTCTCGGTTCATCCCGAAGCGGCTTAAATTCCGCCAGCTGGCGGATTTTCCCATAGCAGACCACCGCGCCCGGGCTATCGCGCTCGGGCCGGGTCTGCTCCGCTGGTAGCGCCCGAAGGCCCCCAATCAGTCAAGCAAGGTCAGCCGCCGCCACATGTATACTGATTTGCGGCGCCTTTCAAGCTCCGGATAAGTGGCGGCTTATGCGTTAGTCGGCGAGCGCGTCATTGATCTTCGCGACTGCCGACTTGAGATCATCTGGAACATGGATCGGATACTGCGAGTCCGTCGTGTGAAGTCGAGTTACGGTATTGCCACCTAGCGTGGTCACGTAGATTGCGATAACCGCATTTGGGTTTACGAAGACGGCTTCTTTGTTGCCAGCGTTTGTGAACTCACACAGTTTCATGAAGATTTTCTCCTGCGAAAGCTCCGTGGAAAGAGAGGGCGTTTCGATCCACCGTCAAGCCGCCCGCGTCGGCGGCTCGTCGCTCTCCAACTCGTCCGGCCCGAACTCTGCCGGAACCATCCTGCCGAAGATGCTCAACAGCACCTTGACCCGGTCGTGGGTGGTCAGGCCCTCAACCTGGGCCAGATAGTTCGCGAATGGCCCGTCCTTGACGAGGAACGTCTTGCCTGGCTGGAAATGCTTTTCCAGTACGGCCCGCCCCAGTTCGCCGCGCGCTTTCCTCGCCGCGACCGTCTCGTCATAGACGCTTTCGAACTCGGCCGTCATGATCGTCTCTACCACACGCGCCGGAACCTGCATGGGACCATGTTCACCGCGCAACGGGCCGACCACCCCGTCAATCGCGCGGACCTCGGTCCAGTCGTCGACCAGCTGGCCTGGACGAGGATGAGCGATAAACAGATAGCCAGCCATCAGCGGTTCCGACCATTCCGTGATCACCCGCATGCGGCGGTTATGTTTGTCCAGCCTACGGCGAGGAAGGTAGACGTCGTAACCGGCCTCCTGTAGCGCCGCGAAAGCAACGTCTGTCGCGCCGGCCTTCAGGGTGAGATTGTATGTCGGCCGCAGCCGCAGGACGAACCAGCGGCGATCTTCGACGGCGAGCGTCATGCAGCCGGGAACTCTGATCTTCATGTGCGGAACCTCGTAGCAGATAGGTAGTTGGGAAACCGGGTCGCCGACGGACCCGGTTCTTGAAGAGCAGCAGCATGGCGGGTTACAACTTCGATCGACCGGTGAAGGTCATCTTCGGGAACGTGACCTACGTCGTCACCAACACGCGGCAGGCCGCCGATTTGCTCCTGCTGAAGTGGCCGATACAGGGCAGCCCGAAGGTCGACGCCGCGAGGCGAGCGGTTATGATCGCGATGGGCGCGCCCCGGGACCCGATACTCATCAAAAAGGCTCGAAAGGCCTTCGCCGACGCGGCCGAAGAAGCGGGCATCCTCATGCCGGATTGATTGCATCGGCACGCTCATCATGACGCCTTCCTCCGGTTGAGAGGCACAACGTTCGAAGCCCGCTCGATATCTTGACCGGCTTCCTTTCTTTCTTGGGGTAATAACTGAGGGGTAATAGGCCCCATTTTTTGGAGGGACATGACTCCATTTTTTTGGAGGGACAGCGTTGTTTTGTCCCTCCATTTTCTGGACGGACAAACCGGCCTCCTGTCCCTCCAAATTCTGGAGGGACAGCGTGGCGCTTTTGGACTCTTTTCGCTGGCGCGCCACCTCGCGGTGATGGTCGATCATCGCATCAATGAGCGTCCGTGCTTCATCCCGCCACGGGTTGATGAGCTTGTACGTCGACACCTTGCCGCCATGGCGGACAGCGATGAGATAGGCCCGTTTTTCCTCGTTGTCGCCGAGCAGTCGGTTCCGGCTCTTCCAGAACTGGCCATGGCTCAGGCCGGTTTTGGCGCGGCCCAGGGGCTCGACCAGCCATGCCTTGCAGGAAGGCCAAGCCATTACCGCGACGTAGGCGGACAAGAGCTTGAAGTCGGCCGGGCTCACCACGGGGTCGGCGTTGGCCGTCTCTATGAGATCGAGCTTGAATGACGCCTTCGAGCGATCGAGATCCTTCTTCATGCCGCGCGCCTCCTCGCCATCGTGGACGTGAGAACGCGCTGCACGGCGTAGATGCCGGAGTGCTGATGCATGTCGTTGAAATCCATCTTCACGTCGGGCGGCATGCCGTAGGGCACGTCAGCGAGACGGGCGTAATACTCGCCCGTGCCGAGCCCGCCGAATTGATCGAGCGGCTTATCGTGATCGGCCGCGATGAAGCATCGCCCGCGGACTGATCGGATGACGGCTACGATGTTCGATGCTGAGAAGCAGCACAGGATCGTTGCCGAGAGGCGCAGGCCCTTGAGCGCGGCCCGCACCGACAAACCGGTTGCGAAGCCTTCACAGAGCCACGTGTCGGCGCCGGTAGAGATGCGATGGCTCGCGCCGCCTATCTCCCCGCCGAACAGGAATTTCTTGGTCCCGTCGTCCCTTATGAGCTGAGCGCTGGTGAAGTTCGATCGTCTTCATGCTGCGGATCTCATAGGTTTGCTGTCCAGCACCTGCGACGCCTTGCCGGCGAACCAAGTCCAGTCGGCCGGGGAGACATCGGCAGGTGGAGACGACAGCAGCAAATGGGTCAGGTACTCAGCGGCCGGGCGAGACAGGCCGCCGTCGAATTCGATGATGGCCGCGCGCTCCTCGAACTCGCTTTCGGCTCCAAGGAAGGAAGCGATCTCCTTGCCGTGCTGGCGGATATAGTCGAGCGCCCCATCGGGCAGTTTCTCGCGGTTCACGACAACCAGCTTGGACCCATCCAGCATGACGTTGGCGCCGCGCCCGCGAATGCGGTCGATGATCTTGCCGGCATCAGCCATTGGTGATGTCGCCGGTCTCAAGATCGATCACGGCATCCCGAGACCACCCGTATTTCTCCCGCAGGATCTTCAGGAAGTGATCGCCGCGGCGAAGATTGCGGACCTTCTCCCCACTCTCATGCTCCACCCGAGTCAGCAGGACGCGGATTTCCTCATCCTTGCCGGCGAGCACCTTTTCAAAGCCGCCTTGCTCGAACTGGACGCGCATCTCCTCGTATTTCTTGTTCTCGGCTCGCAGCTCTTGGGTTTCAGCCTCAAGCACGCGTACGGCCTCCTGCAGCTCGGCAATCCGATCTTCCGGGGAGAGGCCGCCGTGGTCCTGCTGGCCCTTCCGCGCGGCGATGGCCTGCTGTTTCGCGGCCTCCATGTCGCGGATCGCCTGGGGTAGACTCTCCTGTGCCTGCTCGTGGAACTCGGCGTGGTCTGCCTGTTGCTCTGGCGGGTTGGGAACAAGCCCGCCAGAGGCTTCCGCTTCGACCGCAGGCGATTCTGGCACTGGATCATATCTTGTGCCTATGCGCGCCGTTTCCATCTTGGTCGGCTCGCCGGTTTTCGGGTGGACAAAAGTCCGCTCGATACTTGTGATCGGATCACATGTATCCTTCGGCCTCATGCGGGTGACGAACTCGCGCGAGACCGCACGACGGCGAGCAATTTCGCTATCTGACCAGACGGCCCACTCAGCGTCATTCAGTAACGTCATCACCGCCCGACGCTTGTCGTCGTTGTTCCGGCGAAGGCCGTGGCTATCCAGTCCCGCAGGCTCGAGCGGAAGCCATGCGGACGAGCTTCAAGACCCCCGCGCTCCATAAGCCTCGACATCGTCATGTCAGAGATCACGCCCTTGCGGACGCTAGGAAAGAGAAAGCCATCGCGGGTATGTCGGCGTGCTTGCGCGATGACTTCCAAGGCCTCGGCGGACAGCGGGACGCGAAAGTCAGAGGTGGTATCCTTGCGGCCCTTCATGGCCTCGCCAGGAATGGTCCAGATATCGCCGTTGATCTGCTTTTCGTGGAGGAAGCGGAGTGGCTGGGATCTCGTACCTGTCAGGATCAGGAGCCGCAGGGCCAGATGTGTGACGCTACCGTCGCTGAGTGATGCATAGAAGGCTGGAACCTCCCGCCACGGCATGGCCGGAATATTAGTGGCCTGTGGCGCTGCGCGCCGAGCAGTGCGCGAGCCTTTTCGACCGCCTGAAGATCAACATCGATGCCGAGCGCCGCAGCGTGGCGCAGGCATATGGCAAGCCGATTACCGCCTTGTCGTGCCAGATTGGCGCCAGTGTGTCCCAGATATCCTTCTGGTCGATGTCGGCGACCGGCACCTTACCGAGCTTCGGAAGTATATGGATCTCGAGTGGACTGAACCACCGACCAGCCACGCCATCGCCTTTCATTTCCGCCTTGCGGCTCTCAAAGGCGTCGAGCGCGATATCTTTCAAATAGTGAAAATTGCGGGCGGCTTCCCGCCGTTGACGCTCACGTTCCTTGATCGGATCGAGGCCCGCGCGGACCATCGCCCGCCAGCGCTCGGCGGCATCCCGCGCCTCCTTCAGCGATACGTCGGTTGCCGAGCCAAGGCCCATTTCCCGGCGGCGGCCGTGAACGGTGATGCGAAGGAACCATTGCGATCCTCCGTCATCGCGTTTGTGCAACCAAAGACCACCGCCATCTGAATGCTTGCCGGGAGCCGCATTCTTCACCGCGACGGCCGATAGCTTGTTGAGGCCCCGCCCCATTCAACCCACCCGCCAATCCACCTTTTAACGTGCGATGCACTGATGGAAACTGATACGCGATGCGCTTGAACAAAACAAGAACCTTGTTTGTTTTCAACGGCTTTGTGATTGGCTGAGTTGGGCTGATGCGCCGTGATACTGGATTGACATGCCCGCAAGCGGCACCAGTTTTTCCGGGTGCGGAGTGGCTTAGTTTCCTCGCCTGGCCCGGCGGCATGGGCGGTTTGTCGGCGAAACTTGGCGACGACATCAACAGCGCCATTGCAGCCGCCGGCAGCAAGGCTTTCGGGTACATCTCAAGGCCTCCTTTCGGACAACCCCAAGCCCTTCTTCAATTTTGGCGCGTGTGTATAAGCAGATCAGCCGACCGAAAGGCGTATAGCCATCATCCTAGCGATGCACTATCTCCGCCGGATCACAAAAAGACCGGCCTGCTGCTAACAGGCCGGCAAGATGGCAAGCGACGAACTCCCAGTGAACGGGGGTCTAGGGCCGGGAGCCCGTCAAAATCACAACTTCAAAGACGGCCCCCGGTTCCATTAGCAATACCGAATAAAAGCCCGCGCCGAGAAGGGGCGGGAACGGCGCGGGCTCTTGCCCTACGGGCCTGATCGAAAGTGTTTCCGATCCCTCCCGTAATTCAGACGCGGCATACTGGTTCCGCTCGTTGTCGACAGCCAATCGTTGTGGCATGAATCTTCAGTTTGGACAAAGGCCGAATTCGGCGGATCGACTGAGCCCTGGCACGTTCAGCTTCTAATTTTGAGGGCTAGCGATGCCGCGAAGACCGCGTTGTCGTCCTCGTCGCGGACGTTGACGGACATATCCTGCAAAAGCATCTCTGGCTGGGCTCCTCTCAGAGCGTCCGCCAATGCATTCAAGGCAGTCTCTTGGATCTCGTCCGGCGGCATCTCATGCCCGTCGTTGTCCACCCAGGAAAACCTTCCGACTACCTATCAATGAAATATCGAGGCATGGACGTTATCGGCCAAAAGACCGGCCCGCGTTGGACGGGCCGGGAAGGTCAGTCGCCTCCTGAGCAGGTCAGGGCCAGGAAGCCAGTCGAAAGTGTAGCTGCCTGCAGAGGCAAGTAACAAGCCCGCGCATCCGGGAGGACACGCGGGCTCTGTCTTGCATAGGTCCGTTGCGGTAGCCATCTGCTCTCTCATGCGGAGCGTGCTGGGCCTCCTTTGGACCGTGGCGAAATGGAGTGGGATCGCTGTTGGCGCGTACCTTCTCTATGGTGTCGCGGTCGTCACCGACGCTCCATTCCTTGTCCTTCTATCATTCCTGACGCTGTGGTTTTCCGTGGGGCACCTGATCCAGCGTCGGCGGCGCCCTGACCGTCGCCGGTCCGTCATTTCCTCCTGAACATCAGCACCAGGAATTGCACCAGTATCCACAACAGGCCGGCGATCGGCAGGAGTTGGCCGGCGGTATGCGACATCTCTGATAGGGTCGGAAGCCACCAGGGCGAGGCCACGGCGCCGACGGCAATGGATGTCGTGGTCTTGTCGACGATAAGGTTCATTCGCAGAAGCTCTCATATCCAGCGTTGTGGCGGCGCACCTGAAAAGCGGCTCGAATAAGTGATGGGCGGGAAGATCGAGCAGACGGCCCGGTCAATCCCGCCGGTACTTGTCGTCTGGCAGGCTGTCAGGGCCGAGAGCGTTGCGAGCGCTGGCAGCGTTACCAATGTCCTGAAAGTGCTTTTCATAGGCGTCGGCCTCCTTGGCTCGATTCGCGTTGCGTTCGGCCTTGGCGCCCGAGAGCCGCCCCTGAAGCCATGTGACGATGAGAAGGACAAGGCCGCCGCAAGCAGCGATGAGCCAGGAGGTGAGGCCGGTCATTTGCGTCCCCAGTTGCCGTACCGCTGGAGATCGCCGGCCATCTGGTTGTTGTATCTCTGGATGGCTTCGGCAATGCCGCTATCGCGTTGCGACTGACCCAATTTTGCGTTTTGCTGCTCCAGCGCAGAGACAAGATTCGGGAACGGAGGGTTTTCCTGGCGATTTGCGCCGTTTCGACAAGCCCGGCGTCTCGTTGTGCATGGTTTGATGTTCAGGCCCGCTTTTTCGGCAAGTCGTCCAACTGCGCCGGCTCGAACTGGACCGGGGTCAATCGGCCGAAAATCCCGACCAGCGCCTTGACCCGATCGTCGTGGGTCAACCCGTCGACCTGAGCGATGAATCACGCGAAGGGGCCATCATTGACCACGAACCGGCGGCCCCTCTCGAAGCGGGTTTCGAGCCTATGCCGCTCGGTCTCGCCGCGCGCCTTCTTCGCCGCCCGTGTCTCGTCGTAAGCGCTCTCGAACTCGGCCGTCATGATGGCCTCTATCACCGCCGCCGGGATCTGCAGCGGCGCTGTGGTGCTGCCGAGAGGCGCGACGACCTCTTTGACGGCGCGAACCTCGGCCCAGTCGTCGACAGGATGGCCGGCGCGAGGCGACGAACAGATAGCCGGGAAGCAACGGCTCCGACCATTCCACCATCACCCGCATGCGTCGATTGAAGCGATCGAAACGGGTCCGGGGAAGATACACATCGTACCCGATTTCCTTCAACTCGGCGAAAGCCGAAGACGATCGTCTCGGACAACGGCACGGAGATGACCAGTATGGCCATCCTCAAATGGTGTCAGGAAACACGTGTCGAGTGGCATTACATCGTAGTCCTTTCTGTTCACAGAGCGATCTTTTCCACCGCCTCTTTCCCTTTCGGCCGAGTTCGCCACCGCAAGATGAGATCGACGTAGGCTGCTTCGCCCTTCTCCACCCTGGCCCTCTCCTCAGCGCGCTTGGCCGGAATGTTGTAGTCGTAGGCCATTCCTCGACGCGCATGCTTTGTCGGCAGGCCGGCACGCAACTCCGCCGATCTGAACTTGCGGGCGAGCAAGGCCGGCCGGGCCCAGATGTAGTCGGCGTCCTTGCTCAGCATATGCCAGATTATCATCGCAAGCTTGCGCGCGGTTGCGACGGCCGCGATATGCTTTCCGCGACGCGCGGCGATCCGCTGGTAGAAGGCACGCAGGGGACCCGGTGAGCGGGCGGCGGCCCAAGCCGCTTCGACCAGCATTCCTCGCGCGTGCCCGCGGCCCTGCTTCGTAATGCGCCCATGATAGGCCGGACCCTCACCGGACTGTCGCACGCTCGGATTGAGGCCGAGATAGGCGACAAGCCGTTGCGGATCGCTGAAGCGGCGAATGTCCCCGATCGCCGCAGCAACGCTCGCAGCCACGGTCACGTCGAGCCCGGGCAACGTCATCAACCGACGGATTGTCGGATCCTGGAGGGCATGGACGGCAACATCCGCTTCGACCCCCCTCAACGCTTCGCTGATCTGATCTATCAGGCTAAGGTGCCGCTCGATGGCCGCCCGCTCGTCCGCCGGCAACATCTGCCTCGCCAGCCATTTGCGCCCGCTGATCCCAACCAGATTGCCATGCGGACATGGTGGAATCAGGTGAGCGTAGAGGATCGACTGGATCAGGTTCTTCATCCGCGGTCGCTGGCGGACCAGTTGCGTCCGCCTGGTAACCTGCCTTCGAAGCGCAAGCGTCGCCGGGTCCGGGACCCAGACCTCCGGCAGGAAGCCCGAGGCGTAGAGCTTCGCGAGGACAGTTGCGTCGATCGTGTCGGTCTTTACCTTCGCATGGGCGATCATGTGCACCTGCTTGGGATTGGCGATCACGACCCGATCCACGTAGGGCGACAGCACTTCAGCCACGGCAGCCGCATTCCCGGTCGCCTCGATCACCACATGATCATCGTGGGTGAGCTCCTTCCGGGCGAACTCCTCCAGCTTGTCGCGCAGCATCTGAACCCGGCCGAGCTTGACGATCTCGCCATCAAGCAACGACACGACCTCGGCGGCTACCCGGTGTATGTCCATACCGACAATACGCACAGTTCCCTCCATCGTTGGTCACGAACAGGGAGCCAGCGGGCAACACGACAAATACGGATCCGCGCTCGCAGCGCACCCGGGCGAGTCGTAGGGGCGGCCAGATAACGTGCTCGAACTCTCAGTTCATCTGCATACGACGGCCTGCCCGCACTTGCGTGCTCCCGGTGCCCCGTGGCCCGGATGCGCCAAGCCTA
>VFQN01005924.1_pt1 | contig 14480 bp, 21 predicted proteins | sample 3512371 | NCBI WGS metagenome assembly VFQN01 (sample SAMN10412370, study PRJNA504923) | tailings metagenome | isolation source: Replicate 2 from Balatoc abandoned mine | place: Philippines: Itogon, Benguet | collected 2017-08-28
TGGTGGCACGGCGAGGGACCGGGAAGAGAGTAATGATGGGGGGTTCGGAGTGGAGGGGGGGGGGGGTGGTGGAGCGGCTGGTGTTTGCGGGGGTTGTGTGAAGAGTGGGCGCGGGCTGACAAACGGGGCCTATAGGCGTAGCAGCAGGTCGCTGCCGTCACCGGAGGCAAAGGCGTCTAGGTCACAGGGACGCATATAACCCTTACCACCTTTCTCCGCCTAAAGTGGCACCCCAGGGCACTCACTGTCACAGGGTTGTTGCCATAACGGTGCCCGCAGACACGCAAACGGGTGGAGGATCAGCAGCAGGAGCGGGAAAACGAGGCGGAGCGGCAGCAGATATATGCGGAGCAGAAGGCGGAGCAGCGGCGGTTAGAGCAGGTGGGGCCGTCAACAACACCGTACCCTGAAACCCGTTCGCTGTGAATGAGTCTTTCTGGGGTCGTTGCATTGGCTCAGCCGCCTTTCCCTGACCAGCACCCGACCCCTCTATCACGTGCTATGGACCCCTACATGCAGCTTGCCGCCGCGGACGCCCCTAACCGCCAACACATTAAAACGCTGGTGCTTTACCCTGACCGCCACCAACCCTTACTCACCCCGCCCTGGCCTCCCGCCGCTGCAGCTGGCCGCCGAGAACGCCGCCTCCCGGCAGCGCATCAAGACGGAGCTGCACCAGGCGCTGGCGGCCAAGGCGGCGGCCCGCACGGCGCAGCTGGAGGAGGAGAAGCGCTACAACCAGGAGTACATGGCCAAGATGGGTGAGCAAGGAAGCCTTACCTTCTAACTGGCTGTTCGTGCAATGTCGAGTAAGCAAAACCCTACCCTGCGTGGAGAAGGCAGGCTCTGAAACCAAGCCCGGCCCCCTGAACGGCCCCTCAACCCCTCCACCCGCCCTACCTGCTGCTGAGTCCCCCCTTGCTTGGTGTCCTGCGCAGATGCGGATGAGGCGAGGCGGCGGCGGGCGGTGGAGATGAGGCAGGAGAAAATGCGGCGGGCGTTCGAGCGAGGTGGCGGCGTGGCGCTGCAGGCCTCCCTTGACGAGCAGGCGAGGCTCGACGCCGAGCGAGCGGAGCGGTTGGCGGCAGAGGCCGAGGCAGAGGCGGCGGCGAAGGAGCGGCGGCAGGCGGAGGAGCGGCGGCGCAAAACAGAGGAGGCGGTGCGGACGCTTGAGGAGCAGATTGCGGAGAAGGAGGCGGAGAGGGTGCGGGCGGCGGAGGAGAGCCGGAGGATTCAGGCGGAGCTGCGGGCGGCACAGGCGGCGGCGCGGGTGCGGGAGGCGGAGGAGAAGGCGGAGCGGCGGAGGCAGCAGGCGGAAGCGCGGGCGGCACAGAAGGTGGCCATTTTGGAGGAGCACCGGCGGAGGTTCGAGGAGTACCGGGAGTGAGTCGGGGTGTGTGGGGGCGTGGGGTTGGAGGCAGAGGCAGGGAGAGGGGGAGGGGTGGGAGTCAGGTTGGGTGTGAGAGGGGCCTGTGCGTGAGACTTTGGAGCGGTTAGAAGCGAAGGAAGCGACCAGTGAACGACATAAAGCACGGGGATATCTGGTCTAAGTGGGAGATGGCAGGAGGTTATACTGGGTGCGCGGTGCCTGTCACCTCTCCTGCTGCGGCCCTGGACCAGCGCACTGAGCTGCTCCCTTCTCACTTCCTCCTTCCCCACCTCACCCAGGCCGTTCGATCCCAAGCACCGCTGGCTGCACGCCGCACCGCTGGCGGGCACGCAGCGCGCCTTCAACAACCTGGCTGTGCCGGCGGGCAAGGCGGCGCTGCTGTCTAGCATGCAGCTCTGATAGCGGCTGGGTGCTTCCTTCCATGCAGCTCTAGTGTCACCGACAGTTGCACGCCAGGCCCCGGGCCTGAGCACACTGGCAGTCGCGGCGGCCATGGCAGTTTTGCCGTCCAGCGTGCAGCTCCCAAGCTTGCATGCCTAGAGCTCATGGCGCTTGCAGTCGTGTGCGTTTGTGGAGCTGAGACTCAACTTGCAAGCTGGGCTGTCGGCTCTCGCCATGTCGGCGGTTCCGGGTGCGAGTTGGCGGCATGGTGTGGCGTAAGGGGGTTCGACAGCTGGCAGGCTAGGAGTGAAACGGGTTTCCGATGGGGCACTCCATGTGAGGGGTGCAAAGGAGGGCGGCATTGCTGTCGCTCATGCAGCCGTGCAGGCTGGGCACTATTAACGGGGAGGAATGCACGAGGGGAGATGAGTAAGCAGATCAGTACACAGCCGTGAAGGCTGGGCGCTCGCCCTGCTGGGTGTTTTGAACGGGGAGGAATGCACGAGGGAGGGGAGTATGCAGCTGGATATAGAGACGCTGGCCCTGGTCTGGCCCTTATGGGGCGCGCGAGCAGGGACAGCACTAGGGGTACTGAACACTGCTCTGCATGCTTGGACCTAACGAGTAACGACTGACCTTACAAGCGATGACAGGGTACCGCTTACCCCACTACCTCCTGGTTGTACCTAAAGCACGCGCAGGCTCCTTTGGCTTTGCGTGGCGTACACGATTCATTGTTGTGCATGTGTTGGTGTCTCTTTTCTTGCTTCGTTGGGCTGGGTGAGGTTCACTCGCGAAAAGCCTAGACTTTGGGCTGCTGTATTCGTGGAACGGTGGCTGCTAGTGAGTGAAACTGCAATGACAATGCCTGCCGACGGCGTGCGGGTGTCTGGGTGCTGCGTGCGGGTGCCGAAGTAGGCGGGATGGACGCGAGGCAGGCGATGAGGCCAAGCCTTCTGATGGGGGGTTTGTGGGCTAACACGTGGTGTACAGCATGTCCCTTGCAGCGGTGTGCCGCAACGCTAGATGCGCTAGTTGTATGTAATGTAATGATTACCGTATAAGGCCGGCCGCATACGGTACGCACAAGCGCTGTGTTGCCCCGGTGAAAAATATGGCCAATGTGGCCAGATGTGGCCAGTGCGTGGTGGCACATGTGCAGCTGTGGGTGCTGCCCTGGTTCGAGCGTACGACACCGGTCTTGCAAACAGCCTGGAACAGCAAGGCGCTACAGACAAGGGTTTCACGCGACCCCCTGCTTCGGGTCAGGGGCTCAGGGCTCAGGGGTGGAATGCGGGCGGGGGTAACCTCTGCTGCAGGGATGTACCCTGTAGGAATACTCGTGGAGGCAGGTTAGGGCAGGGGAGAGGCAACATTGCGCAACAGCAGCAGTCAGATGTTTAAGTACCCCACGGCGGTTTGAGTACTTCACAGATCAAACAGGGTATAATACACTGGCGGATCGCAAGGTCACCTGGGTCACCTGGTCCAAGGGCCGGCTGCAGGACAGCCAGCTTGCCCCGCCAACACTTGCCAAGGATATCTCATGGGGATGTCCCCTGCCTACCGGTATTTGGTGACGCCCCACGCTGTACGCAGCAACCCCCGCCACCGGCTGACCAGCTCTAAGTTGCAACGACGTGACTCGTGCAATTCTAATGTGACCAGTGCTTGGCGGCAATGCTGACGACGAGACGAGGATAACCCGTTTAAAATAATTGCGCAATTACGTAGCAGGTGGCGTGCGCACGTGTCTCCATCCAGCTGGACCCATGTGGATGTCCGTACTGCACGGGGAGTAAACTTACGCAGCGCGGTACTATTTTTCTAAATAACAGAGATTTCCTGTAATGTTGAAAGTGGGACAGCGACCTGCGTGGGGCTGATCGGCAGGCTAGGGCTTCAGGCCGTGGCCGCAGGCGAGCAGGCCGGCTGCAGGATGGCCGAAGCCACTTGGAAGGCTTTCAAATGAAGGTATGGCTCTATGTTCTAATTGCTGTTAGGGAGAACGGCAACAACGAGCTTCCTGGTATACCCGATGCCTACCCAACATGACGCGCGCTATTGCAAGGGTGGCTGTACAGGCGGCGTATGCCTTAGAGCTACATGGAACAATATTCTTTTCACTTGTACTAGTAATACAATAACTGCCTGCTGCAGCCTTGCCACAAGGATTCACGTGTTTCAAGCCGCCCCTCCACGGGGCACGGCGCACGAGGAAATAGGATGGTCGCCTGCACACCTGATCAACTGGACGCAATAGCAGCAGTGTTAACTGGGGTCACAGATCCAGAAGCGGCAGCGCGGGCGCTCTGCGGTGTCCTTTTAGCGCAGCATGACTCGGCCATTCAGGGGCTTCGAGATGGGTTAAATACGCTGCTGCTTCTCTTTGGAGGAGCGCTCGTATTTATCATGCATGGAGGCTTTGCAATGGTAAGCGCCTGCACCGAAGCATTAACGTCTAAAACCCCCCTATGCCGGGAACATCTCAGTAGCTATTAATATTGGTGCCACCACGTTTACTGCTGTGCAAAAACGTATTCCCTTTGCTGTAATGCAGCACGTGGCTCAAACGCCATCGTATCATGTGCATAAAGCGGGCCGCTGTGTTCCCGACGGGCAACCTGCCACCCTGCCCTGACCCGCCCTGCCCTTGCTTGCCATCCCCACCTGCGACGTCCTGTCCACAGCTTGAGGCGGGGGCCATTCGCAGCAAGAACGCGATGAACATCTTGCTACAAACGTTGATTGATGCAGCCGCGTCAGCCATAGTGTGGTATCTTGTCGGGTAGGTCGGGTAGCAGGGGGAGCCCGCTGGCCCCAGTGCTGCACCTCCTGTGAAGCAGCTACGGTACCGGTATTTTGTGGTGTAGCCCTGACGCACGCACGCACCGTCTCGTTTCAAACTCCTGCACGCACAGCTTGCGTCACGAGATGCGAATATTCTTGAGAGCTTCACGCCAGACGTTAAAGTCTCTGACTGCACGCTCGTGCAGGTTTGGCTTCGCGTTTGGCATTGGGGACCACCCGAACAAGGTAATGCGCTGACCTGCGCAGACCAGGGGGGCTCCCTTAGTGCTGACCGTTGCACCCAGGAATCAATGGAGCGCAGGAGTATGACATCCTAGCATGTGCCTCGCACAGCCGACCGTGCAGCACTCTTGGGCCATGCGTGGTGGGGTAGCTCCGCAAACGGCATGCCTTACAATTCAGAGTACCACCCGTCAGCCGCACAGCAGCCCACCATCCATGCGCTCCAGCCTGGCCTGAGAACGACGCCCGCACGCCTGATCAGTCATACACCCCCTTCCCGCACGTGTCACGTGGTTGCGCAACAACATGCCAAGCGCGTCCTCTGCGCTACACCCGCCTACCAGGCCTAACTAGCTTTTCCTGCTCACAGCAAGATCTTATCCTTTTATTTCTTTTTTTATCGTGCAGTTCATCGGCGACGCCATGTTTGCCCTCGCGAGATACGAGACGCACTACACCGGCTCTGGGGTCGGCAGGTGGGTGACCAGGGCCGCTGCATGGGGCGGGGTGGCAAGTGAAGGACTGGGCTCACGCGTATGCAGCTAACGCCCCACCGCCGAGAATTCGGCAATATGCATGCTGATGTCCACTTACTTGCACGCGTCTGCCGTCTCAAACCCTGTTTCTGGCACTCCCTTTTCGCCCCACTGATTATTGCACCTTCTCCCCTACACTCCCCCTAAACACACTCACATCCGTCCCGACACTGCACGCACGTGGACTGACTGGTCGCTCCAGAGCTCTCCTGTACATTGATATAATATAAGTTTTGATAAAATTATGTTAAAAGTATTGTAATATCTGTCAACGTCCATCGCACACTGCCCGCAGGTGGACGGACTGGTTCTTCCAGTGGGCCTTTGCCGCCACCGCCGCCACCGTGCCCGCCGGGTCCGTGGCCGAGCGCTGCAACTGGAACGCCTACCTGGGCTACTCGTGCTTCATTGCGGGATGGGTCTACCCCCTGGTGGCGCACTGGTGGGTGGGCCAACGGGAATCAGGTGGTGGGCCCCCCTGTCAGCCCTTTATGGTCGTGTGGCACAAGGCACGCTTGTACCGGTATGGCCGGCGGGGGCCGTGGTACGGGTCCGTTCGTACTACCGGTATCTGACCTGGGGTGGGCTGGGGTGGGCTATTTGGGCAGTGGTGGATGGGGCTGGCTGGCGAGCCCCGGTGTGCACCCGTCCCGGTGGTGTATGTAGTACACTTGGCCGGTAGGGAATGAGCCCTATCATTCGACGACCCCACCGGGGCTGAGTGTTCGGAGTGTTTCCCGTGATTTTGCATTAGCGGAATGGGTGCAGCCATTGGGGTGCGTTGCGCATGGGTCCGTGGGGCAGGAGGGCTAGTGCTGTTCTGGAGAGGATTCCGTGCACCACCAGGTGTGGGATGGGTCCTTGCCGTGGTCCGGGTGTGTCTCGTGGTGGTGTATTGAGGTGTACTGTACATGCCGTTGGATTCAGACTGACCAAAATGCCACTGGTGAGGCACAACTGTGGCTGGGGTCCTGGTGTGGTTTCTTTGCTTGCCGCCGTGTCGTCACACTGTACACGCTTCATGCGTGCTTTGCCCACAGGGTGTGGTGTCGCGAGGGGTGGCTCGGCTACAACACCATAGACCCCATCTTCAACGCTGGGTGAGTGACAGCGTGAGAGGACTTGGACAGTGCATTTGGGGAGCATGTCAGAAGGTCTTGTCCTAGGGTACCGGTACCGTGGTACAGACACCCCGTGCCACCAAGTCCATTTCGACATCGCTCCTTAACCACGTGGCCATGATCCGCCTGCAGCACACCAAGCAGCACACCACAGACCACACTCCACAGCGTCCACACCTCCACCGCCTGTCCATGTACCTTCAGACACAAAAATGCAGCCATCCTCGTGCCAATCCGCTTCCTTCCCTGCACCCGTCCCTCACCACCACACCAAACGGCACCGCTTACACACACACTGACACCAGGGCAGGTGCCCCTGGCCCCTGGCCTGCACCAACCGCTGCCCCCAGCCTCCTCTAGCTTCCCCACCTTCGCCCTCAGCCCCTTTCCCTTCCTCACCGCGTTCCGCGTCCTCACCCTTGCTGCCCCTGACGCTAATACACAGCATGATGGACTTTGAGGGCAGCGGCATGACTCGATACACTGCAACAGCACTAATCATCAATCAATCAATAACAGTATCACTTATCTGTCTTTTGCTGTTGCAGCATGATGGACTTTGCGGGCAGCGGCGTGATCCACATGACGGGCGGCCTGGCGGGGCTGTGCGGCGCGTGGCTGCTGGGGCCGCGCATCGGCCGATTCGACGCCGAGGGGCGCCCCGTGGACATGCCCGGGCACAGCGCCATTCTGGTGGTGCTGGGGACCGTGATGCTGTGGTTCGGATGGTGAGAGATAGGGGGGCCGGGAGGGCGAGTGGGGGGCGGAGGCGGGGGCGGGTGCATCGCAAGACCGACCAAGCCTGGGCACTGCGCCGTCCTGGTGGTGTTTGCCACAGTCATGCTGTGCTTTGGGTGGTAAGGATCGCCGTCCTGGTGGTGCTGGGGACTCTGGCGCTGTGGTTGGGATAAGACCCATGCATGCATGCAAGGCGGTATTTTGATACCGTGGAACACCTAGTGTGCCCCGGACCACGGCTGGTACGGCTGAAACCCCGCCTCCACCTTGCGTACCTGACACCCCGTCACACCCAACGGATCAACACAGCGCACAGCATGACACCCGACACCTTATCCGTTTGTGGTCCGTGCCCCCTCGCAGGTACGGCTTCAACCCCGCCTCCATCCTCGCCATCGACACCTCCGCCCTCGCAGCCGTCGCCGGCCGCGCCGCCGCCATGACCACCCTGGCCGGCGCCGCCGGCGGCATCTCCTGCCTGGCCAACGGCTTCCGGCTGCACCGCGGCTGGGACCTGTGCGGCCTGTGCAACGGCGTGCTGTGTGGGCTGGTGGCGGTCACGGCGTGCTGCCACGTGTTGGAGCCGTGGGCGGCGCTGCTGGTGGGCGCGCTGGCGGGGCTGTGGTTCGACCTGCTGTGCTGGCTGCTGCTCAAGCTGCGGATAGGTGAGGAGCCTGGGAGGGAGCTGGGTATCGGGGAGTACTGGTTGTGGCGAGGTGTGTGCGGAAGGTGTGTGCGCACCGGGCGTCCTTACCCTCATGCTGGTGGGGCGTGCGCAGAGCCCCTTGACACAGCCAGTCCCCCGCACACACTCCGCCCGCGTGGGAGGCTGCACCCTGCATTTTGGCCAGTCTAAATCCAAGCCATGCAGGTCGCCGAGCGGAACTTGGTCTTGGCGTAGTGGTTGACAGGTCCGGCTTCGGCTCCAGCGGCAGGGCAAGAGAGGTCGTGCGACTTCGCCCCATAGCTCACCTGAATAGTACTCACCTTGATAATCCCATTGAGAAAAGCTGCATGTGCAATCTTCAGGAACGTCTCGCCTGAGCTTACTGGAATGCCCTTACTGCTGCTGCTCCACGCCACCGCAGACGACCCCCTGAGCGCGGGCCCTATGCACTTCGGGTGCGGCATGCTCGGTATCTTTTTCACTGGGCTTCTAGCCAAAGAGGTGAGCAGAGAGGATAGACATCCTGGATACAAAAAAGTGCATACGGTCGGGTGCGGAAGGTCGGGTTGTGAGTGCTACTGACATTTTTGCCTTCCATGACAGGACCCACGTCGTCATGCGTAGTGCTCTCCCACACCTGCTCATCTGTCAGTGCCTGTCAACGTGTGCCTAACTGGCGCGCCGTATCTCACCGCACCAGCCCTGTCGTACCCGGCCGCACAGGAGTACATCCAACAGTACTACAAGCGCTCGTCCGGGTCGCTGCCGTACGGCGCCTTCTACCCCGGAAGCGACGGGAAGCTGCTGGCCAGCCAGGTCGTCGGCATATTAGTCATCATTGGCTGGGTGGCGGGCAACATGCTGCCCTTCTTCGGCATCCTCAAGTACTTTGGGGCGCTGCGCGTGTCGCCGCAGATGGAGGACATCGGCCTGGACAGGTGCGTGTGTGTGACGGCACGTGGCACGTGGCACGTGGGGCGTGGGTATTGATGGCACGTGGCACGTAGAGGGCGTTGCTGGGGTCGGTGATAGACACTGCAGGTGTTAGGCATCGGCCTGGACAGGTGCATGACGGCACGTGGCACGTGGCATACGGCACGGTGTGCCTCATGTTGGTTGGGAGGCACCCTTGGGAGGAAGGTGCACATGGGAAATGCAGGCCGCCATTGCCTCCGCATGCCATATGAATGTGCTGTTGCCGTGCACGTGTCGCAATGCAGGAGCAAGCACGGCGGCTCTGCGTACAACATGTACATCGGTACCGGTGGTGCTGTCGTACACAACAGCGGCGGCGGCGCCGGCGACATTGAGATGGACAGCCCCACCACCCCCAAGAGCGGCCGCGTCGGCTGGCACGCGCAGCAGCAGCAGCAGCAGCAGCAGCAGCAGACCGGTATCAAAGGCGCCCCAAAGACCACCCCCGGCAACGACTTGATAGTGCGTGGGGGAGCCGCCAACTCCAGTATGACGAAGGTGGTGCCGTACGACGAAGATCCTTGACATGGCGCTGGCCGGGAAGGCTGGCACCACAGCAGCACCGTGAGCGGCCCTAACTAACAGCTGCTCCAACCACTCGGAGCTGCTGCTTGCATTGGCAGTACTCCGGCAGGTGCCCTGTATGCGTTGTCAACGTATGTGTCTGCTGTTGAGTGATGGTATGCGACTTTCATTCGAGCAACTTCATGAACCATGGGCCGGCATGGTCCAGAGTCGGTTGGCCTGCTGTGCCACCACGGAGTGGTGTGTAGGGGATGGAAGTGCCTGGTAGGTGCCTGAAACCAGCACTGACGCAATTCCGTGTGGCCAGCCACACAACAAGCTAGGCTTTCCGTGCGTGCTGGGCGCTCGTGCTGTGTGTACCTGGACCTGACTCCTTAATCGCTCGGCTTTCACTGTCAGGTGCGTAACGGTTTTACAGTTTTGGCCCCCGTCCAGAGGTGGCTATGGCGATAGGCGTGAGGGGTTGTGGTCTTGTGGACCAGCGCGCGCCTTACTTGTGCGCCCATCCGCTGTGCAACAGCAGCAAAGTGTCATGCCTGTGTGGCCCGTGTGCCTACGTGCCCAGGGTGCCGGCTTATTTTTGCCGTTGCAAATACGGCCTGTTGGGGTCCTGTCGGAATTGCGCGTGGCGTCACGGTTGGGCGTGCGCTCGGGACGTGCTTGGGGGTTTGGGGGACCGTGGGGGGACGTGCTAGCTCGTAAGTGGCCCGTCAATCGTATTTCGTTGAGCCGTTGCCATGCATGTGACTGGTCCGTTTGCCGTTGGACTTCGATCGTTAGCGTTTTCTTTGCTTGTGTTGACGGGCCGTGCTTATTAAAGGTTAGACACTGCTGTCCATTAAACGCTGTGGCGCTTGAACGCAGCCTTTGGTTCCTTGGCATGCACCAGTGTGCACGAACACGATGAATGTTTCGCCCTACCTACGTGGATGGGCCGTTGTGAGACGGATGAGTGTGGAGGTCGGCATGACCATGTGTCCGGGTGTCCGGGGTCTTCCAGAGTGTACCGTACGCGAACTTGCCCTGTAGTGACGGTTAGCAGAAGTGGCCGGTGATGCAACTGCTGGTCATGTTACCGTCACCGTTGTCAGTAGCCCAGGTATCGCATTGGGGCCCCCCCGGGACATGGGTGTTACGTATACACTACATACTAGCAGCATGTTGTCATGATCTAGCTGCTGCCTTATACGGTACGACAGGGGAGCTGATAAAGCTTGCGGGTGCACCGTTGGGATGAGGGCAACCCTGTGCGACGGGCACGTGGCAGTGTGCCACGTGTCATTGTGTACACGCTGCAGGACCAGCATGCGTGGGAGGGTGCGGAGCAGGGTTAACACGCCACGTGTGCGTAGCAGGACGCGCTGCCACGTGTGCGCGCGTGTAAATGCGGGTTTGCTGCGAATCGGGACTCAGTGACGGTGGATGTACCGTACGAGCGGTGGCCTTTTATGTCGGCGTTCCAGATGTCTGGTTCTCCGGTAGCTCTAACTTGTTGTCCTGCCCTCTGCTGCCTTGCAAAGTTGGTGCATGCGCGCGCTGTTGGTCAGCGTGATACGCTTAGGGTTTACCCTTAAAAAAATACTAAAACTAACTCGCTACTAACCCTAAACCAAAGCAAGCAGGACAAGGCCTACGGTACGTCAGGCTCAGGCTCCGGGGGCTCTCCCCTGGTCAGGCTACAGACGGCGAAAGCGTGCAGGCCAAATGCCGTGCTGCCCGCCACGCAGTACACCCCTGCCGTGCGTCCCGCTGTACGCCTGCAGCACGAGCCTCCTTATCACAGATTACACCATCAAAATCGGGCACGTGTATGCTTGATGGTCATGTAATACGCGCGCGCACAACCGTATAACTGTCGTGACTAAATGTATAACATTAACTGTCCGCCTAGCATGCTCGCGCACAACCGCACAACTCCTCCCCATGAGCGTCTGCTAATCCATGCCAACAAACAGGCGTCTCGGCAGCTCGACGTGGAGCCCCATGCCACGTTTCCGCTTGCGCAGCTGCAGCAGCGCAGCGGGGCAGCCCCACCGGCTCCAAAGCATCTGGAAGCAGGCCCACCTTGTCCCATCCATCCACATCTCCCACCCATGCACATGTCATTAGCGGTTACATTAGCCATACAACGCCGACGTATCCATGCGCTCCCTTGCGCTGCGCCGATGCACATCGGCAACAAGTACAATACCGATACACATAAAGGCCTGATACCCATACGTGCACACCTACCGCCATCCACAGCCCACGCACCATGTCTCCTCTTCGTGCGTGCACCTCATGCCGCGTGGGCCAAGACCACCCCGCCACACGCAGTCCACACCAGTCGCGCTTCAGCCCTTCCAAACACACACCAGCTTGCTGCTACCGTAGCTGTACCTCTGCTTCGGCCGCAGCAGCTGCGTCAGGCCGAGCCACACTACTGAATGTACATCAGTGCACTTTCCGTCCAACAACGCCGCGGCTGCCGTTCATAAATTTCCGTTGTACATTAGTCAACTGCCGGGGCACCTGCCCTCTCGGCCGCGGCGCCTGCTGCTGCCCCCACCGCCACACGCGCCTCCCCGGGCGGCAACAGCAGCCGCAACACCGGCGCGGCCTTCCCGCGCTCCACCCCGTAGCTGCCCCTCAGCCAGCGGCGCACCATGCATCGCACCTGAAAGCTCTGTCGCCCTCCCCGATCAGCGTGGCTCGCGCGGCAACCGGGGACCGGGCAGCCGGGCGTTGGTGCCCACGGCCGTCGCCACCGCCACCGCTGCCATCCGGTCCAGAGCCGGCTGCAGGCCCGCCCTCCACCCCAAAGGCATCTCCCTTGTCAGCTTCAGCCACGTCTTGCGCCTCAACCTGAACTGCTGTTCCTGCTGCAGCCCCCCCCGCCCGGCCCCGCCCTCCACCGCCGACCAGGAACCCGGCCAGGAAGGTGGCAAACGCCAGCAGCAGCCGGGCGGCAAGAACCTCTATCAGGTTCGCTCGGGTCATATCAGTCCTGCTGTTGCCACAGACTCTGCAGCCTCCCGCTGCATCGCAAACCCCACGTATACGGCTTCGTAGATTCTGCCAGCCAGCACTCCCAGCTTCCCTTCCCACGTGCGCTTTCCATGCACCGACGCCACCCATGGCCCAGCACGGACCCCACCACCCCCTGCCTACACCATGCCAGCTCACGCCCAGCGCTTACGAAAGGTTAGAGTACGTCATCAGTCGGAGGCAGGCGCACGCGCTGCTGTTGTTGCTGCTGCCATCGCTCCACGCGCCTCCCCAGGCGGCATGAGCATGCCGATGTACACAGCCATACCAGACTCCTCCTCAACGCTCCTTCGAAACTCCCTCGCCAGATCCGACAGCCCCCGCTGGGCCCCCACCCGCATGCCGGCATCTCCCAGCACCCCAGCCACCAACTCCAGTTCCGTGCTGTAATCATTTGCATAGGAGCCCTTGCCCATCACGGCACGCACAGCGGACAGGGAGATGCGGGGCCTGGCGCCGCAGCTGCTCCCTGGCGACCCCGCGTCCCCGGCCAATCCGGCAGCCCCTGCCACTCGCCCGCGCGTTGCCCCCTCCGCTGCTCCATTACCCGCACAGCCGCCAACAGCCGCCCGAAGCTCCTCCGGGAAGGTAGCGGCCGCCAGCGTCAGCGCATGTGCCAGGGGGCCACGCACCTCGCTCCATGTGGGCGCCTCGCCCCTCTGCACCTTCTGCACCTCCTCCTCCCGCTGCAGCACCACCCCCGCCCCCAGCAGCTCCATCAGCCGCACGTCCCGCAGCAGCAGCTGCCGCCAAGAGGGGTCGACGACACCTGGTGCGCCGCCGCCCTCGTCGCAGCTGCCACCACCGCAGCCGCCACCGCCGCCACCGCAGCCGCAGCCGGTGCTGCCGCCGTTGGCGTTGCCGCTGCCGCTGCCACCACCACCGCTGCCGCTGGCAGCGCCACAGCCGCCACCGTCGTTGCTGCCGCCGCCGTTGCCGCCGCCGCCGCTGCTGCCACCATCGCCGAGCTCCCTGTCGCCAGTGGGCCTGCCGCAACGCCAGGCCATGACCGCGAGGCAGCACCCCAGCGCGGTTGACGCGCACACGTAGCTGCCACTTATTAGGTTCCGGAGGTCCTCTCCAAGCATCACCACGTCCGACCCCTCAGCTGCCTCCTGCGCCTGCCGCTCCACCCTCCGAGTCAAGGGCAGCAACCCTGCGCACAGCTGCACGCCGTGCGCCAGGGGCGGCAGCAGCTCGGCCAGCGCAAAGGAGGAGCGCAACGCGAGCTGCTGGCGCGCGGTGGCAGCAGCAGCAGCGCTCCCTGCCGACCCGGTACTGCCCGCTGCCTCTGCTTCTACCTCCGTGGAGCCCGCACTGTCGCTAGCGTACACCGGCCTGGCGAGCAGGTTGGACAGGCACGAGTCTGCCAGCGCCATTGCCTCGCACAGCACCCTCACCGCCCTGCCACTGCGCCGCCGATCCCTCCCGCAATCTATGGCAGCTGTGAGCGCCCGCAGCTCCTCCACCGCCAGAGGCAGCCGCCTGCCCACCGCCGACACCAGCTCCCCCACCTGCCCCAGCGGTCCCAGCTGGTACACGTCGCGCCAGCATGGCTTAACGCCAGCGAAGCCATCCGGGGGGCACCACACTGCGCCTGCGTTGCATGCCGCGCCCATGCGCTTGATCACGCACGGTATCAGGCCTGCCTCGATCGCACCGGAGGCGTCGGCAGAGGGCCACATGGCCAAGCCTGTGTGGAACAGCGACCGGTAGAGGTAAAGCTATGCGGCATAGCAATGAGGTGTTGGTTTGGCCCTGCCAGTAGCGAACGTACCAGAACGCCAGACAACAAGCAGCCATGTACGGATGCATCATGTCGGCCTTGGCTCAAGCCGCCATCTCTGTCATGTCAGCACGTGATAGGGACTGGACTTCTTCGCCCCCAGAACCGCATCCTCAGGGCAACCTACGGTACATATCAGGCCCCATCTTGACTCACCCGGAGGCTTCACGAGCGCCCAACCCGGGTGTTCAAGTATTTCCGGCAAGGCCACCAGCAGCGCCTCTGGGTGCTGCGCCGCCGCCACGCACGTCTCCCACCACGCCCGCAGCTGCGCCCGCGTGCGCCTGGGCACCCGCTCCCG
>VFQN01005926.1_pt1 | contig 14477 bp, 12 predicted proteins | sample 3512371 | NCBI WGS metagenome assembly VFQN01 (sample SAMN10412370, study PRJNA504923) | tailings metagenome | isolation source: Replicate 2 from Balatoc abandoned mine | place: Philippines: Itogon, Benguet | collected 2017-08-28
CGCGTTTCCTGCTGGCGCTGAAGGTGGCGCTCGCCGACCGCGGCTCCGCGCCGACCCTCGTCTTCGACGAAATCGACACCGGCGTCGGCGGCGCGGTGGCCGATGCCATCGGCCAGCGGCTGAAGCGGCTGTCCTCCACCGTGCAGGTGCTCTCTGTCACCCACGCCCCGCAGGTCGCGGCCCGTGCGGCGACGCACCTTCTCATCTCCAAGGGACCAGTCGAAGGCAGCGAGACCGTCGCCACCCGCGTTGCGCGCATGGACGACGGCGCGCGCACGGAAGAGATCGCCCGCATGCTCGCCGGCGCTTCGGTGACCGACGAGGCGAGGGCGGCGGCGGCGCGGTTGCTTTCGGGTGGGGTATAGCCGGCGACGGCCCCTCATCGCGCTGCCATCTTTTCTTTCACCTCATTTCCTCTAGAACGGTGGCAGAATCCCGGAGCAGGCCATGGCGAACGTGAAAACCCCCGTCGAGAATCTCAATGAAGAAGAGGCTGCGGCAGAACTCGCCTTTCTGGCGGCCGAAATTGCGCGCAACGACGACCTGTACCACGGTCAGGACGCGCCGGAAATTTCGGATGCCGACTATGACGCCCTGAAGCGGCGCAACGAGGCGATCGAGGCGCGGTTTCCGGCGCTGGTGCGCGACGACAGCCCGTCGCGCCGCATCGGCTCGGCTCCACTGCCGACCTTCGCGCCGATCACCCATTCGCGCCCGATGCTCTCGCTCGACAATACGTTCTCCGACGAGGACGTCCGGGACTTCGTCGCCTCCGTCTATCGTTTCCTTGGCCGCCTGCCGGACGATTCGATCGCGTTTACCGCTGAGCCGAAGATCGACGGCCTTTCGATGTCGATCCGCTACGAGAACGGCCGGCTGGTCAGCGCGGCGACGCGCGGCGACGGCACGACGGGCGAGAACGTCACCGCCAATGTCATGACCATCGGCGAGATCCCGAACCGCCTGCCGGCCGGTGCGCCTGATGTCGTTGAGGTGCGCGGCGAGGTCTATATGGCCAAGAGCGACTTTCTGGCGCTCAATGAGAAGATGGCGGCGGAGGGCAAGCAGACCTATGTCAACCCGCGCAACACGGCGGCGGGCTCGCTGCGCCAGCTCGACGCGACGGTGACGGCGAGCCGAAAGCTGCGTTTCTTCGCCTATGCCTGGGGCGAGATGTCGGCCATGCCGGCCGATACGCAATATGGCATGATCGAGGTGCTGAAGGCCTGGGGCTTCCCGGTCAATCCGATGACCAAGCGGCTTTCCCGCGTCGATGACATCATCGCGCATTACCGCGAGATCGGCCTCGACCGCCCGGATCTCGACTATGACATCGACGGCGTCGTCTACAAGGTGGACGAACTGGCATTGCAGGAACGCCTCGGTTTCCGCTCCCGCTCGCCGCGCTGGGCGACGGCGCACAAGTTCCCGGCCGAGCAAGCCTTCACCACCGTCGAGGATATCGACATCCAGGTGGGTCGGACCGGGGCGCTGACGCCCGTCGCCCGCCTTGCACCCGTTACCGTTGGCGGCGTGGTCGTCACCAATGCAACCTTGCACAATGCCGACTACATCGCGGGCATCGGCAACAGCGGCGACCGCATCCGGCCGGAGGGCCATGACATTCGCATCGGCGACACCGTTATCGTGCAGCGCGCGGGCGATGTCATTCCGCAGGTGCTTGACGTCGTGCTGGAGAAACGCAAACCGGAATCGCAACCATACGAATTTCCGACGGAATGCCCGTCCTGCCGCAGCCATGCCGTCCGCGAGCGCAACGAAAAGACCGGCCGCCTCGATTCGGTGACACGGTGCACGGGTGGGTTCGTCTGCCCCGCGCAGGCGGTGGAGCATCTCAAGCATTTCGTCTCGCGCAACGCCTTCGACATCGAAGGCCTCGGAACCAAGCAGATCGACTTCTTCTTCACCGCGCAGGACGACAGTCTCAGCATCCGCACCGCGCCTGACATCTTCACGCTCCGGAAGCGGCAGGACGAATCCGAGCTGACGAAACTCGAGAATATTGACGGTTTCGGCAAGGTGAGCGTTCGCAAGCTCTATGATGCCATCGATGCGCGGCGCTCCATCGCGCTGAACCGTTTCATCTACGCGCTCGGTATCCGCCATGTGGGGGAAGGCAATGCCAAGCTGCTGGCGCGTGCCTATGGCACCTACGCGGCCTTCGAGGAGGCGCTGATCGCGGCGTCGTCGTTTTCGGGCGACGCGTGGACCGAACTGAACAGCATCGACGGGATCGGCGAGGTCGTCGCCCGGGCTCTCGTGGAGTTCTACAAGGAACCGCGCAACCTTCAGGTCATCGCTGCCCTGCGCAAGGAGGTGGAGCCGCAGGCCGCCGAAGCAGTGGTGGCGACCGCGAGCCCGGTCGCCGGCAAGACGGTGGTGTTCACGGGATCGCTGGAGAAGATGACGCGCGACGAGGCCAAGGCGATGGCTGAGCGGCTGGGCGCCAAGGTGGCGGGTTCTGTCTCCAAGAAGACGGATCTCGTGGTCGCCGGGCCGGGCGCCGGCTCCAAGCTCGACAAGGCGCGGGAGTTCAACGTCGAGGTCATCGACGAGGACGGCTGGCTCGAGCGGGTCAAGGCGCCGTGACGATTGAGCCGCGCACGAGGAAGCGGCCGTCGAAGGTCATGGGCACGCCCTGGCCTTCGTTGTAGTCCCGCGTGCCGCCGAGATAGGCATGCATGTGCAGGTGCGGCTCGGATGAGTTGCCGGAATTGCCGACCCGGCCGAGCGTTTCGCCCTTCGTGACGACCGCGCCATCGGCGACGGCGACCGAACCCTTGCGGAAATGGGCAAGCAGGATGCGCGCCGAGCCGCAGGCGAGGATGATGTGGTTGCCCGCCGGCGCCTCGGTATTGCTCTCGGAGATGCGGTTGTCATCGACACCGTCGTGGGTGGCGATGGCGACGCCGTTGCAGGGGCTCTTAACCTCCCGGTCATAGATCTCGTAGTCCGCAAGGTCCTTCGGCATCAGCCCGTTCGCGCGCATGCCGAAACCGTTGAGCGCGACGATGTCGAGCGCGAAGCGCTGGCTCTGGCTGGCGTGGTGATAGTTGATCGAGGTCGTGCCGCCGCCCTGGCCGACATAGTAGGTGCCGGCGGCGAACGGGAAGGCGAGCTCCACGGCCGTCTCCTTGTAGCCGTAGCCGGAAAGGGCCCGTGCCGTCAGCGCCAGGAAGAACACGGCCATGGCTGCGGTGAAGCCATGCGCGCGCAAGAGCGAGGGTGAGGCATTCCAGGGCCGGCCGCGAACGCGCAGATAGGAGAGGGCGGCGGCCACGACGAACGCCGCCGGCAGGAGCATTGCAAGGGCGGAGCCGAGGAAATCCCAGCGCCCGATGACGGCGACGAAGGCGAAGTAGGCCGCCCCGTAGGCGACGCGTGTCAGCCAGCCGAGCCGGTCGATGGGGCGGGGCAGAAAGAGCCAGGAGAAGAAGAAGGCCGGGAGGAGGACCTGGGTGGTCAGCAGGATGAGAATGGGCCATGCCATGGTGAAGCCTTGCGGGGTCTGGAATGCCCATTTCGATGCGGACACGGATACTTGTCTTTTGTTCAATCCGCAGATGCGTATTTGGTTCCGCTTTTTCAAGCCGTTGGCCGCTATGGACCGGTGTAGCCGGCGGCACGGATATCCACCCGCCGCCCGGCCGGTTCTCCTGCAAACAGGATGGCGCCTGTCGACTTCGATTCTGCGGCGACATAGTCGAAGACAACGTGGCTCTCCTCGACGATCTTTTCGCCTTCCATCAGCCGCCCGATGACGGTGACGGCTGCCGCGGTGGTGGTTCCGGAATTGGCGATGTCGAAGGTGACGCGCTGTCCGGCGCCGGTCTTCTCCGTCGTCAGCACCGTGACGGAAAGGTCCGGTGGCGTCGCCTCCCGCGTGAAAGCCTCCCAGCCGATCCAACCGAGCATGCCGGCGACGAGGAGTGCGGAGACCAGGCCGGTCAGCCATTCGATCCAGTGCGGATCGTGGCGTTCGCGATGGCGGCCCCGTTCGGATCGGGTCATGGCTGCCTCACAGGATCAATCGCGCGGCTGCGGCGCCAAGCGCTGCGGGAAAACCGAGCACGATGACGGACAATGCGACCTCGACCGGCGCACTGCCGCCAAGGCGCTCGAAGATCCACAGGGCTAAGACGCTGATCGCCAGCGCGATGACATAGCCGGGCAGGGTGAAGCGCACGAAGGCGTGCCACCAGGGCGTCTGCGGGGAAAGCTCGTGCCCGCCGGTGAAGGACACCGCATAGACGAAGCCGTGCATGAGGGCGATGGAGATGAGGGCGACCGCAAGGGCATGCCCGGCCGTCATCTTGTAGGCGAGCACCATCATCTCGTCGGTCGGCGCGATGTTGAGCGAGAGAAAGAGGGCCCCGGCCGCCATCAGCAGCAGCTCGCCGGCATAACTCGTCTCCTTCGTTCCGGTGTCATCGTCGTCATGGCCGAGCTGGCTGCGGCCGAGCATGGCGCCGATGCTGGCGGGGACGGATTGCAGGGCGACCTTGCCGGAAAGTTCGCTCGCCGGCATGCCGCCACGCAGCAGACCGAGCGCCGTCAGCACTACCAAGCTGGTCAGGATGCCAATGCCGTAGGCGATCGCCGCGTCACGGATTGCCTCGCGCCAGCCGAATGTCTTCTCGAAACCGATGCGATGGGCGAGCAGGATCAACAGGGGAATGTCGAGGAGGAGCAGCAGGAACAGGCGCTCGCGCGCCATGGAGAAGCCGAGATGCCACATTTCCATGGTCATCAGCATGGGCAGCGCCAGGAACAGGGCGCCGGCGACACCGCGGCCGAGGCCGGTCACGAACCGGTTGAGTTCGTCCTTGTCCGCCGCCGTCTGCGCGTCGTTTCCGGCCATGAAAACCCCCTCGCAAAAGCACGGGGGTAACGCGGCGCGGACCAGATGGTTCCGCGCCGGTCAGGTGTCACTGTTTAGAAGCGATCCGGCTTCTTGGCCTTCGGCTTACGCGGTGCGCCGTCGGGCTTGGCGAATTTTTCGTCGCGCTTGCCCTTGAAGGGCTTGGCACCGGCGAAGGGCTTGGCGGGCTTCTTGCCGCCGTCTTCGCGGTCCTTCCAGTGCGGCTTGGCGGCGGCACCTTCCGGCTTGTCGAAATCGCGCTTCTTCTCGAAACGCGGCTTCTTCTCGAATTCGCCCTTCGGCTTCCAGTCGGCGCGGCGTTCCGGCTTGTCGTAGCGCTGCGTCTTCTCGCCGGGCGCACGCGTATAGGGCTGCGGCGTCAGGTCGGGCTGGCCTTCCAGCACGGTAACGCGGATGCCGCGCTCCAGCATGCTGCCCGGGCCGAGATGGCCGAGGAAGCCGTCGGCGGAAGCGGCGGAGAGCTCGATATAGGTCTCTTCCGGCTGCATCTTGATCGCGCCGATCTCGTTCTTGGTGATGCTGCCGTTGCGGCAGAGCATCGGGATCAGCCAGCGCGGTTCGGCGCGCTGCTTGCGGCCGACCGACACGGAGATCCAGACGCTTGCCCCGAAACCGTCGCGCGGGCGCTTGGTTTCGGCGGGAATGAAGTCGTTGCCGCGCTCGCGCGGCTTGCGCTGTTCGAGCGAGACCTCGACCAGGTCTTCCGGCGCCGAGCGGCCAGCCTTGAAGAAACGGGCGACGGCGGCGGCCAGCTGGCGGGCGTCGAAGCGTGCGGCGAGCGCGTCGATCGTCTCGACCTCGTCTTCTCCGATCGTGTCGGTCAGCATGGGGTCGGCGAGCAAACGCTCGTCGTCGCGGCGCAGGATGTCCTCGGCGGACGGCGGGGTCGCCCAGTTCGCCTTGAGGTTGGCGGCCTGCAGCAGGCGCTCGGCCTTGCGGCGGGCGCTGAGCGGCACGATGAGCGCGCTGACGCCCTTGCGGCCGGCACGGCCGGTGCGGCCCGAGCGGTGCAGCAGCGTTTCCGGGTTGGTCGGCAGGTCGGCATGCACGACGAGCTCCAGATTGGGCAGGTCGATGCCACGGGCGGCGACGTCGGTGGCGATGCAGACGCGGGCGCGGCCATCGCGCATGGCCTGCAGCGCGTGGGTGCGCTCGTTCTGGCTGAGTTCGCCGGAGAGTGCCACGACCGAGAAGCCGCGATTGTTGAAGCGGGCGGTCAGGTGGTTCACCGCTGCGCGCGTCGAACAGAAGACGATGGCGTTCTGCGCATCGTAGTAGCGCAGAACGTTGATGATGGCGTTCTCGCGGTCGGCGGGCACGGCTAGCAGGGCGCGATAGTCGATATCGACATGCTGCTCCCGCTCGGACGCAGTCGAGATGCGGAGCGCGTCGCGCTGGTAGTTCTTGGCGAGCGCGGCGATCTCCTTCGGCACGGTGGCCGAGAACATCAGCGTGCGGCGGTCTTCCGGCGCGGCTTCGAGGATGAATTCGAGGTCTTCGCGGAAACCGAGGTCGAGCATCTCGTCGGCTTCGTCGAGCACGACTGCGCGGATGGCGGAGAGATCGAGGTTGCCGCGGGTGATGTGGTCGCGCAGGCGTCCCGGCGTGCCGACGATGATATGGGCGCCGCGCTCCAGCGCGCGCCGCTCGTTGCGCACGTCCATGCCGCCGACGCAGGAGGCAATGACGGCACCGGTCATCTCGTAGAGCCATTCCAGCTCGCGCTTGACCTGCATGGCAAGCTCGCGCGTCGGCGCGATGACGAGGGCAAGCGGGCTCTCGGCGCGGGCGAAGCGTTCTTCGCCCTCAAGCAGCGTCGGGGCGAGCGCGAGGCCGAAGGCGACGGTCTTGCCGGAGCCGGTCTGGGCGGAGACCAGCGCATCGGAATCGCCGATCTTGGGGTCGGAGACGGCGATCTGCACCGGCGTCAAGGTGGTATAGCCGCGTTTTTCCAACGCCTTTGCCATCGCCGGAGCGAGGCTTTCAAAACTCGTCATGTAGGGTCTTTCGGAATTCGGGTTCCGCGACGATCTGGCGTCGCACTCTGCGCTCGTATGCGACGGGCGTGTCAACGCGCTCTCTACTGGGCATTGAGCGAAATGTACAGTGCGCAAAATGCAATGCTGCCCAGCGGCGGGGCCTATCGCCGCCCAAGGTGTTTGCCGATTGTCTTTTTGCGCTGCACAAGATAGAAAACGGCGCCTCCTGGAACCGATCCGCAGAGATCGTGCAGGCGGCATCGCCCGCGGGAGAGGGCGAGAGCAAGGAGGAACCGTCGATGCAGACCTTTACAACCATCGCGGATTTGCGCGCGGCGCTGGCGCCGCACCGGCTGGACGGTCGCACCATCGGTCTCGTGCCCACCATGGGCTACCTTCATGTCGGCCATATGGAGCTTGCCCGGCGGGCCCGCGCCGACAACGACATCGTCGTCGCCACTATCTTCGTCAATCCGCTGCAGTTCGGAGCAAACGAGGATCTTGCGCGCTATCCGCGCGACCTTGCCCGCGACCAGGCGATGCTGGAGGCCGAGGGCGTGCACTATCTCTTCGCACCCGGCGTTTCCGACATGTATCCGCGGCCGATGGAGACCGTCGTTGATGTGCCGAAGCTCGGCTCGGAGCTCGAAGGGTCCGTCCGTCCCGGGCATTTCGCGGGGGTCGCGACCGTCGTCACCAAGCTCTTCAATATCGCCCAGCCGGACCGCGCCTATTTCGGCGAGAAGGACTTCCAGCAGCTCACCATCATCCGCCGCATGGCCGAGGACCTGGCGCAGCCGGTCGAGGTGATCGGCGTGCCGACGGTGCGCGAGGCGGACGGCCTCGCCTGTTCCTCGCGCAACGTCTACCTCTCGGCCGGGGAGCGCGCCGCTGCTGCCATCGTACCGCGCGCGCTGGAGGAAGCCGAGCGGCTGATCATGGCGGGCGAGACGGATGCAAGGCGCCTGGAGGCGGGCGTTACCGCCTTTCTTGCCAGCGAGCCGCTCGCCAAGCCCGAAGTGGTCGCGATCCGCGATCCGCAGACGCTTGCCGAGATCGACACGGTCGGCGATCGACCGGTTCTTTTGTTGCTTTTCGTGCGCTTTGGGAGCACGAAACTCCTTGATAATCGGGTTTTTGGCCCGAAAAACATGAAAAAGGTAGCGTGACATGAGCGTACATACCGCCAAGCGCCGTCTGGCGCCCGCCGACATCCGGGCCCTCAAGGGCGAGCGTCCGATCGTCAGCCTCACCGCCTACACGACCCCGGTCGCCAAGCTCATGGATCCCCATGTCGATTTCATGCTGGTCGGCGACAGCCTCGGCATGGTGCTCTACGGTCTCGATTCCACCGTCGGCGTGACGATCGAGATGATGATCGCCCATGGCCAGGCCGTCATGCGCGGCTCGTCCAGCGCCTGCGTCGTCGTCGATCTGCCCTTCGGCTCCTACCAGCAGTCGAAGGAACAGGCCTTTGCGACGGCTGCCAGGGTTCTCAAGGAAACCGGCTGTTCGGCGATCAAGCTGGAGGGCGGGGCGGAAATGGCCGAGACGGTGCATTTCCTCACCCAGCGCGGCATTCCGGTGCTCGGCCATGTCGGCCTGATGCCGCAGCTCATCAACACGACCGGCGGCTACCGCTCGCTCGGTCGCAACGACAAGGAAGTCGAGAAGATCCGCCGCGACGCTGCGGCCATCGACGACGCCGGCGCCTTCGCCATCGTCATCGAGGGCACGGTCGAGCCGCTGGCGCGCGAGATCACCGGCACGGTCAAGGCGCCGACCATCGGCATCGGAGCCTCGCCGGCCTGCGACGGACAGGTGCTGGTCGTCGACGACGTGCTCGGCATCTTCACGGATTTCAAGCCGCGCTTCGTCAAGCACTTCGCCAATCTCGCCCCCGTCATGAGCGAGGCTTTCGCGACCTACGCCGAAGAGGTGAAGGCACGCAGCTTTCCGGCACCCGAGCACACGTTCCAGCTCAAGAAGAGCTGATAATCGATCAGCGCCGGAAGAAAAACGGCGCTGATTGATCAACGACGCTGAACGGTCCATCAGCCATATTGGTTTGCGGGTGGATCGCGCCTGTTCTATGGGTGGCGGATCGTTTCCTGCAAATCCGGCCGGAAGACCGCCGTGCGCTCCTCCCGGATTTGCGACAGATCTTGAGCAGACCCATGACCCCCGCCACGAAAGAAGAAATCCGCGACGCCTTCCGGCGTGGCAGCGCCGTCGCGATCGCCGCGGCGCCATTTGCCGTGCTGTTCGGCGCCGTCGCCGTGGACAACGGCCTGACGATCGCGGAAGCGGCGCTGATGAGCGCGACGCTTTATGCCGGCGCCAGCCAGCTCGTCGGCGTCGAGCTCTTCGATCACAATGTCGCGCCCTGGCTGGTGGTGCTGTCGATCTTCGCCGTGAACTTCCGGCACGTGCTCTATTCGGCGGCGATCGCCGCCCATATCCGGCATCTCACCTTCTGGCAGAAGGCGACGTCGCTGTTCTTCCTCACCGACCCTCAGTTCGCCGAAACCGAGCGTCGCGCGGATGCGGGTATCCGCGTCAGCTATATCTGGTCGATGGTGCTCGGCCTCAGCGTCTATGTGCCCTGGCTCTGCCTGACGGTTGTCGGGGGATTGCTCGGCAACCTGATCGGCGACCCCAAGGAGATCGGCATCGACGTGCTGCTGCCGATCTACTTCATGGGCCTGGTGCTCGGCTTCCGCAGCCGAGCGAACTGGCTTCCGGTGGTGCTGGCCTCCTCGGCAGGCTCGATCCTCGCGCTGCATTTCGTCGGCTCACCCTGGCATGTCAGCCTTGGCGCGCTTGCGGGGGTACTCGTCGCGGCGGTCATGCCGCTCGATGACAAGGCACCGGCCGAGCCGGTCGGCGACGCTGCACGCGGGGAGGCATGAGCATGGACACGTTGTTCCACACGCAGACGCTGCTGATCATCGCCGCTGGCGCCATCGCGACCTACCTGACGCGCGTCGGCGGCTATGTCTTCATCACGCGCATGAAGCGCATCCCGCCGCGCGCCGAAGCGGCGCTGAACGCCGTTCCGGCCGCTGTGCTCACCACGCTGGTGGCGCCGGCAGCCGTGACGGGCGGTTTCGACGTCAGCGTGACGATGGCCATCGCCTTCCTGCTTGGCCTGCGTCTCTCGCTCCTGCCGGTGCTGGCCATCGGCTGGGTCGTCGTGATGGTGCTGCGTCAGTTCATCGGCTGACCGGCGCCGTCGCCTTTTCCAGCCAGCTCTTCGTTGCTTCGTCCGACAGCAGCGGCGTGATCTTTTCGCGCACATCCGCGTGGTAGGCGTTCAGCCAGGCAAGCTCGTCGTCCGTCATCAGGGCGGCGACGACGAGCCGGCGGTCGATCGGGCAGAAGGTCAGCGTCTCGAAGCCGAGCATGTCCATGTCGCCGCCGTCGACCGGGGCGGCCGGCAGGACGTGGATCAGGTTCTCGATGCGGATGCCGAAGGCGCCGGGACGGTAGTAGCCGGGCTCGTTGGACAGGATCATTCCGGCCAGAAGCTCCTGGGTCGAAAGCCGGGAAATGCGCTGCGGACCCTCATGCACGGAGAGATAGGAGCCGACGCCGTGGCCTGTGCCATGGGCGAAATCGGCACCGGCCTTCCACAGCGCGATGCGGGCGAGCGGATCGAGGTCGCAGCCGCGCGAGCCTTTCGGGAAGCGTGCCGTGCTGATCGCGATCATGCCCTTCAGCACCAGGGTGAAGAAGCGCTTCTGCTCTTTCGGCACCGCGCCGATCGCCACCGTGCGGGTGATGTCCGTCGTGCCGTTAATATACTGCGCGCCGGAATCGATGAGGAAGAGCGTACCCGGCTCGATGAGCGTGTCCGATGCGGTCGTCACGCGGTAATGCATGATGGCGGCATGGGCGCCGGCGCCCGCAATGGTGTCGAAGGACACGTCCTTCAGCGGGTTCTGATGGCGCTCGCCGACGCTGGCGCGCACGGCCTCCAGTTTCTTCGTGACGGCCATTTCGGTCTGCGTGCCGGGCGTCGTGCCGTCGAGCCAGGCGAGGAACTCCACCATGGCTGCGCCATCCTGAAGGTGGGCACGCGCGGAGCCCTGCAGCTCGACTGCATTCTTGCAGGCACGGGGCAGGCGGGCCGGGTCGGCGGCTTCGACCAGCGTGCCGCCCTTGCGGCGTACGATCTCGGCAAGCGCGAAAGGCGCCTGGTCAGGATCGATCAGGATGCGCTTACCCTCGGCAGCGAGCGCCGCGATGCGCTCGTCGAACTGCGACGGCGGTACGAGGTCGGCGAGCTGGGTGAGGTAGGCCTCGGGCTCGATGCCGGTCTTGCGCTTGTCGAGGAAGAGCTGCGGGCGACCCTCTGCCGGAATGATGGCGCGGGCCAAGGGATGCGGCGTGTGCGGCACGTCGCTGCCGCGGATGTTGAAGATCCAGGCGATGGAGGACGGGTCGGTAACGGCGAGGGCATCCGCGCCGGCCTTGGCGGTCGCCTCCGCCATCTTGGCGAGCTTGTCCCTGGCCAGTTCCCCGGCCTGGTCGATCGCCTGGATCGTCACGCGGCCGAGCGGTTCGCTCGGGCGGTCGGCCCAGGCCTTGTCGAGCGGGTTGTGGGGCAGGAAGACGAGGGCGCCGCCGAGGCCGGCAAGCGCCTTCTCGAGGCGGCGCACTTCCGCGCCGGTGTGCAGCCACGGGTCGATGCCGAGACGGAAACCCTTCGGCGCGTGGTTCTGTAGCCAGAGATGCGGCGGCTCGCCGACAAGGTCGCCACCGGTGTAGACGCTGCCGTCGACCTGCTCGGCGAGCTGCGTGACATAGCGGCCATCGACGAAGACCACGGCCGCACCGCGCATGACGAGCGCAACGCCGGCCGAACCGGTGAAGCCCGTCAGCCAGGAAAGGCGCTCGGCCGAGGCCGGCACGTATTCGCCCTGATACTCGTCGGCGCGCGGCACGAGGAAGCCGTCGATGCCGAGTGCATCGAAGCTGGCGCGCAGCGCATCGGCGCGTTCGCGGCCGAACTGGGGCGTGGAGGTGACGTCGAAACTCTGGAACATGGGAGACTTCCGGTATGGCGATGAATCGTGCCGGCAATCTAAAGCATGTCGCGCAAAAGTGCGCGGCGGTTTTGCGCTGCCGGCATGCGAAAAACCTAAGCATTGAAGCGCAGAGAGCGAATCTGGCGGATCGCAATGCGCTTTGGCCTATCGGCCGGCCGCGTCAAAGGCGGGAGAGATAGCGCTCCAGCACGGTGCGGGTCAGGCGCTGGTTGTTGCGATACCAGTCGTCCTCGGTGAAGAAGGCGGGTTCGCCGGCATCCCAGCCGCTCATCGAAAAATCCGACTGGCGGGCGAGGAAGGCGACGAAGTCTTCCTCGGTCTTCCACGCCGCGATGGGGGAGCCGAAATAGGCCCCGCCATCCTGCACGTCGGCGAGCATGACGCCGTCATCGGTGCGGATGAGGCCCTGGCCGCAGAAATCCCGGTGATAGTCGTAGATCACGCCGTTGCCTGGCACCTCGTTTGCCAGCTTTCGCCAGAGCTGTTCGGCCAGCGTTGCGCCGAGCGGCTTGCGGCTGAGGGCATCGCGCAGGGACAGGGCGATACGACGGCGTTCAGCCTCGGTGCGCGTGGTGCTTTCGACGCGGTGCGGATTCCTGCGCGCCTCGATGTTGGCGCGGATCGCGATCCACAGCACGAAGACGATAATCGCAAGGGTGATGAGCGGAATGATGGTGGCGGCCATGATCAGGAAAGCTCCCGGATCGTGCCAAGAGGTCTGTAATTGGACTTATGCATTGTGTGCATGGCACCCATGTCTCAAAGGCCCTGTCGCAAATTTTCGAATCTTGTATAAGCGGCGCCAACGAAGCGAAACAAAACGCGCTTCAAGCGAAACGAAGTGAAAGCTCCTCCAGTCCTTCGGATCGCAAAATGAACTGCCGAAAGGCAAAAGACTAGGTGTTCCGATCAGGCGTCTTGCCGGTCACTCCTCCTCCCTCCTCCGGGAAGGCGCTCGGAACACATAGGCCCGCTTGAGCACTCCTCCTCCTCAAGCTCGCGGGCAGGTCGGTTCGCCGGCCCATAGGCGGTGCCTCTGGCACCGCCTTTTATTTTGCCTGTATTTCCCTTGCGTTGAAGCGGGATGTTGCCACCCCGCTTCCGGACGGTATCGTCACTGCCGGTTGTCGAGGTGGATCGTCACCCAGCCTTCGCGCCAGATCGTGCGCACATGACGCAGGCCTGCGCCATTGTAGGCAGCAAGCACCTTCCAGCGCTGCGAGGCGAGGATGCCGGACAGGATGACATCGCCCTGCGGCGCCAGTTGTGCGGCGAGCTGCGGCGCCATGCGCATCAGCGGCCGGGCGAGGATATTGGCGATGATGAGGTCGAAGGGGCCGTGGCGGCCGAAGGCGGTGGAGTGGAAGCCCGGCGCTGTTTCCAGCGCGACGCCGGAGGCGATGCCGTTGAGGCGGACGTTTTCCCGTGCGACGCGCGTGGCGATCGGGTCGATGTCCGTCGCCAGAACCGTGACCGGGGCGAGCTTGCGCGCGGCAATCGCCAGAACGCCGCTGCCGGTGCCGAGGTCGAGAACGCGCTTGACCTTGCGCGTGCGCATCACGTCGGAGATCACCTCCAGGCAGCCCGCTGTCGTGCCGTGATGGCCGGTTCCGAAGGCCTGGCCGGCGTCGATCTCGATGGCGATCTCGCCAGCCCGCACCTTGCCGCGGTCATGCGAGCCGTGCACGACGAAACGCGCGGCGCGCACCGGCTTCAGGCCTTCCAGCGACTTGGCGATCCAGTCGATATCGGGCAGTTCCTCGCGCTCGATCGGCGCATCGGGAAACGCCTCGGCAAGCAGCGCCGCGAAACGCCCGTGGATTTCAGCCTCGTCCTCACGGAACATGTAGACGGAGGCTTCCCAGATGTCCTTCTTTTCGTCGATCTCCATCGTCGCGATGGCATAACCTTCTTCCTCGAAGGCGTCGGTCATCAGCGAGAGGGCGATATCGGCCCGCTTCTCGGTCGTGGTGATATAGAGGCGGATTTCGCTCACGGCTCGGGGTCCCTGTTGTTTCAGGTCCGCCTAGCATGTCCGAAAGCCGAGGGCAAAGGTGTATGCCCGGCCTGACGATTATCCCTTGATCAGGTTCGTCAGCTTCTGCTCGGCGACCTCGGGGTTCTCGCCATAGGCGATGGTGCCGACGAAGCGGCCGGTCGCGTCGAGCAGGAAGACGGATGCCGTGTGGTCCATCGTGTAGTCGCCGTCGGGCTTGGCCTCGTCGAGCGGCACCTTGCGGTAGTAGACCCGGTAGCCCTTGACCATCTCCAGCACCTTGTCCGCCGGGCCGGAAATACCGGTGATGCGCTTGGAGACGTTGCCGACATACTGGCCGATCAGCTCTGGCGTGTCGCGCTCCGGATCGACGGTAATGAAATAGGCCTGCAGCTTGGAACCGTCGGGATCGACCTTGGTGAGCCAGCCGTTCATCTCGAACAGCGTCGTCGGGCAGATTTCCGGGCAGTGTGTGAAGCCGAAGAAGAGGGCGGTCGGCTTGCCTGTGAAGGCCTTTTCGGTGATCGGCTTGCCATCCTGCGCGA
>VFQN01005927.1_pt1 | contig 14477 bp, 5 predicted proteins | sample 3512371 | NCBI WGS metagenome assembly VFQN01 (sample SAMN10412370, study PRJNA504923) | tailings metagenome | isolation source: Replicate 2 from Balatoc abandoned mine | place: Philippines: Itogon, Benguet | collected 2017-08-28
AGCGAAAAATCCAGCGTTACCGTCACCGAATATTTAGGGAGGCCGTTAACGTAACCAACCAGTGCTTCCCTCATCTGCTCCAAAGACCACAAGCTAAAAGATGAATATGGATGTAAACAACGAAAATATCAATCGTGAGGTTCAAAAGAAAGGAGCAGTTAAGAGGGAAAGTTGACAAATTTAACTCTCTTCTTTGGCCGTTTGAGATGTTAAAAATTGTCTTATTTTCTAAAAAGTCAATTTTATTACTTTATTGATGAAGAAAATAGAGTTTGTCAAAGATTAATTTTTTTTATTTAAGGAATTGTTTTGAAGATTTGTTTCCACTCATTTTTCATTTTCAGCTTTGTTGCAAACAACATCAACAAAATGGCTCAGCGATTATTGATATCGACTGCCAGAAGTGGGATATACTTGAATCCACTAAGATTATTGCAATCTAGGCCAAAGTTTTCCCTCCATCCTCGAACATTCTCAACTCAGTTTACTCCTGTTTCATTCCTAGCCGGTGATAGTTTCAAGATAAATGAGCTTGAGTTAGGGGTATGTACACAACGGATGGGCCATCTCTCGGAATCAAGCACAGTTGCAACTGCAGGCGGAACTGTTGTTCATGCAAGCGTGAATTCGAAGCCTCCCGAAACTGTAGGTGAAGACTTCCTTCCTCTCACTGTAGACTACAGAGCAAGATTTTCTGCATTTGGCAAAATCCCAGAAAATATTGTCAAGAAAGAAAGGCATGGTTCAAACGACGAAACTTTGGTGTCGAGATTCATTGATCGAGCTATTCGGCCTTTATTTCCGAAGGGATATGTAAACGAAGTGCAGGTGATTGTGACAAATCATTCTGCAGACGGAGTACATGACCCTACGGTGATGGGCGTTAATGCAGCGTCATTAGCGGTATTAGCATCAAGACAACCTTGGGCAGGACCTGTCGGGTGTGTGAGAGTCGGTATTGTTGATGGAGCTCTTAAAGTTAATCCAACTGTTTCGGAAATGCAAAACAGCACGCTTGATTTACTTTATGCAGGAACAGCTACACGTGCTGTCATGTAAGTTTCTATTATTTCCTTATTAATCGTCTTTATTTGGATTTACTAGGATTGAAGTGGGTGGTGCTCAGATCCCGGAAAAGACAATTAAAGAAGGCTTGAGCCTCGCTCATGAAGAAGTTAAGAAGATTGTTGAAGAACAGCAAAAATTTATCACATCGAAGAAATCGAGTAACGAATTAGCGACTTTGCCAAAGAAAAGTGGTTTCGAATTAAATAGCAAACTGTACGATGAACTCAAGTCTCTATTTTATCAAGATGCTTTACGCCTTTATTCTAACAAAGATGAAATTGAATTAAGAAAAAAGGATACTCGAAGCGAATTAGAAGGAGCTTTCCGTGCGAAACTAATGGAATATGTAAATGAGAAACGGTCTTGGAAGGATCTTACGGCTATTGTTAAGGCTATGGCGATAGATAAAGTCATCCACGAAGCCTTTCGAGAAGTAATCCTCAGCAGCTCGTCTGATACGGGTGCTCTAATTCGCTCTGATGGGCGAGGGCTTGCTGAAATCCGTCCTTTAGATTGCGCTGTAGACGTTCTTCCCGCTACACATGGAAGCAGCTATTTCTCTCGAGGAGATACACATGTTTTGTGCTCAACAACTTTAGCTTCTGCCCTAGAATGCCGAGAATATTATCCTCTGAATGGGATTGGGGAAGAAACTAAGAGCTACTTTTTCTTACATTACGACTTTCCACCATATTCTACTGGTGAACTAGATTCTGTGACTGTTCAAAATCGACGAATGATTGGACACGGTGCTTTAGCTGAGAAAGCGATAAAATATGTGATGCCACCTTTTCAAGAATTCCCTTATACGGTACGTGTATTTAGTGAGTGTACCGCTTCGAATGGATCTTCCTCGATGGCTTCTGCTTGCGGTGCCACATTAAGTTTAAAATCGGCGGGTGTGCCAATTTTAGCTGACGTCGCAGGTATTTCCGTGGGATTGGTTACGGATTCATCTTTTGAAAGTGATTCCGCTCAACCATCTGGAAACTACAAAATTTTAACTGATATTCTGGGCTCAGAGGATCATCATGGTGATATGGACTTTAAAGTGGCGGGTACTGCCACTGGAGTTACTGCAATTCAATTGGATGTGAAATTAGCAGGAGGAATTCCTCTAAATATTCTCTTTGAAGCATTAGACAAGGCAAAAGAAGCGAGATTGCAAATTTTGGATTGCTTAAAATTGCCAAAACATGTACAACCAGCAACTGAAGTAGCCAAGAAAGTCCCTTCGGCTGCCTTGGTGACAGTTGATCCTACCCGCGTTGTCCATGTTGTTGGTCCAGGTGGAGAAATGTTGAGAACTATTGAACGTTTTTATCAAGTTAAGATTGAGAATGATGATTTAAGTTTTTACATTTTTGGCAATACAGAAACGGAAGTCAAAGAGGCAAAGCAATTAATAGAGGATATTGGTATAATGGTGAAACCAAACGACATGTACCCAAATGCTCTTGTTGTTGATGTAAAAGATTTTGGTTTAGTTGTGCGCCTAACCCGTTCTCAGCACGCTTTGTTACACATTTCAAACCTTACCAATGACACTGAGATTTTATCAAAGCCACTAGAGTTAAGTTTCAAAAAGGGACAAGTGCTTCCGGTGAAAGTGACATCGGTGGATGTTGGAACTGGATTAATCCGAGTTTCACGTAAAGCATGCATGATTGATGAAGAATCTCGAGGCACAGTTGATACTGCATTAAGAGAGATTCTACAAAAAGAGGTGGATCCTGCTTTAATAGTCGAAGAAATGAAATTCAGCATCGAGCCTCCAAAGAAATGGGAAAGGGGATTCTTCAGGTAAACTTGTAAATATATTTCTGCAAAGATTTTTGAATTGATAAACTTTTTGATAGAAAATATACAATTGAAGATGATCCTACTTTGAAGAAGTCCCAATCCGAGGCTCCAAACGTTGAAGCTACGAAAGGGCAATCTCAAAAGATTTTAAACGATTTAAGTGTACTCGAACGCTTGGACAAGGCGGCTCGACGAAAAGACAATAGAAATTCTAAAAATTCGAATCGCGAATGGCAGCGACCGTCTTATGAAGCTAAATCATCCTGGAATCGTTCTGACGAAAGGTCCCAGAATGACAAACGATTCCATCAAAAAGGGGAGCATAATCGGGGGCATGAAAGAAAGGATTTTAACCATAAACATAAGAGACAATTCCAGACACCTTTACCTGAAGGTGAGAGGCAAACTGAAAGAAGAAGCAAATTCGAAATTGTGAGACCACCAAGTCAATCAAGCGATCAAAACATAAATGCGTTACCTAATCCCGCCATTAAAAATGAAGAACTAGCAAGTCCAGGAACTTCAACAGCTGTTGTTGAGGCAGCTTCGAGCAATAGTTTCAAATCTGCGCGATTTCAAGTTGTTCGTGCCGGCAGCCAATTTTCACGATCGAATTACACACCTCCTAACAATAACCATCCTGCGAATGAAACAAAGGAAGTAAAGGCTCCTGAATCTCCTTCGAAAAATATTGAAAGCCAAAATTTCAAAGGCAAAGAAAGAAATGCGCAGAACGTAAAAACTGAAGACCGTGAACCTCAAGAGCCTGAGGTTATCACCAAAGAAGTAGTGGAGGCTGCACCTGTACAACAAGTGAGCAATCCTCAAAAAAAGCGGAAGAATCAAAATAAAAAATCGGAAATTACAACATCAACTGATAATGCGCTAGTAACTGGAGATGATTTCGAAAAGTTTAAATCGTCTTTTAAAATCAACGATAAACCAGCAGGAAAGACCTTGAATGAAGAATTATTGGCATTCATAAAAGAAAAAGGTTTAAAGCCTATTGGTAAGTAAATCGAGATTTTTCTTTTTACCAGTACTAACAAAGTCTCTAGGAAAAAGAAAGGAGGAGTATTTACGAACAATCTACGCATGGACTCAGCAGCGCTAAGATAGAAAGATGCGTGAAAGAGAAACCCTACTATTCTGCGAAGACTCTTTAAATTTGGTTTATCTTTTCTTTCGTTGTTCAATTGTATTTATTAACTGAAAAAGACACCACACAATCAATCATCCAAATGTTAAAGATTAATGATACAAAGATCTTTAGAGTAGTCACAAAGGTCATGTAGAACTCGAGCAAGGATATTCAGTATGTTGTTAAAATTGAATCTTCTCTAGCGAGAGCAATTCTCTCTTATATCAAGAGCTATGATGAATGGAGAAGACACACAGTCAAAACAACCTCCTTGCATCGTGTTGAACTATTTCCATATTCTTTCAGATAACTTCTTGTATTTTGTTCAGTTCAAATAGATCAGCGTTAGTATGAGTGGAACCAGACTTCATGATGATGAAGATGAGGGACCTGAACTCCCTGACAAGATTAGAATCAAGTTCGAGACCTTATCGAAACGATTACAGAAGATCAATGTTGATGTCATTCATCAAAGACCAGATAATTATAATTTAGAAGAAATCTCTCCCTTTCATAAAGATGTTGGAGAGTATGATTGCTTCCTTTGGCAGGAGCTCATTCGTCTTCGAACCTTAGATACCAGTCTTGCTTTCAAACGGTAAGTGATTGTCTCTTATCCACCTGGATTGAAATAACAATATAATTTTAGCTTACATGAAGCTTTATACCCTTATGTTCAATCCTTACCTGAGTTGATGCATCATCAGAAGAAGGTGGTCAAGATTCTTGTTGAACAGTTAAGCTCCTTTCCTATGAAGTACATTGGTAGCCTTTTCGGCATTGTCTCTGTATTTACTCGGTAAGTGGTTTCCCTGTCATTGTTGACCTGTTCCAAGCTCACTCGAGTTCTTCGCAGAGATCTTAAAGAGGATTTCAAACCTTACTTTGATGAATTATTTTCAACTGTAATTAATTTAGTTCCAAAGGTTTCCATGTCTGGTGGTGCGACAGAGAATGAGCATGCCCCAAATCCTGAATTAACTGCACAATTATTTGAAACTTTATCCTATCTTATCAAGTAAGTAATCTTCAGTTGTTCGGTAATAAAAGAATTTGAACTCTCTGTAGGGCAAATTTAACCCATTTAAGCGAACAACCTGACGATTTATCTCCCTACTATGGTGCTGTCTTAGGAAGTTCTACTTCCTTTGTGCGAGATTTCGCTGCCAAAACCTTTTCTATCGTTTTAAGGAAGCTACAAAATAAAGAGTTCAAATTGCACTTTAAGAGAATTTTTAAAGCTACTGCAGCTAACATAGCAAATGCGTTAGAGAATGATTTCTCTCAATTAACTCTATTCCAGGATCAAGAGCCTACTTTAGAACATCCCTCTGAACCTGATACTGACGACGCACCTGCTACATTCGCTTCTCTCCAGCTCTCCCTGCATTCAAATCAACAACAAAAGAAAAGTGTTACGTCCTCGATAAGACGATGCAATTATTTATTTGATGGATTATCAAAGTTATTATTCTATTCTTTGAAAGGAATTAAAGGTTGTTTACATTCTAAGGCCATCAAACGTATTAATACGATATTTGCTCTTGGTTTTAATTCTTTTCTTCAAATTAAGACAAAGGATATAGAAAAGAAAGGAGATGAAGATACAATATTAAAAGAAAAGTTTTTCTTACAGGTTCATGGTTTAGTTACTTATAAAATGAGTCAACATTTAATTTATCATCTTTCTTATGATAATCAAACAGAATTTTTACAAGAAATTTTACAATTTATACAATCAACAATTAAAGAAGTAAAAGAAGAATATTTTTTTACTGGAAGTAATATTGAAGAATTATATGTTTTATTAGTAACACAATTTTTACAGCAGATACTGTCAATTGATAAATTATGGAAATATAACCTTCAAAACAGTAAAAGACCTGTATCTGCCATTTCTCAATTCTTAAAAGTAAATCGTGATATTATATTGTTAATTATTGACAACACTTTAGAATTGTTTCAATTATTACATAATCACGACGCAAACCATAATGCCTTTAAGGCTTCGACAATTCAGCAATCGAAAGAAATCTTTACAAGAGTGTGGCTACTATTTCCTACTTTAACTCCGCTATTAGATACGCCAAAACTGCAGGGAATGCTATTGCCTGTCCTAGAGAATTCAGAAAGTGTCGAGAAAAATATATTCTTCTTCGCTTCAAAATTATTTCATCACTTGCCAAAATCTTCTCGAGAAGATATTTTACTCCCATTCTTAATTGCGGCTGTTGAGAAGATGGTTGATAGAATGAGTCGAGAGGAATGGCTAAGTATTGTATTAAAGCTTTTCTTCATTTTGCAAGATCATCGAAAAAATACTGATCAACTATTAGGATTGGTTTTTAATTCTAATTCCTGCCGTTTACCATCGGAACAATTTAAATCAATTAGCAGCACCTTGGAAACAAGGTTTGTAGAAGAAATTGACAAAAATTTGAAAACTTCTACTTTGTTGAATTACAATTACAGCAGTGATGAAACTAATTGTACCCACCTTGCTCTTCGATTAAATCTCCTTGTGATGAACTGGATGGTTAATAATGTTCCTTCTCAAGTATCTCTAACTCATATCGGTGAAAAAGTTAAGAAATTTATGAAGCATTTATATCAACTTGTTCAACCACGACTTCAAGTAGAAAGTTATGGAATATTGGTTCATGCGACTGAGCTTTACATTTCACTGAACAGAGCATCTTCTAACTTACAAAAAGAAATGACCTTCTTACAATCGCTTGTCAAAAAGCTGCTGACCTTCTTCATTCAACAACCAACGTCGCTTCATTTAGCTTCGGTAATTAGTTCGTTGCTGGAAGCCATTGAAGAAGTTGAATCAGAGGAAGATAACGAAGAAGCTCATTATGTTTTGGAAACACTCCTAACACTCGATTTAAAGGAGAAATTGTTACTGGCGATCAGTGAAGGTCTAACATCGTCGTCGTATTATCGAAAATATTATCTCATTCAGATCTTAAAGCATATTGAGCCTCCAGTTGATAGAACGAATCGCACGAAGACTGTTGCGACTGCAAATAAAAGAGAAATGGATGACTCTGATGAAGAAGGTTACGGAGGTGTAATTCAAACTGAAAATGAAATAATCATTTTAGACATCGCCAAGGTTTGTCAAGAAGTTCTTTCCATGCCAATCGATATTCAACACGAACGAGAAATCCGTCGACAATTAGAAAACTTGGAAGTTTATTGTCGCGGAAATAAGATCTCCAAAGAATTTATGGCAGTTATTGCCGGTTTCGCGTTGGGAATGTTGTTTACAAAATTCAAGCCCGTATGGACAGTGAGTATAAGTATTCTCACAACAATCGCGCAATCTGAGAAGGGAGATGAGATCATATGGCCTTTGTACTTTAATCTTTTGGAAAAAGCTAGCAGTCCTGATAGGACAAAGGTCGATGCAAAACCTTCCAATATACACGACGTTTTGAGGTTTATTGAGAAATATGACACAGTTGATACCTCACTTCCCTCAGAAATTAAGAATTCTGCGGTATTTTTCATTCCTTCTGGACCTTCGACTAACGAGTTGCCTGTTCCTCCTGATGCTGTTGCGGATCGAGAGACAGTCTATTTGCAATTATTAGAATTTCTTCGCAAAGCTCCAGCCTTCTTACTGAAAAAATCTAAACTTTTAGTTGAGCATTTTATAAACTTCTTGAATGATGTGTACTATGTCGCTTACAGCAAGGATCCCGAAATCGGATCTCTACAAAGGATGGGATTACTGACAAGTGAGGTTTTTATTACCCACAAAGAACGGCCCGGAGAAGAACAGATTGATACCTCAGGTGTTGAAGAGATTTCATGGATAGCAAGGAAAGACATTAATAAGCGGTTAGAAGCGTTTTTGAAGGCTTTCGCTGCGGTGCCAAGTCCAAAGCAGCTCTACAAATTTGGTTTATTATTTGCTTTCTATCACGAATTGTTAACAAAAGCAGACAACACGATTGCAAAACTCGCGCTTGAGTGCATATTAACTTTCAAACCCATTTATGCTGTTCCTTATAAAGATTCTTTGAAAAATCTGTTCGACGACAAAACGTTTAGAAACGAGTTAGTCAATATTGATACAGATAATACTACTATTACTTCGAATGGAGAAGAAAAAGATTATCGAATCAAAGGCGAGCACAGGGAGGGTTTCTATCACCTTATACTTCGCATTTTATTTGGAAGATTACTGAGTAAACCAACCGCGAAAAGAAACATCAATGATCAGATTGCAGCAAAAAGAAGTGCAATTATCGCTTTCATAATTCGCACCAATCCCAGTGCAATTATGCACCTACTATATCTAATGATTCGTGGTATTGCAATTTCGGTAGACAGTGATAATAGCGCCTTGCCGACTCCGCTTATCTCTGAAAAGAAGCGAGAGGTATTTACATCTGATATTACCAAAGTCGAAGAATTTTTATCTCAAGGATACAGCAGAGTCCAAAAGATATATTCGACAATGGAGAAAGACTTTGAGTATGTTAGTTGGCAAAGGTTACAAGGTTTTCTGCATTTATTAGGCCCTGTATTCCACATTTTCGGTGCTGCTGTTCAATCTCACGTTCAATTATTGTATGGAATCATTTTGAAGATTTTGCGGTATTCCCATCAGCATCGAGTGCAGCTGATTGCTGCTATTGATAACGAAAATTTAAAATCGACAGATATTGATGAAGATGTTGGCTCTGAAGATGGGGATGATGAGGCAAAGCAAGAAGAAGTTGATACTTCGTTCTTTCATAATGACTCCAGTTTGGCTATCTCCGTTCGAACTTTGTGTCTTCAAAGATTTGCAGGTAATTTCTGATTCCCTCCTTTCTCTCAACCTTTGAAACTTATTGTACATAGATATATACGAAGGATATTTTAAGATTCTAAAGATTGAGGAACCCTCGCAAGAGTTGTTTCCAATCATCGAACCTTTAGTAGCTGCTCTCCCTTCAGCTGTCTGTCAGGCGAAAAAGAAGCCTGCATTGTTGATCCTTCTTGAGAAAATGGCTTCACATGATGAAACTCTTCCGATTATAACTTCTCAATCGATGGTTGTTGAAAAGCTTATTGAGTGCATTGCATTTCCCTATCTAGAACTGAACGTTTCCAGAGCCGTTTTTATGGTGCTCAATTTTATTTTCGATAGTCCATTATTCGACTCTATGATTCCTTATTCGGAATTGCTAGTACGGTGCTTTACTACTAGATTCCATTCCGCCACTGGAGCTGACTCAAACGAAACGCTGAAGCTGAGTGATGTTGTATGTAAATCTTTGGGAGGACTTAATATTGAATTGGAATTATTGTGTAAAGTAGCGTCGAAGATCTTTTCAAGAAAAGATATTGTCATTTCTTCACTTTTAGCTACCAATTTAGCAACCATTATGTTGGGAATGCTGAGATCATATCTCAATTCAAAGAAGCTCAAAGTCAGAGAAGAATGGATCTTAAATGTTTTCTCTGTTTACAAAACCTTGATTTGGCGTATGGAAGACGTTTCGAGTCATTTAATATTCTTATCGAGACTTTTTGGTCCTACTCCTCACTCATCATCACTCTTCAGTAAAACAGCGGTCCGTTTAGAAATTGTTAATACCTATGAAGTCGTGGGCAATCATAAATCAGTCAAGAAAGCTGTTGCTCACTCAATTGAATTGTTGAAGAGTTTAGTAAATTATGAAAACTCTTCAATGATTTCCAGTGGCAGAAATATTGATTCATTTATGCCTGCCGTGAAAGGACTGAGTGGGATTCAATCAATTTGGACTGATGTTTTAGGTCCTTCATCCTTTGAGCGACTGCAAAGCCTTTCGTCCTCCTCTAAGAAAAAGAAGAATAATGAAAGTGATGCAACAAAAAGCCCTAGATCAATTGAGTATCATTTACTTTTAAGTTCAGGAGTCGTCTTCGAGTTATTGCGTACACTCTACGACGAAGAGATTCCTGTTCGTACTGCAGGAGCCCAAGCTATTCGATCCTTGATTACAGAATGTTTAGTTTGGCACCGCGATGAAGTTTCAAAGAACCCTCTTTATCAAGGGAATGATTGGTTGGCTTTACTCAAATTAGTTATTATGCCGGCTATAAGGAAAGGAATTCAATCTTCATCGGACCTTATCAAAGCAACTTTTGTCTCCATTTTAGTCCATGTCATTCGATCTTGTGACAAAGCAAATATTCAGGAGGAAATTTTCCATACGGATCTTATCATTTTGACTCATGAGGATCCCGAGCAAGACTTCTTTGAAAATATTGTTCATATTCAATTACATCGTCGTACTCGTGCTTTCTTCCGTTTAAAGAATCAACTGATTAATGATGACAGTAGTACGAAAGAAACGAAGATAGGACAGTCTATTTCAACTGCATCTTTGATGAATATTTTGTTACCAATTGGGTTCTTTTATCTGACTTCCAACGAATTCAGCAAGAAGATTCATCGCCAATTTCTGCAAGAGATCGCCGGTTTCATTGGGGCTTTAGTTTATTATCTTCCTTTTAATCATTACCTAAGTACTTTCAGGAAATTAATGAAAATTTTGGAGAGGTCCACAGATGATAAACAGTCAATTATTCAGATTGCGCTGGCTTCTATGTTAGATCATTTCCATTATGATCTTTCAACCTTATACGAGAAGAAAGGACATGATCAAGTTCAAGAAGTTGATGCAAAAGAGGATGATGATGATGAAGAAGAAGAAGACAAAAACGGAGTAGAAACACCTGAAAACGGGAAAGTGGAAAAAACAGTGGAGGAATCTCAAACACCTCGTACTATTGCAGATACTGTTATTAATTTCATTTTCCCGACAGTGAAGTCATTTCTTATTAAAGAAACAACAGATCAAGATAATAAAAAGACAAAGATGGTCCAGACAAACATCGCCATAGCATTAACTAACCTCTTAAAACAGTTACAACCGCCACTAGTAACACCTGAAAGAAGATTGGATATTTTTTCCAATTTAGTTCTTGGAATCGTTGATACTTTGAAAAGCAAAGATGTAAATATTCGCGATGCTGCCAGAAACTGTCTCACAAAGATGGTACGTATTTTGGGCTTTGCTGCATTTGAAAGAATATTATATGAAATGCAAACCGTATTAACAGAAGGATATCAACGTCATGTTCAAGTGTATTCTGTGAGATCGATTTTGACGCAAATTACTGAAAACTATTGCCCTCCTACAGACGCTAGGATTTTGACTATGGAAGAGTTGGCCGATTTGCAAACCTCCAAAGAAATAGAAGATGCAACTTCAGCCCCAAAAAGTAAAACCGAAAAGTTAGAACGAAGTGATTTAATGTTGAAGTTAAATATTCCTTCTCCTGAATTTGATGGCTGCATCCCTTACATCATGAAGTCCGTATTATTGGATCTTTCCGATGTGATGCGCGAGGAAAGAGAAGATACTGATGGAATCATTCGTACTTCGTCAATCAGAGAAATGAAGGGTAGTAAGTTCAATGAAATATTGGAGATTACTTGTCGCAGTCTTCTATTTCGGCCGACTTACGCTTTGTTAAATCCATCAAACCCCTCGTCTGTTTCCTCTATTCATGCTGTCTCAACTCCTTTATTGGATTTCTTGAGTGCGAATGCAGACGCTGCAATAGATGATTTTACTGAAGCCACTCGCTCAGGTCGGGTAGCCGAAGCTTTACAGCGAGTTGCACAAGGTTTATCGAAAAATCCTTCGTTGGACAGTAAAGAATTGCTTCTTTACATCCATGCCTCCTTGCAACCTTTTGTTTCACAAATGCTCCAGCAATATCGCAAGTATAAGGAATCTACTGGTAAAATTGTTCATCAAGCCAACACTGTGGGAATCAGTTCGAAGAAAGATCAAAAGCGAAAGAAGAAAACCGGTGTAAATAAGCCTGAAGGGACAAGCGGAGAAAGCTTGGATTATGCGGAAAGTGATCTCGAACTCATTTTACCATCTTATCTTCGAGAAGAATCATCGGATGAGGAAGAGAGTTTTGCATTTTTAAGAAAAGATAAGAAAAGTTCTACGAAGAAAGATGAGGTTACAGGATTTAAAGCAGCTAGTTGGCTTCCAGCAGATTGGAACTCGATTAAAGAACAGAAGCAGGTCATTGCAGATCGAAATCGAGCACAAAAGGAAATGTATCGTGTTCAAGATGGTGCGTCTGCCCCTAAACTTACGGGAAGAAATCGTTACGACAAAGTCAAAAGAAGTGCTTCTTCTAATAACGGGATAGAGAAGACCACATTGATTGCAATTAAGTACTGTTTAACTCTTTTGGTCAGTTGCCTTAAGAAGGGAGTGTTTAAACCTTCTAATGATCGTTCGCTCTTGCAAATTGAGAATCAATTAGAAGATGGTATGGATGTCGAAAACACAGATCTTGAACAATCCATAGATATACAAGGAATGTTGGTACCTTTTATTCCGATTTTACGCAGCTTCTTACACATTCCCAATGCCTCCGAGATTATCATTCTTTCTATAAAATGTCTTTCGCAGTTGATTCAACAAAATGTTCTCTTTGAGACTACGCTCTTAAATGCTATTGCGCATCGTGTATTGATGATAATGATCCAATATAATGCTTCAAAGATAACTGCGGAGAATGAGCTCTGTCAAGTTTGTATCCAATTTTTATTAGCGGTGTTCCGAAGATACAACAATCAACATAAAGTTCGCGCCCCCGTAAAGATTGATTCTTTAGCCATTTTGGATCATCGAACCACCGATGAGTCATCAAGCAAAGACAAGAATAAGAAATTGATGATTGATTATCCTTTATCGGAAGGGAAGATGAAACTTCTCATCGAATCTCTGACTTTAGCGATCGTTGAATCAAATCATTCCTTTCAAGTGATAATTTTCCAGTTGATACGTGAAATTATTCAAACTCACATTCTGTTGCCTGAAATTTATGATCTTGTCTTGCCTCTAACCGATCAAATTGTTTTGTCACATTATAAAAATATTCGATTGCTTTCTTCAAAGATTATTATTTCTTTCCTATTATCCTATCCAATTTCGAAGAAAAGGCATGAAGCGCACATGGATAAACTTTTAGGGTTATGCAATTATACATATGAGACTGGTCGTGTTTCGGCTTATGAAACAATTTACTACGTCATCGACCACTTCCCGATTCCTGTCATCGAAGACTATGCGGTGAAGTTCTTTTTACATATGACTGTTCGGCTTTCCCATGAAGTTCATTCAAAGGTTTGCCAGCAAGAAATAATGAAGGTTTTATTTATGTTGTTTCAGAAGATTGAGCATCATGGTGTCAGTACACAAAAGATGGAGGACTACCTGTTCCAATGGTTGGGAAGTATTATGAAGCCACTTTCTAACTTTTCGGATTGGAATGATCTTCGACAAAATGAAGCTGTTGTGGGACGCTCTATGCTTGAGTTGGTCATAATTGGATGTAAATTAGTCAATATCTTCTTACAATCGATAACGAAAAGAGTTGCCGCTTCAGGAAATAAGACAAAACTTAGCAAACACCAGAAAGATTTTATGAGAAAATGTTACTCAACAGTTTACGAGAATATTCTTACGGTCCTCGAGTTCCATTTCCTCTTGGATGATTCTAACTCTGAAGATTATGTGCAACAACGCCTTAAAGCTATTTCGTCATCTAGTTTAGTACAAACAGAAGAGAAAAGCTCCTTATCGTCTTTCTTGATTATCCCCTCGAATTCCAAATATTGGATTGTCTTGTATCACCTTTTAGGCGTGTTCGATGCTTCCTATGAATGGAATGCCGAACAAGTGGATCAATTCATTTCCACGGTCGATCTCAGTACGTTTGCTTCATCCGCACCTTCTAACCAGCTTTTAGGGTTGTTAACTTCATCTTCTTCGCATTCCTATTCTTCATCCGCTCAAAGAATGAGATTATTTATGGAAATGATTTGTGAACTTCTTCTGTATAATCATAGCTGGATTCGCAGTGTTTGTTTAAGAATTTTATCGCATTACTTGATGCAAAGAATCAGTCTGAGTGGAAGTTCGTCAGATGTGGCTGCTTTAAATAGATTCAGCATATCGTCTGTCAAATCTGTCTCTACTTCAACATACCTTCAACGTTTACTTCAACAGAGGGAAAAGAGATTATCGATAAAGAGTCAAGAACAAATTTCTGTTCTTGAAAACGAGATCCTTCTTCAACCAAATAGCTTTTATTACATTAGCAGAAAGTTGTGTCTCTTACTCAGTCAGTTTTCGATGAAATCAGACTATTTGAAATCTCTGATTCAAACGACGACTTTAATGATTTCCTGCATGTGCCAGCATCCAGAGTTAGATACTGTAGCGGAAAGGAAGCGCGGCGGAAGAACGAAGAAGCGAGGAAGAGAGGAGGAGAACGCTATGAAAGACGATGAAGCAGAAGAAAGCGAACCAGAGGAAGAGGATGAGAAGATCGAGTTTGAGGACAATGACCAAGAGGAGCATGATGAAAGGGA
>VFQN01005928.1_pt1 | contig 14475 bp, 10 predicted proteins | sample 3512371 | NCBI WGS metagenome assembly VFQN01 (sample SAMN10412370, study PRJNA504923) | tailings metagenome | isolation source: Replicate 2 from Balatoc abandoned mine | place: Philippines: Itogon, Benguet | collected 2017-08-28
CCGCCTACCATCGGCGCCGCGATGCGCTTCATCACACTGGCCCCGGTGCCGCTGCCCCAGAGAATCGGCAATAGGCCGATCATGGTGGACGCCACAGTCATCATCTTGGGGCGTACTCGCTCGACAGCGCCCTCCATGGTGGCGGCGAAAATATCGGCCGAGGACAGCACATTCCCATCCCCTCGACGCGCATCGAGCGCCGAGTTGAGGTACACGATCATGATCACCGCCGTCTCTGCGGCAACGCCGGCGAGGGCGAGGAAGCCAATCGTCACGGCTACCGACCACTCGTAGTTCAGCAGCCACAGGAACCACACGCCGCCCACGAGCGTGAACGGGATAGACAACATCACGATCAGTGTATCGGAGACGCTCCGGAAGTTGAGGTACAGCAGCAGTACGACCAACGCCAGCGTCGCCGGCACCACGATCTGCATGCGGGCCTTCGCCCGCTCCATGTACTCGTATTGGCCGCTCCACTCGAGGCGGTACCCGGGCGGGAGTGTCATGGCCCCTGCGATCATCCGCTTGGCCTCGGTAACGTAGCTGCCGATGTCGCGGTCGCCGGGATCCACGTACACCCATGCGGTGGGCTGCGCATCTTCGGTGCGCACGACCATGGGACCCGCCACCTGCCTGATGGTCGCCACCTGACCCAGTGGAACCTGCGGCGTGCTACCCGTTGGCTGGCTCGAACCGGCCATACCGTCACGCATCCCTCCTGCACCACCACCTCCGCGCTCACCACCGCGGGCGCTTCCACTGTGTGCCACCGGCACCAGAACCCCTGCGAGTCGTTCCGGAGTATCACGCAGTTCTTGAGGGTACCGCACGCGAACCCCGTAACGCTCACGCCCTTCGACCGTTTGGGTGATGGTCATCCCGCCAATCGCGGTCGCAATGACCGTCTGCACGTCTCCGACGTTGAGACCGTGGCGTGCCGCCGCAGCGCGATCAATGTCGATGTCCAGGTAGTAGCCACTGACCGCCCGCTCGGCGAATACGCTGCGCGTGCCGCTCACCTCCTTCAGGCGCATCTCCACCTCCTTGCCGAGCCGCTCCAATTCCGCCAGGTCGGGGCCGTAGAGCTTCACACCCACGGGCGTACGGATGCCGGTGGCCAGCATGTCGATCCTGCCCTTGATGGGCATGGTCCACGCGTTGGTCACGCCTGGCATTTTCGTGGCGCTGTCCATCTGCGCGATGAGCTGCTCGTACGTGAGCCCCTCACGCCACGCATTCCTGGGCTTGAGCATGATGGTGGTCTCTGCCATGTCGAGGCCGGCAGGGTCGGTCGCCGTGTTGGCGCGTCCCGCCTTGCCCCACACGCTTGCCACCTCGGGAAAGCCGCGCAGAATGGCATCCTGCTGCCGTAGCAGTTCGCGCGCACGCGCAACACTGATGCCGGGCATGGTGGTTGGCATGAAGAGCACCGAGCCCTCATCGAGCGGGGGCATGAACTCGCTGCCGATCCGCTGAAAGGGAATCCACGTGAGAATGAACATGACCGTCGAGCAGACGATCACCCCCCAACGATGCCTCAGCGCCCACGCGAGTACCGGTGTGTACACCCGGATCATCGCCCGTGAGAGCGGATTGTGCTGTTCGCGCGCGATTCGCCCGCGGATGAAGAGCCCCATGAGGACCGGAACGAGCGTGACACTGAGCAGGCTCGCTGCCGCCATCGCGAATGTTTTGGTAAGTGCGAGCGGCTTGAAGAGCCGCCCCTCTTGCCCCTCCAGCGTAAAGACGGGGATGAAGCTCACCGTGATGATGAGCAATGAGTAGAAGAGCGATGGCCCCACCTCTCGCGCCGAGTCGAGTACCACCTCCATACGCTCGCGGCGGGAAAGCAACGCCGTATCCATGTGCGTGGCACCCGGAGCCGCGCGGCGCTCGAGGTGCTTGTGCATGTTCTCCACCATGACGATGGCGGCATCGATCATCTCGCCGATGGCGATGGCGATACCGCCCAGCGACATGATGTCAGCCCCGATATCGAACGCCCGCAACCCGATGAAGGCGATGACCACGCTGATCGGCAGCGTGACCACGGCCACGAGCGCTGAGCGTGCATGCAGAAGGAAGACGATGCAGATAAGCGCAACAATGATCGCCTCTTCGATCAATGTCGAGCGCACCGTGCCAATGGCCTCCTTGATGAGCGTGCTGCGATCATACACCGGCCGCACCACCACGCCGGCCGGTAGACTGCCCTGCACGTCGACAAGCCGCGCCTTGACGCGGTCGATGGTTTCGAGGGCATTCTCTCCGAACCGCATGACGACAATGCCACCCACTGCGTCGCCGCGGCCATCGAGGTCGGTGATACCACGTCTGACAGCCGGGCCGATGGTCACCCGTCCGAGCTCCGCTACGCGCACCGGTGTGCCCGATGCGGTGGCTCCCACGACCACATTTTCGATGTCGGGGATCCCTTTCAGGTAGCCGAGACCGCGCACCATGTATTCGCGCTCTGACAGCTCCATCACCATCGCGCCCACATCGCTGTTGGCATTCTGGATGGCGTTCATCACGCGCGTCACGGGAATGCCGAACGCGAGCAGCTTCGCTGGCTCGAGATCCACCTGGTACTGTTTCTCGAAGCCACCCACCGAAGCCACCTCGGCCACACCGGGCACGGCGGTGAGGGCGTAGCGCAACGACCAGTCTTGCAGGGTACGCAGCTCGGGTAGGGACAATCGACCGGTGGTGTCTTCCAGCGCGTACTGAAACACCCACCCGAGTCCGGTCGCGTCTGGACCGAGGGTGGGGGCGACGCTCGCCGGCAGCTTGCCCCGTATCCCGTTGAGATACTCGAGCACGCGCGAGCGCGCCCAGTACAGGTCGGTGCCGTCCTCGAAAATCACATATACGAACGACACGCCGAAAAACGAGTATCCGCGCACGGTTCGCGCCCCGGGCACCTTCAGCATCTCGGTGGCGATGGGATACGTCACCTGATCTTCCACAATGCGCGGCGCCTGCTCATTGTAATCCGCCTGCACGATCACCTGCACGTCGGAGAGATCTGGCAGTGCGTCGAGCGGCGTCTGGCGCAGGGCGTATACGCCGCCAATGGCGAGGCACAGTGTGAGGACGCCGACCACCAAGGGGTTCTGGACCGACCATTCGATGAGTCGCTTCAGCATGGTCGTGGCCTCACGGTTTGATGTGGCCGTCGTGAGATCCCCCCGGCGCTGCGGCCGGCTTTGCCTTCGGAGCGACATCCGTAGAGTGATTCATTCCAGGCATGTCTGCCATGGGGTCGGGCTTTGGCTTGGTCGGCAGTGGAGCCGGTGCGGTGCGTGGCGTTGTCGTCATGGGCAACGGCGCGGGCGGCGCGCTCATGTCCATGCCAGGCATGTTTCCCATGCCGCCCAACGCTTTACCGAGGTTCGACTCGGCGTCCACCAGAAAGGTCGCCGACGCGACCACCGTGTCGCCGGCGGAGAGCCCCCGCAGCACTTCCACGCGTGTGTCGTTCGTGAGACCGAGAGCGACTTCGCGCGGCGCGAGTTGGCCGTTGCCTTCTCGTACGAACACCACATGGCGTTCACCCGTTGACAGGACGGCGCCGCGTGGGACGGTGAGCGCCTGTGTGCGGGCCCCACCCATGATGCGCAGCGTGGCGTACATCCCCGGCTTGAGCTGCAGATCCGCATTGGCGAGCACTACTCGGACCCGCACCGTTCGCGTTTCCGAGCTGACGGTGGGGTAGATGTAACCAATGCGCCCCATCCGGTGATCACCGGGCAGCGCCTGAAGGTCGGCGTGCACCATTTGGCCTACGTGTACCTGCGCGAGGTCTTGCTCGAACACTTCGCCTTCCACCCAGACGCTGCGCAGGTCGGCGACCTGATACAGGGTTTCGCCGGCCATGATGCGTTGACCGGCGACGACGTTCTTCTCCAGCACGTAGCCGGCGGCCGGCGAGCGAAGTGTCAACGTACGACGAACGGTACCACTTTCTTCAATGGCTGCGACCTCAGCGGCCGGGATGTCCCAATAGGCGAGGCGTCGCCGCGACGACTCGAGCAAATCGGCGGCACTGCGCTGGGCGTCGGTGGATGCGGCGGCCACGTCTCGCGTGAGTCGCTTCGCGAGGAGAAGCTCCTCCTGGGCCTGCACGAGCATGGGCGAATAGATCGTGAGCAGTGCCTGACCCATCGCGACCGGCTGCCCGGTGGCGTTCACGAGGAGTCGCTCCACATAACCGTCGATTTTCGGCGTGATCACATGCAGTCGCGTCTCATCATACGTGATCTGGCCGACCGTGCGCACCTCGCGTTCCAGCGGTCCCACCGTGGCGACGGCATAGGTGACCCCGATGCGCTGCGCTTGCTCGGGGGTGAGCATCACGGGCGAGGCGTTCTGCGCGCCGGCAGCGGCACCGTGATTGTGCTCTGTCGCTATTGGGGTCGGCGCTGACGCGCTGCGCGTGGCCCAGTACACGCCGCCTACGGTGGAGGCCACCACCGCGAAATAGATTCCCATCCGCCACGAGGAGATAGTTCGCTGCGTCCCATGGCGTTCATCGCGATTCATTGCCGCTCCGTGGTCGGGGGGATCCGACGTGTACGCGCCTCGTTCATGGGACCGGTTGGAACGCCCAAATCGACGAGGGTGCGCGAGGTGAGCATTTCGAGATCCGCCCACGCCTTCCCTTCGTCCGACTCCAGCGTGGCCAGCTCTTCGCGATACCGGTTCACGGTCATCCGCCCGTCAAGCAGGGTCATGAAATCCACGCTCCCTACGCGATAGGCCGCCATCGCCGACGCGACGGTCGCCTCCGCCTGCGGGAGGATTGTGGTGCGATAGAGTTCGGCGAGCCGACGGGCCCGTCCAAGCGAGGCATACGCCTCGCCGAGGCGTCCGCGCGTGTCTGCACGCATTGCCAGCAGATCGGCGCGTGCCATGCGGCTCATGGCGCCCGCTTCTTCACGCATGCGGAGTTGCCGTGAGCGTGCAAAGATGGGAACCGTGGCGCCGATCATGAGACTGCCCATGCGTTCGGTCGTCCGGCTCATCGGCTCGTCCGTCGTCGCGTCGGCCCTCGAGCCGCTGCGCTGCCCATACTGCAGGCCCACCTGCAGATCCGGAAGCAGTTCGCGGTGTGCGAGCCGTTCCCTCGCCTCAGCCGCGCGGAGTTCGTCCTGCCCGGCCCGTATCATCGGGCGCTCGCGGTCCGCCAACGAGTCCAGCCATCGGCGCGGTGGTATCGACTCGGGGAACGCGGGGAGCAACGGCGCATGCAGGGCGTCATCAACGTCGCGATCCAGCAGGGCGTTGAGGCGGGCAGTCATTGCCTCGCGCATTACCTGCATACGCACGGTGTCCTCGACCATGCGGGCGATTTCGACTTGCGCACGCAGGACATCCGTCTGCCGCCCCTCACCCACGCGGTACATGGCTTCCGCCGTGCGGGCGATGTCCTGTAACACGCGCAGGGTTTCGCGCGCCACCGACAGCTTCTGATGTGCTGTGTAGAGGTCGTAGAAGACCATCGCCGCCTGGCTGCGGAGCTCCCACACCACGTCGCTCACACGCGCCTTTGCCGCGCGAAGCGCAGTTTGCCGCCCAGCGGAAGCATCTACATGAGCTGCACCTGCGCCATCCCCAGTACGGGCATGGGCGCGAGTCCCGGCAGCGAGTAGTTCATCAACCCGAACTGCAGTTGCGGATCGGGAGGCTTGGTGGCCGACGAAACCCTCGCAGCGGCCGCGCGCGCCTGCGCGTCGGCGGCGGCCACACGCGGGTTCACTCTGGTGACCTCTTCGAGCACCTGCGCGAGTGACAGCTGTTCGGCGGGGGGCTGTGAAGCGTCACGCGCGGTGGCATGCACCATATCGCGCACCGCGTCAGCGGGTCGCGACTGCCCCGCCGCCGGCGCTGCCATCGACAGTCCGAGCGCGACCGTGGGCGCAAACATGCGCACGAGCGTGCATGGAGAGTGGCACGACGCTCGACGTTTCAGATGGCCTCCGTCTGACATGGCAACTCCAGTAGTTATCATGTGCATGATGTGGCTCGCGACCGGTTCCGTACAATCAGCATTCATCAGTCCGAAATGTCAGGAAGCCCCTGACGCTGGTCTCGAAAGAGAGCGGTCAGGGGCTTTCTGATGACACCACGCGCGACGCGTCCGCGCGTAGAGATCACTCCGGCATGGGCGGATCGTTCGGCCGACGCGGACGAGACGCCGTGTGTGAGTGTCGCACGACCCAGCGCGCGTTGTCACCGCTGCCGGCGCGCTCGAGGATGAACGTGCCGCGCCCGAAGTTGTCGATGGTGCGAGGGCCCTCCTTGGCGTGCAGGGCATACGCCACGGTCGCCCAGGCGAGCTTGCCGTCGACGCGCGTCACGATCTCGATGGGGCGGTACTTGAACCCCGTCATCTCCTTGAGCTCGGGGCCAAGATGATGATCGCGGTAGTCCTTCCAGCCGCGGTTGATCCCGGCGCTCTCGAAGACCGTAAGACTGTCACCGGCGTACAAAGTGTCCAGCGCCGCGAGGTCCGCTCGCTCCGCCGCCGCAAACACGGCTCGGATGACGGCCGTCGCCTGATCTACGGGACGGGTGGCGGCCTGCGCACCCAGCGTGCCCGACCAGGCCATCGCGCCCATCGCGATGACGGTCGTCGTGATGGATACCGTGCGCATGGTCACGTCACTTAACGCTGAAGACATACGACCCGCCCATCGGGTGGCCGTCGGAACCGGCGACGCGGTATTTCACGGTGTAGGAACCGGCCGCGAGGGGCTGGGTCACCGGAATGACGACGGTCTCGGGCGCCCGCGCATCCGCTGCGACCTCACCAAGCACCGCCACCTCTTCGGTGCCGCGGAGAAGTGTGATCTTGGAGATCTTGAGCTCGATCTTCTCCGAGAACGTCAGACGAAGCTCCTTCGGCGCGGCGACGGTCGTCCCGGCACCGGGCAGCGAACTCTTGAGCTTGGCGTGGGGCAGCGCCGACGCGAAGGCCACCAGCGGCAGGGCTGCAACCGAGGCAACAGCGCGAACAAATGAACGTCGAGCGGACATAGGACTCCCGGAGACTTTGAGCGTTGTGACCGTGGAAGATACACCGGTTTTACGTAGCGTAAAGCCCCCGCACCGACGCAAGGGAGGCGCTGCGGCACCCGGAGCGCCGCGGGGCACGCGGTGTTCGACCGTCACGGCGCCGGCGAACGCGTCGTGCAGGCTTCCCACCGCCTATTGATGGCGCGTGATGGCATTCTGTCGTTCAGCGTCGGAACGAGAAACACGGTGGGCTCCCAGTCGCCCCCCACGGACTGCGGAACGCATCATCCTGAGCGTGTACCGTCCATCCGTCAATCATCAATGCGTGTGCGGCTGCCCGGCACTCTCGCCCGGCGTCACGGCGCGGTCCCGCAGCACATGTCGGCCCACGCGCCATGCACTGAGCAGCAACAGCGCTGCGGTCAGCATGACGCCGAGCGCCATCGCGACGCGATCCCCTCGAGAGAAGGGCCGCCGAAGGCGCGTCGCCGGTTGGCCGCGCGATGCATCAGTTCCGCTCGTGCTCACGCTGGAGGCCACCACGTCAGATCCTCCGCCCTTTGATGAACGGCGGGAGTTGGATGATCAACCCCGTCACGATCATGCCGAGCACGAGCAGTTGGAACGCCGCCAGAAGAGTCGTATCGAAGGTCTTGCTGCCGGTGATGGAAAACGTGTGGGTGTCGAGGAATGGACTGAACAGCCGCCAGAACCGAGGGCGACGCTGGATGATCTGCCCCGTCGCCTGGGAGACGAAGATGTCCGTCTTGCCCGGATCATCGAAGCGGAACTGATATGTCGGAACCGGCTTGTTGAGATCCATGTACAGCTGGGATGCGGATCCGATGTAGGTAAATGCCGGCGTGCCGACCACCTCCTGGCGCGCGAGCGCTCCGGCGACGCTCGGCGACAGCGTGCCAAGCGGACTGCCGTCCACCGAGACGACGAGAGGCGGTTCGTCGAGACGCGTCGTGATGGCCCAGACGGGCTGCGACCCGATCATGCGCCATTCGATCGCCTGGATCGGACGAAGGAGATTCGGTCGCGTCGCCGAAACCCGCTGGAGAATCGAGGCCGGTGGATCAAGCCGGAGGTGTGTCGGCATGCCCGCGGTCCATGCCGGGTTGAAGCTCGCCTTGCCGCGGAACGGATCCTCCAAAGGGCCGAGGCTGAGCCAGAGATACGACCCCACGAGCAGTTGAATGGCCAGGATGCCCCCGCCGACGACCCCAAGCTTCCGGTGCAGGGACCGCGCCTGCACGCTCTGCGCGCTTCGCGCCGGTCCCTCGTCGCTGGTGGAAGATCGTGGTCGACGCCACCAGAACAGCAGATAGCCGAAGGCGGTCAGCAGCAGCACGCCGAGGGCACTGGCGTACAGCAGCGTCGTCCAGAGGCCTATGTTCTCGGTGAGCTGGTTGACGTGAAAGGTGCGGTACCACCATTCGAACCGCTGCGTTTCGACATTCAACCGACGCAGCGTCCGCCCTTCATCGCGCGAAAGGATGAGGCGCGCCGGCTGTGCTCCGGATACGTCAGCCCAGACCGCGGGAACACGCTCGACGTCGTAGTAGCGGTTGTATTCGCTGGCCGCCCGCACGCCGACAACCGGGCTGTCGATGAGTGCTTCAGCCGCGACGCCCGCCAGCAGGGAATCCGGCAACGGGTCGAGGCGCTTTCCGCTCCAGGCGTCGAAGGTCATCGCCAACGCGGTTGGCGTGGGCTTGGCGACGTACCAGAGCTGCGAGCCGCGCGACTGCAACCGCAGCCAGTAGAGCCGCTCGATGCCGTACGCGGACCTGAGATGGGCGAGGAGCTGGGTCGGCGTGATGGTTGCGGAGTCGAGCCGAATGTCCACGGAGTTGTACGGATTGAGCCGGTACACACCCGCGAGGCCATTCGGCGCGCTCATCGTGACGATCGTCATGACGGCCGCCGAGACCACCCAACCGACGAGGGGAATCGTCAGGGCCCACCCAAGCCAGCGGTGCCACACGGCGACTCTTCCCTTCATGCTGGCGGTCATCACGAGAACGATTGGTGTCTTCGACGTGGAGGGTCAGGACCACACGCGTGTGGCACTATCATGCTGAGCCGACCAGCGGCGGCGGAGGGCAGAAGTCGCCCCCCGCCGCCGCCCGCATGGAGGCTACCAGGCCAGCTTCATGCCCGCCACGTAGTTGATCCCGGGTAGCGGATTGAAGAACCTGCCGCCAGCCGCGTTGATCTGTGGCTGTGACGAGTATTCCTCGGAGAACAGGTTGTTGACGGCCACAAACGGCGCAATCTCGCCCATCCGAGTCCGCTTCGCCCACCCCGCTCGCAGGTTGACGAGGCGATACGCGGGGTTTTCGGCGGTGTTCGCGTCGTTCAGGAAGAATTTCCCGACCGACTGAAACTCGACACCGCCCGAGAGTCCACGCGAATCCTGATAGCGGAGCTCCAGGAAACCATTGTGCCGAGGAACGCCGGGAAGCTCGCTGCCGCTGAAATTGCTCGCTCCCGCGACATAGCGTGAATACGAGAAATCCGAGTAGGTGTAGGTGCCCGCAAGCGTGAGATTCGAGGTCAGCGTCGTCGTCATCCCAGCCTCGATTCCTGCCTGCTTGACCTCGGCGGCGTTGATGATCGCACCGAACTGCCCGGTTGCAGGGGCCGGTCGCAAGAAGTTCACGCTGACCGCCTGATCGCTGATGCGCTGGCGGAACACCGTCAACTCAACCGATGCACGGCCGATGACGCCTCTCGCGCCTGCTTCGTATGTCCGGATCGCCAGTGGCTTGACGGACTGGTTGGTGATGAACTCACCGTCCGAGCGTGGCGAATTCCGAAGTTGACCGATGACCGGCGCCTCGAAGGATTCGCTGAAGTTCGCGAACGATGAGAAGTTCTTGTTGACGCGGTAGGTGACGCCGACCTTCGGGGTGACGCGGGTGAAGGTGCGCGGTTCGGTCTGCGCCGCACGCAGCTTGTTCTGCTGCCGAAAGCGAATATTGTCGGAGCGCGCACCGGCGGTCAGCGTCAAGGCGTCGCTGAACGCGAGTTCTTCGAGCACATAGACGCCGACCGCGGTTGCCTGTTCATCAAACGCGGAGAACGCGGTCCCCGCAGCCGTGGTCCTCGCACGACCCGTGGTGGTGGTCTGAATCGGCGTGTCATGGAAATCCGCTCCCGCAGTGAAGCGGCTTCCTACCGTGCCCAGCGCCCGTGTCGAGAGCAGGCGAACCGTTACGCCACGATTGCTGAAACTCTGCTGGATGAATTGCGTCAAGGCCGGCCCTTCGTGAATGGTGCGCGGTACGTAGAACAGCTGCGTCTCGACCTGCTCAGACTTCGTCAACGAGCGCTGAACGTTCAGGCCCAATCGGAACTCGTCGAAGCGCCCGAAGTTGTCGAGACGGACGCCACCCACGCGGGCGAAGGAGGTCGAATCCGCGATACGGGGCGACCGCCGCACTTCCTCTGCGGTAAGCCCACCTGAGACGTCCTGCCCCAGGTTGTCGTAGGACATCACCGCCGTCACCGTGCTCCGGTCGTCTGGCTGGTACACGAACTTGGTTGAGAATCCGGTCTGGTCGAAATTCGAGTTGTCTCGGTAGCCATCCTGTTGCGTGCGCCATGCGCTCACCAGGTACTTGAGCGTACCATCGTACGCTTCACCGGTGGCCTTCGCATGCGCGCGGGCAAAGCCGAAGCTCCCTCCGAGCACCTGCAGCTGACGGCGCGTGGGACCGCCCGCCTCGCTGGTCATGGACACCACGCCACCGGCCTGGTTGCCGTACAGGGTCGAGGCCGGGCCACGCAAGACCTCGATGTTCGCGATGGATGACATATCGAGATTGGCAAGATCCTGCCCCGATCCCCCTGCGTTGTTCTTCGGCACTCCGTCAATCATCAATCGGATGCCGCGGATGCCAAACGGGTTCGATGCCCCGGCACCTCGGATGGAAATCGTCGCGCGCGAGGCACCGCCGAGCTGATCGCGGACCACCACGCCGGGAACGGTTCGCAGCGCTTCCTCAATATTGGTGTTTCGACGGCCCGGTGCCTGAATCACCTCTGAGGATACGACCGTCACCGACGCGGGGACCTTGGCAAGCTCCTGTCCAGAGCGGCTCGCCGACACCACAATCTGCCCGAGCACCGATGGTACCTCCGTGACCGTGATTGTCACGGTCGAGGTGCCGCCCTGTGCAACGTCCACCGTGATGACCGACGGCGCGAAGCCGACAGAGGACGCGCGAATCGACAATCGGCCGGAGCCGGCTGTCGGCAGGACGAACCGTCCGCTCTCGTCGGTTCGCACCGCGCGTACCGTACGCCCGCCATCGCCGAGAAGCTCGACGGTCGCCCGCGCGAGCGGCTTCCCTGCGCTCGACACCACTTGTCCGCGCACGCTCGATGACGGGGCGGCCTCCTGTGCGCCAACCGGCACGCTCGATAGCGCCAGGACGATGGCGCACAACACGTTGAAACAGTGACGCGGGACAGAGCGGACGTTTGTCATGGGCGGGACCTCGTTGCGATAGAGAGTATCGATGCGAACTGCGTCAGATCACCAACAACTGCCATTCTGCGGTCGACGACAGACCGGCGCCAACGATCACGTGCACATTGCACGCTCAGCGCACGGTCGACCGAAACACGAGGGTCGCCCAATGCACGTCCCAGTCGGCGCCCGAGCGCGGGGGCGCGGGGACGATTTGCAGCGTGCGCACGTTCCAGAGGCCGGGGGTCGTGATGACGACGGTGGCCACCCCGGCACTGTCGGTACTCATGGCGATGTCGCGAGCGGAGGCCATACGCGCGGCCGCCGTGTCGACGCGAGAGGACGGCCGCTCCGGGACGGACCCCGCGTGAAGCCGCGCGAATGCCGCCGGCTTGCCGAGCAACAGCAGACGAAGACGAAGCGTGTCACCCGCCCGGAGCGCGGACGGGTCCGACAGCGGAACAAACTCGAGCGGATGGCCCGCCACCCGATGGAATGCGCGGGCTCCCCGCCCGACCTCGACGAGCGTCTTGGCGTACTTCGCGTATCGGCGCGTCAGGCTGTCTCCGCCAACCACGGGCAGCAACCCAGCTCGCTCATAGCGCTCGCGCGCCTCTGGTGCCCCCTCGAGGTCGAGGTAGCGGCGGAAGCTGGCGGGGGACTCGCGGACGGTCCGCGGCGCCAACTGGACGGCCACCATGTGCTGGCCGCCTGCCGCCGGCACATGCGACAAGCGTAGCGAGGCCCCGTCGGTCGAGGGGGCGGCGATCCGATGGACCGCGCTCGCCGTGAACACGGAGGCGTTGACGATTCGGTCCGGCGTGACAGCGGACAGGCTTGTCGGGAACAGGCTCGAGGTCTGACCACGAACGCTGATCCGCCCACCTGGGACAAGCGAGAATGCGTCGGGCACCAACCAGAAATCGTGCGCGCGCAGCGCGTGGACCGCGGTGAGGGCGATCGAGGCCGCGACGAGCGCGCAGCACGCGCGCGTAACGCGGGCGGTCACGAGCGGCGACTCCGCGACGACCAGTGAAACGCGCTGATGCGCCACCCCTGAGGGGTCCGCGTCAGGATCGCGAGTTCGGCGCCGACGGAGTTCACGGGGCGTCCGCGCGACTCACCCGCTGCCTCACTGGTCGACGTCGCCCATGCCATGTCGCCGCGCACACGGACGTGGATGGCGCCGCGCGTCTGCTTGACCGCCTTCGCGAAGCCGATATCGCTGGCGAGATGATGGGAGCGGTAGTCCGCCAGCGTCTCGATACCGCCGGCCTCGACGATCACCGCCTCGCGCGTCAACAGCTTGAGCGCTGCAAGGCTGTCGCCGGCCGTGAGGGCCTCATGATAGGCGCGGATGGTAGCCGCCACGGACGAGGAGTCGCTCTGCGCGCTGTTGGCCACGGGCTCAGCAGTCACGGTTCTCGGAATGCGAGGCGAGGCGGATGCAAGCGCCGCCGTCAGCAAGAGGCTGGCGAGGCCAGCGAGGGGGAGTGCCATAGTCGGGGGCGAAGGGGGAAGGACGGCGCTGCTAAGCTGATGCGCCGTGGCAGATACCGCAAGCATTGACGGCGTCGACATCCGGTGATGCGGCGGAGAATCGAAGCGGGAGGCAAGGTGGCGCGTTTGACGTCGCGAAGGGCCTTGCTCCCCAGATCCCGACACCCGTGTCCCACCGCGCCCTGCCTTCAACGCACCGGATCACCGCGAATCGGCGAATCCGGCCCCATCCTCCTCCTGGCGTTCCGCCAATGACATACTGCTGCCGCTTCACGTTCGTGGTCGCCTTCGCCGCGTGCGGCGGCATCGAGACCGGGGCGGGGGATCCGGCGACCGCTGCGGCCGCTGCGGCGGCCCGTTGCGCCCCTGCGTCAGCCGCGGCTGATTCGGGCAGGTCGGGCATGCATCACTCCAGTTCCGTCGCAATGCAGCGCCTGGCCCGACGGCACTCGAATCAGGCGTTGCTGCGTGTACGGAATGCTCCGTGACCACGAGGCGATGCAGGCGTCAGCCGTGGGCGTGCGGGCAGTCCGCGGCACCACTGGGCAACAGTGCGCCGGGGACACCCCAGCGGCAGAACAGATGGTCGGCCGCGAACCTGCCGTCGTGCTCGCAGTGCTGATGCGAGCCCGGGTGCCCGGGCGCGTTCGGCAGATCATGCACGTCGACGATACCCGAAAGCATGCTCACCAGGAGTATCAGGGTGGCGACGACGACCGAGCCGCCCGTGAGACGACCGCGCGGTTGGAAGTCCTCGCCGACGAGCCGACGGACGCGCCGCTCCAGCAGGTCCGGGCGAAGGAAGCCCACGACGGCCATGGACGCCCTCGGCGACTTCCAGGCGCCCAGCTTCACCAGTGCGCTCGCCACCGTGAACGGACCCGTGACCTGACTCGCCGCATCATCGGCGAGGATCTCGGCTTCGTCCGCAATGTCATCGGCGATGGCGCGAAGGGCAGGGATCCAGAACAGGACGCGGGCCAGCATTCGCAGCAGCAGAAAGCGCATCGGATCGCGACGGCGGACATGTGCTGCCTCGTGCGCCAGCACCGCGACGGCTTCGTCGGGTGGTAGGGCGTGTTCACCGGTCAGGAGCGCATCCGCTACAAACACGCGCGGACGCCACCACCCGGCGGTGAACGCCGGCATGGGCAGGCCAGCCACCACGCACACGTCACCGACGGACAGGCCGCTGCGTTCCGCGAACGCCACCTCGTGGGAGGCGAGACCGCGCACGGGCAAGCCATTCAGGACTCGCCGTGTACGGCGCGTTTTCTGCACAATCTCGAAGAGCGCCCACGCAAAGCCGACCGCCACCAGGAGGTGCAGCAGATGGTGCGCCGGTGACAGCAACTCATGCAGCGCGATCAGGCACAGCGCACCGATGTGATCGCTGCCTGACAGCGGACGTTCCGCCACGCCCAGCAGGTGGGTACCCACCACCGGCACAAGCGACAACATGAGGA
>VFQN01005929.1_pt1 | contig 14472 bp, 12 predicted proteins | sample 3512371 | NCBI WGS metagenome assembly VFQN01 (sample SAMN10412370, study PRJNA504923) | tailings metagenome | isolation source: Replicate 2 from Balatoc abandoned mine | place: Philippines: Itogon, Benguet | collected 2017-08-28
GCCGGCCTGCTGCGGGTCGAATCGGTAGTGCGCGACCAGCGTGCCCACCCACACGGGCAGCGCCACGAGGTCGACCATGCCGGCGCAATGCGCGACGGCCAGCGCCACGCGCCCGGCCGTGCTGTCGGTCCTGATCATGTCCGGCTCCTTCAGATCGGTTGCGCCAGCGCCATCAGCGACTCGCGCATGATGCGGGCGTGTTCGTCCTTGTCGCCGCCGGCGACCTCGATCTCGCCCAGGCGGGCCGAGTTCTCGACCACCATGCGGCAGCGCTCCCAGCGCCGCGCTTCGAAGGCACGCAGCGCGGCGGCCACGTCGGCCGATCGCCCGAGTTCCTCGGCCAGCACCAGCGCATCCTCGATGCCGATGCAGGCGCCGGAGGCCAGGTGCGGCGTGGTCGCATGCACGGTGTCGCCGATCAGCACCACGCGGCCCCTCGACCACGGCTGCGGCATCAGCAGGCCCTCGAGCGGGCGGAAGACGATCTGCGAATCCGGCCCGATGCCGGCGCGGATCGACTGCAGCAGCGGCGACGGAAAGTCGGCCAGCAGCGCACGCAGCTGCGCGGCGAAGGTGGCCGGGTCGACATGCTCGTTGGTCGGCCGCGGCTCGGTGACGAAGAGGTACATCTCGGTCTTCGACACCGGGTTCACGCCGGGCTTGACGCGCGGGCCCATCCACATCGTCGCGGTCTCGATCTCGGCCGGCCGCGGCAGCACCGCGCGCCACACCGCCTGGCCGCTGTAGCGCGGCCGCGGCGCGTGCGGGAACAGCGCCTCGCGCACCTTGGAGTACAGGCCGTCGGCGCCGATCACCAGCTCGTAGCGGCGCCGCTGCCCGTCGGTGAAGCCGACCTCCACGCCCTCCGCGTCCTGCTCGATGGCGGTGAAGGTGCAGCCGAGGAAGACGTTCGCGCCGGCGGCGCGCGTCGCCTCGGCGAGGATGCGCGCCAGCACCGGCCGCATGATGCCGCCGCCGCCGGGCACGTCGGCGCCGGCCAGGCGCGGCGTCGGCAGCTCGGCCACCTTGGCGCCGTGGGGCAGGCAGATGTGCACGCCGTCGGTGGCGCTGCCGTGCGCGAGGAAGGCCTCCAGGATGCCCAGCGTGCGGAAGGCGCGCAGCGTGGCGCCGCCCAGGCTGATGCCGGCGCCGTAGCTGCGCCAGCCGGGATCGATCTCGACCAGGTCGACCTCCGCGCCGAGCTTGCGCAGCTGGATGGCGGCCGACATGCCGGAGAAGCCGCCGCCGATGATGAGGATGCGTCGCGCTGCGAGCGTCATGGGTGTGTCTCCTCGGTGTCTTGCGCGACGAGATGGACCTCGCCGTCGTCGTGAAGGGTCAACGGTACCGGCGCCAGCCTGTCGCCGAGGCAAGGCCCCAGCACGCACAGGCCGGTGTCGAGCTCGAACTGCGCGCCGTGCGCGGCGCAGACGATGTGCTGGCGCGCGGCGTCGAGGTAGGCATCCTTGCGCCACGCCATCGGCGTGCCCAGGTGCGGGCAGACATCGGCCCAGCCGTACAGGCGCCGGCCGCGCCGCACGACCAGCAGCGTGTCCTGCCCGCGGCCGTGCGGGTCGAAGCCGCGCGAACCGCCGTCGGGCAGGTCGTCCAGGTGGCACAGTCGCATGGGGCCGGCCTCAACGCTTTGCGGCGGCGCCGGCGCCGGGCGGCGGGCCCGAAGGCGCCCACTTCTCGCGGTACTGGAAGAGGAACAGCTGCGACGCGTCCGCGCCCATCGGCACTTCGCGCGGCGCCCAGGCCTCGTCGTGCAGGTCCATGTCGGCGTCGTACTCGACGTGGCAGCCCAGCGGCGAGTTGAAGTACCAGAACCAGTTGCTGCCGAAGCGGTGCCGACCCGGCCCCCAGAAGCTCTGGTAGCCCTTCTCGACGAAGCGCGAGCCGGCCAGCAGCACCTCGGTGGGCCCGCCCATGTGGAAGGTGAAGTGCTCGCAGCCCTTCATGAACGGCGGCGTCTCGATCATGAACAGCGTGTGGTGCTCCTGCGTGCCGGCCGGGCGCAGGAAGGGCCCGACACCGGTGAACCGATCCGTGCAGACGAAGCCCAGCCGCGCATAGAAGGCCTCGGCCCGCGCGGTGTCGGGCACGAAGTAGACGACGTGCGACAGCGAGCGCGGCAGCGCCGGCATCTCCGGCGGCAGCCCGAGCGCGTTCGGGCCGCGCTGCGGCGCCGCGCCGGGGGCGTTGACCGTCTCCGCGGCGAGCGCCAGCGGGCGGCGCACGCTGACCTGGAATCCGATCGCGAAGCCCATGTCGTCGACGCAGCGCAACACGCCCTCGCGCCGGCTCACCTCGCGGTCGCGCCGCAGCTCGGCTTCGATCGCGTCGAGCGTGGCCGCATCGGCCACGCCGTAGACAGTCTCGCGCAGCATGCTCGCGGTGCCCAGGCCGGGCGGCAGCGAGGGGTTGTCCTTGGCGCGGACCACGACGGCGGTGCCGTCGAGCGCCTCGAAGCGGCCCTGGCCGGCGTCCTTCAGCCCGTAGTCGATCAGGTACTGGCCACACGCGGCAAGGTCGTCGACGCCGAAGACCAGCGCGTCCAGTCCGATGATGTTCATCTGCATGCTCTCCTTGAGGGTCTCAGGCCGTGCGGCCGCCGAGGGTCTGCGCCACCCAGTCGGCGATGTACTGGCCGGCGTTGATGCTGTTGTCGAAGCTCGCGTGCTGCACGCCGCCTTCGCGGTCGGTGAAGATCTTCAGCTCGCGCTTCGGGCTGTTGACCAGCTGCTCGTAGGTGCGGTGCGCCCACTTCAGCGGGATCTGCGAGTCGCGCTCGCCGTGGGTGACGAGGAAGGGCACGCGGATCTTCTCGACCACGCCGTCCAGGTGCACGTCTTCGGCGATGCGCATGAAGTCGTCGATGTCCTTCGCACCCCACACCCAGCACACGTGGGCCCAGTAGTGCGGCACCGGGAAGTCGCCCTCCTTCTCGAGGCGGCGCTTCTGCACGTCGCGCCAGTCGTGGTTGGCGCCCCAGGCCACGCCGCAGGCGAAGCGCGGCTCCATCGCCACGGCGCGCGGGCAGTAGTAGCCGCCGAGCGAAACGCCTTCGCAGCCGATGCGCTTCGCGTCGACGTCGTCGCGCTGCTCGAGCCAGTCGACCACCCGGCTGGCCCAGTGCTCGGCATCGAAGCGCGCGGTCAGGCCCTGCAGGCGCAGCGCCTCCCCGGTGCCCGGCTGGTCGACGATCAGCGACGAGACGCCGCGCTGCGCCAGCCACGCCGGCAGGCCGACGAGGTATTTCATCTCCTTGGTCGAATCCAGGCCGTTGAGCTGCACGAGCAGCGGCGCGCGCTGGCCTGGGCGCAGGCCGTCGGCGGGGCGATACAGGGCCGACAGTTGCTTGCCTTCGTAGGGAATCTCGACGCGCCGCACCGGATCGCCGAGCAGCCGCATGCCCTTCTGGAACAGCGCCAGCTCGCGCCGGTAGATCGCCATGCGGCCTTCGGAGCCATGCGCCTGCAGCCGCTCGGCGGTGGTGAGGTAGGCCGAGGCACGCCGGTACTTCTCGCCCGCCGAGAGCAGGCGGCCGAGCGCCTCGTCCTCGGCGGCGAGTTCGCACAGCCGGTCGGCCATCGTCACCCAGGTTTCTCGGAAGGCCTGGGTGCCGGCCGTATCCGGCGCCCTGGCGGCCTCCTGCAGCGGCGCGCACATCGTCTCGATCTCGCCGATGCGCGCGCCCATCTCGATGGCCAGGTTGACCGAGAGGTTCCAGACGTAGTTGGTGGGGAAGTACTTGAACATGGTGGAGTCGTCAGGGTTGGGCGTTCTTGCGGGCCGCGCGCGGGCCGATGCCCAGGGTGGCGAAGAAGGCGGCCGTGGGTTCGTCGGCGAAGTCGGGCACGAAGCGGAACGCGCGGATCAGGCCGCCGCGGACCGTCACCACGTCGCGGCCGACGATGCGCTCGACACCGGCCTTCGTGTACAGCGGGCTGCGCACCTCCAGCACGGCGGTGACCGTGTCGCCGTCGAGCTGCCGGCGCACCACGCTCAGCCGCGCCTTCGGCGCGACGACGGTGGCCTCGATGTAGTGCGCCAGGCAGGCCGGGTTGTCCATCTCGGCGCGGCAGCCCGGAAAGTCGGATCGCTCGACGTCCGGCGCGATCAGGGCGCGCACCGCGGCCATGTCGCCGTGGTGGACGGCCGCGACGTAGCGGTCGAACACCGCATCGGGCGTGCCGGCGAGCGGCACCGCGCCAGCGCAGGCCGCCAGGGCCAGACAGGGAAGCAGGCGGGTGATCTTCACGTGGAGTGCCTCGTTCGGAGTCGGCGATGGAAGGCCATCGAGTCGGCGGCCGCGCCGGAATGGCGCCGCAGCAGGAAGTGGGCAAGCGCGGGCAGCAGCACCAGCGCGCCGAGCATGTTCCACAGGAACATGAAGGCCAGCAGCAGCCCCATGTCGGCCTGGAACTTGATCGGGCTGGCCACCCAGGTGATCACGCCGATGGCCAGCGTGATGCCGGTGAGCAGCACCACCTTGCCGGTGAACAGCAGCGCCCGGTAGTAGCTCTCCGACAGGCTCTTGCCCTCGCGCAGCTGGGCCAGCGTGACCGACAGGATGTACAGCGCGTAGTCCACGCCGATGCCCACGCCCAGCGCGATGACCGGCAGCGTCGCGACCTTCACGCCCATGCCCAGCGCCACCATCAGCGCCTCGGCCAGGAAGGAGGTCACCACCAGCGGCAGCACCGCCACCACCACCGCGCGCCACGATCGGAAGGTCACGAAGCACAGCAGCACGACCGCGCCATAGACCATCAGCAGCATCGTGCGCCAGGCGTCCTTGACGACGATGTTGGTGGCCGCCTCGATGCCGGCGCTGCCGGCGGCGAGCAGGAACTTCGCCTCCTCGGTGTCGTTGGCCAGCGCGAAGGCCTCGACATGCGAGACCACGCGCTGCAGCGTGTCGGCCTTGTGGTCGCGCAGGTAGACGTAGATCGTCAGCAGGCTGCACGCGTCGTTGTACAGGCCGCGCGGCGCGCCCGCGGTGACGGTGTTGAGCATGTCCTGGTTGGGCAGGAACTCGTACCAGCGCGGGTTGCCTTCGTTCAGCCCCGCCAGCACGCGGCGGTTCAGCAGCGCCAGCGTGCTGGTGCTCTCCACGCCATCGAGCTGGCGCAGCTCCCACTCGAGCGCGTCGACCTTGTTCAGCGTCTCGTAGCGCGAGCACAGCCCGTCCGGCGTGCGCACCATCACCGCCAGCACGTCGCTGCCCGCACCATAGGCGGCGTTGACGAAGGCGACGTCGCGGTTGTAGCGGCTGTCGGCGCGCAGCTCGGGCGCGCCGGGGTCGAGGTCGCCGATCTTCAGCTGCGTGCTCGCCGCGAAGCCGCCGGCGCCGAGGGCCAGCCCGGCGGCCACCGCAATGCCCGCCCAGCGGCGCTGCGTGAAGCGGTCGAGGAAGGCCCACAGCGGGTGCTTGCTGGCGCCGGCCGCGTCGGCGGCTTCGGCGCGCAGGCTGCGCTGTGCCGCCCGCGGGCTCACCCCGAAGTAGCTCAGCAGGATGGGCAGCAGGATCAGGTTGGTGAAGATCAGCACCGCCACGCCGATCGAGGCGGCGATGGCCAGCTCGCGGATCGCCTGGATGTCGATCACCAGCAGCACCGCGAAGCCCACCGCATCGGCCAGCAGCGCGGTCAGCCCGGCCAGGAACAGGCGGCGGAAGGTGAAGCGCGCGGCCACCAGCTTGTCCACGCCGCGGCCCACGTCCTGCATGATGCCGTTCATCTTCTGCGCACCATGGCTCATGCCGATGGCGAAGACGAGGAAGGGCACGAGGATGGAGTACGGGTCGAGCGAGTAGCCGAGCGTGGGCAGCAGGCCGAGCTGCCACACCACCGCCACCAGCGAGGCCAGCACCACCAGCAGCGTCGAGCGCAGGCAGCGCGTGTACCACAGCACCATCGCGGTGGCGATGGCCACGGCGGCGGCGAAGAAGGCCAGCACCGCGCGCACGCCGTCGATCAGGTCGCCGACGATCTTGGCGAAGCCGGTGATGTGCACCCCGACGCCCTCGGCCTCGTACTTCGTGCGCAGCGCCTCCAGCCGCTGCGAGAAGGCCGCATAGTCCAGCGCCTGGCCCTGCGCGTCGCGCGCCAGCAGCGGCACGAAGATCACGCTGGATCGCGCGTCGCGCGCCACCAGCTGGCCGATCTCGCCGGAGCGCGCCACGTTGGCGGCCAGCTGCTGCAGCTTGGCCGGCGAGCCGTCGAAGCCGTCGGGGATCACCGGGCCGCCTTCGAGGCCGTCTTCGGTGACGCCGACCCAGCGCGTGGTCGGGGTCCACAGCGACTTCATGCGCGCCCGGTCCACGCCCGGCAGCAGGAACACCTCGTCGGACAGGCGGCGCAGGGTGTCGAGGTAGGCGGCGTCGTAGATCGTGCCGCCCTCGCCGCGGCGCGCGACGGCGATGCGCACGGCGTTGCCCAGGCCGCTGAGCTCGCCCTGGTGGCGCAGGAAGTTCTGGATGTAGGGGTGGCCGGTCGGAATGGTCTTCTCGAAGCTGGCGTTGAGCTGCAGCCGCGTGGCCTGCCAGCCGAGCAGCGCGGTGACCAGCGCGCACAGCAGCACGACGATGGCGCGGTGGTTGAACAGCGCGCGCTCGACGAGCGAACCCGAGCGCGGGTCGAAGCTGGGGACGGCGCTCATGGGCGGGCCTCCGTCGGCGTCGCGCGCAGCGGCATGGCGCCCGCCATGCCGAGCGCGATCAGCGTGCCGTCGCGCAGCGGCAGCAGCGCTGCCGGCAGGGGCACCGGCGGCAGGTCCAGGGGCTGCAGCGCATCGCCGTGCAGGCGCAGCACCCGCCCGGACTGGCTGGCCAGCAGCAGCGCGCCGTCGGCGCCGCGCGCCATCGCGGTGAGGCTGGCCGGATCCGGCGAATTCACTCGGTGCCAGGCCTCGCCGCCATCCGCCGAGCGCCACACGTTACCGCGCAGGCCGGCCAGCACGATGCCGCCGTCGACGGCGAGATCGGCGGTGAACCAGCTGCCCTTGTAGGACGAGGCCAGGGCGCGGAAGGTTTGGCCGTCGTCGTCCGAGCGAGCCAGCAGCCCCTGTTCGCCGGCCAGCAGCAGCACGGCGCCCTGGCGGCGCGCCACGTACCAGTGCAGTGCCTTCGGGTTGGGCAGCCGGGCGCTCCACGACGCCCAGCTGCGGCCGCCGTCGGCGCTGTGCAGCGCCAGTCCGTAGGCGCCGACCACCAGCAGGCGTTGCGCGTCCCACAGCTGCACGTCGAGGAAGGGCTTGTCGGGCCCGTCGGCCACGAGCCGCTCGGCCTCGCGCCGCGCCTCGGGCGTGGCGGCCGCCGCCAGCACGAGCTGCGCCGCGCGGCGGCCGTCCAGGCGCAGCGTCCAGCTCGCGCCAGCGTCGTCGGTGGCGAGCACGCTGCCGCCGTGGCCGACGGCGATGCCGTGCCGCTCGTCGGCGAAGCGCACCATGGTCAGCGTGACGGCGACCGGGCACGGCGCCTGGCGCCAGCTCGCCCCGCCGTCGTCACTGAGCGCGATCACGCCGCGCTCGCCGACGGCGACGATGCGCGCGCCGGCCAGCGCCGCCGACAGCAGCACGGCGCGCTGCGGCGCCTTGACCGCCAGCGCGGGCCGCTGCAGCGCATCGCCCACCGGCGCGGCGCGCAGCACCGCGGGCAGCGCCAGCACGAGTGCGGCGAAGATCAGGCGAGTCTTCACGCGCATGGCCTCAGCGCACGCCCTCGCCGGCCATCGCGTCGCCGGTGAAATGGCTGTCGGGTCGGCGCGGCACGATCTTGTAGTGCGTGCTGCGCTCGTTGACCACGCCGCTGGCGTACCAGGCGCCGGAGATCAGGTCGTTGAAGCCCCACTGCTGCTGCGGCGTCGTCGCCGGCAGGTCGGGCATCACCACGGGGTGCGCCCACAGCGTCTTCCACAGCTGGCCGTTGGCATCCCAGCGGTCGCCGAGCACGGCCACCCAGGTGTCCTCGTCGATGTAGTAGCGGCTGCGCGGAGCCTGGTGGCGCTGGCCCGGCTTCAGCGTCGACTCGATCACCCACACGCGGTGCAGCTCCCAGCGCACGTGGTCGGGGTTGAGGTGGTTGGCCAGCAGCACGTCGCTGTCCTTGGCGGGCACGTGCAGGCGGTTGCTGTTGTAGGGGATCAGCATCTCCTGCTTGCCGACGATCTTCCAGTCGAAGCGGTCGGTGCGACCGGACAGCACGTCCACCTCGTCGAAGCTGGCCACGCCGCTGGTCGCCGGCGTCGGCGTGTCGCAGCAGGCGTTGGGCAGCTTGCGCACGCGCCGCTGGCCGGTCAGGTAGACCCAGGTCTGGCTCTTGTCCTGGTCGAGGTTCAGCCGGCCGGCGATGGCCTCGCCGGCGCGCACCGGCGGGCCGGAGTTGACCAGCCGGATCTGCCAGTAGTCGCCGCTGAACTTGTCCTCCTGGCCCTGGGCGTAGTAGGGCATCTGCCAGTCGCCCTGCCCTTCGACCGACAGCACGCGCTGGCCGCTGGCGGTGCCGAGGTAGCCGCGGAAGTCGTTCTGCCACGATTCGCCGCGCCAGTGCAGTTCGTTGTTGGCGACGATCTCGCGGGCGCTCTTCGGGATCGGGAAGGGAATGCCGCCATAGGCGCCCTTGACCACCTCGCCGTCCAGCCGGGCGCTGGTGGCGTTCTTGAAGGTGTTGTCGTACACCCACTGCGGCGCCGCGGCGGTGCGGTGCGTCTTGTAGACGTCGACGCGGAAGGTCTTCGGGTACTTCTTCAGCAGCGCCTGCGTGCCTTCGCTGAGCTTCGCGGCGTGCTGCGCCAGGTTCTCGGCGGTCACGCTGTACAGCGGCTTCTCGGCGGCGAAGGGGTCGCCGCGACGGCCGCCGTTCTTGAAGCCGGGGATGGGCGTGGTGTAGCCGCCGGTCCAGGCCGGGATGCTGCCGTCGGCGTTGCCGGCGCGTTCGGCGCCGAAGGGCGTGAGCGTGGTCTTCAGCCTGGCGGCCTCGTCGGCGCCGACGCCGGCGTGGGCGGCCGAGGCCATCAGCGTGGCGGCGAGCAGCGCGCCTCGGGTCAGGTGTCGCATGGGTCGTCTCCGGGATTCAGAAGGTGGTGCGCAGCGAGAAGGTCACGAAGTTGCGGTCCTTCAGCGCCTGCTGGTACTGGGCGTTGTTGCGGTTGTCCAGCGTCGGCGCCTCGCGCCCGAGGTAGTGCACGTAGCTCAGGTTGGCGTTCCAGGTGCCAAGGTAGACGGCGCCGAGTCCGACGTTGATGTCGCCGCCCTTGTCGACGCCGAAGGCCGGGCCGACCGCCGACGACTTGCCCCAGGCGTAGCCGAGGCCCACGCTGGGCGTCAGGTCCAGCCCCGGCCACACCTGCCGGTACGACGGCGCGTAGACGATGCGCATCGCCGTCGCGCTCTTGTCGGCGTTCGGGTTCAGCATGGCTTCGTTCTTCGTCACCTTGGTGCGCTGGTTCCAGGCGATCTCGCCGACGAAGCTGGCTTCGCGGGAGACGAAGCTGGGCCCCAGGCTGGCGATCCACGACAGCTGCAGGTGCGCGGTCTCGCCGACGGCGTAGCCCGGGTTGTCGCGGTTGTCGAAGGCCACGCCGACGCCGATCGCGGGGATCACCGACTGGCCCGAGCTGGCCAGCGGCGTGTTCTGGCGGATCGAGGCCTCGCCGGCCAGGCCCCACTCGTCGATCGTCCTGGCGAAGCTGACGCCGAAGGCGCGGATGCCCTCGTGGTAGACCCAGCGGTAGCTGCTGGCCGTCAGCGCCGGCGGCGCGCCGTTGAGCGTCGTCCAGATGTTGCTCGGGCCGTTGGCGTGATAGCGGATCGCGTAGAAGCCGAGGTCGGTGTCGATCGCATCGACGTGCCAGCGCAGCTGCACGCCGTACTGGCCGCTGTCGCGCGCGTCGAGATCGCCGTTGCGCAGGAACACCCCGGTCGGGCCGGCGTTGATGCGCTCGGCGCCGGGGCCGAGCGAGTCGCTGGCGGACAGGTAGGCGCCCACCGGCATCAGCCGCGTCTTCTCCCACTCGTAGGCGACGTAGGCGCCGAACACCAGGTCGGAGCTCAGCTGCACCTGCCCCGAGAGCTTGCCGGTCGGCCGTGCGATCTCCTTGAACTGCGAGTTCGGCACCGACAGCAGCTTGGGCAGGTCCAGCGGCGCCATGCCGCCGGCGATGCCGTTGGAGCCGAAGAACAGGCTCTCGCCCCACAGCAGCGTGTGCCGACCCAGGCGCACGGTGGCCGGGAGGTCGCCGAGCTGGAACTTGCCGAAGACGAAGGCATCGAGCAGTTCGGCCTTGCGGCCCATGATGTCGCGCGTCTCCGTCGGGAACTCGTTGCCCGGCGCGTGGTTGGCGGTGAAGCTGGTGTTCTGGTTGCCGCGGTTGTAGTAGGCGTCGTACCAGGCCGCAGCGCTCAGTCGGCCGCCGACGTTGCCGTACGACGCATCGAGTTCGCTGAGCAGGTCGAGCCGGTTGGAGACGATGCCGCGGCTGAAGTTGTTGTCGCCGTCGTCCTGGTTGAGGTTGTTGGCGCCGACGACACCCGTCGGGCCGAAGACCGTTTGCGACAGCCCGGGCGAGCGCTTGGCGATGCGCGCGGCGGCGCTGTACTTGAGGGTGTTGTCCCAGCGCAGCTTGAAATCCGGGTTGCCGGTGTCGATCTCGAAGGCCTGTGCGCCGCCGGCGAGCGTGGCGGCGAACGCGGCCGCGGCGATGGGCCGCAGGCGGCAGGCAATGGGGGATGGTTGTCTCATGGGTCTCCTCTCGTGGTCTGGTGGATGGCGGTTCGCGTGCTGTCAGGGGCTGCGTGCGACCAGGCGGGCGAGTCGTTCGACGAGGGCGCGCAGGTCGGTGTCCGCGTCGGGACGCAGGTCCCAGCGCGCGGCCTGGGTGGTGACGGCATGCACGCCGCGCGCACGCTCGGCGCGGCGTTCGGCGAAGGCCTCGAGCAGCGCGTCGCGCGGCAGGCCCTGGCCGAGCAGGTCGCCCAGCACCAGCGCGTCTTCCACCGACTGCGCCGCCGACTGGCCGAAGTGCGGCGGCAGCACGTGCGCACTCGCGCCGATGCGCAGCACGCCGTGTTCGTGCCAGGGCGGGGCGAGCAGGCCGCTGCGCACCGGGCGCACGACCGGCGCGCCGGCCTGGCCCCATGGCGCGGCGAGGCGGCGCAGCAGGCTGCCCTGCGCCTCGAGTGCCGCGCGCACGGCATGGGCTTCGGCCGGCGCGTCGTTCTTCAGCAGCACGGCCACGCCGACGCGCCGGGTGTCCACCGGCACCAGCATGACCTTGAGGCCGGACGCTCCCACCACCCACGAGGCCTGCTCGAGGCCGGTCGGACGCGGCAGCAGTGCATGGCACCAGCGCTGCGGCATCACGTCCACCTGCATGGCCGGCGCGGCCCGGCCATCGGCCACCAGCGCGAGGTCGACGCGGTGCCGCTGCCCGTCGGCGGCCACGATCGCCGGTCCGTCGGGCGCTGCCGTCGCCGCGTGGCCGAAATGCAGCCGCGCCCCGGCCGCGGTGGCGGCCTCGGCCAGCACCGACAGCAGCTCGCCATAGACCATGCCGAGCGCGGCGGGCCATTGCGCGCCGGCCAGCCGCGGCGTGGGCAGTTCGAAGTGGGCGCGCCCGTCGCCATCGAGCACCGCGAAGCCCTGGTAGGGGAAACCGCGGCGCACGCAGGCCTCGGCCACGCCGAGGCGCACCAGGTCACGCAGCAGGTTGGGCACCACCTCGAGGTGCACGGCCAGGGCCGGCAGGCTCGGCTGCACTTCGAACACATCGACGCGCGCCCCGGCCCGGGCTGCAGCCAGCGCGGCGGCAAGCCCGGCCAGGCCGGCGCCGACGATGCCCACGTGCACGATCGCGGCCATCGCTCAGGCCGCCACCGCACCGTGTCGAAATGCAGGCGCGAGCGCGCCCACCGCCTGGCTCGAGGCCATTCGTCGTCTCCTTGCTCTCGGGGGAAATCGGGTTAGCGAGAGATTACGAAGATCAAGGCCTCATGAAAAATGGCTTCTTTCCAATCGACGATTCGACCGCGTCAATGGTTTGCGGGTTAACCCGCCTCGATGGTTGCCCTCCATGCGCTTCAACCGGCTCGACCTCAACCTGCTCGTCGCGCTCGACGCGCTGCTCACCGAGCGCAGCATCACGAAGGCGGCCGAACGGCTGAACCTCAGCCCGTCGGCGACGAGCAATGCGCTGGCGCGGCTGCGCGAGTACTTCGACGACGAACTGCTGGTGCAGGTGGGCCGCCGGATGGAGCCCACGCCGCGAGCGGAGGGACTGCACGAGGCCGTGCGCGACGTGCTGGTGCGCGTGGACAGCACGATCGCCATGCAGCCGGCCTTCGACCCCACGCGCACCGACCGTGCCTTCCGCATCTTCGTGTCCGACTACACGCAGATGGTGTTCGCGCCGCACCTGCTGGCCCTGGCCAGCCAGGAGCGTTGCAGCGCCCGCTTCGACTTCCTGCCGCAGGTGACCAATCCGCAGCGCAGCCTCGAGCGTGGCGAAGCCGACCTGCTGATCATCCCGCGCGGCTTCCTCTCGCCGGACCATCCCGAGGAAGTGCTCTACACCGAGGAGTTCGTCTGCGTGGTCTGGCGCGACAGCCCGCTGGCGCGCGGCGAACTGGACTTCGAGCGCTACCTGGCCGCCGGGCACGTGCTGATGCAGCCGCCCGGCGGCGTGGGTGATTCGTTCGAGGCGTGGTTCGTCAAGCGCTATGGCGTGACGCGGCGCGTGGCGGTCACCAGCTACGGCTTTGCGTCGCTGCCGGCGCTGGTGGTCGGCACCGACCTGATCGCGACCGTGCACGCGCGGCTGGCGCGCGTGCTCAGCGCCGCGTGGCCGATCGAGATCCGCACGCCGCCGCTGCCGATCACCGCGATGGAGCAAGGGGTCCAGTGGCACAAGTACCGCTCGCAGGACCCCGGCCTCGTCTGGCTGCGCGGCCTGCTGCGGCGCGCGGTGGCGCGCATGGACGCCACCGCGGCGTGAGCCGCGTTCACGGCTCGCCACCCGCCGCGATCTTCTCCACGTCGGCTTCGCGGCTGCAGCCCCACACCATGTCGAGCCACAGCGTGGCATTCGGCGCGGCCTGCAGCGGCTCGAAGACGGCGAACTCGCCGCGCGGCCGCTCGGCGCTGCGGTCGCGGCGCACCAGCGACATGGGCTGCACGAAGTAGTCGGTCGAATCGAACGGCTCCGCGGCGTCCGGCGCGGCGGGTGCGCCGCGCGCCAGGACACGGTCGGTCTCGACCAGGCGGCCATCGACCACGCGGCCGCGCAGCACCCACACGCCCTGCGGCGCGGCGCTGATGCCGCAGAACGCGCGCCCGTCGACATGCAGGCCGACCGTGGATTCACCCACCCGCCACCAGCCCTCGTCCGGCGTTGCCGCGCGGGTGGGGGTGGTGAAGGCGACGGCCATCGCGGCCAGGCTCAGGATCAGGATCGAACGCTTCATCGAACTTCCTTTCGGGTCACGGGGTTGAGGAGCGAGGCCAGTGTCAAAAGCCGTCGACAAGGCACGATGAAGTTCATGAAGTCCGCGTGAAGCGAGCCGCTGCTCGCGCGGCTTCCACTTCGACAGCGCCTCTGGCAAGCCGCTGACCAGCGGCCGCGCGCAGTCCCTCGCGGCCGCACCGGGCGGCGCCGAAAAGCCTGCTCGCATCAAGGACTTACCACCCCCCTTCCGGACTTACCCGAAGTCACCCCGAACGCGGCACGGCTCTTGTGACGGTGTCCGCCACATCCACACAGGAGACGGGGACGATGGAGACCTTCTACGAGGTGATGCGGCGCCAGGGCATCTCGCGGCGCAGCTTCCTCAAGTACTGCTCGCTCACGGCCACCTCGCTGGGCCTCGCGCCCTCGTTCGTGCCGCAGATCGCCCATGCGATGGAGACCAAGCCGCGCACGCCGGTGCTGTGGCTGCACGGGCTGGAGTGCACCTGCTGCTCGGAGAGCTTCATCCGCTCGGCACACCCGCTGGCCAAGGACGTGGTGCTGTCGATGATCAGCCTGGACTACGACGACACGCTGATGGCCGCCGCCGGCCACCAGGCCGAGGCCATCCTCGAGGAGATCATGGCCAAGTACAAGGGCAACTACATCCTGGCCGTGGAGGGCAACCCGCCGCTGAACGAAGGCGGCATGTTCTGCATCCAGTCGGGCAAGCCCTTCGTCGAGAAGCTCAAGCGCGTGGCCAAGGACAGCAAGGCGGTGATCGCCTGGGGCTCCTGCGCCAGCTGGGGCTGCGTGCAGGCCGCCAAGCCGAACCCGACGCAGGCCACGCCGATCCACAAGGTGATCACCGACAAGCCGATCATCAAGGTGCCCGGCTGCCCGCCGATCGCCGAGGTGATGACCGGCATGATCACCTACATGCTGACCTTCGACCGCATTCCCGAGCTCGATCGCCAGGGCCGGCCGAAGATGTTCTACAGCCAGCGCATCCACGACAAGTGCTACC
>VFQN01005930.1_pt1 | contig 14470 bp, 21 predicted proteins | sample 3512371 | NCBI WGS metagenome assembly VFQN01 (sample SAMN10412370, study PRJNA504923) | tailings metagenome | isolation source: Replicate 2 from Balatoc abandoned mine | place: Philippines: Itogon, Benguet | collected 2017-08-28
CAGCACCCTGGCCTGGGGCGCGCCCCCTCCATAAGCGCGGCTGCCTCCTCCCCCAACCCCTCCCCCCGCGCCGCCTCCCCGCTCTCCCCGATGCGCCAGCCGTCCACCGGCATTAGCCCCAACCTCTCCCCTCACATGAGCCCCGCCCGCGCCCACAGCGCCGTCCTCGGCCCCGCCGCTTTCTCCTACACCCACCGTCCCGCCGCCAGCCCCACCTCCGCGCCCCTCCGCTCCGCTGGCTCCGTGTCCCCGGGGCCCACCTCCCCCGCACACCGCCACACCCGTTCGGCCCTTGCCGGCATGACCACCTCTGCCTCCTCCAACAGCCTGGCGCGGGCCGGCTCCACTCCGCCCTCGCCACACGTGGCATGGAACGGCGGCGTGCCGTACATCGACCTGCCCGCCATCCGGGAGTTCGCGGCCGGGGCGACGGCCGCCGCAGCCGCGGCCCGTACGGCTGTTACGGTGGTTGGCGGTTGCGACGAGGTGGGCGAGGAGATGCCATTGGCGGGTGCGCGGGCCGAGGGCAGGATGGCGGCCTTCTCCGCAGTGCTGCAGCTGGAGCCGGGCTCCATCTTCTGCGGCAAGTGAGTACCGGCAATGCGTCGAGTCCCCTAAACTAATTTTTTCCTTTCCGTGGCCGCCCGCCCTCGCACGAGAATCAAGTCAGGATGTTGCAAACTCACCTCTCTCTTTCAAGAGGAATTAGGGTCGCAAGGCACAACGAGCATACGTTGGGGGTCGTCGTAAGGCGCAAAACTAGCATCCGTTGGGAGACGTTGCTGCAGCCCCCCAGTCAAGTGCCACCCTCTAAACCTCTACATCCCTGACGCCTGTCCCTCCAGGTACAAGATCCGCGACGGCCCCATCCTGGGCCGCCACTCCGTGGTCCTCCCCGCCAAGAACATCGCCACCCGCTCCCGCGTGGTGCTCAAATTCTACGCCCGGCGCCACCACTACGAGCGCGAGCGCGCCGCCCTGGCCACCCTGTCCCCCGCACACGTGCCCGCGCTGGAGGAGGCTCTGGAGGGCCCCGCGCTTGAGGCGTTGGGTCTGCCGCCGTGCCTGGTGGTGGAGGCGGGCCGCAGTACGCTGGGCGAGTGGCTGCGGGACGCGAGGCCGGACGTGCTGGCGGCGCGTGCTGCGCTGCAGCAGGTGCTGGCCGCGCTGGCGCACCTGCACGCGAATGGAACGGTGCACCGGGACGTCAAGCCAGCCAACATCATGTGGTGGGTCCGGTTGCTCGGTCAATAGCTTATCGATACCTTGTTACAAGTCCTTGGAACGCCATTCGTCGTGCGCGTGGAGGCAAGGCAACGCCCTGTTTCTGCTCCTCCTTTAGCACCTAGTAAACTGGTTATAGCCGGGAGGTTTGTAGTCAAACCGTTGGTGCATGACGCTGTTCCCGGACAGGTTTGAGGACTGCCAACTGTTAAAGACGGGTAATAGCAAGCAGGGTAGGCAAGACACCTGTGTGCATAATCCCTTGTTCTCACAGGTTCGAGGACTGCCACCGCTTCAAGCTGATTGACCTGGCGGACAGCGTGGTGCTGGGCCCAGACGGCACGCCCGCCGGCCCCGTGGCGCCCTGCTGCTCCCCCCTGTACTCCTCCCCGGAGCAGACCAAGGCGGCGCTGGAGGGCTCCCCTGGCGCCGCCGCCGCCGCCGCCACGCCGGCGGCCGACATGTGGTCGTTCGGGGTGGTGGCGGCGGAGGTGCTGTCTGGGGTGCGGTTCTATGCGTCGGCGGCCAGCGGCGGCGCGGCGTGCCCGCTGGGGGAGGTGCTGGAGGCGGTGTTTGGGCACCGGGCGCTGCCGTGCGAGGTGCCGGACGGGGAGATTGGACCGCTGGCAGGGGCGGAGCTGGCGCAGGTGGGTGCGGGGTGTTGTGATGGCGGGTGTTTGCGGAGAGGGCTGGAACGACACACGCGCCTGCCGCTTTTGCGAGGCACCTGGAGACCAAACGCTTTGTGTTCTGTGTTGTCGATGACATGGCCTTAATCTTGCTTCTCCTGGGCTCACCTCTCCACAGGCTCGGCGGCTGATCTGCAACCTGGTGGTCCGCGATCCCGCCTGCCGCTGGTCGGCGTCCGCTTGCCACCGCAACCCGCTCTTCTCCTCCGCCTCCTCCCCGGGGGACGACCCGAGGATGCGGACGGCACAGCAGCAGCAGCATGAGTAGGACAGATAGGGCCTGTGGGTTGGGCTGGTGAGGGCGCGGGCGCAGGGCTCGCGCGCCAAGTGGGGGTCGTGATGCTGCCTGGGGGATAAGGATTGAGCAGATCAGGACATGGGACCGTGCGAGGCCTTGCCAAGGCATGGAACTAGACGTCGTCTTAAGACGCAGCGCGGCAGCACAGCAGCGGCAACTACGGCGGATGGGTACCACGGTACCGTGATGTGGACCGGTGGTGCGCGCGGGGTGGCGCGCAGGGTGGCTCAAGGTGGGCCTCGCGTTACTAGTGCGACATTAACGGCGAGGTGTAGCAAGGGATGTAGCAGGTGGCAGCAAGCAGCAGCAGCAGCGAGCAGTGGGCTTCACGCTTTGTTCGCTCCAGGAGGCATCAGGGCAACAACAGGTTGCATGCAGGGAGCGCCGACGTGCTCGTGAACCATGTACGGTACTTCGCTAGTTGCGCAGGTGGACCGGTATTCATTGCCGCCAGGGGGCCACTTGGCGCCCGGCTGGGCCATGGCAGGTTGTTGCTGCAAGCGGCGCAGATCGCTGCGTGATTACGGCGTTGTCGGATGGGCATAGTTGAGGACGCTGCGCAGTGAAGCGTGTGTGATTGCAGTTGAGAAAGTTACATGGGAGCACCAGGCATGCAGGCCGCGATCCGGAGTCGTTATGGGTGTGTGTCTTAGCACGGTGTAGCACGCGCTGGGCAGGGAGGCCTGGCCGCACAACAGCAGCACACGAGGGCGTCTCAGTGCAGCGGAGTTCATGTTGAGCATCCCATCATCAGCTCGGTGTGTAGTCGTGCCCCGTTCCGCTGTGTACTCATGGCGTGCTACTGGCGATCCGTCATCTGGGCCCGTGGGGGTTTAGAGATACCAGCTGTCGCCTGGTGTGCATTCTCCTGCTTCCCGCGACCTGCGACCCCTATCGGCAAGTGCGCTTCGAGTTGGTGCAGCGCTGGGTAGTGGGCTGCGTTGGCACTCAAATCTGTTTCGCGTGACCCCTGGTGGACATGTGGGCGTGGTCCATGCACTAGCAGATAGCGTTGCGTGTAGGCGAAAGGTATGTTTGGTCCTATTGCCTAGGCGGCCTGTTTACGTTGGCCGGTTGCAAGTTGCCGTTGCTGTTATTGCGTAGCCCACAGAACAAGCGCGGGAACGCTGGCCACGGCCGCGTCTGCTTGCCATTGCGGAGCATGCCTTTCCAAGGCGCTGAGCAGGATGCTGCATGGTTTGCCGTATATGCATGATGAGCGCAGAAGCCGCGGGCTTATTTGCCGCCGCCTGCACCATTGCGCATGTCGGGGTGTAGGTTGTCCCCAAGCTGGTAGCATCGGGCACTGTTTGGGTGCACCCTTAGCCTGTCACAGGCTGTTAGTCAACGTGCGGGGTACGGCTGGTTGGATTTGCATTGTTGATACACCCATGGAGCACAGTGCGGTGTGCTGCAGGTTGCTGGCGGAGCGTAGAGCCATGCCCTAGCACATGGGGTTGCCTTTGCGACGATGAGGGCGGCGCTTAAGTAGTGAGGGTTTACGATGAGAGCTTGATCTTGCCTTTCCAGCACGCATATCGGTCTATTCCTACCTACTACAGTAGCAGCCGGGGCTTGGTTCGCCAGCTGCCTCTTCCTTTTCGTACATTTCTGTGTTCCTCACTTTTGCCCTCGCGTGGCTGTAGTAAGCGGTTGGGTCTGCAGGCGTCTTCTTGATGGGGTCCAAAGAATAATAGCTGGTGCGGCACGGAAGGAGTGCGCTGATCCTTCGAACAAGTACACAACACAGGCTACGAGTACAACATGCCTGCTCATGCCCTAGTCAGGGGATCCCCTTGGGGAATCCCCTGCTTGTAACGATGAGGCAGACTCCTGTGTAGGGGGTCCCTAATCCTGCCGCGCTAGTGTGGTTGTGCGGGGTTTGGCTTGATGGCAGCAACATCTCGATACATTGGCTAGCTTGTGGCTCACCACCATCATGCAGCGTTTCGGCGTCAACATAGACAGCATCAGTAGCCCCATGATGCCATGCATACGCCGGGGGAGGAGCACCAGCTGGCGACTGCCCTGCTCGTGTCCCAGCACCTGCAGTCCTGCTGCTGCTGAGGCGTCCGGCAGCATCCGGTATGTCGGCATGCGGCAGGGCCTGCAACCAAAGACTGCCGAACGCATGCACAAACGCCGTGAACACAATACTCTTGAGCCGCGGAGTCGGAGTCGCTGTGTCCGTGCAGGTCCGTGGCACGGCAGCAGGAGAGCTCCCTGGTCAGCAGGGCCCCATGCGACAGTCCGGAGGATCATGCACGCACTTGCATGTGGAAGAAACGTGGCGGTTGGACGGAGCCAAGTGTGCGGTAACCTGTGAGCTTCAGCGTGCACTTGTACTGATGCTCCGGACCTCAAGCAGCGATCTCACCTGCCATGCGCCATGGCCCCACTACAGACAAGGGGCGAAAGGTTTTGGGACGGGGGCGGGGGGTGCAGCGGTGAACAGGTTAGACGCAGCAGGTGCAGCTCATGCATGGCCGCCATCAGCCAACAGCGCACATTCAAGAGTTCCATGACTGTTACATGTGCATTTCTTGGTGCTACCTTGGTGTGGACGGGGGCGGCTACTGCACTTCCAGCAACCGAAAACCGACGAGTGAATGAATCCAAATTTGCACACCAGTCCCTTCCAGCCCTGCGCTTACAAACTATAGAAAGTTATGCCAGGGTTGCGATACGTAGATAGGAGTTACACAGCAGACAGCCATTGACTATTCGCTCTATCTCGGCTCGGTCCCAAAAGTCGACACCAGCTACAGGGCGCGAACAGTTCTGCAAGCCCACAGGCAGCTACATTACATGGGTAGATAACTATTAAAACTTCTTAGAGGCAAGGTAGAGCCTTTCCGGGCAAACCCCTCTGCAGCTGCGGCCTACAAACATCGCAGACAGCAGCCGGAACATCGGAGGACCCTCATTTGGAATGGTTTTAGAGGAATCCCCAGCATGCGGTCGGGCTGGATTAGGCGGTGTGCGCAAGCACTCGCCTTGGAGCATGCCCAAGAACCGCAAGAACCGCAAAATGGTGCTTGCATCCCCGGAGTGCCATGAGCACTTATCGGAGGAAGATTTGGATGAGGCAGAGGACGAGGCGGATGATGCGGGTGCGCCTGTTCGTTGCTGTTCGCCCCTCGCGCAAACAACAGCCGGGTGCAGTACTGGCGAGCAACACGTATTGCAGCAACAATGCCTTAATTCTTACCACAAGGCCGTCCATGAATTGATTCACTGCTCGCCGTTGACTGCACTGGTTTTGCTGCAGCACCCCGCTTCTGGGTCCCCCCTTCGCACAGCCGGCTTGGTGTGTGCATGGCCTTTCGGCTGTCCACCAAGCTATGAGCAGTAAATTAGGGTTGAACAATCTTTGCGTATAAAAGCGCGTGGATACAAGTCTGCTCCAGGTCCTGTAGGGTTCGTGCTGCTCGTCGACTGCTGCCTGCTGTGCACCCCAACGCCGGCTTAACCCACAGAAATGACGGACGGGGCAGCGGACCTCCTGGCGGACATGGGCAAACTGAACGTCCAGTGCCGGGCTGGAGGTCGACGAGAGGAGGTGCAGCGGCAAGGTTCCGAGGCCGCCGTCATGTTTTTAGCGCCGGACGGTACGGCCTGAGGGCGCTCATACACGTGTTGCTTGACAGCCCAACGTAGGACAGCTGCGAAGGTATTCAGCTTGCAATCATTGCGTTCTCGGACGAAAGCACATCGACCAGTTCGTTGTTACCCCGTTTGCCTGCCGACCTGCAGCTGCATCCGGGCGTCGGCGACTGCGAACCTGTCGGACCAACGCCTCTGGAAGCTTCTCCCAGCGCCTGAACTCGTGCCCGCTCAACTACGAGGGCAGCGTGCAGCAACAGCTGGACCAGCAGCAGCAGCAAGATGGGGACGAGGGCGAGTACCCAGACGAGAACGCCTTGCCGCCACCTCTACCACTGCTTCCACTGCTTGACAGGTGAGCAGGCCAACCAGCAATGCACAGCCCTTACCAGGCTGATGAAGACATCCCCTGACTTGCACAGTTGCGCACGTGATGACCCGGTTGCCTTTAATACGCTGTTGGTGATTCCCTTGGGCATTCTTCGTGGCTTGCAGGCCCAAGGGCAGTCTCCTGGTGCCTAAGCACACGGCCAGCCAGAGCCCAAGTCGGAGCGCCGCTGACCATGCAAACGGGTCCCGGCGTGTTGCGTTGTTGCCCAAGAACCACAGCTCAGCCGGTTCCCCTGGCTCTCCAATCAACAACGGCTCGCACCACGCAACAGGCGTGCAGGTCCCACAGAAGCAAGGCGACAGGGTGCGCACTGCTCTGCTACCCCACTCGGCAGTTGTACCGTTCTGTTGCCCTGCGCGCGTGCCGTGCTGTCCATTCTGCATCCAGTCCGTCCAATGCGTGCCAGTTGCATTTGCACCCGCTGCCCGTGCCCCTTGTGCAGGACTCGTCCTCGCACAGCGTTCACGGGTCCACCAGGCTCTGCAGCAGCCCCTCCTCACAGCCCCTGACCAAGGCCGCGTCCAAGACCGCCTCGCTGCGCAGGATGGCTCTACACAACGGTGCAGGACAGATGCCTGAGTCCTCCGGTAGCCTCACCGACTCCGCTGAGACCCTGTGCGGCTACGCTCCCTCAGCCCCAGCTCCAGCCGCGGCCTCGTCCTCATTCCCTGGTGCGCCTCCGCCCAGCAACCACCACCTCGCAAGCCATGCCAGCTGCCCTGAACAAGGGCACACCGCCGGCTCGGCTCTCTCGGACGCCGCTCACCCGCCTGCGCCTCCTGCCTCGACATCCTTCTCCGAGCCTTCGGCCGTTGCGTCTTTTGGCATCGCAGCCTTCGGCGTACATGCGTCAGTGCGCTCCTGCTTCGCCGGTGGCCCCGGCAACGCATCCTCGGCCGCCCCTGCTGGCGGCAACGGCTCGGTGCCTGGCGCCCCACTCACCGGCGCATGCAGCACCAGCGGCTTTGCCGCGGCACCTCCCCAGCCCTGGTCCTCCCTCGCGGGGACATGGGGCAGTCACCTCAGCCTCGTTTCCTCTGGTGGAGGCGCCGTGCCAGCTTCCGCCCCTTGCAGCTTTGTCGTACCTACCAACCCGCCCGCCGCCAACTCCATCCCTGTGTCATCTACCGTGCCCCAAGGGTACAGAAAAACGCTTGCGGACTCTGCAGAGGAGCTGGAGATGCGGCGCCTTGCGCGCAGCTCGACGGGGCGCGATGACAACAAGGTGCAGCAGCGTGCGTCAGCAACGTCTCCACGACCGGCAGCAGGCACAGCGAACGCAACTACCTTGCAAGGGACAGCGGCCTTCGACATTTTCAAGCAAGTATCAAGTATTAGCTGTGACCCGCTTGCTATCGAGCGGCAGCAGCGTTTCGTAGGCTGCAACAGCACTGACAGCCACGACCACTGCAACGGTGGTAGGGGCGGCGCAGCCGCCCCTGGCGCTAGGCACGGCAGCAATGTCGCACAACTTACACATGAACCGGAGAACTGCAGCGTCGGCTCAAAGATGATGATGATGTACGTTGACGCGGAGACCACTCCGCTGTGCCACGGTGGGGAGCACGCACGAGGGGAGGACGGGGAGGAGGAGCAGGAGGACGACGAGTTCTGGCTGCGCACCAGCCAGGCCGGGCCCGACCCCGACGACCCCTCCAGCGCCGGCAAGTTCAGCGCCGCGCTGCTGCGGCGGCTGCAGGTGGCGGCGGAGCGGGAGGAGCTCGGACACCACCTGGCGCACGGCTGGTTGCAGGTGAGCAGGGATTGGTGGGCTGGCTGCAGGCGGGACCCCTGGGAGGCGGGCAGTCCCACAGCTTCACATTCGCTCTTCAGCTTGTGACGCTAGCAATACCCACAGATACAAAGCCCCGTCGTCGCCCACCTAGAATACCTACCTCTTATGTCCATTCGTTATGGCCCCCGTTGCTCTCCGGACGCGCCGCTGGGCCCTATTATTGTGTTTACAACACAGATACAAGCACCATATACCAAAACACACTTGGACGCGCTATCGGCTGAACTCGCTCTTCTTCCTGCAGGGCGGCGGCGGCAGTGGCCCCGCGAGCTACCCCGGCAGCGGCGGCGGCAGGAGCGCCATGCGCAGCAGCGGCAGCATGGAGCCCTCCCCCATGCCCCGCATCTCCTCCCGCCTGCGCCGCCTGCGCAACACCCCCGCCCCGCACGGCGCCCCCCAGGTCAGCACGCCCTCTTCCCTCGGCACCCGCAGCCGCAGCGCCGGCGTCACCCCGAGGCCGGGCAGCACCGGCCGCCGCCTGCGCCGCCGCTCCCAGATGCAGTCCGGCGGCGCAGGGGACGAGCTGGGCTACGCGTGCCGCCTGGGGGATGACGGGGAGTGCGAGGAGGAGGCAGCTGCCGGGTGCATTGGCCTCGGCACCGACCCGGACATGCAAGCGCACATGGAGACCGCTGGCGGCCATGGCAGCGGTGGGGGTGATGGCATTGATGAGCTGCTGGGCTTTGCTGGCGGGTGCCCCGAGGCGCCCCGTGGCCCAGCTGGTGCTGCCGACGGCCATGGTCACCACGACGGACAAGGCGGTACCTCCCTGTCCTTCACGTTCGGGTGCACTGAGGCAGGCTCGTGGATGGACTCGGGGGCGGCGGTAGGGCTGTGGGGGAGCCTGCCCGGCGGCGCGGCTGTGATGCCGCCGCTGGGGCAGGGCGCCAAGGCGGCGCGCGGGGGCGCGGGTGCCGCCGCTGGGCGCGGAGGCAGCGGGGCGGGGGCAGGGGTTTCGTCGCGGAGGCCAATGCAGCATGGCGGGGAGAGGGACGAGTTTCTGGACGGCCTGATGGACTATGATGGTGAGTGAACTGTGGTACGATACGTTGAAGCTGCACCTCCCTGACAGCACGTCTTTGCTGGCCGTCATGCGCTTCCTTCCTTGCCGGCTCCGGTGACACTGTGATCGCGCATGCCCCTGTCATCTTTCTTTGCAATCGTAGACGACGGCGTCGAGTACCAGACCCCGCCGCACACGCCCCTGCGCGGCCCTAACAGCGGCCACGACCCCACCACCAAGCCCGCGCACCTGCTTGCCGCCGCCGCCGCCGCCCCCGCCCGATCCGGTAGCGCCGCCATGCTAGGCCCTGACACGGACCGCCAGCAGCCCCACCTCATGCGCACCACCACCTCGCCCACCGGCTGCTCCACCAGCCCTCGCAGCACCTGCCCACGGCCAGGCCGCTCGGGCATGCCGGGAGCCGCATGGGAGGATGACCCCATGGCCATGGCCGGGCGCCGTGGGCTGGGGCCGCTGTCGGCAGCTGCAGACCTGCTGGGCTGGGGGTCCGGGTGCGATGGGTGGGAGGGCGGCGCGGGGGGCCAGCGCTCGGTGCGGTGTGGGCGGGGAGGTGATGGCCAGGAGGCGTACGACCCTGAGGATGCGGGGCGGCTGATGGTGGCGGTGGAGGCGCTGACGAGCACGAAGGAGTTTAATACGCAGATCGGCGTGGTAAGATGCCCGCCCGCCATGACTGCGCGTAAATGACATGTACCTCATTGCGTTGTGCTCCTGGAACTTACTTGGGCTTTGCGTCCGCGATATAAGCATGCTATTTGCTGAGTCGGACCGCGGCGCCGGCCTCTTCGGTCTGCAGGCTGCCGACCTCGGCGACCGGGGCACGGGCGAGCGGCTGTGGCGCGAGATGTCGTGCCGCGGCGTTGCGCCCAACGTGGCTACCCTCAACGGCCTTCTCAGGTGGGCACCCTTGCACGCATTGGCACAGATTGCGTGGCAAACGTACATATGCAGGTGGGACGGGTCTGGCGGCCAGGGCACGTGTGCAACTGTCGCATGAGGGCGAAGCCCGCTGGTTGCCAGTCACTGGCATGCTGAATGGGGTAGGAACAACTTGGTGAAGCTTGGAGCGTCTCCAGTGGCATAGGCTACCGTCCATTGAAGGGAGCCCCAATCGCAGCTCACGTCGCCGTTGGTGTTAGCACCAACACTTATCACGCAATAGCTCCACGCCGCGCTCCAGCACCAGCATGTACGACAACCCAGGAAACGGCCCTTTGCCTGCGCACGGGAACCCCGCTCGCAGTGCATGGAGTTGCGCCTCGTGCGCAGGAAGCACACAAAGGAACCCCATACCTATGAACTGCCGCTTCTCCGTGGTGCTGCAGGTGCATGTCCCGCAGCGGTGTGGCCGACCCCGACGAGGCGCAGCTGCTGGTGCGTGACGTGTGCGAGGCGGGCGCCTTCTCGCCCAACGGCACCTCGCGCCGCCTGATGGACGAGATTTGCTTCCGATTTGAGCAGCTGCACGGCTTCTGAGGCGGTCAGCGCTACACGACGAGGGTCCACTACGACCTATGTTCGAGCCAAAGGCTCAAAGGGTCAACCCCCGTCATCTGCCACTTAAACAGCATATTCTATAATTCGTCATTATGGCCCCCTTGGCTCTCCGGACGCGCCCTATTTGGAGCCCTACTGGTCCTGTGGTATCGTGTTGCGGTAGCGTGACGGTGGTGGACACGTGTAGCAACCGCGCTGTGTGCAGATGAGCGACTATATTCGGTCGGGCTTTTGCCGTGGCGACGCATGCGAACAAAGTGATTGCGGATTTGTATGTGTGGAGTCTGGAATAAGATGCACGGTAGGTAGATAGATCAGGATAGGTAGGATAGGAGTAGACCTGTGTCGTACTGGTGCAACAGGCGGAGAGAAGGGCCGGGCATCCGTAGGTTTTGCCAGTTCAGGCGCTCCGATATCTGCAGACGGAGGATCTGCTGATTGGCAATAGACGTGTTTCCCATAGGCATTCTTCCCTACGTTCTTGCCTTTCCACATTGGCTGGCGTGCCGCGGCTGCTACTCCGAGATCGTGCATCAGGACGCATCAGGTGATCTGCCGCACACACACGTGCTCATGCATGCGACATCCCACACGCGCCCAGCGCGTGCTGCGTTTTTCCATTCCTCGTGCGTCATGCCCCAGAGCTCTTCATTCTTGTAGGCCTAGGTAGGGCTGTAGCAGCATTTTGACTCCCAATCGTACGGGTGGACTGTTGATGACCACACAAGGTTGTTTATTACCTGCGTTATGCCGTTAGCGGCACTTCCTATGCTGATGCGCCGGTGCGTCGTGACTGGCGTGGGCAAGCACGGGTTGCAGCAAGCCTTTGCCATATGAGTGCTGTTGCTCCCCTGGCGTGCTGAAGGCAGCTGAAGGCGTCCCCAGGTGGCTGGGAGGAGAAACGTGAGAGTTGACCCTTGGTGTGTTGGGGTATGTTGCCTGTTCACGCATTTCGGCTTCAACACAACCCCGCAAAAAGTACAGCCAGCCTGCAAGCGGCTCAGCTCAATTGCCATGTTGTGGACTAAGTTTGCACCCCTCGACACACGCAATGCGGTATGACACAACATGGAGTTTGCCATGTACGGGGCCTGTGGACTTGCAGAGTGTTGGTTCATACGGGCAGGGCTTTGGAGTCTCATACAGGTGCCATGGCAGGCAATCCGAGACCGTGCAGCAATCTGCAGCACGGGCTTTCGCTACCAGGGGGGTCGGTTCCCCTTTGGTCTGCACGATATGCGTTTGAGGCTATACCTTATATTAATCAGCGCTTAAGCCTCCGAATGCAAAGCTTGTTCATCTTAGAGTTAGCAATTAGCTGATTGACAGTTTGACACCCTGGTGGGTAGGTGGAGGCCCAGTAGCGCACTAACCGACTGAAACTGCCCTGCCCGTTGCCTGAGTATTCGTTCGGACTCGCTGCGAAATGGTGCTTACCTCCGAGCGTCAGATAGCACCAACTCATTACACGATAGTGTGCAGCGAGGGACCCACCCATTCCTCCAGCACTCTTCGCGAATAAGGAGCACGATTGACGGGCGCCACCCGCACCAAGCTCAGGCCTACTGCAATTTGTGTTGCGTCAGTCATATTCACAATGGATGCTCCTCTGCAAGAGTTTGCCTTTAGGTAAAACGGGGTGCCCAAGCAACATTCTCACAGGAATCGCTGCGCGGAAAGGTCGCTCAGTCCAACACCAACGGCCGCAAGCAATAACTACCTGTTAGTTCATCACAGAAATGATATCCGCAAACATCACTGCGCTGATACAAAGCGGTTTGAGTGCTGCGGTTACAGAAGTCTTGGTCAGGGGAGCTCCCTTGCGTCAGGCAGTGCGCTGGGACCCGTTGTCTATCCCCCGCTTCTGTCCCTCCATTCTAGCCCGTGCCTTACACGGACTGACCCCCAAAACCTCGTCATGTGTATCTTTGCACCCCCCTGTAGTGATGTGGAGGCCCAGCTCCACCACGAGTACGCAGCCACTCGGTCCTCGCCTGGTCCGTCCCACAGCAGCCTCATGGCACGTGTCAAGACCCTCCAGCGGAGCCTATCCTCACGGCTCGCCATCACGACGCAGCGCTTCGGCATCAACATAGGCAGCAGCAGCAGCAGCAGCAGCAGCAGCAGCCCCGTCCACACACTGGGGGAGGAGCAGCAGCTGGTGACTGCCCTGCTCATGTCCCAGCACCTGCAGTCCTCAAGCTGCTGCTGAGGCATCCGGTACCGTGCCATCGGCAGCACGTGGCACGTGGCACGTGGCAGGGCCTGCCGTAGAATCGCTGACCACAGGGCCGAACGCAGCGAACACCGTACTGCATAAGCAGTGCGTGTCAGCTGGGCGAGGCTAGCAACCATAGCGCTGTCCTTATGTGGCGTCACGCTGCGGGGCACGGGCGATTGGGCATATGTATGTATAGGGGCGATGGAAGCTTGGAAGGAGGCTTGTTTGGGCCATCGGGGGCTGGAGGAGGACGGGCTCACTTGCAGAACAGTCGTGGCGTATGTAGGTGGCTGCAGTACGAAAGGCTGCCGCCCTTGTGCGGCACGGAGAGGGCAGTTGCTTCGCAGTCGCACGCTCGCACCTTCCTGTTCGCCGGCGGTGCGCTTTGCACACTCTTACTGCGCATGCAGCAAGTGCTTTGCCGCTCGCCGTTAACTTTGAGGATAGGCCTCTTTGTATTATTCATATATTCCTTCATTGTTTGATCTAACGGAGTCACACATGCGGCCAGCCTGAGCTGCATTGAGCTAGAGCACTGTGAGAGCTGCACGGCAGTGCACGGGGTCTCCCCTGTATGTGGCGAGTGGCCAGCATGGCCAGCATACGGCACGCGTTCGTTACATTCCAGGCGGTGTGCCACACGATCGTTACGTACGGGTCCGGACCAGCACCACGGTTCGCACCAGACAGCAGGTGCAGAGGTGTGCACTGCAGTAGGATGCGGTTCAGGATACAGGAAGCATGTGCGGAACAGCGCTTTCGGTCCACCATGCCAACACTGGGCAGTGCTGCTCCATGTAACAGTCAAAGACCGAATTGTCCCTCTTGTGTTTGCTGCGTTGGGTCCCACGCTCTCACCTGGAGAACTGGTCTGATTGTTTGGTCCCATCAGCAGCCATACTACCAACACCACTCCGCCAAGACCAAGTTCCGTATAAGAACGTTGCGTCTGTCGTCGTCAGCTTGGCAAATAACCAATACCACTACCGATCAGTTTGGGAAAACGTGGCTTACCGTAAGCTGCGTGTCCACGCGAAACAGGGTTTCGACGGACACAGCCCGGCCAAGGCGGCATGCGGGCGTCTCCTACAACGCTACAAGCCCAACGACCAGCCCAACAGTCGACCGCCCAAACCCCCTAAGCCGCAACCCACGCCACGTGCAGCGCAGTGCAATGTTCCCCAACCAACACCCACACACCCACACACCCACACACTCCCTCCCGCAGCCCCATCGAGACCCGCACAAGAACGGCACGGCTTTCTCTTTACAGCCTGCCTCAAAAGTACACTCCCACAGCCACCTACTCGTCCTCCTCCCCCTCCCCCTCCTCGCTACTCTCCTGGCTCTCCAGCCACGCCAGCACCTTCCTCCCCTCCTGCCGGAACGCCTCCTGCTCCGCACTGACCCCCTGCCCCTCCCCTCCCCCCGCCCCTCGCTCCGCCAGCCACGCCCCCAGCCCCTCCTCCCCCACCACCTCCCCCTCCACCGCCAGCTCATGCAACGCCACCCGCGCCCCCACCAGCAGCTGCTGCCTCCTCGCCGCCCCCTCTCCCTCCTCCACACTCCCTCCCCCTCCCACACTCAGCATCCCCTCTAGCGCCCTCAGCACCCGCACCTCCTCCCCAGGCCGCCTCACCAGCCCCTCCACCACCTGCACCGCCCTCAGCGCACCCCACGACCTCAACCGCTTCTTAACCGCCGGACCCACACCCCCCGCCCCAC
>VFQN01005931.1_pt1 | contig 14470 bp, 13 predicted proteins | sample 3512371 | NCBI WGS metagenome assembly VFQN01 (sample SAMN10412370, study PRJNA504923) | tailings metagenome | isolation source: Replicate 2 from Balatoc abandoned mine | place: Philippines: Itogon, Benguet | collected 2017-08-28
ACCCTACCGACCCGGCTGACCGAGCGCAAGGACGATTTCAACGAATTCGCAACTCAGGACACTAGAGCGCCCTGAGCAATGGGGCGTTCGCCAACCCGCGACCGGTGTCTAGCAATACCTGCTTCACTTCCTGCACCGCGGCGAGCTGTTGCCGAGCCGGGTCGGCAGAGTTCACCGCGGTCTGCGCCTGGAACGTCGTGACGGCGGGGCGGGCTTCGGCGCCGTTCCGCTGCGACGCGCCGCCGGGCTTCGACTTGTCGGGGCACGCGGGCCGGACGTAGGGACGCCGCGGCGGTACAACAACTCTGCCCCGCGCCTGCCAACCCAGGCTCCCCGCCGATGAGCACCGCCGCCGACCCGACGGCCGCGTTCCTGTCCGCCCTCCGCGGGTCCGGACTGCTCACCCCCGCGCAGGCCGACGACCTCGCCCGTTGGGCCGCGCCCGCCAAGGCCGACCCGACCGCGCTGGCGAAGGAGGTCGCCCGCCGCGGGTGGCTCACCAACTACCAGATCAAAGAGGTCTTCCGCGGCCGCGGCAATGAACTGACGGTCGACCGCTACGTCCTCCTCGACCTGCTCGGCGAGGGCGGGATGGGGCGCGTCTTCAAGGCGCACGACACCCGCCTCGCCCGCGACGTGGCGCTGAAGATCATCCGCAAGGAGCGCCTCTCGAACCCCGCCGCCGTCGCCCGGTTCGGGCACGAGATGGTCGCCCTCGGGCAGCTCCAGCACCCGAACGTCGTCAAGGCGTTCGACGCGAGCCAGACCGGCGACACCCACTTCGTCGTCATGGAGTTCATCGACGGCCAGGACCTGACGAAGCTGGTGCTCGCCCGCGGCCCGCTCCCGGTGCCGGAGGCGTGCGAGGCGGTCCGCCAGGCGGCGCTCGGGCTGCACCACGCGTTCGAGGCCGGGCTCGTCCACCGCGACATCAAGCCGTCGAACATCCTCGTCGGCCGCGACGGGCGGACGGTCAAGCTGGTCGACCTCGGCCTCGCCCGGCTCGGCGAGCCCGGACAGGAAGAGGCGCGGGTGACGCAGGAAGGCTACGTCATCGGCACCCCCGACTTCCTCGCCCCGGAGCAAGCCCGCGACCCCGGCACGGTGGACATCCGGGCCGACATCTACGCCCTCGGGGCGACCCTCTACTACACCCTCACCGGGAAGGTGCCGTTCCCCGGCGCGAGCCCGACCGAGAAGCTGCTGAAGCACTGCACCGAGCCGCCGCCGTCGCTCCGCGCCCTGCGCCCCGAAGCCCCGCCGCAGCTCGAACACCTGATCCACTGGTGCATGGCGAAGCGGCCCGAGGACCGCCCGCAGACGCCGATGCAACTGGCCGCCGCCCTCCAGCCGTTCTGCCCGCTGACGCGGTCGAGCGGCGCCCACCCGGTCGCGCAGCCCGGACCGGCGCCCTACCCCGCGCCCGCGCCGTACCCGACCCCGCCACAGTACCAGCCGGCTCCGGCGCCACTCCCACTTCCCGACCCGCACCGCAGCAGCCAGGTGTTCCGCCTCCCGACCCAGACGAACGACGCCGACCCGATCCGCCGCCGGGCGAAGGCCGGGTTCCCGGCCGCGCTGGTCGGCATCGGCTGCGGCACGCTGTTCGTGGTGGCCGTGCTCGGCTACGCCGGCTACCGCACCTTCTTCGTGTCGAAGCTCGGCCCGGTCGAGCCGTTCACGAACGGCGCCGGGATGAAGATGTTGAAGATCGACGGCGGCACGTTCCCGATGGGGAGCCCGACGGGCGAGCCCGGGCGGCCGGAGGTGGTCGAGGGCGAGCCCGACCCGGAGGGGCCGGTCCACGAGGTCACGGTGTCGGGGCCGTTCCTCATGTCGGCGACCGAGGCCACGTTCGGCCATTACTGGAAGGTGATGGACGGGAATGACCCGAAGGGGTCGGTGGGGAAGACGAAGACCGCCCGCCCGCCGGGCCACCCGGTCGACGGGGTGACCTACGACGAGGCGGTCGAGTTCTGCCGCCGGCTGACGGAGAAGGACAGGGACCAGCCGCACGCCCGCCCGGGGTGGGCGTACCGGCTGCCGACCGAGGCGGAGTGGGAGTACTGCGCCCGGGCCGGCACGACGACGCCGTTCGGGGTCGGCGGCGAGGGGTCCGAGCGACTCGTCTACCGGCCGCAGCTGAAGGCGGTCACCGCGCTGTTCACGGTGACCGGCGCCGACCCGTGCGAGGACGCCGACCCGACCCCGGCGCTGCCGGTGCCGGGGAAGGTGGGGCAGTACCCGCCGAACGCCTGGGGGCTGTACGACATGCACGGGAACGTCGCCGAGTGGTGCCAGGACTGGTACAAGCCCGGCTACCCGGCCGGCGGCCCGCGGACCGACCCGACCGGCCCGCCGGCCGGTGACCGCCGGGTGGTGCGCGGCGGGAGCTTCCGCGACCCGGCGTCGCTGTGCCGCAGCGCGGCGCGCAAGGGCGTCCGCCCGTTCACCAGCGGCCGCGAGGCCGCCGACCCGAACACCGGGACCATCGGGTTCCGCGTCGTCTACGCGCCCGTGCCGAAGTAGTACGGGCGAACGGCCGGCGTGAGCCGGCCGGTGGTTGGTACGGGTGCCCGGGCAGTGTATCCGTATCTTTAGGAGCCACGCGTGGGTACCCCGCTAAAAAACCAGCCGGCTCACGCCGGCCGTTCGCCCGGCCGTCCGTACCCCCCCGAGGTGTCCATGCCAGCAGTGAACTGGAAGGGTGTTTTCCCGGCGGTCTGCACGCAGTTTCACGCCGACTACTCACTGAACATCCCCGCCACGCTCGCGCACGTCGACGCCATGCTGGCGGCGGGCGTACACGGGTTGGTGATGATGGGGAGCGTCGGCGAGAACACCACGCTCGAGCCCGCCGAGAAGCGCGAGCTGTTCGCCGCCACCGTAAAGCACATCGGCGGCCGCGTGCCGGTGCTCACCGGCGTCGCCGAGTACACCACCGCCCAGGCGTGCCGGTGGGCGGCGGAGGCGGCGAGGCTCGGGGCCGACGGGCTCATGGTGCTGCCGCCGATGGTCTACAAGGGCGACGACCGCGAGACGCTCGCCCACTTCCGCGCCGTGGCGAAGGCGACCGACCGGCCGGTGATGGTCTACAACAACCCGCCGGCGTACAAGGCCGACGTGACGCCCGAGATGTTCGTCGAGCTCGCCGACGAGCCCGCCATCGTCTCCATCAAGGAGAGCAGCGACAACCCGCGCCGCGTCACCGACATCATCAACCTCACCGGCGACCGCTACGTGTTATTCGCCGGCGTCGACGACCTGTTCCTCGAATGCCTGCTCCTCGGCGCGGTCGGGTGGATCAGCGGCCTGGTGAACGCCTTCCCCGCCGAGAACCGCCTCGTGTGGGACCTGGCGACCGCGGGGAAGTGGCAGGAGGCGCTGGCGGTGTACCGCTGGTACACGCCGCTCCTGCACCTCGACACGCACCCGAAGCTGGTGCAGTACATCAAGCTGGCGTCGGCCGAGTGCGGGTACGGGACCGAGTTGTGCCGCCCGCCGCGCCTGCCGCTCGTCGGCGACGAGCGCGAGCGCGTGCTGGGGATCATCCGCAAGGCGATCGCCACCCGCCCCCAGAAATAAAGGCAGAAACTCGAAATCCGAAACCCGGCCGGACGCTTGGTCCGAATTTCGGATTTCGAGTTCGGGATTGATTCGATGCGAAGCATCCGCGTTATCGACTCCCACACCGGCGGCGAGCCGACGCGCGTCGTCGTCGCCGGCGGGCCGGACCTCGGCGCCGGGCCGCTCGCCGACCGCGCCCGCGTCTTCCGCGAGCGGTTCGACACGTTCCGCTCGTGCGTCGTGAACGAACCGCGCGGGTCGGACGTGCTCGTCGGCGCGCTGCTCGTCGAGCCGCACGCGCCGGGCTGCGCCGCGGGCGTCGTCTTCTTCAACAACGTCGGCACGATCGGGATGTGCGGGCACGGTACGATCGGCCTCGTGGTCACGCTCGCGCACCTCGGGCGCCTCGGGCCGGGCGAGCACCGCATCGACACGCCGGTCGGCGTGGTCACGGCGGCGTACCACGGCGGCAACCGCGTCACGGTGCGGAACGTACCGAGCTACCGCCGGACCGCGGGGCTGGCGGTGACGGTGGAGGGCCGTACGGTGGTCGGCGACGTGGCGTGGGGCGGGAACTGGTTTTACCTCGTCCGCGCGGGCGCCGACGCGGGGCCGTTGGCGGTCGGGAACGTCGCCGCGCTCACGGCGGTCACGTCGGCCGTGCGGCAGGCGGTGAACGCGACGCCGGAGGGGGAGTTGGTCGATCACGTCGAGCTGTTCGGCCCGCCGCTCGACCCGGCGAACCACAGCCGCAATTTCGTGCTGTGCCCCGGCGGCGCCTACGACCGCTCGCCGTGCGGCACCGGCACCAGCGCCAAGCTGGCGTGCCTGTTCGCCGACGGCAAACTGAAGCCCGGCGACGTGTGGCGGCAGGAAAGTGTGACGGGGAGCGTGTTCGAGGGGAGCGTCGAGGCGGGCGCGGAGCCGGGGGTGGTGATTCCGAGCGTCACCGGGGCGGCGTTCGTGACGGCGGAGGCGACGCTGCTGGCGGCGGACGATGACCCGCTGCGGGACGGGATTCGCGCATAAAAATTGCCGCCCGTGGCGTCGCACCAGCGAGACGCCACGGGCGGCATTTTCACTCACTCCCGAAGGTCAGCGGACCGCGGCGGCCGGGCCGACGGCGGCGGTGAGCGCCGGGCAGCAGGCTTCGAGCGAGGCACAGCACGCCGCGCCGGTCGCACAGCAGGCCGTCCGCGCGGCCGGCTTGGCGACGGCGGCGCAGCAGGCGCCGTCGGCCGGCACCGTGGCCGAGACGAACATCCCGACCGGCCCGGCGGCGGCGACCGTCGCGTCGGGCGTGGCGGCGGACGCCGGGCCGGCCTCTTCGGTCGGGGTGGCGCAGCACTTGGCCTTCGCCACCTCGCAGCCCGAGAGCGGGCAGTTGTACGGGTTCAGGTGGTGGAAGACGGCGTAGGTCGCCCCGCCCGCCACCGCCGCCGACGCCGCCAGGATCGCCAGAATCTTCGCCATCGCCGGCCTCCGTGGGAATGTAGTTCGACCGACAGTATAGCCTGATACCACACCCGCGAGCAACTCTAACGCAAAAAGCCGGGGGACGCCCCCCGGCTCTCTCGCGGCTCACCACACCCCGGCGCTCAAGCACTCTTCTTGCCGGGCTTCTTCTCGAACAGCTTCCGCTCGCCGCGGACGACGTCCGGCGTGATGACGTACTTCCCCTTGTGCTCCATGTCGGGGAGCTCGTACATCACGTCCATCATCACCTCCTCGACGATCGACCGCAGGCCGCGCGCCCCCGTCTCGCGGGCCTTCGCCAGCCGGGCGATCTCGGTCAGCGACTTCGGGTCGAACTCGACCTCCGCGCCCTCCATCTCGAACAGCTTCTGGTACTGGCGCACCAGCGCGTTCTTCGGCTCGGTGAGGATGCGGATCATCGCGTCCTCGTCGAGCGGGTCGAGCGGGGCCAGCACCGGCAGGCGGCCGACGAACTCGGGGATCATCCCGAAGTCGATCAGGTCGTCGGCGGTCACCTGGTCGAGCAGTTCGCCGAGGCTCTTGTCTCGCTGGCCCTCGTTCACCGCCCCGAAGCCGATCGACTTCCGCCCGAGCCGCCGGCTGATCGTGTCCTCCAGTCCGACGAACGTGCCGCCGCAGATGAACAGGATGTTCGACGTGTCCACCTGGATGTACTGCTGCTCCGGGTGCTTCCGCCCGCCCTGCGGCGGCACGTTGCTGACCGTGCCTTCGAGCATCTTCAGGAGCGCCTGCTGCACGCCCTCGCCGGACACGTCGCGGGTGATCGACACGTTCTGCGAGGTCTTGGCGATCTTGTCGATCTCGTCGATGTAGATGATCCCGCGCTGCGCCGCCTCGATGTCGAAGTCGGCCGCGTGGAGGAGCTTCAGGAGCAGGTTCTCCACGTCCTCGCCGACGTACCCGGCCTCGGTCAGCGTGGTGGCGTCGCCGATGGCGAACGGCACGTCGAGCACCTTCGCCAGCGTGCGGGCGAGGAGCGTCTTGCCGCTGCCGGTCGGGCCGATCAGGAGGATGTTGCTCTTCTCGACCTCCACGTCTTTGACGCCGGCCTCGCCGAGCGAGAGGCGCTTGTAGTGGTTGTGGACGGCGACCGAGAGGGCCTTCTTGGCGCGCTGCTGGCCGATGACGTACTGGTCGAGCCGCTCCTTGATCGAGCGGGGGGACGGCGTGTTGGAAGCCGACTGCTTGTTCGGCCCGCCGCGGCGCTTCTTCTCCTGGTCGATGATCGACTGGCAGAGCTCGATGCACTCGCCGCAGATGTACACGTCGCCCGGGCCTTCCACGAGCGGGCCGACGTCCCGGTGGGAGCGGCGGCAGAACGAGCAGTAGGCGTTGCGGTTCCGGCCGGCGGTGCCGGGCGGCCGGCGCGCTCCCGTGTCGCCGGGCGGGACGTCTTTGGCCATCGGGGATCCCCAGGGCAGGGTTGGCAGGTGGTTCGGGCGGCCCGGCCGGGGGTGGCGGGCCTCGGGTCCGGTGACGGGCGGGCTCCCGTCTTCAGGCTAATCATACCGCGGTCGATTTCCGGCGCGTCACGGGTTCTGAATAACTGTCGCAACCCGTCCGCGTCGACGGCCCGACCCTGCGGGTTCTGCCCCGCGGGCCGGATGCGGGAGTCAATTCGGTTGAGCCGGTGGCGTCGGGGGTTGCGGCGGGTCGTCGAAGTAGTCGTCCGGGAGCGGCCCGGGCACCGGCGGGGGCGGCGCGGTCCCGTCGGCCGCGACCGGACTCGTGGTTTCACCCCCGGCGGTTCCGCCCGCGGCGGCCGGCGCCTTTACCCGCGACGCCACCTTCGACCGCAGCCGGTTGTACTCATCCTCGGTAATCTCGCCGCGGGCGAGCATCCCGCGGAAGCCGGTGAGCTCGGCGACGCCGCCGTCGGTCGGCAGGGCACCGGCCTTGCGCCAGCGGTCCACGAGGTAGATGGCGAACCCGCCGGCGAGTAGCGCCCCGGCGATGGCGAGGGTGGCGTAGAGAAGTTCGGGCCGGTCCCACGGGGTGCCGGCGGGGCGGCCCGGTTGCTGGGCGAACAGCGCGAGGAGCGACGACGACATCCGGGAACGCCTCGGGGGTGCGGGCGTGGCGTCGTCAAAGGTAGCCCAAATTGCCCCGCCCGGGAAGCCCGCCCGGATTACGGTGTGGCGGGGGGCGCGTCGCGGCCCGTCGCGCCGAGCACGCGCCCGGCGATCGTTCTCGCCGCCCGCGGTCGGTCACGGCGTCGAGTGCGGCCCGCACGGCGGCCGGCCGGGCGATGTCCGTTGAGTCCGATCGTAGAACTTCTCCCCCCGCGGCGCCCGGTCGCACCCCTTCCGCGAGCGCGGGCGGTTGCGTCGGTCGGTGCGGCGGGCGCGGCAACCTGAGCCGGCGAATCCGGCGGCGGCCGGCGGTGCGCCGGCGCGGGGTGGGGTAAGTTGAACGGGACGGGCGGGTTCGAACGAGACCCAACTTGACGGTTTTTCGGCCGGCGTTATAATTCGCGGAGCGTCAACGGATTGGCGCACCGACCCTTAGGCTCAGGAGCGAGCCGCGGCACCCGTCGAGGCACCCACCCCACCCCCCACGGCGATTCCTCCCCACCCGGCCGTCCGCCACTCGCGCGACGCGTCCGACTCGACCGGGGACCGCCGGCTCCACCAAAACCCGGGGAACACGGGGCCACGACACCACGCCGAAGGCCGATCGAACCCGCGGACCCAGAACCGACCGCCCGCGAACCGAACCGTCCCGCCCGAGATTCGCCCGGCCGACCTTCCGGCCGCGGCGGGACGCGCGTCCGCAGGCAACCGCAGGTGACCCGTGCCGCCCGACTCGGTGGAGCTGACCAAACAGATCAAGGCCGCGTGCGACATCGCCGATGTCGTCGGCGGGTACCTCACGCTCGTGCCCGCCGGCCCCGTCTTCAAGGCCATCTGCCCGTTCCACACCGACAGCCGCCCGTCCCTCGACGTCGACTCGCGCCGCCAGCGGTACAAGTGCTGGAGCTGCGGGGCGCACGGCGACGTGTTCAGCTTCGTCGAGCACATGGAGAAGGTCGGGTTCCGTGAGGCCCGCGAGATACTCGCCAAGAAGGCCGGAATCAAGCTCGACGAGCAGCCGTCGCCCCAGGACCAGGCGCGCAGCCGGCTCCTCGGTGTGATGCGCTGGGCCGCCGAGCAGTACCAGCGCTGCCTGCTCGACGACCCGCTCGGCGGCGCCGCCGTGACGTACCTCGCCGGCCGCAAGCTCTCCGGCAAGACGGTCCGCGACTTCGGCCTCGGCTTCGCCCCGCTCGCCGGTGACTGGCTCCTCCACCGGGCCGGCGTCGATCGGGTGCCGGTCGAACTGCTGGTCGAGGTCGGGCTGCTCGGCGCGCGGATGGAGGGGCGCGGGCAGTACGACCGGTTCCGCGACCGGGTCATGTTCCCGATCCGCGACGTACAGGGGCGAGCGATCGGGTTCGGCGGCCGGATCATGCCGGAATCTCCCCTTTTGCCGCGGGCGCCGAAATACTACAACTCAACCGAAACGCCGCTGTTCTCAAAGTCGGACGTCCTCTACGGCTTGGATCTCGCCCGACACGCCGGCCACGCCGCCGGCTACCTCGCGGTGGTGGAGGGGTACACGGACGTGATGATGGCCCACCAGTGCGGGGTGCCGCAGGTGGTCGCCACGATGGGCACGGCGCTGAACGCCCGGCACGTCGCCCAACTCCGCCGCTACGCCCCCAAGGTCGTCCTCGTCTACGACGCGGACGCCGGCGGGATGACCGGCGTGGACCGGGCACTCGAACTGTTCGTGTCCGAGAGCGTGGAGCTCGCCGTCGCCACCCTCCCGGACGGGCTCGACCCCTGCGATTTGCTCGTCCGCCCCGAGGGCGTAGTTACGTTCAACAAGGTGCTGGCCGGCGCCGAGGACGCACTCGACTTCGCCTTCCGCCGCCTCCTCGGCGACACCGGCTCGCCGTCGGTCGAGGTCAGCCGCGGGGTGCTCGACCGCATCCTCGGGGTGATGGTGAAGTCGGCGAGCTGGAACACGAAGGGCGCGTACCCGACCGAGCAGCGGGTGAAGCAGGAACTCATCATGACCCGGCTGTCGTCCCGGCTCGGGCTGAAGCTCGAAACCGTGTGGGCGCGGCTCGGCGAACTCAAGTTGGAGTACCGCCGCCACGAGGCCGAGCAGGCGCGCCGGGCGGCGCCCCCGATGGTTCAAGCCTCGGCGGCGCGGGTGACCGCGCCGGCGGCGAAGCGGACCGGGCCGGCCGAGGCGTGCGAGAAACAGCTGATCGAACTGTTGCTGGCCGACCCCGGACTGGTGCCGAAGGCCGCGTTCGCCGTCACGCCGGACGAAATCACGCACACCGGCCTGCGCCGCATCCTGGGCGAGATGTACGCGGTCCAGGCCGCCGGCGCCGTCCCCGACCTCGACGCCCTCCGCGAGCGCCTCGCCGACCGCCCCGACCTGTACGACGCCGCCCAGAAGCTCCACTTCGTCGGCACCTCGATGGGCCGCGAGCCGGAGGAGCGGACCGACTGGCTCAATCGCGTGCTGAAGCGGTTCGCCGACCTGAAGGCCGAGGCCGAGCGGCGGCGGGTGCGCGACGCCCTCGCCGCCGGGACCGACGACGCCGCCGAACTGCTGCGGCTGCTCAAGGAGCGCAGCCGACTGCCGGACTAGCACAGAGAGCCGGGGCCGCCCCCGGCGACACCGAGGACACCACGGATGGGCACCACGGTCACACGATCCACCCGCCGGCGGGCGACCGCCGACGGCCCTGTGGGAGGGGTTCGGATGGACTGGAAGACGGACGAGACGCTCCTCACGCTGATCAAGCGGGGCAAGGAGTCCGGCTCCCTCACCTTCGACGAGGTGAACCAGGCCCTCCCCGAGCTGTCCGAGCCGGAGCGGCTCGCGGAACTCCAGGAACTGCTCGAGCAGTACGGGATCAGCCTGATCGACGAGGCCGACACCGAGGACCGCGAGGAGAACCCGGCGGCGGTCACCGCCGAGCTCCTCGCCGAGGCCGAGCTCAACCCCAGCTTCGAGGACTCCGACGGCGACGGCCGGCACATCGACGACCCGGTGCGGATGTACCTCACCCAGATGGGCGAGATCCCGCTCCTCACCCGCGACAAGGAAATCTCGCTCGCCCGCAAGATCGAGGTCACCCGCCGCCGGTTCCGCCGCAAGGTGCTGGAGTGCGACTACGCCCTCCGCCAGGTGGTCGAGACGCTCAAGCGGGTCATGTCCGGCGACCTGCCGTTCGACCGCACCATCAAGGTGAGCCAGACCGAGAACCTGGAGAAGGACAAGATCCTCCAGCGGATGCCGCACAACCTGCGGACGCTGGAGCCCTTGATGGAGCACAACGTCGAGGACTTCCAGCGGATGACCGACGACCGCACGGAGTCGGCCGAGCGGGAGGGGCTGCGCGAGCGGCTGCGGCTGCGGCGGCGGAAGACGGTCACCCTCGTCGAGGAGCTGTCGATCCGCACCCAGAAGGTGCAGCCGTTGATGAAGAAGATGGAGCAGATCGGCGGCCGCATGACCGAGCTGGAGGAGGGGATTACCGCCCTCCGCGGCAACCGCACCGCCCGCGAGGAGAAGGCCAACCTCGAGAAGGAACTGCAAGACCTGCAACTCATCACGCTCGAGGAGCCGGTCACGCTCCGCAAGCGCGTCGCGGTGATGAAGCAGCGCTTCCTCGAGTACGAACAGGCCAAGCGCGAACTCTCGGGCGGGAACCTGCGGCTCGTCGTGAGCATCGCCAAGAAGTACCGCAACCGCGGCCTGTCGTTCCTCGACCTGATCCAGGAGGGGAACACGGGGCTGATGCGGGCGGTGGACAAGTACGAGCACCGCCGCGGGTTCAAGTTCAGCACTTACGCGACGTGGTGGATCCGCCAGGCGATCACCCGCGCCATCGCCGACCAGGCGCGGACAATCCGCATCCCGGTCCACATGATCGAGACGATGTCGCGGCTGCGGAACGTGTCGAAGACGCTCCTCCAGCAGCTCGGCCGCGAGCCGACGATCGAGGAGACGGCGAAGGCGGCGAACATCACCTACGAGGAGTGCAAGCGCGTCCTCAAGATCAGCCGGCAGCCGATCAGCCTGGACCGGCCGGTGGGCGAGAGCGAGGACTCGTACTTCGGCGACTTCATCGAGGACGACACGGTCGAGTCGCCGGTGAGCGCCGCGGCCAACGAGATGCTGAAGGACAAGATCGAGGGCGTGCTGAAGACGCTGACGTACCGCGAGAGGGAGATCATCAAGCTGCGGTACGGCCTGGGCGACGGCTACACCTACACGCTGGAAGAGGTGGGCCGCATCTTCAAGGTGACGCGCGAGCGGGTGCGGCAGATCGAGGCGAAGGCGGTGCGGAAGCTCCAGCACCCGGTCCGCAGCCGGCAGCTCGAAGGCTTCCTCGACGCCGCCCGCCGCGGGGGGTAACTCCCGTGGGCCGTGTCCGGCGGCCGGCCGGCGCGAGCCCGCGGCTCGGGCTCGCGCCGGCCGGCCGCCGGACACGCTCCCCGCGGTCAGCCGGCGAGTAGCACTTGCCGCCGTCGCGCGGCACGGACCATCAGCACCCCGACCGCCACCGGCACGAGCACCTGCGCCACCTGCGCCCAGCCGGCGAAGTGAACGAACGGTAGGCTCCACCCGTCGCCCAGCGGAACCGACCGCAGGGCGAAGCCCATCGTCCACGTCGATTCCCCGGGCACGTCGCTGTAGTGGAGCGACGAGACGAACAGCCCGGCCGCGAGCAGCACCTGGGCCGCGGCAGCCGCGAACCACCACCGGCTCACACTGCCCCGCAGGTACACCCGCGTGTACAGCACCGCCACCAGTGCGAACGGCACGAACCGCACGGCCCACGCCACCCCGTAGGCGAGCGCGGCCACCACCGGCCGCGGGAGCCGGTCCACGTCGCCGCCGATCGCCAGCCCGAGCACTTCGGCCGCCAGCACGAGCACCAGTGCCGCCGCCGCGAACACCAGGACCGTCGCCGGCAGCGGCAGCAGCCCGAACGCCAGCAGCGGGTGCCGCGACGCCCACCGCGCCCGGCGGTACTCCTCGGCCGCGTGCGCCGCCAGTTCGGCCGGGCGGCCGAGGCGCGCCTCGATCTGGTCGTCGGTCATCGTCCGTCCCTCCCCGTCCGTGAGGTCGTCGGCGTGGTCCCGCAACTCGGCCAACAGCCGGCGGCGGAACCGGGCGGGCACACCCCGCCGGGCCAACTCGTCTTCCAGCCGGTCAGGCCAGCGCCGGTGCGGCATCGTCGCCCCCCTGTAACGCCCGGGAAATCGCCGCGGTCACCAGGCCCCACCGCTCGGTCGCGGCGGCGAGCCGCTTCCGGCCGGCGGGCGCGAGGCGGTACACGACCCGCGTCCGCCCGCCGACGGCCTCGCGGGCGCCGCGAATCAGGCCGTCGGCCTCGAGCCGGTGGAGGACCGGGTAGACGCACCCTTCCCCGAACTCCAGCACCCCGTCGGTGAGGAGGCGGATGCCCTGGACCAGGTCGTACCCGTGCATCGGCTGCCGGGCGAGGAGCCGCAGCAGCAGCAGTTCGGGGACGCCGTTGAGGTAGTCGCTGTCCTTGCGGGCGGTTGACATGCGGGGCGTGATACCTCGGGGCGTGAGGTACTGCAACCCGAATACCTCGCGCCCCGAGGTATTCGGCCGTGGACGGGGGCGCCCCCCCCCGTCCCCCCTCGTGTCTTTACGAACCGGCCCTGTCACTCCGAGGCGACCCCATGCCCGACCCCGTTCCGGCCGGCTTCACCGCCCACGACCTCGGCGACGACCTCGTGTTCCTCACCGGCGCCCTCCCGCCCGACCTCGTCTGGGATGCTGCTGCGTTCGACGCGGCGTGGCAACTCCACCCCGCCGACAAGCACGTCATCCACATGCCCGGCGGCCCGGTCGAGACGCCGCGGTGGCAGCAGGCCTACGGCGCCGACCACCGCTACACCGGTCGCGTGAACAAGGGGCGGCCCGTGCCGCCGGCGCTCGTGCCGCTCCGCGACTGGCTGTGCGCGGCGGTCGACCCGCGGCTGAACGCGCTGCTGCTCAACTGGTACGACGGCCCCGGCCACTACATCGGCCCGCACCACGACGACACCCGCGACATGGTCGCCGACACGCCGATCGTCACCGCGTCGTTCGGCGAGACGCGGGTGTTCCGCCTCACCCGCGGCGCCGGTGATGCGAAGCAGGTGCGCGACTTTCCGGCGGAGAACGGGGCGGTGTTCGTGCTCCCGTACGCGACGAACCGCGTGTGGAAGCACTCCGTCCCGAAGTCGGCGCGCTACACGGGCCGGCGCGTGTCGGTGACGCTGCGGGCGTTCACGGCACTCGCGGGCGCGGTGTAGAAGAAGTGCTACGTCACCACGACACCACGCGCGGCGCCGCTGGTGTTGGGGTGGACGGCGATCTCGACGCGCTGGCCGAGGGCGTTCAGGAAGCGGAAGAGGCGATCAAGGGTGTACCCGTCGGTGCGCCCGCGGAGGAGCAGGGCCAGTTTCGGCGCGTCGATCCCGAGCAGTTCAGCGGCCTTCGCCGGGGTCAGTTTTCTGGCGGCGATCGCCTCGCTCATCCGGTGGACGAGTTCCGCCTTCGCCAGCAGAAGTTCGGGGTTCGGCAGGCCGAGATCGGCGAACACGTTCCCGCTCCCCCACTCGATCGCGATCGGTTCGTCAGGTGGGGTCTTGGTCCGGGTTTTCTTGCTGTTTGAGCCATTCCGCATGTTGCTTCTCGGCCTCTCTGAGCCGGCTTTCGATCTTTTCGATGTCACCGGGTGGCGTCTTACGACCGCTCTTCGACTTTTTCTGGAACGCGTGCAGCACGTACACGACGCCGGCAAACTTGACCGTGTAGACGGCCCGGTAGGTGTTGCCGTCGTCGTCCTCGACGACCTCAAGAACTCCCGCCCCGCCAAACCCCTTGAGCGGTTTGACGTCCGGGTGCTTGCCTCCCCGCTGGGCAACGTCCAGAGCCTGCCCAACGGTCAGTCGGACGGCCTTCGGGAACGCGCGGAGGTCTTTCCGGCTCGACCCCATCCAGGCGACTGGCTTCGGGTCTGGGCGCTTTATGCCATTGGGCGTTGTCATGATGATTATGCCTGATCCGGCATACTCCCGCAACCGAGTTCCCTCCCCTGACTTTAGCACCGGGGCGCGAATTTCGACCGACTTCTGTCATCGGCCCGCGGCGCCTACAATGCCCGCAAAGGAGCCGGCCCACCATGTCCGTGACCGCCACCCTCCGCGAGTGCCACCGCCTCCGCAAGCACCTCAAGACGCTCCAGGAAGAGATCGACCGCGGCCCGCGCGTCCTCAAGGTCCAGCAGACGCGCCTCGCCAACGAGGAGCAGGCGCACAAGGACCACCACGAGGCGATCAAGAAACTCAAGCTCAAGCAGCGCGACGACGAG
>VFQN01005932.1_pt1 | contig 14470 bp, 14 predicted proteins | sample 3512371 | NCBI WGS metagenome assembly VFQN01 (sample SAMN10412370, study PRJNA504923) | tailings metagenome | isolation source: Replicate 2 from Balatoc abandoned mine | place: Philippines: Itogon, Benguet | collected 2017-08-28
CTTTTCACTCACAAAGCAATGAAGCATGGTTTACCCATGTACCGGGATTGAAAGTCGTGTATCCATCCAATCCACAAGATGCCAAAGGATTACTGATTGCAGCTATCAACGATCCCAATCCGGTATTATTTTTTGAACATAAAGCATTATACAGAAGTGTGAGTGGTCCTGTACCAGAAATCTATTATGAAACACCCATAGGTAAAGCGGCGATCACAAAAGAAGGAACGGATATTGCTGTAATTACTTATGGATCGGGTGTGCATTGGGCATTGGAATACCAAGAACAACATCCTGATGTTTCATTGCATATACTTGATCTGAGAACTTTATTACCATTGGATTTTGATGGTATTCGAGAAGCGGTTGCAAAGACTGGTAAAGTATTGATACTCCATGAAGATACCCTCACTGGAGGTATTGGTGGAGAAGTGAGTGCTTGGATTAGTGAGCATTGTTTTGAATCATTGGACGCACCAGTGATGCGCTGTGCTTCTCTAGATACACCTGTTCCTTTTAATATGGATTTGGAAAAGAATTTTATGGCAAAAAATAGGTTGCCGGAATTTGTAGAGAAGTTGATGCAATATTGAACGTAAGAATGATGAAATTCAATGAATAGAAATCTTTTTTTTAGGAAGTTCTACTTTGAAGTTAACCTTAGCATTTAGGGCATCAAACACTTTGATAACTGTATCAAATCTTGCATTAGTGAAGTTATTTTCCAGTTTAGAAATCTGTGCTTTTTGAACACCCACAAGTTTTCCCAGCTGCTCTTGCGTTAGATTATGATACAATCTGGCTTCCTTGATAGCATATCCCAATAAATCTAATTTCAATTCCTGTTCAAAACTGTTTCTTGAAGCGGTTCCAATTTTACCCACATGCTTATCAATCATTTTTTCGAGTGATACAGTTTTCATTTTTCTTTTCGGTGGCATATGATTACTTTTTTTGATCAAAATATTGTTGTCGGATTCTTTCAGCTTTATCAAGTTCGGTCATAGGGATCTTACCTGTTTTTTTAACCATCCCATGTGTTGCAATAATTAATGTTTCTCTACCATCAATTTTATCCCAAAAGGCAAAGAGCCTGTAATAAGTTTTATTATAAAGAGTCCTAAATTCCCAAATAGAACCCATTAATTTTTTTAGTAACTCAGGATCATTCGTTATTTGTGCCTTACGAATATTATAATAGATTTTTTCTTGGGATTTTTTGTCTAATCCATTCATGAATACTACTGCTTCCGGAAGAAATTCTACTTTAAACTTTTCAACCATACCGGATATATTTTTAAAATTAAGGTTTCCTGATAAAGAAACAATATTTTTTATTTGTAGCTCATCAAGCTAACAATAAGAAGGAACTTTATTTAAAAGGTATAATGATAGAAAAACCGTCCTTCATAAGTTGTTTAGATACTGCCTATCATTTTGAGTTACTGGAGAAAATGGATTTTTACAAAGTTAAATTGAGTAACTGCGTTACTCGCGAAGTATAAAAAATTGGCGGGAATTCTACTGTACTATCCGCAATTATGATTTTTCGTAAGAAGTCGAATAAAAAGACTAAAGCCTAGACTGTTCAGAAAAATAATCGTTTATATTAATAGGGGATTCTTCTTTAAACTTTTCTTTTAAAATTGTAAAGACATGATGTAGTGCCTTTTTATGATACTTTTCAATATTTACCTTACTACCAGAAGTTATTTCATGTATTATAATAGGTCTTTCATTTAGTTGACTTATCACTATCTCATCAGTTGATTTACCTGTTAAAATCTGATTTGAAGTTTGATCCCGTATATCTGACCAACTAGTCGCCGCAATCCAAAAGCGACCTTGCTTAAAAAATTTTGTATTCGCATTACTGATTCCTGTAACATTTTCGATATGTATTGACCTAACATGTCTATAGCCAACTGACAGACCTATTCCTGCGCCTATTACCGAACCTGCAACAAGTAAAATAGGAAAACTTTGAGCACGCATACTTTTCTTGGTTTGACTCAGCTCACCAATTCCTAATAAACCACCAAGTATCGCACCGAGAATAAACCCGCCAATTGAATAAGAAATTTTAGTACTCATAATCTATCCCTTACTTAAATAAAAATAAACTCATTTGTTTATCAATAAAATATGAATATTATCTCTTAAATTAAATCAAATAAATAACGCAATGAAGTGCGATATTCATAACATCAATAATTTATCCCTATAAAATATTATAAGCTGAATTATATTTAAACTAAAGGCATGCAAAAAACCTACATCATCATATTACTTTTCCTACTCTCACAAATCTCTTTCTCTCAAACCACCCAATCCTACAAACCTCCTTTCTTCAAAGACCAAAACCGTCTTGAAAAAATAAAACCCTACTTCCCCATTATCGAAAAAATATATCGGGAACATGCGGAGAAAAATCATTTTCCTGGATACAGTTTTGGAGTTGTGATGGATGGTACTTTGGTATTTTCCGGATCGGGTGGATATACGGATGTAGTATCTAAAAATCAGGTGAACAACCAAACCATGTTTCGTATTGCTTCGATGTCTAAAAGTTTTACTGCAATGGCTATTCTGAAACTAAGAGATGAAGGCAAACTTAGACTCGATGATGCGGTAGAACAATATATCCCTGAATTAAAAGGTCAACAACTCACCAAAGATGCTCCAACCATTACCATCAGAGATCTGATGACACACTCAGCAGGGTTTCCACAAGATGATCCCTGGGGTGATCGTCAACTGGCAGATACAGAAGAAGAACTTTTAGCAGTGATCAAAAAGGGTTTACATTTTTCCAATGTACCCGGATTGCGATATGAATACAGTAATCTCGGCTTTACGATGTTGGGTTATATCATTCATAAAGTATCTGGCAAACCTTACAGCACTTATATCAAAGAAAATATTTGGCAGCCATTAGGTATGTCGCAAGCCGAATGGGAATTTAGTAAAGTACCCACTTCCCAATTAGCCAAGGGTCACCGTTGGATCAACAACCAATGGATCGACGAACCTTTGTTACATGACGGTATTTATGGTTCCATGGGTGGCATGATTACTTCTATGGAATCATTCAGCAAATACATTGCTTTTCATTTGAATGCCTGGCCTCCTTCCAATACAGATGAACAGGGACCGATAAAGCGTAGCACCATCAGAGAAATGCATCAACCTTGGCGTTACAGTGGATTGAATGCACAATACCGTTACCCCAACGGACGAATTTGTGCAACTGCATCTGCTTATACCTACGGTCTTCGCTGGACCCAAGATTGTGAGGGCAGAATTTCAGTTGGACATAGTGGCGGTCTACCTGGTTTTGGTAGTAACTGGCTGATCTTGCCAGAGTATGGTATAGGTGTGGCTTTTTTTGCCAATGTTACGTACGCACCTACCTCCGACCCTAATATTCAAGTGTTGGATACATTGGTAAGAGCTGCTCAATTAGAACCACGCATATTGCCTGCTTCCGATGTATTGTTAAAAGCTCAAAAAGAATTACTATTTCTTTTGCCTGATTGGAAGAATGCTACCAACTCTCCCCTCTTTGCAGAAAATTTCTTTCTCGATAAACCCATTCAAGACTTGATCAAAGAGTGTCGCGATATTTTCAATGCAGCTGGTAATATCATTCATGTAGACGATATCGTACCCTTGAACCAGTTACGCGGACAAATCACCTTGCGTTGCGAAAACGGAGATATTCAAATTTTCTTTACACTTACGCCCACCAATCCGGCTCAAATCCAGGATTTTAGGATTAGAAGAGTGCAGCGGGGGAGGTGATGAGGTACTAGGTGATGGGTATTGGGTATTGGGTTATCGGGAAATCAGGTGATGGGTACCGGGCCCTAGGTACTAGTTTTTAGAAATTTAGAAGTAATTCCTATTAGCCATAAACCATCCGCCATGGACTATCGACTATAGACCATACTCTATTAACTCACTCATGTTATCAAATCGTTACCAAATCATTATTAAATAGTTACTAAATAGTTAACGAGTAGTTTTGCCGCCGTTAAACAGTTGATATGAAACCAGTTTACGGGGCGATTATTTGTTTGTTATGCGTAAAAATCAGCTTTACACAATCGCTGAGTGAAGCAGTAAAGTCTACCCAGAAACCAGCGACTGAAAAGAAATGGTTTGAAAGTATTTCGATTCGTGGTTATGTACAAGCTCGCTATAATCGCTTATTGGAAACCAATCCAAACTTGGGGAATGAACAGGGTGATCGTAGCTGGGGCAAAGGGGGTGGTTTCTTTTTACGCCGGATGCGTGTCATCTTTTTTGGACAGATCAGCAAACAAGTATACTTCTATATTCAACCAGACTTTGCGAGTTCGGCTTCATCTACCAACCTGCATTATGGTCAGTTGAGAGATGCTTATTTTGATTTGGGGGTAGATAAGAAAAATGAGTTTCGATTTCGTATCGGTCAAAGTAAAATTCCCTACGGTTTTGAAAATATGCAATCTAGTCAGAACCGTTTGCCACTAGACCGTAATGATGCATTGAACAGTGCTGTTTCGAATGAACGTGACATTGGTGCATTTTTCTACTGGGCTCCAACCAAACAAAGAGAATTGTTTTCATCATTGGTTAGAGATGGATTGAAAGGATCGGGTGATTATGGTGTTTTTGCGTTTGGTGTATACAATGGTCAAACCGCGAATAGACCAGAGCAAAATGACAAATTACATGTCGTTACCCGTTTTTCTTATCCGCTACAAATTGGCGATCAAATCATTGAACCGGGTATTCAAGCCTATACAGGTCAGTATGTAGTTACCAGAGAGCAAACCAGTAATGGCGCTAAATTCAAAGCTGATCGTAATTACCTTGATCAACGAGCTGCTGCCACTTTTGTATTGTATCCAAAACCATTTGGTATCCTTACGGAATACACTATTGGTAAGGGGCCTGAGTTCAATCCTGCTACTGATTCCATTGAAACAAGGTCTTTACATGGAGGGTATATCACTTTGTCGTATATGTTAAAGAACAAAGAGCAAGTTTTCATTCCATTCGTACGTGGGCAATACTATAATGGTGGTAAGAAACATGAGTTGGATGCACGCAGCTATCGTGTAAGAGAATTGGAAGTTGGTTTGGAATGGCAACCTGTAAAACAATTTGAATTGGTAGCTATGTATACCATCTCTTCGCGCAGGTATGAAGACTTCGCTTTACAGAATAATTTACAGCGGGGTAATTTACTTCGCTTACAAGCGCAGATAAATTTCTAACTTAGGGTTACTCATCAATCAACCCTTACAATGGCCGAAATCAAGACCAAAGCCGGACAAGAAAACATTACAGATTTTCTAAACAGCATTACGCCTGAAACTAAAAAGAAAGATGCTTTTCAATTATTGGAGCTCTTTCAAAAAATCACCGGATTAACACCTCAGTTATGGGGTGGTGCTATTGTAGGTTTTGGAAAATACCAGTACCAACAAAAGGGCGGACAAAAAGGTGAATGGTTTTTGGCAGGTTTTGCTCCCCGTAAATCCAATATTAGCATTTACACTATGGCAGGCTTTGAACAATATGAGTCTTTGCTGAAACAGTTGGGTAAATACAAAACAGGCATGGGCTGTTTGTACATCAACAAACTGGCAGATGTTGACATAGCTATCTTAGAAAAGATTGCACAGGCTTCTTTTGAAGAGATGAAGAAAAAATCTACTACGCTAGTACGTTACTGACGCACAGGTAATGGCTTCCCTACTTCTACCGAACAATCATGCCCTGGTTGACCGTGTGGTGGATTGATCAATATCTTTCCTCCGGCACTAGGTGCAGACTGCATCATCGGAGCATTTTGCGTTGATGGTGCTGCATTCATTTGAACAGGTGCAGGTGCTGAATTGGCATTAGGTGTACTATTCAATGGTGCTCCTACAGCAATATCACAACGATGTCCGGGTAAACCATGTGCAGGATTCAAAGCAATAGGTGCTGAGTTAGGTGCGGTGGCTTTAGTAGCTGAATCGTTGGTAACAGGAGCAGCAACGGTTTGTGGTGGTGGCACTACTGTATTCATTTCTACATTTCCCTCTCCTTCATTACTGTTACAAGCAGCTGCAAAAAGAACGAATGCCAACAGACTTAAAACTCTCATGTGTTTGATTTTTGTAAAGCTAATGTTTTAAGATTTCATATTGGCTTTAAAGACGCGAATAAAATTACCCCCCAATATTTTTTGGATATCTTTTTTCTTGTACCCCCTTTCTAATAATGCTTTGGTGATCAGCGGCAAACCTGTTACATCATCCAGTTGTTGAGGGGAAGAACTGATGCCATCAAAATCAGACCCTAAGCCAACATGATCTACTCCGATCAACTTAACGATATAATCCAGATGATCTAATAACAAAGACAGTGGCGGACGAAGACTTTTCACTTCATCGGGATATTTTTCAAATAATACTTGCGATGCATAATAAGGTTCCGAATTGATCTTACGCAAAGAATCTCTTTCCGCCTTATGCGCTTGTAAGAAAGCATTGTTGCGTGCATTGAATCCACTATCCAAAAAACCGGAATAAAAATTTAAATGCACCACCCCATTATTTTTCGCAATAGCTTTTAGCTGATCATCTTTTAAATTACGAGACACCGGACAAATAGCATGTACACAACTATGAGAAGCAATTACAGGTTTGGTTGTGGTAGCAATCGCATCCCAAAAAGTACGCTCCCCTACATGCGACACATCTACAATCATTCCTAATTCGTTCATCCTTTGAACAATTTGCTTCCCCAATGCAGTCAATCCTCTTTTTTCCATAGGGATTGTATCTTTTACTTCATCAGCAGCAGAAGTAGCCCATATGGTAGAGTTATTCCAGGTTAATGTCATGTATCGAACCCCACGATCAAACAGTTGATCAAGTTTTTGAAGATCGTCTTCAATCATATGTCCACCTTCCACACCCATCATCGCACCCAATTTCTTTTCTTTTACAGCTCGTTGAAGATCTGAAGGATTTTTCACCAGCATCATTGCAGATGGGTTTCTTTCTACCCAAGCATAAACTGAATCTATTTCCTGATTGGCTCTTTTATATGCAGCCCCTTTTCCAAAACCACCATCACAAAAAATGGAAAATACCTGTATATCCATACCACCTTCCTTCATACGTTGCAAATCAGAATGTGTTTTGCCTTTCAGGTTTTGATCGAAACGAACGCCTTTATCTGCAGCTTGTGTAGGAAAATCGTTATGCGTATCGATGACAATGGATCTCTGGTGTAATTTTTTATAAGATTGCGACATCGCTAATAGCGGCGCAAGAAATAAAGAAAGTACAACTGCTTTTTTCATAGTATGAACTTAAAAAAGATGTGATTTATTCTATTGATTTACGCAATGCTTTACCAGCGCGGGTTCCTGTATGCTGACCTTCATGAACGGTTATCTGTCCATTCACCAATACATAACTAAAACCTGATGAGTATTGATGGGGTTGATCAAATGTGGAACGATCTATTACAGTTTGTTCATCGAATATGACAATATCCGCCGCCATTCCTTCTAATAACAATCCACGATCTTTCAATCTGAACTTTGTAGCAGGCAGTGAAGTCATTCTGCGAACCGCTTCTTCAAGTCCAATGACTTTTTCTTCACGAACATATTTTCCCAATACCCTTGCATTGGTTCCATATCCACGCGGATGCGGATTCCCTTGTTGATAGATGCGAATACTGGCATCAGAAGCAAACATGTTGAAAGGATATTGCATGATGCTTTTCACATCATCCTCGCTCATTCCATGAAATACCATTCCTGCACCTCCCTGCTCCATCATTTGAACGATGACTTCCGCTTCTGATTCAGCAGTATGCGGATTCCCTTTTGATAGATTCACTTGCTCAATACTCTTTCCATTCAAAGTAGTATCAGCTTCAAAATAAGCCACTACCGGATAACTGAAATGTTGCAATTTTCTTTTCGCTAGCTTTTGCAACATGTATTGCTTCACTTCTTCACGAATCTTTGGATTTTTTAATCTGGCATTGATAGAATCTCTACCATCAGCCAATACCCAATCCGGTAACAAAGTACTGAGTGAAGTACTGGAAGCGGTATAAGGATATTGATCGATCGTTACATCCAATCCATCTTGTCTTGCTTTTATGACCATCGGAATGGTTTCTTTACTTCTTCCCCAGTTTTGTTGTCCGCTCAACTTGAAATGCGATAGCTGAACAGGTAACCCCGCTTCTTTACCAATATACAATGCTTCTTCAATCGCCTGGGTAACACTGTCTCCTTCATCACGCATATGACTTGCATACACGCCTTGATATTTCGCTGCTACTTTTGCTAAACGAACCACTTCCTCAGTTTTGGAATACGTACCAGGAATATAGATGAGTCCGGTAGACATCCCCACTGCTCCGCTTTTCATGGCTTTTTCCACCAATTGCTCCATTTGCAACATCTCTTCTTCCGTAGGATCTCTTTTCACCGTTCCCATCACAGCTTTGCGTACATCATTATGTCCGATTAATGCAGCCACATTCACAGAAGTTCGTAAACTATCTACCATGGTTAAATAGGCATCGATATCTGCTTGCGATAACCCACAATTCCCTGTAATAACGGTAGTAACCCCATCATGAATAAAATTGGCTGCTTCTGGATGCTTCTGTTCATCTTTTTCAATATGCGTATGCACATCAATAAAGCCGGGATCTACTATTTGTTGTTTGGCATCAATAATACGATTGGCTGTCCATTTACCCAGATTCCCAATGCGTACAATTTTTCCGTTGCTGATGGCAATATCTCCATAATACCATGAATTGCCTGTTCCATCAAGTATGCGACCATTTTTTATGAGTATTTCAGCCTGCTGTGCCTTTGCAGTACAGCATAAAACAAGAAGAATGACCAATAAACGCATATGAAAAGATTATGCTGAAAGATAAGTAATCTTGACAGACTGGTTTACAAGCTATTTGGCTATGAGCTATCAACAATACGTCAATAGAAAGATAGCTGGGCTTAGAAGCCAAAACTCAGCCTGAAACCTGTAATTTTGCACTCCATAAAAAAACGGATATGCTGGATAAGCTCGATGCCATCAAAGCCAGATTTGAACAAGTAGGTGTAGCACTTACCAATCCTGAGATCATCAATGATCAGAAGCAGTTTGGTGCATACAGCAAAGAGTATCGTTCTTTAGAGAAGATCGTAAAGCCTTATGAGGAATATCAAAAGGTAATGGCAGATTATACTTTCGCCAAAGACAACCAGAACAGCAGTGATCCGGATATGCGTGAGCTGGCTAAAATGGAGTTACCTGAGCTGGAAGAGAAAAAAGAAGCCCTCGAAAAAGAATTGACCAAACTCCTCATACCGAAAGATCCTCAAGATGATAAGAATGCCATTCTAGAAATTCGTGCTGGTACAGGTGGTGATGAAGCGAGTTTATTTGCCGGTGATCTCTTAGGCATGTATCTGCGCTATTGTGCTAAAAAGGGATGGAAAGCCGCCGTAGTAAGTGAAAGTGAAGGAACAGTAGGCGGATATAAAGAAGTAGTGGTAGAGGTAACCGGTGAAGATGTATATGGCACTTTGAAATTTGAAAGCGGTGTACATCGTGTACAACGTGTACCGGATACAGAAACACAAGGGCGTGTACATACTTCTGCAGCAACCGTTGCCGTAATGCCCGAAGCGGAAGAAGTAGATTTTGAATTGAAAGAAAGTGATGTGAAAATGGAAACTGCGCGAAGTGGTGGTGCGGGCGGACAAAACGTTAACAAAGTAGAGACCAAAGTATTCTTAACCCATATTCCTACCGGTGTTGTGGTAGTTTGTCAGACCGAGCGCTCTCAATTGGGTAACCGCGAGAAAGCCATGGCGATGTTGCGTACCAAGTTATATGAAGAACAAGTACGCAAACAAGAAGAAGAAATTGCGCGTCATAGAAAAACATTGGTAAGTACCGGCGACCGTAGTGCGAAAATCAGAACCTATAACTGGCCACAAGGTCGAGTTACCGATCATCGTATTGGATTGACTTCCTACAACTTAGATGCGGTGATCAATGGTGAGATCGATGAATTCATTGAAGCACTACAAGTGGCAGAGAATGCCGAGAAAATGTTGGTTCAATAAATTCTCCCATCCATCCGTTTTGCAACGATTGTATAACAGAGCTTGTCTATATTTATATAGTAAAAATCTGTTATGCTAAGATCACTCCTATTTATTTGCTTGTTTATCGCTTTTAAAAGTAGTAGTCAGGCACAGTTAGGCTCGTACTCTTTTTCCCGTGGATCGAATGTATTGTATAACGATGGTTATGGCATACCCTGGTCTAATCCTGTGCTATACAACACTGATGGCTCTCCATTTTATGATACATCTTTTTGCATGGGTTCCCTCCAACTGCCTAATGGCAAAATTTACAATGGAATTAAACTAAAACTAAATCTGGAAGAACAAAAGATCATCTTTGAAGTAGAGGAAGGTAAAGCATTCGTTCTCTCTATTCCAGTGGCACGTGTTGAGTTGGCATGTAGTACTTCATCACAACCTGTAGTATTCAGATCCGGATTTACAGCTATCGATAAACAAAATGAACGCTCATTATATCAGGTATTGGATTCCGGTAAAGTATTGTTATTGAAATATACTGAGATCCGATTCAAAGATTCAAAAGCGTATAATAGTAATGACATGTCAAGAAGTTATCGTCAACTTCCCAGTTATTATATATGGATGCCGGGTAAGGATCTAATGAAAATTTCAAATAATGAAAATGATCTAGTTGCTATGCTCTCTGATCAACAAAAAATATTGAATGATGCCATACTGAGAGAGAAATGGAAAGTGAGAAGAGAAGCCGACTTGATTAAAATCATTGCTTTATATAATCGTTCTTCTATAAAATGATTGTAAATTATCTATATGAGAAAAAATCTTTTACTATTATTTGTAATTCATCTTTTTAGCCATCTTGTTTCTGCCCAAGGCTTTCAAAGGATTGATCCTTTTCGTCACATGAAAGAAAATATTCAATTTATGAATGATGGGAATGGTCAACCGTTCAAACCAACTCGTGGTTTCGAAGAAGAAGGCTCTCCATTTTTCGCTGATGACTATTTAGAAAGTATTATTCAACTTATGAACGGAAAAAGCTATCATGGTATTCCTGTAAAGATCAACTATTTAACTGGAGAGGTATTATTTAAAGCGGAAGATGGACAAGAAATGAGCGTTATTAAGCCTTTTCAGCGTATTGAGATTATACAAGAAGGTCAAAAACATATTTTTAGAAGTGAATTTCCTGCTATTGACAAACAAAATGAACTCACATTATATGAAATGCTTGACTCTGGTGCAGCAGTATTATTAAAATACACATCCGTAAAGTTTCAAGATAAACAACCTTACAACGGAGTAAACATAATTAGAACCTATACAAAAAAAGAAACCTATTATTCCTATATGCCTTCTAGTGGACTAATTATTTTACCTGTTGAATCATCAGAACTAATTCGTTTATTTGGAAAAGATGCAATTGTGATGAATAATTATCTACAGTCCCATAAACTCAAGATTAAAAAAGAAACTGACCTAATCAAACTATTTACATATTACAACTCACTTAAAAGTCAACCTAATCATTAATTCTTACTAATACTATCCTCTTCTTTTTTGATTTTTTGTTCCCATGTCCAAGCAGTTTGCATCATCTGGTCTAAATCGTAGCGAATCGTCCAACCAAGTTGCTGTATGGCTTTTTCATTATTAGCATAGATAGCTTCAATATCACCTGGTCTTCTTGGACCTATCTCATAATTGAGTTGCTGACCACTTACTTTTTCAAATGTGTGTATGGCTTCCAATACGGTAATCCCATTTCCTGTACCGAGATTAAACACTTCACAATTATTTTGATTGTTGCCGGCACGCAGGTAATCAACTGCAAGTGTATGCGCGTGTGCAATATCTGATACATGGATATAATCACGAATACAACTACCATCACGTGTATGATAATCATTTCCATACACCATCATCTTAGGTAATTTACCAATGGCAGTTTGTGTAATAACAGGAACCAGATTTTGTGGTTTCCCTAAAGGTAATTCTCCGATCAGACAAGAAGGATGGGCTCCAACCGGATTGAAATAGCGCAATAAAACAACGTTTGTTTCTGATGCTACTGCAAAATCACGAAGTATTTGTTCGCCCATTTGTTTGGTTGCACCATATGGTGAAACTGCCTGTTGCAAAGCTGTTGCTTCTGTTACCGGAAAACGATCTGGATTGCCATACACTGTACAGGAAGAAGAAAATACGACCTGCCGAATATTAAACTCCTTCACACATTTCAAAATACTAACCAGTGAGCCTATATTGTTTTCATAATACAATAGGGGTTGTTCTACTGATTCACCCACTGCTTTGTATGCTGCAAAGTGAATAACAGCACTGATATCCGGGTTTTCCTGAAATACTGCTAAGGTTTCATCAAAATTTTTGAGATCTACTTTGTAGTTCTTAATACGCTTACCAGTGATCAATTGTATACCGGTAAGTGGATAAGGTGTAGAGCGTGACTGATCATCAATAGAAATGACATCATAACCATTTTCAATCAGATCCACAATGGTATGTGAACCAATATAACCACATCCTCCAGTGACCAATATTTTTGCCATACTCAAAACTTGATACGGCAAAATACATAGCGCCGCTTAGAATCAGATAAAAAATTTGATGATATAGTAAATCAATGCCGCCATAGCTGCAGAAACAGGAATGGTTAAAATCCATGCCCAAAGAAGGTTCACCGTTACTCCCCAACGTACTGCACTCAATCGTTTCGTGGCACCTACACCTATGATAGCTCCTGTAATGGTATGTGTAGTACTTACTGGAATGGCTAATTTCTCGGTGAGGAATAAAGTAATAGCTCCAGCTGTTTCGGCACTTACCCCTTCCAGCGGTGTTACTTTTGTAATTCTTGTACCCATCGTCTTTACAATTTTCCATCCGCCACTCATTGTTCCCAATCCGATCACAAGAAAACTACAAAAAGGTACCCAGCTATATTCTGTAACAAATTGATTGAATGTCATATCCACACCCAATGATTGTTCATAGTAAATAATGGCAGCTCCAATAATACCCATTACTTTTTGCGCATCATTACCACCATGCCCCAAACTAAATGCTGCAGATGAAACCAATTGGAGTCTTTTAAACCAAGTTTCTGCTTTATAAGGATTGGCTCGTTTACAGAGGTGCACAATTAAAATGGTAATGAAAAAAGCCATAAACATCCCTATCAATGGAGCCATGAAAATGAATAAGAAAGTGGGAATTACTTTAGCATAGTTGACTACATCTATTCCACCTTCACTAAAGCCACCCGCATGTGCTAATGCCGCTCCCATAAAACCACCTAATAAAGTATGTGATGAGCTAGAAGGAATACCAAACCACCAGGTAACCAGGTTCCAGGTAATGGCTGCAATCAAACCTGCCAGAATAACTTCGAGCGTGATAAAATTCTCGTTGACAGATTTAGCAATGGTATTACCGATTTTAAACTCTCCGATCAGGTATTTTGAAATAAAGAATGCTGCGAAGTTGAATATTGCAGCCCAAAGTACCGCCTGAAATGGTGTCAATACTTTTGTTGAAACGATGGTAGCAATAGAATTTGCCGCATCATGAAACCCGTTGATATAATCGAAGATAAAAGCCAGAACTATGATGATGACCAGGAGGGTGAACATAGGGTTAATTTTTTCTCGGGAGAAAAAAGTGAAAGGTGAAAAGTGAAAAGTCAAACAAAAATCGTTTCACTTTTCACCTTTCACTTTTCACCTTAAGCATACTTAATAATAATAGATTCAATTACGTTGGCTGCGTCTTCACATTTATCAGTAGCGATTTCCATTACCTGATAAATTTCTCTTTTCTTGATCACTTCTTTAAAATCGTTCTCTTGCTGGAACAGCATTTCAATACTCATATCAAATACATCATCAGCCTGATTTTCGATGCTGTTCACTTTAACCATGGCCTCAGTCATCTCACGCAGGTTCTTCATATCACGTAATCCATTTACCGCTTTTTTGATCTCCACAGTTCCCTGGAGAATCAGGTCAGCCATTTTCTGGATACCGGTATCATTAGGATTAACGCTGTAGAAATTGATCTTTTTAGAAGACGCGAAAATGTAGTCAGCAATATCATCCAAAGCTGTTGCCAGGTAATGGATGTCTTCACGATCGAACGGAGTAATGAAATTTCGACCTAGTTCGGTAAAAATACGGTGGGTATTATCGTCGTTTTTATGCTCAAGGTCTTCAATTTGAGCCAGTACTGCTGCACGCTTGTTATTATCGGGTTCACTCACCATCTCCTTGAGTTTCAAGCCCATTTCGTGCACTTTTTCGGCTACAT
>VFQN01005933.1_pt1 | contig 14464 bp, 13 predicted proteins | sample 3512371 | NCBI WGS metagenome assembly VFQN01 (sample SAMN10412370, study PRJNA504923) | tailings metagenome | isolation source: Replicate 2 from Balatoc abandoned mine | place: Philippines: Itogon, Benguet | collected 2017-08-28
CCAGCGGCACGTCGATGCCCATGCGGTCGAGCTGCTCGCGGATGTGCGGCACGGCCGCTGCGGCCTCCGGCGTGTTGACGGTGATGCGCACCATCTCCGAGCCGGCGATCGCGAGCTCCTTGACCTGGATGGCCGTCTCGATCACCTCGACGGTGTCGGTGTTGGTCATCGACTGCACACGCACCGGCGCGCCGCCACCGATCGTGACCTCGCGCGATCCCCAGCGCACCACGGCCTGGTGCGAGTGCCGCTGCGCCGGCCGTGCGGGCACGATGAAGTCGTCGAGCGACTCGCGCCCGGAGCCTTGAACCGTCATGCCTGCCTCACTGCTACTTCAGTTCCATGCGCGCGACGTTGTCGCGCGTCGTGCCGGCCAGCGCCACCGGCTGGCCGCGGAAGGTGACCTCGGTCGCCGATGCATTGCCGACCGTCAGCCGCATCGGCGTCGCGCCGTCGATGCCCACCGTCTCGCCAGGCTGCAGCAGCCGCGACAGCAGCGTCGCGCCGCGCGCGTCGGTGACCTCGATCCACGACTCCGCGGTGGCGCGAAGCTGCAGGATGCCGGCGACGGCAGGCTCGGGTGCGGCAGCGGCTGCAGAGGCCGACGGCGAGGCCGCGCTGGCCGGCGATTCCGGCACGGCCGGCGCCGAATGCACGGTCTCGACCACCACCGAAGGCGCCGGGGCAGGCGCTGACGCGGGTGACGACGCGACCGTCGACGCCGGCATCCCGCCAGGCGCCGCGGCCGGCGCCGAGGCCGGGTTGGCGCCGGGCATCGTCACCGTGCCCGGCGGCAGGAAGTACACCACCGCGGCCAGCAGCAGCAGGAGCAGCGGGCCCCACACGGCCGGTGAGCCGATCAGAGACCAGTCGCTGCCCTGGTGCATGCCGGGCCGTTCACGGAACGGCGCGTTGATGCCTTCGGCGACCTGCTCGAGCCGATGCCCCGGCGGCTGCGGCAGCAGCACGAGCACCGGGGCCGGATCGATCTTCAGCGCGCGGCATACGGTCTGCGCCAATGCACGCGTGAAAGTGGCATCGGGCAGTTCGTCGAGCCGGTCGGCCTCCAGCGCCTCCAGCTTGCGCTGCGGCACCTTGGTGGCCGCGGCCAGCATGGCGATGTGCATGCCCTGGGCCTGCCGGGCCTGGCGCAGCAGGCTGCCGGCGGTGGGCGCCGGCCCTTCGACGGGCGCGTCACTCATTGAACTGCCCCCTCTCGAAGGCCACCGCCTCGCGTGTCTCCGGAAAGCGGTTCTGCAGCTGGCGGCCGAGTTCCTGCGCGCCGCTGGCATTGCCGAGCTTGTGCTCGATCCTTGCAGCCAGCCAGAGGGTCTGCGCATTCACGTAGTCGGCGACCGCGTTGATGCGCCGGATGTGGAAGCGCGCCCGCTCCGGCTCGCCGCGGCGCAGCAGCACCTCGGCCAGGTTGAACGAGGTGGAGGGGTTGCCGGGGTCGATCTGGTAGGCGCGCTGCAGGGCCTTTTCCGCATCGTCCAGACGGCCGGCGTTGGCATGACAGACGCCCTGCGCCAGCCAGGTGCGCGCCGTGTCCCGACGCTGGGGGACGGCGAGCGCCTGGCCGAACTGCACGTTGGCCTCGTCAAAGCGCTTGTGCTGGCAGAGGTACCAGCCGTAGTTCTGCAGCGCCTCGGCATCCCGCGGGTTGATGGCCAGGGCGCGACGGAAGTCGCTTTCCGCCACGTCGTCCTTGCCCAGCGCGGCGTGGATCAGGCCGCGCAGGTTGTAGCCAGCGCCCAGGTTGGGGTTGGCGCTGATCGCGCGATTGACTTCCTCCAGGGCGAAGTCGACCTGGTTGTTGCCGAAGTACGCGGCCGCGAGTTCCAGACGGAGCTGCGCCCGCCGGTTGGGATCGCCTTCCTCGACCTGGCGGGACGGCGACGTGCGCACGTCGCTGATCGGGCCGGTGGTCGTGGTGGTCGTGGTGGCGCAGCCGGCGAGCACGGCCAGCACCACGGCGAACGAGAACGTACGGGCCATGCCCTTCATGCCTTGGTCTCCTGCCGCGGCGCTTCACGCCGGATCACCCGCACCGGGGACCGCACCAGGCGCTCGTGGACGCGCGTGCGGTCCTGCACTTCGCCGGCCAGCTGCCCACACGCAGCGTCGATGTCGTCGCCGCGCGTCTTGCGGATGGTGGTGACGATGCCGGCGTCCTGCAGGATGCGCGCGAAGGCCATCACACGCTCGCGCGGCGACCGCTTCAGGCCCGAGGCGGGGAACGGATTGAACGGGATCAGGTTCAGCTTGCAGGGCACGCGGCCCTTGACCAGCCTCACCAGTTCGTGGGCCAGCTCCGGCGTGTCGTTCACGCCGTCGAGCATGCAGTACTCGAAGGTGACGAAGTCGCGCGGTGCCTTGTCGAGGTAGCGCACGCAGGCATCGAGCAGCGCGTCGATGCCGTCCTTGCGGTTCAGCGGCACGAGCTCGGAGCGAAGCGCGTCGTTTGGCGCATGCAGCGACACCGCCAGCGCCACCGGGCAGTCCTCGCGCAGCCGGTCGATCATCGCCACCATGCCGGAGGTCGAGACCGTCACGCGGCGGCGCGACAGGCCGTAGGCGTGATCGTCGAGCATGGTCTTCAGTGCAGGCACCAGCGCCGCATAGTTCTGCAGCGGCTCGCCCATGCCCATCATCACCACGTTGTCAACGACACGGGTGTCGTTCGTCGCGTTAGCGCGCTCGCCGTCGGTGCCGCGCCTGAGGCGGTGCTCGGCGAACCAAAGCTGCGCGATGATCTCGCCGCTCGTGAGGTTGCGGCTGAAGCCCTGGTGGCCGGTGCTGCAGAAGCGGCAGCCGACCGCACAGCCGGCCTGCGACGACACGCACAGCGTGCCGCGGTCTTCCTCGGGGATGTAGACGCTCTCGACGGCGTTGCCGTCACCCACGTCGAACAGCCACTTGATCGTGCCGTCGGCCGAACGGTGCTCGCTGATCAGCGGCAGGCCGCGCACCTCGGCGGCACCGGCGAGCTTGCTGCGCAGGGACTTCGCCAGATCCGACATCTTCTCGAAGTCGGACTCGCCCTTCTGGTGGATCCAGCGGTAGAGCTGGACGGCGCGGAAGCGCTTCTCGCCCAGGCTCTCGCAATAGGCCGCCAGCCCCTCGAGATCGAAGTCGAGCAGGTTGACGGCCATTGGCTTCAGCGGCTGTAGACGTTCATGCCGGGGAAGAAGAACGCCACTTCCACGGCCGCGGTTTCCGGCGCGTCGGAGCCATGCACCGCGTTGGCGTCGATGCTGTCGGCGAAATCGGCGCGGATGGTGCCCTTCTCGGCCTTCTTCGGATCGGTGGCGCCCATCAGCTCGCGGTTCTTGGCGATGGCGTTCTCGCCCTCGAGCACCTGGATCATGACCGGGCCCGAGACCATGAAGTCCACCAGGTCCTTGAAGAACGGGCGGGCCTTGTGCACGGCGTAGAACTGCTCGGCTTCGCCGCGAGAGAGGTGCGCCATCTTGGCCGCGACGATCTTCAGGCCGGCGCCTTCGAAGCGGGCGTAGATCTGGCCGATGACGTTCTTCGCCACGGCGTCGGGCTTGATGATCGAGAGGGTGCGTTCGATGGCCATGAATTCGTCTCCTGAATCAATAACTTGGCAAAGTTTCGGATTGTAGCCCGCGGTCCGTGGCGTTTCGGTGTCGCAGGGGCTTCAGCGACCGCGGCGGCCACCGCCCCCACCGCCACCGCCACCGCCGCCACCACCGCCGCCGAACCCTCCCCCACCACCGCCGCCGCCGCGCCCCCCGCGGCCGCCGCGGCCCTTGCGATGGAAGGCATCGGCGCCGATGTAGCCCACCGAGGTCTGCATCGGGTCGGGCTGCTTCGGCCCGCCCTTCTTGCCGCCGCCTCCACCACCGGTGGGCTGCTGGCCGCTGCCGCCCGGGCCGAATCCGCCGCCGCCGAAGGCGAAGCTGCGGCCGCCGAGGCGGCTGCGCGGGTTCTGCACGAAGCGCTTGTCGAAGGTCTGCTCGAGCGGATTCGGGATCTTCATCGGGTCGATGTCGAGTCCGTCGTCGTCCTCGAACTCACTGCGCTCGCGATCCGGCGGCGGCCCCTCCGGGCGGGCGCGCGGCGGCTGCTGCGCGCCGCGCTGGCCGCGGTCGTTCTTCGGGCCGCGCTCGTTGCGTTGCTGCGGCTTGTTGTTGCGTCCGTCGCGACGGTTGTCGTCGCCACGCGGCTGCGGATTGCCGCCGCTGGCCAGGCGCCGGATGGCGCGCACGTCGTCCGCGCCGAGGTCGACCCACACGCCGCGCTTGAGTCCGCGCGGCAGCACCACGCAGCCGTAGCGGATGCGGATCAGCCGGCTGACCGTCAGCCCGACCGCGTCGAACAGCTTGCGCACCTCGCGGTTGCGGCCCTCGGTGATGACGACGCGGTACCAGTGATTCACGCCTTCGCCGCCGCCATCCTCGATGGAGCGGAAAGCCGCCGTCTGCCCCTCGATCTCCACGCCTTCGAGCAGCTTCGCCTTGGCCTCCGCATCGAGCGTGCCGAGCACGCGCACGGCATATTCGCGCTCCACGCCGAAGCGCGGGTGCATCAGCTGGTTGGCCAGTTCGCCCGAGGTCGTGAACAGCAGCAGCCCTTCGGTGTTGATGTCGAGTCGGCCGACCGACTGCCACTTGCCCTGCTGCAGGCGCGGCAGGCGGCGGAAGACGGTGGGGCGCTGCTGCGGGTCGTCGTGCGTGACGACCTCGCCCACGGGCTTGTGGTAGGCGATCACGCGCGGCGGCGGCGGCTGGATGCGCACCTTGACCGGCTTGCCGTCGAGCGCGATGCGGTCACCGAACGAGATGCGCTGGCCGACGTGCGCCGGCTCGCCGTTCACGGTGATGCGGCCGTCCTCGATCATCTGCTCCATGTCGCGGCGCGAGCCGATGCCCGACTGCGCCAGCACCTTCTGCAGCTTGGGCGCATCGGGTTCGGGCGCCAGCACGCGCTTGTGCGCCTCGGCCGGCGCTGCTTCGGACGGCTCGGCATCGGGCTCCGCCCGAGGCTCGTCCGCGGCCTCGGCGGCAGGCGCTTCCGGGGCGGCTTCCGCGGCGGCCTCGGCCTCCGCGTCGAAGGCGCCCGACATCACCTCGGCGAACACCTCGCCGGTACGCTCGGCCGCGACGGCCAGTGCCGCCTCCGGCGTGGCGGCCTCGCCACCTTCGCCCCGGCGGCGATCGCGGCGGTTGCGCCGGCGGCTGCGCCGGCCTGCACCTTCGCCCTCGCCCTCGGATTCGCCATCGGCGGCCTCGTCGCCTGCGGCCGATGCGGAGGTTTCGCCTGCCCCGTCGTCGTCAGCAGATCGGGGTTCCACGGCCGACGCGTTCACCGGCGCGGCGACAGCCGGCGCCGCTGCCTGCTCGGCCACCTCGGGCGCACCGCTGTCCGGCTGCGCCACGTCGACCGCGGCCGCAGTCGACGTCTTGCGCCGACGCGGTTTCGGCGCGTCAGCGGTCGCCTCGACCGCAGCATCGCCCTCGGCGGCCGCCGGCTTGGTCGCCGCACGACGCTTGCGTGCCGGCTTGGGCGTCTCTTGCTCGGGCGTCGCGGCGAACTCCTCGGCAGGTGCGTCGGGCTGGGACTCGGGCGGGAGGTTCATGCTTGAGGTTCCATGGGCGCGGCGTCGGCCGCAGACTCGGGATCGGGGTCGAGGTCGGGATTGGAATCGGTGTCGGTCGCCGTCTCGGCGAGCGACTCAACGGTGGGCGTGTCCGCTTCGACAGGCGCGGGCGCGTCCGCGGCTTCCAGCGCCAGCGCGCCCTGCGCGTCGAGCAGGTCGGGCTGTTCGGGCAGCACCTCGGCCAGCATGGCCCCGGCGGCCGGTGCGCCGTCGATGGCTGGCAATTGCTCCAGGCTGGCCAGGCCGAGGTCGTCGAGGAACTGGCGCGTGGTCGCCAGCAGTGCCGGGCGCCCGGGCGCTTCACGGTAGCCGATCGCCTCCACCCAGCCGCGGTCCTCGAGCTGCTTGATGATCTGGCTGGCCACCGTCACACCGCGGATGTCCTCGATGTCGCCGCGGGTCACTGGTTGCCGGTACGCAATGATCGCCAGCGTCTCCATCACCGCCCGCGAGTACTTCGGCGGCTTCTCGGGGTTCAGCCGGTCGAGGTATTCGCGCAGCTCGGGCCGGCTCTGGAAACGCCAGCCGTTGGCCAGCGCCACCAGCTCGACGCCACGGCCTTCCCAGTCGCGGGTGAGTTCGTCCAGCAGCGCGCGAAGCGTGTCCGGCCCGAGTTCATCGTTGAACAGGGTGCGCATGTCGCGCAGGGGCAGCGGCTGGCTGGCGCAGATGAGCGCGGTCTCGAGGACGCGCTTCGCATCCTGTGTGTTCATGGATCCTGTCAAATCCTCGGCCGGGGCATCCGGCTGGTCTTCGTGCTCGTGTCGCGCGTCACCGCGTGGGCGGTGACACAGGGCTTGTGGCAGTGGGCCGCGCAACCTGCGCCGGCTCGGGCTGAGGCGCCATCGGGCGCATCAGGCAACCTGGCAGCCGGACGGTGGAGGGACCGCGAAGCGCGGCGGCTCGCTGAGTCGGGCTGGAGGGATTGGCGGCATTGTACCCAAGCGGAGACGGCGCGGTGTCGCGCCGTCGCCGCGGTTCACGAACCTGCGCCGAGCGCCCGCCAGGCCTGGGCGAAGTCGTCCGGCGGCGTGCTCTCGAACGACAAGGCCTCGCCGCTGACGGGGTGCACGAACCCGAGCCGGAAGGCATGCAGCGCCTGGCGCGTCATGCCCAGCGCGGCTGCGCCGCCGTACAGCGCATCGGCCACCAGCGGGTGCCCCTGCGAGGCCAGGTGGACTCGGATCTGGTGCGTGCGGCCGCTGTGCAGCGTGCAGCGCACGGCACTGAAGCCGTTGCGCAAGGCGACGCGCTCGACGTCGGTGCGCGCCGGCTTGCCCGTGGCCACCACCGCCATGCGCACTCGCGACTGCGGGTCGCGCCCGATCGGCGCCTCGATGCTGAACGCCGCCTGGTCGATCTCGCCGTGGCACAGCGCCAGATAGCGGCGCTGCACCGCGCGCTCGGCGATGGCACGAACCAGTGCAGTCATCGCCACCAGCGACTTGGCCACCACCATCAGGCCCGAGGTGTCCTTGTCGAGGCGGTGCACGATGCCGGCCCGCGGCAACGCCAGTGCAGCTGCGTGATGGGCCAGCAGGCCGTTGAGCAGCGTGCCGGACCAGTTCCCGGGCGCCGGGTGCACGACGAGGCCGGCCGGCTTGTCGATCACCAGCAGATGCTCGTCCTCGTGGACGACCACCAGCGCGATCGCCTCGGCCCGGAAGGCACGGCTTTCCTCCGTGCCGACGAGTTCCACCTCGACGCGCTGCCCCGCCTTCACCTTCTGCGATGGCGCCCGTGCAGGCGCGCCGTCGATCCGCACGTGGCCGCGCTCGAGCAGGCTTTGCAGGTGGCTGCGCGAGAACTCCGGCGCCATCGCGACGAGCAGCTTGTCCAGGCGCTGGCCATGCCACTCGGCGGATGCCACCTGGGTGCGACGTTCGACGCCTTCCTCGGCCTCGTCCTCGACAGCCCCCTCCCTATAATCCCGCTCTTCTGTCATGACCGGTGTCTGCGTTCGAGCGTGGACGTGCCTCAGCCCATGGATGTGATGCGTTGGATCGGCCCGCTGGGCCTGCGCGCGGCCCTCGCGGCCACGGCTTTGGGCCTGGCGGCATGCGGTTCGGCGCCGCAGGACGAGAGTGCCAGCTGGTCGCCGGAGAAATTGTATTCAGAGGCCAAGGACGAAGCGGCGGCCGGCGCCTACGACAAGGCGGCCCGGCTGCTCGAGCGCCTGGAAGGCCGCGCCGCCGGCACGCCGCTGGCCCAGCAGGCGCAGATCGAACGGGCCTACGTGCTGTGGCGCGGCGGCGAGAGCGCGCAGGCCTTGTCGGTGCTCGAGCGCTTCATCAAGCTCAACCCGTCCAGCCCGGGTCTCGACTACGCGTACTACCTGCAGGGCCTGGTCAACTTCAACGACAACCTCGGCATCCTCGGCAAGTTCGTCTCGCAGGACCTGTCCGAGCGCGACCAGCAGGCCGCACGCGACTCCTACCAGTCGTTCAAGCAGCTGGTCGACCAGTTCCCGCGCTCGATCTACGCCGAGGATGCGCAGGTGCGCATGAACTACATCGTCAACTCCCTGGCGGCGTACGAGGTTCACGTGGCGCGCTACTACTACCGGCGCGGTGCCTACGTGGCCGCCGCCAACCGGGCGCAGCAGGCGGTGCAGGAGTTCCAGTACTCGCCGGCCGTCGAAGAGGCGCTGGTGATCATGGCGCGCAGCTACGACCGCCTCGGCCTCGACCAGCTGCGCGACGACGCCCAGCGCGTGCTCGAGAAGAACTTTCCGAACAGCCGCTACGCCGGCGACGCGCTGACGCCGGCCCAGAAGCCCTGGTGGAAGATCTGGTGACGGGCAACCGCTAGAACGGCAGCGCCTCGGCGGCGAGCGTCTCCAGCCACGCCCGCGCCTCGGCCTCGTTGGCCACCCGCGTCATCGGCGGCAGGGCCTCGCGCAGGCGGCGTCCGTAGTTCATGCCGGCCATGCGCGGGTCGCACACCACCAGCAGCCCCCGATCCGTCTCGCTGCGGATCAGCCGGCCGGCGCCCTGCTTGAGCGACACCGCCGCCTCGGCGACGAAGTAGTCGGCGAAGGCGTTGCGCCCTTCGGCCTCCATGCTCTTGACGCGCGCCTCGACCAGCGGGTCGTTGGGCGGCGGGAACGGCAGCTTGTCGATCAGCACGCACTGCAGCGCGTCGCCGGGCACGTCGATGCCCTCCCAGAAGCTCTGCGAGCCCACCAGCACCGAACGCGGCTCGGCCAGGAACATCTGCATCAGCTGGCGCTTGGGCAGCTCGCCCTGCTGCAGCACGCGGATGCCGTCGCCGGAGGCCTCGAACTCGGCGCGCAGCTTCTCGGCGATGGCCTGCAGGGCGCGCAGCGTGGTGGTGAGCACGAAGGTGCGCCCGCCCAGCGTGCGCGCGAAGCGCGAAGCGAGCGTGGCCACCGCCGCCGGGTGGGCGCCCTCGTTCGGCTTCGGAAAGCCGGACGGGACGTACAGCCGCGCGTGCGCGGCGTAATCGAACGGGCTGCCCACACGCAGCGTGCGCGCGCCCTCCAGCCCGGCCTGCTCGGTGAACCAGCGCAAGGAATCGTCCTCGCCGAGCGTGGCCGAGGTGAAGATCCAGGCCTTGCCGCCACTGCCCATCTGCTCGGCCAGGGCCTCGCGGATGTCCAGCGGCGATTCGACCAGCCGTGCCTGGTGCGGCGAGACGTCGATCCAGCGCACCCGGCCCGCGGCCGCGTCGTTCGCGAAGCGATCGGCCAGCGAGGCCAGCGCGGCTGCGCGTTCGGCCAGCTTGACGAAGTCGGGCGACAGCTCCGAGACCGTGTCCAGCCCCTCGCCCGCGGCGTCGGCGGTCTGCCCGAGCGCGCCTAGCGCGGCCACGAAGTCCTCGCGGCCCGCACGTTCGTCCCAGCGCAGCTTGAGCGTGCCGCGCAGGTCGCGCAGCGGCCCGGCAGCGGCCAGGCGCAGCTCGCGCGCCGCCTTCTCGACCGCGGCGCTCAATTCCTGCCACTTCGCCAGGCCACGCGCCTGCTGCAGGCCCACGGCGAGCAGGTCGCGCGCGAAGTCCAGCGCCTGGGCGGTCGACAGCGTGGTGCCGAGGAACTGCACGCCGGCCTCGGGCAGCTGGTGGGCTTCGTCGAAGACCGCCACTTCGACGCTGGGCAGCAGCTCGGCCACGCCGGTGTCGCGCAGCGCCATGTCGGCGAAGAACAGATGGTGGTTGACCACCACCACGTCGGCGGCCATCGCCTCGCGCCGCGCCTTGACGACGTGGCAGGCGCGGAAGTCGGCACATTCGCTGCCCAGGCAGTTGTCACGCGTAGAGGTGACCAGCGGAATCACGCTGCTGCGCTCGTCCAGGCCGTCCATCTCCGCCAGGTCGCCGCTGGCGGTGGTCTGCGACCACTGCTCCACCTTGGCCAGCGTGCGCACCGCCCAGCGGTCGGGCAGCGTGGCCGAATGCCGCGCCTGCTTCAGTCGGTGCAGGCAGAGGTAGCTGCCGCGGCCCTTGAGCAGGGCCACGTTGACGGGCAGCTTCAGCGCATCGCGCAGGCGCGGGATGTCGCGCAGGAACAGCTGGTCCTGGAGGCTCTTGGTGGCGGTGCTCACCAGCGCCCGCGCCCCCGACAGCAGGGTCGGCACGAGATACGCGAAGGTCTTGCCGACGCCGGTGCCGGCCTCGGCGACCAGTGCCGTGCGCGTCTCGATGGCCTCGGCCACCGCCTGGGCCATGCGCAGCTGCACCTCGCGCTCGACGTGGCGTTCGTCGGCCTGCGCCAGCGCGCCGGAGGCCGACAGCGCCTCGGTCGACACGGCGGCGAGCGTGCCCAGCGGCGCGGCAGCTTGCGGCGTCATGCCGGCTCGGGCGGATCGAGCTCGGCCTCGAGCCGGGCGATCATGTCGCGCAGGGCCAGGCGCCGCTTCTTCAGCCGACGGACCGTGAGTTCGTCGCCGGGATGATCGATGGTGGATCGGTCGATGAGGTCGTCGAGATCCGCGTGTTCGATGCGCAACTCGATCAGCCGGCGCGGCAGGGAATGCAGGTTGTCGTCCATCGACGCGCGACTTAGTCGCGGAAAAGGCCCCGACGCGGGGTGCCGGAGAGATTATAGTTTTCGCCCATGAGCACCACGACCGCCGGCTACCGCCTCTCCGCCGCCACCGGCATCCACCGCGGCGACCGGGCCTACCAGCAGGACCAGGTGCAGATCATTCCCCACCTGCGCGTGCCCGGCAGCGTGATGGCCGTGCTGGCCGACGGCATGGGCGGCAAGAGCGGCGGCCGCAAGGCGGCCGACCAGGTCATCCTCACCGCGCAGCAGATCTTCGAGCGCTTCGCGCCCACCAAGGACGATGCCGCCGAGGCACTCAAGCAGCTGGTGCTGGAGGCGCACCTGATGATCAAGCTGACGGCGATCACCTCCGAAGAGGAGCCGCACAGCACGGTGGCCGCGTACATCATCAGCCCGACGCGCGAGTGCCACCTGGTGCACGCCGGCGATTCGCGCGTCTACCACTTCCGCGGCCCCGACCTGGTCTCGCGCACGGTCGACCATTCCTACGTGCAGCGCCTCGTGGCCGAGGGCTCGATCAGCGAGGAAGAGGCGAACAACCATCCGCAGTCCAACCTGCTGACGGGCTGCCTCGGCACGCACCAGGATCCGCCGATCACCGTCGGCCATATCGATCGTCTGGAAGTCGGCGACAGCATGCTGGCCTGCAGCGACGGCCTGTGGCACTACTTCACCCCGCGCGAGCTCGGCGCCATCGTGCACGCGCTGCCCCCGCGCGAGGCCAGCGAGATGCTGGTCAACAAGGCGCGCCAGCGTGCCCGCGGCGGCGGCGACAACCTCTCGCTCGCGCTGATCCGCGTCGATCCGCTGTCCTGACCAGCCTCAGCGAGACGCTGGGTCGGGCAATGGCGCGCTCGCCTTGCCCTTCGACTCGCGCTCGGCGCTGCGCCGCTCGGCCTCTTCCCGATGCACCTGCGCGTCGCGCTGACGCGCCTCGAACCTGGCCCGCTTGCGCTGCTCGCGGGCGGCGGCGACGGGGTCGCTGGCCGGCGCCGAGGCGGCCGGCGCCGCGGCGGCGCTGCGGCGCGGCGGCTTGGCATGCAGCGGCGCCGCCGGAGGGCGCGCGGCTCTCGGCTCGACCGCACGCTCCTGTTCGGCGCGACGCTTCTCCTCGATGGCCGCCAGCCGCGCCGCGGCGCGCTGCTTGCGCTGAGCCTCGTCGAGCACGCCTTCCTGCCGGCGAAGCTGCAACAAGGCCTGCCGATGCTCGGCGCGCGCCGCCTCGACGCAAGGCGTGACCGCGAAGCGCTGGGCGCACTCGCGCTGGCGCTGCTCGAAGCGCGACTGGGCCTCGGCGCGCTCGCGCGAGATTCGCGCCCGCTCGGCAGCCTCATCCGCCTGCGCCGGCGCGAGCAGGGCCAGCGGCATGACCGCCATGCCGAAGGCCAACGTTGCCCGCCGCTTCATGTCAGCGAGGTGTCCACGGTGCGCCGCTCCAGCGCGAGGAACTCGGCCGACTGCATCTCGGCCAGGCGCGACACCGTGCGCGGGAACTCGTGCGCCAGCGGCCCTTCGGTGTAGAGCTGCTCGGGCGGCACCTCGGCCGACAGGATCAGCTTGCAGCGCCGGTCGTAGAGCACGTCGACCAGCCAGGTGAAGCGCCGCGCCTCCGAGGCCATGCGCAGCGGCATGTGCGGCACGTTCGACAGCAGCACGGTGTGGAACTGCGAGGCGATCTCGAGGTAGTCGTTCTGCGACCGTGGCCCGCCGCACAGCACCTTGAAGTCGAACCACACCACGCCGCCGGCGCGGCGGCGGGCACGCAGCTCGCGGTGCTCGATGCGCAGCACCGGGTCCTCGTCGCGCGCCTCGGCCAGCTGCACGAAGGCGGCTTCCATGGCGGCGTCCGCCTCGGGTCCCAGCGGGCAGTGGTAGAGCTTCACCTGCTCGAGCGTGCGCTGACGGTAGTCGGTGCCGTTGTCGACGTTGACCACTTCCAGCTTCGCCTTCAGCAGCGCGATCGCCGGCAGGATGCGGTCGCGGTGCAGCCCGTTCGGGTACAGCTCGTCGGGGTGGAAGTTGGACGTGGTCACGATGCTCACGCGGTGCTCGAACATCGACTCGAGCAGACGATGCAGGATCATCGCATCGGTCACGTCGGCGACGTGGAACTCGTCGAAGCAGATCAGCCGGTGGCGCCGCGCGATGCGCGCACCCAGTTCCTGCAGAGGGTTGACCGTGCCCTTGAGCTCCTGCAGCTCGCGGTGCACCTCGCGCATGAACTCGTGGAAGTGCAGCCGGGTCTTGCGCGTCAGCGGCACGGCGTTGAAGAAGCAGTCCATCAGGAAGCTCTTCCCCCGCCCCACCCCGCCGTACATGTAGACCCCGCGCGGGATCGGCGGGTGCCTCAGCAGCTTGGTGATCGCGTTGCTGCGCCGGGCCTTGTAGTCGGCCCATTCGTTCTCGCAGCGCTCGAGCGCCGCCACCGCGCGCAGCTGCGCGGGGTCGGCCGCGTAGCCGCGCTCGGCAAGCGTCTGCTCGTACAGCTGGCGGACGCCCATGCTCGGTCGGAGCTCAGAGGTTCAGCGTGCGCTTGTCGACCGCGAGCGCGGCCTCCTTCGTCGCTTCGGACAGCGACGGGTGGGCGTGGCAGATGCGCGCGATGTCTTCGGCGCTCGCCTTGAACTCCATCGCCACCACCGCTTCCGAGATCAGTTCGGAGGCGAACGGCCCGACGATGTGCACGCCGAGGATCTCGTCGGTCGTCGCATCGGCCAGGAACTTGACGAAGCCGGTGGTGTCGCCCAGCGCCCGCGCCCGGCCGTTGGCCATGAACGGGAAGCTGCCGGCCTTGTAGGCGCGGCCGGCGGCCTTGAGCTGCTGCTCGGTCTGGCCCACCCAAGCGATCTCCGGGCTGGTGTAGATGACCCAGGGGATGGTGTTGAAGTTGACGTGGCCATGCTGGCCGGCGATGCGCTCGGCCACCGCGACGCCCTCTTCCTCGGCCTTGTGCGCCAGCATCGGCCCGCGCACCACGTCGCCCACCGCCCACACGCCCGGCAGGTTGGTGCGGCACTCGTCGTCGACCACGATCGCGCCACGCTCGTCGAGCTTGAGGCCGATCGCTTCGGCGTTCAGGCCGGTCGTGTTCGGCACGCGACCGATCGAGACGATCAGCCTGTCGACCGCCAGCGTCTGCGCCTCGCCCTTGGCGTTGGCGTAAGCGACCGTCACGCCCTTCTTGTCGGCCTTCACCGACTCGATCTTCACGCCCAGCTCGATCTTCAGGCCCTGCTTGGTGAAGGCCTTGTGCGCCTCCTTGGCGACCTGCTCGTCGACGGCGCCGAGGAACACCGGCAGCGCCTCCAGCACGGTGACTTCCGCGCCGAGGCGGCGCCACACCGAACCCATCTCCAGGCCGATCACGCCCGAGCCGATCACGCCCAGCGTCTTCGGCACCGCACCGATGCGCAGCGCGCCGTCGTTGCTGAGGATCTTGTCCTCATCGAACGCGGCGCCGGGCAGCGCGCGCGGATTCGAGCCGGTGGCGACGATGACCTGCTTGGCTACCAGGCTGGCCGGCTTGTCGCCGGCGACGGCGATCTCGTAAGCGCCGCCCTCGGCCTTCACGAACGAGCCGCGGCCGTGGAAGAAGCTCACCTTGTTCTTCTTGAACAGGTAGAGGATGCCGTCGTTGTTCTGCTTGACGACGGTGTCCTTGCGCTTGAGCATCTTCGGCACGTCGATGCTCAGGTCCTTCAGGCCGATGCCGTGGTCGGCGAAGGCGTGGCCGGCGTGCTCGAAGTGCTCGCTGGACTGCAGCAGCGCCTTGCTCGGGATGCAGCCGACGTTGGTGCAGGTGCCGCCCG
>VFQN01005934.1_pt1 | contig 14463 bp, 24 predicted proteins | sample 3512371 | NCBI WGS metagenome assembly VFQN01 (sample SAMN10412370, study PRJNA504923) | tailings metagenome | isolation source: Replicate 2 from Balatoc abandoned mine | place: Philippines: Itogon, Benguet | collected 2017-08-28
AAAATAGGTCTCCGATAATCCCATAACCCTTCTCCTGAAAAAAAAAAAAAAAATGGCGCAACTCGCCTCTTGCTATGCGGACCACGGTACGGCGCATTATGCGGCGGAAGAGCATCCAGGGGCCCGCTGAGTTGGTTCGCGACAGCCGGATTTACACTTCGGGGGCTTCCCGCCACCTGCACGGTGCATGTGCTTCTCAGTGTGAGGCAGACGACACCCCGTTGCGAGGAGTTGGGGACAGGGACGGATGTGTCTGGATGTGTAAGTTCAGTTGGACACGGAGTAACAGATGTGATAGTTGACGGTCTGAAAGACTCCATACAAGGGTTGCAGCCTGGAGTCAGGTGGCGACGCCAACCGCCGCCTGCTGTCGGTGATGGTTGCGGTTGCACCGCTGCGCGTGACTGGCTGGTCTGGCGATTAGACCCCCCTTGCATGTGTATACAGTATACTCCGCTACAACCTGTTATGTCGTTAGACCGCTGGACTAATTCCCCTTCGCTCTGGTGTGGGGTGCTCATACGTGGCCGGACGACAGGTTACCATAAGAGAGGCCATGCTGGCAACCCTTGAGCAACCCACCAGCTGGAACCGTGGGATGGCTGGACCCCTGGGGGACCTGGGCGGACCGACCGACCTGTACCGTCGCGTCGGTCGCAGCAACTGACATCGCAGTCTGCCGTTGCCGTGCATGTATCCAATGCAGGACAGTAGTGCGTAGACACGGCGCGGCAACGGCAGGGCTTTGAATTTTATCTGGTTCAAATTGCATACGGTAGATCTGCGTGTAGCGTCCTGCGTGGACGCAGCTGCACTTGGCAACAGGTGGTGTGCGGACAGGGGGGTTGCGGCCAGGCACGTCGGCATCTGTAGAAGCCGGCCACGCTGCAGCCCAGCGCAGCGGTGCCAGTTCCAGGGTTCCACATACTCGCCTTCCAGTTATTGGCATTACAGGGTATGTACACACATTCGGCCAGTGCGCACTTCCGGCACTTGCGCACTGCATCGCCCGGAGCCGCACTTTCGTGGCCGCCCATTGCCCAGGTTGCACCAGGCCACCAGTCCGAACCGTCCTACCACTTGTGACACACGCCATGCTGCATCGCCGCCCGCTTCCCGTGTAGGTTTGAAATCGCCACACGTACCCCACATAGACTCCTAGATGAGTGTTCAAGCACTACCACGTATCGCCACACAGCTGTGGTGTCGAGCGGGCAAGTCGATAGGCGCCTGACACATGCCGCCACGACCAACGTGTGCAGGGCACAGCAACCAGTACTGTGTCGCAGGACGGCACAAGAAACCTCCTGCGCACAGCCGACAGGGGCAGCACAAGGGCGACACGCCCACCCCGCCACCTGCACGTCGGCACGCGTCCGCCTTCCCCACCGTCACTTGAAGGGTACACAGACCCCGTCCTTAGTCCAGTCGTCGGTCACGAATCGAATGCATGCACCGTCATTGCACGCTGCCATCATACTCGTACTCGCAGAGGCAAACACCTTCGTCGGCCTACAATCGCCGAGTCCTCGATAGGCAGCCAGCCTGCTGCATGTTCTGCTGCCTGGGCAGCGCTTGTTGGGAAGCACCCGTAGCTGCTGTGCACGTCAGGACGCCACCTTACTCGGAGCGCTGCGCGTAGCTGTTGAAGCCCTTCTCGCGGATGTCGATGCCCACCATGGGCTCGCCCAGGTTGGACGACACCTCGGCCAGCACCGCGGGGTTGTTGTAGTGGGTCACGGCCTGGGAGGGCGCATGGAGAGCAGGGACGACAGGCGCACGTTCAGTGGCACTAATAAAAAGAAATACTACTAAATGACGATTAGAGTCTGCGGGGTTCCCTCCTTCACAGAGCTTGGCCCCCCGCCCCTTTCAAGAAACTTGACGCCCCGAACCGCGGCAGCCTGGCTAAGTACGCTCAGCTCGTCAACTGCCACGCGGTTCAGGTAACACATGCCCCCTCCGCTGTATCCACCAGCCCCCTCCCGGCCCCCTTATGCCCTGCCCACCTGCACGATGGCGCGGGCGCGCGAGGCGGGGTCTCCGCTCTTGAAGATGCCGCTGCCCACGAACACGCCGTCCATGCCCAGCTGCATCATCAGCGCAGCGTCCGCGGGCGTGGCCACGCCGCCGGCCGCGAAGTTGACAACGGGCAGGCGGCCCAGGTGCTTGGTCTGGCGCACCAGCTCCACGGGCGCGCGGATCTCCTTGGCGTACACGTACAGCTCGTCGTCGTCCATGGTCTGGGGGGAGGGGGACGGGGGGGGAAGGGGGGGAGGGAGGGCAGGGAGTTAAGAGGGAGAATGGAAGGGATGATGTACGGCAGCCAGCAGTGAAGTTCAATTTCCCGTTCCGGCCATCCTACCCGTCCTGACCCTCAGGACTTACGAGGGCGAAGGTGGACACCACGCCATGGCCCAACAGGGTGCGAGGCAAAGGCCTTAAGGAGGGCAATCGCTGTTCCCTTGCACAAGCAACGGCCCATGCTCACGAGACTGTCATGCAGAGGGGCAAACCCCTTGTTCCTCCTGCACCTGCTCGCTGCTTTCCTATGGCAGGGGACTGTTGAGAGCCGTACTGGAACCAGCCCAATCCCCGCCTACGCCCTACGCTGCAGCATGACGCCACGCACGACGCCAGGGGCATACCCATGAGGCCTCCCGACCCCGCCCGAGTGTCCCGAAAACCCAGACCCACACCTGGTTTCGCCGTAATCCGCCCCCCGCGCCCTGACCCCCAGCGTTCCTGCTCCCTCCTCCCCCCCGCCGCCCCCTGCCCCGCTGCCCCCCACCTGCAGCTGGCGGATGGCGCCCATGACGGCGCGGCAGTGGCGCACAGCCTCCACCACGTTGCCGGTGCCGGCCTCACCCTGCAGCCGGAGGGGGGGGGAAAGGACAGCGACACGAGGGGCCGGTCAACGGGGGAGACAAAAAGGGTGGGAGGGAGAGCGGAGCGAGGGGGCGGTCAACTGCTGGCGATGAGGGCAGCCTGCGGCGCCGGCAGGAAACTGAGAGCGGGCAAGGGCCGCTGCTGCCAGGAAACAACTGCCGCAAAAGTGTTCGGTGTCGTGCTGTGAATGACGCATGCAATGGGGGCAGGACAGTGTTGGTGAAAGAAGGGCAACTACTGCCAGGGCCACGTGCCCCATGCGGCGAGACGCCTCCGTCCTGGCCAGCGCCTTGGCAGCGCTGCCCCATAATGCCTTGATTGCGTACCATGCAGGTCAGCAAGGCTTGGCTCGTTTGCCAGCCAGTCCGGCTGCCCCAGCCGCATAATGCTGGCTGCGCCAGCGACCCCTTCCCCATTCACGTTTCGCCACGTTTCAGGCCCCCGCTACCCAGTGCTTGTGTGGCCAGCCCCGCGCAGGCCCCCGGGCGCACCTTGGTGCGGATCATGGCGGCGCCCTCGGCGATGCGGCGCAGGGCCTCGCCCAGGTCGCGGCAGCCGCACACGAACGGCACCTTGAAGTTGTGCTTGTTGGTGTGGTGGATCTCGTCGGCGGGGGTCAGCACCTGGAGGGACAGGGGCAGGGGTGGGAGCGGCGTTCATGTGCGAGGGTGATAGGCGTGTCAGCGGAGGCCCTTCGACGAGGTGCGGTGCGAGGTGGAGTGGGGCAGAGCCAGCGCCACGCAAACCCTCCCTGGGATGGGTGTTGCGGCTGCTGAAGTGTCGTGGAGTTGAGCGACGTCGAAGCAACTATGTTACTGTGCTCCACCTTTCAGAGCGGGTCTATTCTACAGGACCGTCGCCTTGGCCTGTTCTGGCCCCGAAGCTCTTTTTAGTCTTTCCAAAGGGGGCCCAGAGGGGATGGAAGGGGTTAAACTTTTTTGAAAGGAAATATTTACACTTGTATTTATTGTATGTATTTTATTCATTTTTTCTCGAAGACGGAGCCTGGCCGAAGTCGCAACGTGAGAAATTCCATACGTGTTGCACCTCAAACGGTGTGCAGCTATATGGACAACAATCCTCCTGGAGAAGACCGTGCATCACCACTGCAGCTGCCACGACATACCTCCTGCAGTTCCGTGGTCGACAGTCGCGACGGCCGTGGCCAGGGCTTCGGCCACGCGACCGACGCTCACGGCTGGGTGACGGCCTACACCCCACAAATCCCAACTCTCACCTCCGACTCGTCGATGTAGTCGACACCCAGAGCCTCCAGAATCTGCGCCTCAACGAAGTGGCCGATGCGCGACTTGGCCATCACAGGGATGGTCACGGCAGCCTTAATGGCCTTAATCATAGTGGGGTCGCTCATGCGAGCAACGCCACCGTCGCGGCGAATGTCGGCAGGCACGCGCTCCAGGGCCATCACTGCCACAGCGCCGGCCTCCTCAGCAATGCGGGCCTCCTCGGGCGTGGTGACGTCCATAATGACACCGCCCTTAAGCATCTGGGCCAGGCCCACCTGCGTAGGTAGACGATATGTTCAGGTGTGAGACGACATCGTGGCTTTCAACTGCACCACAGAGAGCAGGGAGGTTCGGCCGCCACGAACCTTGACAGCGAACGTGCCCTTCTGTGCCTCGGCCATGTTGTAAATTTAAAGTCACGAAACGGTAAGGGATGGTTACGTTGCAGGAAGTGTCAGGGACAGGGGAAGGCACGCAATTTGGACCCGAAATTTTGCATGACATGCACGACAGGCTGCATGGGGGCCCAAATTGTGTTGGTGGTCTCTTCTCTGTGGCCAAGCGCAACATAGCATTTCGGAAAACTGTATCGAACTGGGTCGTTCACTTGCGCGACTTTCTATCCTTGTTTACACCCACGGACTCAAGCCACCCTACCCTTTTCACTTATCGCGTCACTCCGCCTAGGCCCTTGCGCTCAACCCGATGTCATCGTTCACGCTGCCCAGCCGGGCAGGGGGCAATGCAGGCACTAGCCGTCGTTGCTCCCAGAAGCAGCAGCAGCCGTGCGGCTCGGCAGTGCTGCGCACTCAGCGTCCCCAGCGCCAGGCTCAGCGCTGCCGCACAGCCATGGCGGAGGATGTAGAGCTTTCGGAGGAGAAGCGCACAATTCAAAAGATTCTCGATAGGCCCTACAAGCACGGGTTCAAGACTATCATTGAGTCGGACACCTTTCCCAAGGGCCTTAGCGAGGATGTCGTCCGCGCAATCTCAGCGAAGAAGGGAGAGCCAGAGTGGATGCTTGAATTTCGTCTCAAGGCGTTCCGCAAGTGGCTGACGATGGAGGAGCCTAAATGGTCCGACAACGCCTATCCCGAAATCGACTACCAGGACATTAGCTACTATTCGGAACCAAAGGTCAAGGAGAAGCTGCAGAGCCTGGATGAGGTGGATCCGGAGCTCCTGAAGACCTTTGAGAAGCTCGGCATTCCGCTGAACGAGCAGAAGCGGCTTGCAAACGTGGCCGTCGACGCGGTGTTCGACTCCGTCTCCATCGCAACCACCTTCAAGGAGGACCTCAAGAAGCACGGCGTGATCTTCTGCTCCATCTCGGAGGCCCTGAAGGAGTACCCGGAGCTGGTGAAGAAGTACATGGGCAGCGTGGTGGGTGCACCTGCGCGGCCAACAGGGGTGGGGGACGGTTGCTGCTTGTGCCCTCCCAACTGAGGCTGTATGCCCATGTGTTGACGATGCAGCCCATATCCATGCTGCGTGACGGCCAGGGTCTTCTCTGTTATAGCTCTGCGGTCCCTACTTGTCACACACGCACGCAAGGCTAGGCTCGCATTGGCAGCGCCAGAGCGTGCGGCTGCATGTCACTGCGGCTGCGTTGTGCCCATAGCGGCAGCACCGCAGTCGGGGACCACACGGAGCAGCCGCCTGCTGCAGCGGCCGACGGCGGCGGCGGTTACTGTAAATACCCAGCATGCAGCTGTACACGCTTGCAGGGGCTTTGCCGTTAGCCCCATGCGTAAGGGGGTGTTGCCAGCGCCTGTCGTGTGCCGGTGGCTGGGGGGACCCTTGTTGGGGAGCAAGGATGCGCGCGGCGAGTGGGGCGGGGGGCACGCGCAGAGTGCAAGCAGCTGGCCACGCTGCACTCCCCGGTTGCTGCTGGGGTGTTGGAGCTTCACGGCTGTGCCGCTGCATGCGGCGCATGCGTGAGCGGCGGTGGCGGCTGGGCGGCAGCAGGGCGGGCCCGGGCGGCAGCGGGAGGCGCACCACCGGCAGGCGGCAGAGGAGGGCAGCAGCGGGAAGCCCAGTGGCCGGCGGGTGCCGTCAGATGCAGCAGCAGCAGCAGCAGCAGCGGCGGCAGTCTTATGCATCACGTGGCATCCTAGCCTGCCGGTGCAGCGCCACGCGCGTGCAGTGTTGTACCAACTCCCCCCGCAACCGCCTGTGCGTACCCCTTGTCGTCCGCCCCACCCTCAGGTGCCTGTGGGCGACAACTACTTTGCAGCCCTCAACTCGGCGGTGTTCTCCGACGGCTCCTTCGTGTTCGTGCCCAAGGTGGGGGGCGGCGCAGGCGGGGGGCCGGGGGCCTAAGCGAAGAGAGGAGGGCAGCAGCAGCGGGAAGGGCGTCTGGGTCTGGCAGGGCGGGCTGGGCTGCGTGAAGGGAGGAGGGGAGGAGCAGCGTGGGGCTTCGCGGTTCTCAGCGTTGGGGGGTGGGTGCCGGGTTGCGGCTCCTGAGGTATGGCGAGTGTCCAGACCTGCATACTGGCAAGGCACGCACCCGTGTGTGTATCAGATTGCCTTGGGGCCCGCGGCAGCCGGACGGCAAGGTGGGTCTTGAGGATGCCACGCCACGTGTGTGGTGAGAGGAAGGAGGCGAGGTGATCGTAGGGGCACCGTGCGGCCGCGGCATGGGGACAGCCTGCCCAGCCGCCGCGGTGCAGACGGTCAGCTGTTGGAGGGGAGGGGAGGGTAGAGGCCGCTTGCAGTGGCGTGTGAGGTTGGTTCGTACCGCGTTGGGACTGTCGCCCCCGTGCCCCCTCACGTCGGGTCGCGGCAGGGGTGGCCATGCCTTGCCTTCTGTGCCACTTGCATGGTAGATACCCGCGTTCCATGCCGCCTCAACCCAAACCTACCCTTCCCCGCCCTCCCCCAGGGCGTCAAGTGCCCCATGGAGCTGTCCACCTACTTCCGCATCAACGCCAGCGAGACCGGGCAGGTGGGGGCGCAGCAGCGGGGTGGGATGGTGGCATGTGTAGGTGTTGGATGTGTGTCCCCGGCAAGCCTATATCCGTACAGACAGCAGGGATGGTCAGCTTGCCGGTGGTGTGTTTTTTCAGCACGACTGCCGGACAATGCCGCCTGACCAGGTCACTAAGAAGGAATCCCGCGCATGTACCGTAGTAGCCCCTTTTGCCTCTGGGGACCCTAGTGCAACCGCCTTGCGGCCACAAACAGCACGCCGCTCGCCCGCCACGCGCCGACCCTGCCCCTGCCCTCGCCGTCTCGTGCGCCCCGCCCCCCGCCCAGTTTGAGCGCACGATCATCGTGGCGGAGGAGGGCGCCTACGTGTCCTACCTGGAGGGCTGCACGGCGCCCGCCTACGACAGCAACCAGGTGGGGGTCACAGCGAGGTCGGGAGGGGACCCGGCCGGGCAGGGGGCAACACTGCACGGGCGGTGATACCGACAGGCGGATGGGCAGGCAGCAGCTCGAGCGGGGGCGAAAACGTACTGGCAGGCGGTCGGGGGAGAAGCAAGCGGAGGGCCGGCTGGGGGCGGCATGGGGAGGAAGTCGGGGATGGGGAGGGAAGGCAGCCGGGGCAGCAGCCTTGGTGCCAGCAGCTGCGCCGAGGGCCCTGGGCGACAGGAAAGCGGAACGCAAAGGGTTTGGCGGGTCCGGGGCCGCGGCGAGTGCGGCATTGCTGGCGGGCGTGTGTGGGCCATGGCGCGGCACCGGGTGGGCGGGGCCAGCAGGGCGTGCGGGCTCAACGGCGGCGCAGCGGCAGGACGGACACGTGCAAGACACGTGTCGTGGGAAGCGCACGTGGGGCTCTGAAGCGATACGGTGTTCTGCGGCAATCTGTGCCCTGGTACTTGCGCAACACAGGCCCCCGTGCCTCCTCACGATTGGGTTCGGATGCTGTTTTAATGCCTTCCCACCGCGCAGCCCTCCCCCTCCCCTATCCTTCTCCCCGCCCGCGCAGCTGCACGCTGCTGTGGTTGAGCTGTATTGCGACAAGGACGCGGAGATTAAGTACAGCACGGTGCAGAACTGGTACGCGGGGGACGCCAACGGCCGCGGAGGCATCTACAACTTCGTGACCAAGCGCGGGCTGTGCGCGGGGCCGCACTCCAAGATCAGCTGGACGCAGGTGGGGGCGGGGGATCCAGTCGACGGGGGGGCTGTGCCCGGCCGTGCGTGGCGCTGTTCCTCCGGGGCATCGGGGCTTCGGGGGGCTGCCCCCAGGGGTTCCGCTGCCGCAGGTGTTGCTGGTCCTACTGCAAGCTGCACGGGCTCGGCAACCGCCAACACGTGCCGCCCCCGGCCCCCCCTGTTTTCCCCCCTACTTAAAGGTTGAGACCGGCTCCTCTATCACGTGGAAGTACCCCAGCGTGGTGCTGGCGGGGGACAGCTCCGTGGGGGAGTTCTACAGCGTGGCGCTCACCAACAACATGCAGCAGGTGGGAGTGGGGGAGGGGGGGGGAGAGCGGAGGGGACGGGGGCGGGGGCGGCGGGGGGCAGCCGCAGAGCGGCAAAGTAACAGAAACGGAACCCGTCGGCCTACGCAGGTTAGCGGGGAGCATGGTTGGCAGAGAGCTAAGGGGATGGGGGTGCAAGGACATAAAGCGTAGGGCACAGTAGCACGAGAATGAAGGGTGCAGAGGTACACAGGATTCACCCTAGTAAGGGGGGAATTAGCACTGAACGAGGGAGGGATTCGGGGTCATGCTGAAGGACGTACAGCAGGTGTGGCAACTGCGTCAGACGGAATGGTGTGGGGTTGTGGACGAGGGGCAGGCCGGCCGAGGGTGGGCAGGTAGCGCAGTCCAGGGCAGTGCAGTGCAGGGCGACACGTGGGAGGCACGCGGGGGTGCGGGGGAGGCGGGGGATGCAGAGTAACAATCTACTAGTAACGCGAGGAAGCAGGCGGAGAGGACAGTGCAGCCGGGCCGGGGTTTGCATGCGGGAGCGCTCGGAGCTGGCGGGGGGCCGGCGGGGGGGGTGCGGCGGGGGGCTGCAGGCGGCGTGGCTGGGAGCAAGGCCGTGTGCGTGCGAGGGGCACGTGAGGGGTGTTCCGGTTGCGGCTCGTCTTCCTGGCCAGCGCGCCTCCCAGTTCCACAGGTGTCATTGCGCCCGTACGCCTTTCTGCATGCCACGCCACATGCCAAGCAGGTGCATGTTGAGCAACAGGTCCCCGCTCCCCCTATTGGCAGGTGCCGCCCTTGCCCGCATGCCTCCCTGGCCTTGGCCCTGCCGTTGCCGCGCATGCCAGCTTCCTTACCAGGGTGTCCCCCTCCTCGATCCCTACGCCTCCCCCTCCCCCAGGCCGACACCGGCACCAAGATGATCCACGTGGGCAAGAACACGCGCAGCCGCATCGTGTCCAAGGGCATCTCGGCGGGGAGGAGCCGCAACTGCTACCGCGGACTGGTGCAGGTGGGGAAAGGGGGAATGGCGGCGGAGCCGCAAGAGGGTGGATTTCGGGGGGAAAGGGCGGTTCGAGGACAATGCGGATGGCGCAGGCGATGCTGGTGCCTGGACCAGGGGCCTCCTGCCGGCAGCGGCACGCTGGGCCATGGGGCGGGGCCTGAGGCCCGTCGAAACGGCTGGTAGCAATACAACCAAGTACGTACTTGGCTCCCTGTGACCGTGTCTCTCCTGCCCTCCTGGCCCCCCTCCCTCCCTCCGCCCCGCAGGTGCAGCCCAGCGCCAAGGGCGCCCGCAACTTCTCGCAGTGTGACTCCATGCTCATCGGCGACAGCGCGGGGGCCAACACCTACCCATACATCCAGGTGGGCGGAGTGGGGGCTGGAGTGCGCGGGAGCAGCGCTTGCAAGGGCGGGCTGCAATGAGCGGGGAGCAACCCGGCAGGCGGCGGGGCTGGCACCGTACCAACCCGAACGCTGCCGCGCAGGACGTTGTGTTCCATGTGGTCCTGGCCCGCCCCTACTCTTTATCCTTCCTTCCGTCGTCACTCCTTCAATCCATCTGACACTCGTCCATCCGCTCCCCGCTCCCGCCCCCACAGGTCCGCGAGCCGTCCGCCGTGGTGGAGCACGAGGCGTCCACCAGCAAGATCGGCGAGGACCAGCTGTTCTACTTCCAGCAGCGCGGCATCGACCCCGAGAAGGCGGTGGGCGCCATCATCAGCGGCTTCTGCAGGGAGGTGTTCAACGAGCTGCCGCTCGAGTTCGCGGCGGAGGTGAACGAGCTCATGAGCCTCAAGCTGGAGGGGACCGTCGGGTAGAGCGGGGGGCGGACGGGGAAACAGGGGTGAACATAGCAGATCTGCATGGAGGATAGGGGTGCAGGGTTGTGCAAAAGGTTGCAGGAGGAGGGTGCGGGTGTGAATGGTGGTGGGAGGGGCTGCGAGAGGGGCTGCATTGCTGTGGGCGTGGGGGCGCTGAGGCGCGTGGGAGTGGGCGGTCTACTGCCTGCCAAGGGTGAGGGTGGGGAAGGTGTCAAGTGTGCCCATGCGGAAGCTTAATACAGGCCGTGCTGCGGCAATACGAATGACGGTGTGTTTGTGTGTGGCTGGCAGCCACTTGCAGAGAGAGAGGAGTGGTGGTGAGAGGAGCGCAGGGTGGCGAGTGTCGGAGGGTGGCGGAGCACGGCGGAGGTAGGAGGTGGTGGCGTTTCTGGGGGCCTGATACTTGGGAAAGCATTGTGTTTTGCGTAGTTGACTGAGAACGGCACCGTGCAGTGCGGCCCTGTGCGCGACGCAAGTTGATGGTGCGGGCGTTTTGCAGCACGCCTGGGCTCTCGAGGTTGTGCACCAGGTGCTGCAGCAGTTGCATGTTTGCTTACGGTGTTCTTCGAAGACTCAAAGGGGCATCCCTGTGTCATTTTGGGCAGGGAGCGATTGACGCAATGTGGCAATGACTCGAGACTAGCGTTGCCCTGCTGCATCGGCCTGCATCGGCCTGGAGAGACGGCGGCAGCTTGTTCGGCTGGCACGTTACATTGAATTCAAGGCCAACGTACCGGAGCCGCCTTGGGCGGTTGTATGTGGCAGCGTAGGCTAGTTGCATCGTGTCAGACCGTGCCAGTACGGTGCATGTAACCCAGGAGGCCTGTGCCTAGCTGCGCCACAAGAGGTCTTGGCTCTTGGGAGGTCCTTGCACCAGCAGTGGCGTGTACCGCTGGCGCGCGGCGCTGTCACTGAATGCGAAACATCGGGTGACCTGCGGCGGTGGCGGGCCTGCGGGGCGATGGGGCTGTGGGGATAGCTTTTGTGTGAACGACAGTGGCGGTTGGGCAGGGCACACCCTGAGAGGCAGGAGCCAGGGAAGAAGATGCAGCGTGCCGTACGAGCCGACGGGTCGGCGGAGGGTCGGCTTGTGGGAGAAATGCACGCGTATGCTTGATTAAACCTTCAGCGCCATGCAGCAGCTATGTGTAGTCAACTATTGTGTTTACGAGGGTAGGACTATGAAAGACGGCAAGCCCAGCCCCCGCCCCCATCACCACTTGCCGGAATGCGTGGACAGCGCATGCGGGCTCTCCCTTGTACCAACGGAACGACAAGGGCCATCATCCTGCTGCAAGCAAGGAAGCGCATCCCTTTACATTGCGGCTTTTCAAGAGCATGTTCGTGCATAAGGCCGAAGACCTTGGTCGCTCGTCAGAGTGAAGCTTAGTCCCGTGGGACAAGGCTTCCCGAATTGCGGGACGACGAGCGCAAGGTCACATTGCGCTACCGATTTGTTTCAACATTAATATAGCAAGTTTTATCATTCTGTGCATTGTGTCTCCGGTTTGGCGCCAGTGCACCGAATGAACGTGCCATGAATGGACGATGGAGGGTGAAGGGGATAAGGAGGCCCCGTTACGGTACAATACTGAGCACAGAACCTTGTTACCGTGCCGATTAGCCCAAGAGCTGGGCCACTGTATCATATCCTTTTAAACCCGTAGGACGCCCACACCTGGGGCACGGACGATCGATGATGTCAACGATGCAGACCACGCGGAGCTCCGCAAAGCTGGGCTCCCAGACGTTTGTGTGCCCTCGTGGTAGGACCTGATCATGCAGCTGGTCAGCAGAGCAGATGATTCCTGGAGATGATGGACGCTGAGGCTGGGGGCATGCTCGCGCAGGGCCGATGCGAAAGGCTATCTGCGCCAAGTCGCGCGCCAGCTCTCGCAAGGCTCAGGTACAGCGTTTACGCAGACAATGAACTATGCTGCAGGCGAATGCTCGTCGCGAGAACAAATGCATATCCCGTCGTCCGTTCCGCAGGTCGTTCGGGCTCAGGCTGTCTCTGCTGTTGAGACCGCCAAGGCTGCGAATGGCACCGTATCTTCTGCATCTCCCGCTGTTAACAGCGCTGACGCGTCGGGCGACCTGAGCAAGGTGAGCAGGGGAGGTGCTTGTGACGCACACCCCAGGCAGCGATGTCGCGGAGGTGCTCTGACCTATCGCGCTCTCTCCACTGCAGACCGTGCTGGGCATCATTCTTGGTGGTGGTGCGGGCACTCGCCTGTACCCTCTGACCAAGAAGCGTGCCAAGCCCGCTGTGCCCCTGGGCGCGAACTACCGTCTCATCGACATTCCCGTCAGCAACTGCCTGAACAGCAACATTACGAAGATCTACTGCCTCACCCAGTTCAACTCGGCCTCCCTTAACCGGCATCTGTCTCAGGCCTACGTGAGTACAATACGCTCCGGCATGGGGCTCCTAAACCCTGGCTTGTGGCCAATGCCCTTACTAGATTACTGGCGACGAACGCGCCGCAACACAACAAACGTACGCAACAATTCTGAAGGCAACCCTGGTGAAGGGCCCAGCTTTTATTAACGTGGTTTTTGTTGCCCTTAGTCATCGCGGGCACGTGTAGTCGTTAGGCTGTGAGCTCGTGGCGATCCGCCAGGCCTCAGCCGGGCGCTCATTAGTGCAACATGTGGCTGCATGTAACTACGCATGTGCGCGCATGTTGTGCTCCTGCAGAACTCGTCTGTGGGCGGCTACAACACGCGCGGCTTCGTGGAGGTGCTGGCCGCGTCGCAGTCCAACGCCAACAAGAGCTGGTTCCAGGGCACTGCCGACGCCGTGCGGCAGTACATGTGGCTGTTCGACGAGGCGGTGCGGGAGGGCGTGGAGGACTTCCTCATCCTGTCGGGTGGGTGGGGGGCGATGGGGCGGGGTGGGTTAGGGGCAAGGTGAGGGGCGCCGTGCGGGCAGGGCGACGGTGATGCTGGGCTGCTGTGCGGGGCCTTGGCGCAACTACACATCGCAGAAGTGTTGAGTGCACTTCGCGAGCAGTTACAAACATTAACCTCTAAACTGGGGTGGGCCGCGTGCTTTCGGAGCCGCAGCCGTGGTCAAGGTTGGCGGGGTTGTGGAATGCCACCCGTCTGGCAACCTAACAGTGAATCCATATGAGTCGTCCGCATCCAAGGCCTCCCCGGCAACGCGCACGAAAGCAATCTCTACGCCTCTACAGAGCCCTGTAGGCACGGCACCACCTGCACCTGCACCGCCGCCTTTCACGCACCGACACTCGACGTAATGTTATGGCCCACGTCATGCCTCATGTACGCATCGTTGAAGCGAACAGCAAGTGTAGGATGTCCACGACCGAGGGACCAGGATAGCAGCATACTTCTTAGGGCCCGGTGCGCACGGTGACTGTCAACTCCTCAGCGGCGGTGTGGGTTGCTCTGCCCTTGGCACAATGCAACGGCAGAACCGGAAGACATTGCAACAATGCCACCTCAGTGCACGTGCATCAATGTTGCTGAAGTGGCTCACCTGCCGACACCTGGGGCGTGTACTGGCGGGCACTGGGGTCACGGCCGGCTGGTGGTTGTGCGCTGCCGTTGCTGTTGAGTACTGGAGGAGGGCAGCAGGCGGCGAGCGGCCGTGCCAGGGGGTCGCTGTCAGGCGCGTATGCTGTGGGAACATTGCCGGGTCTGCGACTGCCTGCCGTCCACGATCCGCTCCTGGGCGCTGGCCCAAGCATTGCCTAACCACCCTGTACACGCCTATACCGCCTTTTGTTCCCTAACAGTGTCGTCCTTCAACACCAAAACCCGCTCTGTCCCCCCCACCCGCTGCCAGGCGACCACCTGTACCGCATGGACTACCGCGACTTTGTGCGCAAGCACCGCGAGAGCGGCGCCGCCATCACCATCGCCGCGCTGCCGTGCGCCGAGAAGGAGGCGTCCGCGTTCGGCCTGATGAAGATCGACGAGGGCGGCCGCGTGGTGGAGTTCGCGGAGAAGCCCAAGGGCGAGGCGCTGCAGCGCATGAAGGTGGACACAGGCATCCTGGGCGTGGACCCGGAGACGTGAGTGGGGGGATTGGAGGGGGCGGGGGGAAAAGGGGGAAGGGGGAATCGAGTGTGGGTTAGGGTGCGTGTGGGTTAGACT
>VFQN01005935.1_pt1 | contig 14456 bp, 16 predicted proteins | sample 3512371 | NCBI WGS metagenome assembly VFQN01 (sample SAMN10412370, study PRJNA504923) | tailings metagenome | isolation source: Replicate 2 from Balatoc abandoned mine | place: Philippines: Itogon, Benguet | collected 2017-08-28
TTCTCTTTTAAATCAGCTTTAAATCAACTCTCTTGTAAATAAGTTAGGCTTGAGCATTTGGGCCTCGGAAGTAAACTACTGGATCGCTATGCTTTTTTGAGGTATCTCCCTTCAACAAAGATGGACGATGAAGAAGAGATGTATTGAACTCGATTAACGAGTTAAAAGACTTTGTCATTGATTTCGAAGAATGATAACTTTGTTTAATGCTATTTCATTTCTTAATTTTTTTCTATTTGAGTGAAATTTCAAGTGAACGTGTGAACTTGACTATTTCTCATTGTTTTACGCTGCATCTTCCACATTAATTAACAGTCTGTTCAACAATAACAATAACAACGAGATAAGATAAGATTACACAACAAAATCATGTCAACAAGATCATATTTTAGTAGTTCACTTCTCTATGAGAATATCTATAACTATACTTCCATCTTTTTCTATGGTTTATTTGATGCAATCTCATTACATAAAACATTACCAACATTAGTCAATAATACTACAACTGTTTATATTATATTAAAAATCTTTGGTGCAAATATTGGATTAATTATTGGTTCAGAAATGTTATTTCGTAAAGGAATTGCACCTTTCATGGAGACCATTAGTGATAAAGTATTAGACCTACAAGATATTAACCAATACACCACATTGCTTTATTTGATCTACCAGTCACTTTGGTTAGTCCCGATCTGTGTTCTATGTTATGTCTGTTGTCTTTCATGGTATCAAGAACTAGCTGATTGTATTGAGAAGACTAAAACTGGTAAGAAGACTAGTCCTATTGCATCAGTACAGTATGCGATCTATGGCTTCCTCACATGGCTCTTCGCCTTCATACAGGTTCAACTCCTCACTGGCATTATACCTGGGATTATTAACACTGCATTATATGTGGTAGATGAGATATTAAAAGACTCTACCGCCCAAGCATCGTCAGCAGATAATTCGATATTAAGTTTCTCTGATAAGTCAGTGAATATTGAATTAACATTATTTACATTAAAAGGATTTATTCATACCTCCCTCTTCCTCTTACTCCATCTATTGAAGTATGTCACGTTAGGATCAGGCTTTGTCTTAATGGCAGTGTTGTATGCATGGTATGCCTTTGATCCTCGTTGGATATCGATGGGAATGACACCAAATGAAAGATTTGCATTAATAGAGAAATATTTCTTTTATTTCTTAGGATTTGGTTCACCATTTGTTGTATTAAATCGATATGCTAGTTTCTTCATTGGGTTTGGTTCTTTCCTAACAATATTTCCCTTTTGTATTATCTTAGGCAGTGTGTTGGACTATACCGATGCTTATAAAGTCTATGAGATGAAGGATAGTAAACCTGTGAAGGTCTTTCGCACTGCTCAAGTGTGGACCTTTGCTGCATTAAAGATGATTGGTAGTGATGTTCAGAAGAAGATGAAGGCAGCTGCTGCAGTTAAAGCAAAGACATCAGAAGATCGTGAGGAGGGAAGTAGTAAGAAGCTTGATTAATATAAATACCCTCAATAATAATGATCCTCAGTACATGCACATATATAATACTATATTAAAAGAAAATATCTTTTTATTTCCTCTTTTGCTTATTGATCCCAATGAGGAATAAAGAAGACTGAATCATATTTTTTTGTTCTTTTTTTCCCTTTCTTTTTTGTAAATTATATGAAATAATCATAATACTAGTACTACGACACAAACAATCAGAAAAACAACCACATAAACAACCACCACATCCACTCATACGAGAATAATTGAGAGATTTGATCTTATTAGAGTTCAAACTTATAATCATCATAAGAGATGCCAGTACTTGTCTTCGCGAAGGGAACGTGAAAGGTGAGCATTTGACCTCTGTGAAGCAACACCTACCATAACACCCAACCATTCATATCATCATTAGAACACGTCATTTGGCTGAAATATACACTTACCTCTTTGGATTCTATTCCATACTCTTTAATAAAGATATAGAGAGCTCGATTCATTGCTACTTCACATTCCTTCAGCTTTCCTAAGCGATTAGCAGTAGAACCAACATTCGTCAGAGCCTTTGCAGTATTTAGACTTTCAGGTCCATCAAGTTCTTCATGTATCTTCACAATTTCTCGAGCAGTCTCTAAGACTTCCTCATATCTCTCTTGTTTGTAGATCGTTCGTCCTAATTGATTTAAGAGATTCGCATACTTGGACGAGATTCGACCATATTGCTCCTTTGCTAAAGATAATTGGATTCGAAGATTTCTCTCTTCTTCTTTATATTTTTGGAGGGTGGCAGGTGTTAGTTCTTCATCTTCAATTGGTGGTCCTTTTCTTTTATTTCCAAAACTCATTTTCATCTTCTGTTGAGATGCAGTGTCTGTGATCAAATCTCCCTCTAAAAGATCACCATCTTCATCCACGAGCTTTCGATGCACTCTTTTTGCAATGATAATCTCACTACATGAGAGTAGGATAATCAAGCAGAGAGTAGTTATTAGTGTTACAGTGTTGTTCATAGTTTCGCGGAAGAAATTTGAACTTCTGGGTTGTGCACTTTTGAATTCGTGCTTTCCCCACTTCTCGAAGGGGATAGTATATTTACAATTAGCTAAGGATTAGTCAAGATAGAGTAGTGGGGAGAGGAAGAAATCTATAGTCTAGAGGAAACTACTTAATCCTTGAGAAGTTGATAAAATCCCGATTAATAAACCAATTCCAAATGGTAAATGCATTTTTGCTGTTTCTTCAGTAAGATTAAGCATATTCTGTGCTTTAAATTTCTTTACCAGATCGATAGCCAGGGGAATTGTCAGAAGGGAAAGAAGACAACCAGCGTGATAGTAATAGCTGATAATCAACACTGACGTGTAAGACAATACAAATAAGGCAGCATAGAAATAATAAGAAAGTTCGAAGCCTAACAGGGTCGCGAGGGTGATGATACCATTGCTAGCATCATTCTTAATATCTCGCCCATTGTTGGCGTGTAAGATGGCCTCCGTCAGCAACCCAATTGGAATCGTGTAGTAGAATAAATCGTAGTGCACATCCCCTGTCAGCATCAACGATGTACATTGCATGAGAAGAGGACCAAAGCATAAAAATATCGTAATGTCACCCATCGCACGATATTTTAATCCGACGGGATCAGCAGTGTAAAAGAAAGACAAAACAATTCCAACAGAAAAGATTGTTATCATATCCTTTTGATGTGGACCACTTTGAGAAATCAAAGAAGGAAACATCAAAATCACACCAAGTGCATAACAAACAATGGAAAACCAATAAAGAACCTTCGGTGACACTTTCTTCTCTACTAGGGTTGGATCATGATTATGATGCTTGCTATCAATACCATGCACGTAATCATAATAAGTATTAGTCAAATTAGCACCAGAATGAACAAATAAACCCATAAACAACGCTCTAAAGAAGAGTGGACTGAATAATGACGTCTTCACAACTGCTGCCGTGACAGCAATCGGGACAAAGGTTGCAGTGAAACTCCAAGGCCTGGTGGCAAGAAAAAGCTCCTTCACAGTGTCCATGATGGTCTGATCTCCTTCTGATTGGATAGATATGATGGATCTGAGGTATGATTCAGATTCTAAAGATCAAATCACTTCAAGACAAGCGTGTGACAGTGGGCGTCAAACTAACCCTCACCAATGCCCACTGCCCAGACTAACAGTATATCGGTAGGTTATTATTATTTGTGATTTCTCTACTCAACAAAGAGATGCTTCAATGAATTCTCTACATTTTTATTTTATTTTACCTTTCTAATTATTCCTTTCCTCCTTGATCAGAACTACATGGAATTATTATCTGAGTGAAATGATCTTTATTCCAATCTATTTCATCATTTCCAAGCTTTCGCAATACATTGTACTTGATGAGAAGTTATTCATAGTTACCAATATCACCATTACCTCTCATTCTTAAAGCAAGTGTCTTATTCTTCGCTTCGTTCAATCCAACGACTGCAGTGATTGGAATCTTCTCTTCACTTAACCAGCAGACTATCGGTAGGGACAGATTCAAATTTCTTTACTAGGGACAAATTCCTTGAGATTTTCTCGAGAAATTCTAGAAAAAGGAAGGAATTTTAGAAGAAACGGTTTAGATTTTGAAATAAGTTTGACATCATCTTTATTGAAGTTAAATGAGCTGAGAAGGATTACGAACAATGGAAGAAAGTATTGATTTTGATAATGATCTCTATGGTGGATCAATGGTAATGGATTCGCTACCAAATCTCCAAGGGAAGGATGGTTCTTCGAATGCAGAAAGTATCAAAGTTTTGGTTCGTATTCGTCCATTAAATGAGAAAGAAATTAGTACAGATGGAGAAAATACTACAATGAGTCTAACTTCCAACAATTCATTGACAATCCGCACATTTGATAGTCGTAAGACGTATAACTGCTCGTACGACACCATCATTCCTCCCACAGCAACACAATCTCAAGTATACGATCATATCAAAGATTGCACACTCTCTGTCATGCAAGGTGTGAATAGTACTATTTTTGCCTATGGTCAGACAGGTAGTGGTAAGACGTACTCGATGTATGGACCTCCTTCCTATGTGACGACCTCTGCTGGCGGCCACGCACACAGCAGAGACACCGAACTACTCGGAGTCATTCCTCGAGCCATCCATCATATCTTTGAATTAGCGAAGAATCCTAAGATCTTGCAGCTTCAAGTGCATTGTTCATTTGTTCAGATTTATAATGAAAATCTATTTGATATGTTAAGGTAAGAAAACCACAAACAACTCCTCATACTCCCTCTACCTTCTATACCCCCATCATTGACACTTGCCATTGATTCATCTCCTGTGATATCTCTGCCTTACCCCTTAAACATCTCACTACTTCGTTCTCTAACCTTCTTTCTTCTCTTTCTCCTCTCCTTTGTTCTCAGAGATTCCTCTATGAATACCCCTCTAACCATTCGAGAAGAAAGTACAAGTAAAGAAATTTACGTCCAAGGTCTATCAGAATATAATGTGAAAAGTGTATTTGATACTTTACAATTATTAAAAATTGCTGAAGAAAATCGTGCAATAAGAGAAACACATATGAATCAATTCTCTTCTCGTTCTCATTCCATCTTCACGATCTCCATTGAACAAAAATGTGTTGCATTAGATGGTGGAGAAATCTCTTATCGTTCTAAGTTTAATCTGGTTGATCTTGCAGGATCAGAGAAATGGGATTTATCAAAGGATTTGCGTGATGAACACATTCAAGAGATGAATAACATCAACCTCTCTTTACACACCTTAGGGAAGTGTATCTCCTCCTTGGCAAAGATCTCAAGACGACAAAGACAACAACAACTTCAGAAGACTTCAAATAATAATAGTCATAACAATAGTAGTAATGATATCGTGCATCAGAGCACTGAGTCAGCGAAAACGAAACAATCGAATAACAATGATGTGAAAGGAGTGATTCATGTACCATTTAGAGAATCAAAATTAACAAGACTTTTACAAGATTCTTTAGGAGGAAATGCAAAGACTTTTCTGATTGCCACAATCTCTCCTGCCAGGTAAGCACCAAGTCATCAAATTGCGACTACCCAATATTAACTTTCTCCTACTACCCTTCACTCCCTATAGAATAAATGCTGATGAGTCTATCTCCACCTTAAAGTTCGCTGATCGTGCGAAGCAAGTGATGGTCACTGCGACTATCAATGAGTCACGACCTGTCGACCACGCACTAGTGCAGCGCCTTCAACAGGAAATGGCTCTGTGGAAGTCTATTGTGAAGAAAGTCATCGGATTTAATGGACCTGACGTCATTCAAGCGCATCTCACTGCAGCGAATAGTGGAGTGACGTCAGCAGAGTTTCTTTTTTCGGAGACTGAGATCATTCTGACGCAAGCACTTACAAAGGAAATCAACTTCTCTACCTCAGCAGTGCGAAGGAGTCAGCAGCAACAACATCCTCCACAACCGTCATCAATGACTGGTTCGAGGAATAGTCCGATTGGAGCGACTCATGGATCCTCTTCGATCGCCTCCTCGTCTTACCTGCGCTATTCTTCCGACGAGGAGGGAGATAGAGAAGAGAGAGAAAACATCTCCGAACAACATCAAAATACCTCAGTCGTTCCAGGAGGAGGATTAGAATATGTTATTTCATTAGAGAAAGCATTAAACAAGGAACAAATCCATGCACAACATTTAACAAAGAAGAATGAAACATTAATTAAAGAAATTGAAGAATTAAAAGTTCTTAATTTACAACTCTCTTATAATCCAAGTACTAACAGTCACAATCACAATAATAATAGTAATAGTCATAATAATCAACAAATTCGTCCATTTTCCTCATCATCTTCGTCAGGTCATGGGAATAATGATGGATTATTACTAAAATATACACCACAGCTAGAACAATTGTCATCGAATCTTTCTAACTTTCATGATCGTACAGAGATATGTTTATCATATCATGAAAAAATTGAAAAAGTTATGAGAAAATTTTTCAAATTTCAAATTGAAGAAGAAGAAATGAAACAAGATCTTCTGAAGGTATGAAATCATCTCCCTTTCATCCTTAATCCCCTTAATACCGTACTCTGACAACCGATTGCCTCATCGTATAGGTGTTCGATGCTGTCAAGCAGTTGAGAGGAGGATGGAAAGTCTCTTCCCTAAGAGATGATGCTGAATTATTGCTCACCTTATTGGAAGAGTTAAAGGTGAAGTCATCACCGCGTCATCAGCAGAATCAAGGCAGCGGTGGTGGAGGAGGATATGGGATGACGAGTGCTGCTAATACCGCCTCAAAGCAACAGCAACAAACCAATCATACGTCAGTTAAACCAAGGTAAGCTAACTTCTATAAGCACAAAATATTGACTAATGCCACGTCAGAAATCTCCCTCAACTAAATCAGCCCAATCCATCCCAACCACAAGCAAATAATCAATCATACCACCAACCCAACCCTCGTCAACAGAAATCTACCATTCAGACGACTCATGCCGATCACGACATGTAAGTTCTCATCTAGAACCTCTTCACACTCCCTCCTTACACCTCGTTGAGTAGTGATGAATTCGCTGCACCTCTCTCTAGCGGCTATCATGGTATGAAGTCAGCATCAACGAGCAACCTCGCTCCACCGACTTCCTCTGCTGGTATCTCCTTTAGAGTGCGCGGTGCACCGCCGACGAATGTCTCGTCTGAAGGATCGTTGGGTTGGACCACTGCCTCGCAGCAACAACTATTAGAAGAAGCAGAGGACGAGGAAGAGCGACTGAAAGAAGAACTAAAGAAAGCGAAGGTGAGAACAAAGGTCTGATGTCAATATGACTACTGTCACTGACGTCGGTTATAGAAAAAGCAGAAGCAGAAGGATAAGCTCAATCAATGGGCGAAGGAGAAGGAAGAAAGAGCTTTGATGGACCTCAAGGCACAAGAGGAAGAAAGGAAGGCAATGCAGGAAGCTGGTAAGTCTGACGTCATAGGAAGTGATGATGATATGTGACATATGTATGTTCTATAGAGCTATTGAGAGAAGCAAAGAGGAAAGAATATGCGATGAAACAAAAGCAAAAGCTTCAAGGATATCAAGAGAGAGTTGATAAAGAGAAACAAAAGATACAACAACTTCTTGATCTCGGCATTGATCCCAAGTCTCTCGATATATAGGTAGACTACTGTATATGTATGAGGATATCGCCATAGGTCTATTTCTCCCCACGACTATTATGTTATAGTGTCGTTCGTCATCATCTCTTACCATCGAAAAGTAATCTAATTATTCTCATCATATCTTAGAAGGGTTATTATTAATTCGAGGAAGAGAGATTATTTACATGAAATCCATTATGATAGATAGGGTAACTATGGAGGTGTATGGAGGATATCTTCCTGTAAAAAAAACAATAAAAACAAACATACTACTAATACATACTACATATAAATACCAACAACCAACCACACAGTCTAAACAAAACAAACCAAAAAAACAAACGAGAGAGGTAAGGAGAAGAGTCAATCCTTCGAAACAGCTCCTCTCGTCAAACGTCACACACCTCCTCTCTCCTCATCCAATGATAACCATGTACTACCAAGCATTTCAATCAACCCCACCGATCTAAATCTTGAACTGCTTTTATGTCTGCATCATACAGAGTCTTTTTACTCTTTGATACTTTGCTTGTCTCGTAGTCTTCATTGAGCTCTGTCTGACTTAGTGGTAGTCCTTGACTTGAGGTCTGTGTGTAATCTATTGGCTCTAATTTTCCTGGAACTATCTTAGATGCTTCTTGTATTGCTTTTCTATGAGGTGCAATTTTTGTTTTCACACCAGCGACAGGCACTGGTCCTGTCTTCGAAGTCTTCATTCCTCTCCTATTATTATACGATTATTTCTCTGTATTATGACAATTTCTGAAAAAAGAAAAAAAAAGAATCAATCAAAGATGATGTAATTTCAATAATCCCTCTTGATTTTTCCTCGTCTTCGTCTTTGATCAGTGATAAAGAGGAGATAAAACAATCAAATTTAATAATTTAACTGTTAATAATTACCTATGAAACGACCAAAAGAAACATTTCGAAGTTTCGAGTAATGGTAATTTCGGCTTTTCGAGTTTCGGTCACAAAAGAATATCGGTGTCAAGTCGGTAAGGGTTATCGGTTGCATGATGAGGAGAGGTTGTGGCCTGCCACAGTTGAAAGTTGCAGTTGTGCTGTTTGATCTTCTTCATCGACTACTGTGACTACTGTGTTGTTCTGTCATAATTTAAATAGAGAATCACACTTCCTTTTTACTTCATTTAGATTATAAATCGAAGAAGATGCATTCTGTTGCCCGTTTATCAACTCGCTTTTTCAAGCAAAATCCAATTAGAACTGTTCAGAGAACATATTTAGACTGGCCATACTTAAAAGAAGAACATGTGATGATTGCTCAGACGTGTAGAAATTTTGCTGATACTGAACTTAAGCCTATTGCTGGCAAAATTGATAAGGAACATGCTTTTCCTGCTGAACCAGTAAAGAAGTTAGGTGAATTAGGTTTGATGGGAATCTGTGTTCCTGCTGCCTATGGTGGATCAGAGTTAGACACTCTTTCTTATGCTATTGCCATGGAAGAGATTAGTAGAGGATGTGCAACCACTGGAGTCATTATGAGTGCGAATAACTCTCTCTACTGCTACCCTGTCAATCATTTTGGAAACCATGAACAGAAGGAGAAGTTCTTGAAGCCAGTGTAAGACATATTATATTCCCTATCTTCTGTCCTGATATTCCTCATTCTCTTATCTTGTATGTAGTGCCTCTGGAGAGCTGGTTGGTTGCTTTATGTTGTCTGAACCAGGAAACGGATCTGATGCAGGAGCTGCCAGCACTACCGCCACTGATGGAGGCGATCATTGGGTGTTAAACGGAAGCAAAGCCTGGATCACCAATTCCTATGAAGCTAAATACGCTGTCGTCTTCGCGACTACCAACAAGGCTTTGAAGCACAAGGGAATCTCTGCCTTTATCGTTGACATGAAGGCACCTGGAGTCATCCTAGGCAAGAAAGAGGATAAGTTAGGTATCCGTGGTTCCTCAACTGCCACCGTTACCTTTGAGGACTGTAAGATCCCTAAGGATAACTTGCTTGGAAAGGCAGGAGAGGGTTTCAAGATTGCTATGAATACTTTAGATGGTGGTAGAATCGGAGTTGCCGGACAAGCATTAGGCATTGCTCAGGCTTCCTTAGATTGTGCTGTTGAGTACTCCAAGCAGAGAAAGTCCTTTGATAAGCCAATCTCTCAGTTATACGCCATCCAAGAGAAGTTGGCTAAGATGTCCATGAAGATTGATGCTGCCAGGTAAGAGCCTACTGCGAGCGAATTGCTGACATGGCTGATTGTGTCCTCCTTTCATTTAGACTTTTAATTCATAAAGCGGCTTTGTTAAAGGATGCAGGAAAGCCATTCATCAAGGATGCTGCTCAAGCTAAGTTATTCGCATCAGAGGCTGCCACCTTCTGTGCTCATCAAGCAATTCAAACATTAGGAGGCATGGGATATGTCAGTGACATGCCTGCAGAGAGACATTATCGTGATGCTCGTATCACTGAAATCTATGAAGGAACTTCAGAGATCCAACATCTTGTCATTGCTGGCAATCTCTTAAAGGAATATCCATAAATTACTATTGTAGCATAGCATTCCCTTCAAATGTTGTCTTTCCTCGAATAGAACAAATAAATAAATATAAATAAATAAAATAAACAAACAATCAATCAATATCAATAAGAAAACAATGAAAGAGTCTAAAAGATTAATTTACATGAATTGTGTATGGAGAATCTGACATGAAATTACTAAGTTAATTATTAAGTGCTACGATTATTATTATTATTAAAGTATTATTTTTAAAATCAATTAAACATGAAATCATCAGGCGATAAAGGCTTGAGTGAGTCAGAGCTATAGATGCAGTCGACGCGAAGATGGAGGAAGGGTAGCGGGACGAATGATTGAGATTCAGGTTGTTAAGGGTGGAGCGTTCGACACAGCAAAGGAGTGAACAAAACAAAACAAAGACACAACAATGAACCAACAATGAACGTTAAGAGAGACTCCATAAAGAAGAGGGAAAAAACATATTGATGTTTGTCAGAGCATTTATTTGTCCAGTTAATGAACTATCTTCAATGTCTTCATCATTTTTCTTGAGATCTTCTTTACAATTTCTTGCTATATAGTTATTGATATTGATAATTTAAACATCGGGACTGTTTGCTGGTAATAGAAGCCTCTCCAAAGATTTTTTTTTTTCAACAATTCTTTTGCATCATGAACAAACACAATCAAAGAAAGTTTTTTCAAGCAGAAAAGAAACCAAAAAAATAAAATTAAACAAAGAAAAAAAGTAAACAAAGGAAAGTTACATGAGGGGGGATTGCATGTCTGATTCGCCACGTTCGAAAAATTCGTTCGATAGTTTAACATGCCAAGGGACGACTAAACTTCATATCGCTATCAATTGACGTGTGAACCAAACACACATAAAAAACAAGAGAAAAGATGGACGACTACTGTGACTACTCCAAAGAACGAAAGAAATGAGAAACAAAAAAGCAATCTTGGTGAATACTACAACCCAACGATGTGAGTCAACGAATGAAAATTCACCAAGTAAACTGGAAAATCAAACAAAACAAAGAGTGATGATGACGAGAGGAGATTAGGAGGGAGAGAAGAAAGGAAAGAAGCAAAAAAGAAGAAAAACCATGAAAAAACTAATAGATTTTTAAACATGTGTACAATCCCAAATCAACTAACCTCCTCTCAGAAGATTAAAACCAATATATTTTCAAGCAAAGGAAAAGTGAATTATTCATAGAAAAATTCATTACTTTCTTTCTTTCTTTCTGTCAGGAAGATGGTTTATTCAGACCAAAATCCTTTCTTATGATCTAATGAGGTCATGAGATCTAATCTACCCTAATTTTCTTTTCTTGGACTTTTGAATTATTTTCCGCTAAATAAAAAGCTTCTCCGTATCTATTTCCCAAGAAGATAATGAATCTTATCTTCTTCTGATAATTGGCATTTTTCTGCATGCTTCTCAAGCTCTTCCTTCCCGAGATAAACAAGTCCCAATCGTCTTGCTTGCCACTTTTGCATCATTCGTTCATCTTCCGCATAATCTGAATCGTAATCGTAAAGTTGGATTTGAGTACTATTTAATAGATTGTGGTGTTCGAAGTCATCAAGCTCATGGCAAGAGTCACAGCCATCAAAGTCCTCGTCTGAGGAGGAGTCATGAAGTCTCTCTCGGTGATTTTCTCGACCTTTATTGGCACTGGAATAGATTGGGTTAATTTTAGGGGAGTAAGTAGTTCCGTCTTCAGACTGTGGTGGACCATTACTGTCTAATCGCACGAGGGACGTCGCCGGGAAGATGTTCGAAATATCTTGCAATCTCTTCCGTCGGAACGGAAATTCATCAAAGTTATGGTTCGAATGATTTGAAGGCGCTCTTCCATCATTGGAGACGGTCTTTTCATGAGCTATAAGTTGTGTTTGACTTTGATGACCAACACTATGACGAGGAAAATGATGTGCAACAGGGGAGTCGAATATATTGGGAGGATGAATGTTGCTCTCTGCGAAATCTTCGTTCCTAAACATCAGATGATTGGAGTAATAAGCTGGAGATCTGTTTTGTTTGTCTTCTATCTTCCCGCTAATTGATTCTAATGAATGATGGAATGATTTGTGTCGTGTCTCTTGAGGATTCTATCAAGTCAAAATGAAAGTCTTGTCTTCCTTTTTTCAGTTTCTAAACGTTAAGATGGTAAAAGCCAATTTTATTTTTCAGTTTTTCTTTGAAAATTCTTTTCTCACTAATATACTTTTCTTCTACTTGTAAGGAAGGTAATTGAAGTTGGAAATTCAATGATGTTCGAGGTTAAGATCTACTCTATGATGTTTGAGATGAGCAAGTGAAATAGAAAATAATTCAGCGTGATTCTGCCTGCGTGATGATGTACAGAAAAATGGAAATCCGGTAAGTAGGGAAAAGAGAAGTGAGAGGAGAAGGGCGAAGGCATGGGTGGGCAAAGATATTGAAGTTTCGTGTTCATGTACTTTATGCACTTGTGCTCTGAACGGAAAGAATTGTGCATTTTTGACCTCGTTCTTTAACACTTTGCGAATATTCGAATTATTTATTGAGCAATACTTTGGACTTGGGAAGAGTTGAAATTTCTTTCACACCATGAAAATTTTAAAATTATTGAATTCTTTCATATTTTTTCTATTTTGTTGTGTCTCTCTGTTTCCTCGATTTTTCGAGAGTGCTGACCTTCAATTTAATCAGTTTGATGATTATTTAGATGAGGATTTTGAGGTTGATACTGTTGGAACTGTTTATCGAACTTCAAATTCTGAGACTTTAGAGAAGTCCAGCTTCAATGACATCCAGGAGACAGTGAACGAGATCGAGGACGAAGATGACTATGACGAAGAAGAGGATATCATAATTAACTCTGGCGTCTTTACTCCACCGGCTCGTATTTCTGTGATGTTTGAGAATGCTTACACCAATGAAAGTGTTGATTTATACTGGGTGTCAGATAAGGGGGAAGAAGTTTACATGTCAGAGATCTTTCCCACTGAGTCCGCTCGAGTCGATACAACGGTGTCTCATGCTTTCCTTGCGAAGGGGAAGATCTCAGGTGCTCTTATGAACCCTTCTTTGGTAAGAATCCAAATCTCTTTTTCTCAGAATGATTTGTTCACAAATACGTCTATAGTTTGTCATCCAGAAAAGCAAACTCACCTACACTTTCGAACCTCGCCAATCCGCTTCTTTCTCAGATGGTACGAAGCTTGCTCCAAAGCCATATGTCGCATTGCTCAATCGAGAATCAACCTCCTGCAGTGCAAAGTTTCGTTCTCTTGTCCCAACTCCTATCGATGTTTGGTATGACGATGGCAAAGGAGGAACTTTCCAAGGCAGTCTCGACCTCGGCAAAGAATATACTGTAAATTCATACGTCGGTCATGTTTTCTTCTTTACAGCGAAGGGAAATAAGAAGAAGGTCTTCGCATCTCATACTGTGAGACCTGATAAGGTATGAATTGACCGTTGACAATCGTTGTTTGTAAAATCCGTCAATAGGTGGTTTATGTCATCGAAGATAAAGATCACCCAGCACCTTCTCATATGTTAGCTCATTTAGAGAAGGAAGAGCGGTTTATGGCAGAGTATAAAAATCGCACTGGTTTACAGTGGCGTCATTACTTTGGTCCTAATGGTCCTCGCGCCCCTCCAGTACTTCACATGTGGCCAGCAAAGGAAATTGGCCAAATTCACAAAGTGACTTCATCAGAAGGATATTGGTAAGTACTGTAATCCGCCTTATTTCTTGGAAATGCTTGGCGTCATTATGCATATTATAGGACTTGTCTGACGTACACAGATAAGGAGAAGTGTCATTCATCTGAACCTGTGCCATTGGAGTTAGAAGTTATTTCCACTCATCCTAAAGCTTTTTTAATTAAAAACTTTCTCTCTGAAATTGAAGCAGATGCAATTAGAGCATATGCTGAACCTCGAATGGACTCAAGTTATGTCGGGAATAAGGATGCAGGAGGTGCAAGGAAATCTGATACGAGAACATCCCGTAATACCTGGGTAGGACGTGGTGCTTTCCCTGTTACAGAATCTCTTTATCATCGTGCAGAGCAATTATTGAATATCTCTCGTTTAGATGCACGTAATACAGAGGATATGCAAGTTGTACATTACATCAATGGTCAAAGATATGACAGTCATCATGACTGGGGAGTGAGTGGTTATCCTGAATCTCGCTTTATTACTCTATTGCTCTATTTAACGGATATGGTGGATATTGATGCCGGTGGAGAGACGGCATTTCCTAAGGCTGCTGGTGGTAAGGGATTAAAGGTTCATGCAGGAAAA
>VFQN01005936.1_pt1 | contig 14454 bp, 22 predicted proteins | sample 3512371 | NCBI WGS metagenome assembly VFQN01 (sample SAMN10412370, study PRJNA504923) | tailings metagenome | isolation source: Replicate 2 from Balatoc abandoned mine | place: Philippines: Itogon, Benguet | collected 2017-08-28
TGCAGGCGGCTGGATACAGCACGACTTTGAGTACTTTGGTGGCTGATCGTTGGCTCGGTTGACGCATGGGGAGGAGCTTAGGTGGTACACAACAACACTATTCCTTTTGGCGGTTGGTTGGCTAAGGAGGCACACTAAGGCACTATGTACAGTAGAGGCTGGGAGCTGATGGTACACTAGTACAAGAGTTGACACTACCTTGAGTGCTGCTGCGCGCTCGTACATCAAATGTGCTACTCACATTATACGACTCCGTTGCTTCGCCTTTCCTGATAGGTGTGGTCGGGACCAGTAAGGATCGTGTGGCCACACCACCTGGATTGTAACATAAAATGCCAAATGGACAGGGCCACACCGTCGTACCGCTTCCACCTTTTGCCGCACATGTACACAGTCTCCTTTCCCAGCACGCCAGCAGTATGCACATCCACTAAACGTGCAAACGTGCCCAGCTGTCGCGCATTCCCGCAAGCAATTGCACGTGGCCAGCAAGAACATGAATGCCAGTGCGTGTGAAAACCACTACAAGGCCTCACCATTGCCGTGCTGACCGGTTCCTTGAAGCCCTCGCTCAGTATCTTGCGCACGTCCGTCAGGCTGCCCACTGTCACCGTGGCGCCCATGGGCCAGAAGAAGCCCACGGCCACGGAGAACAGCACCCCCAGCAGCAGCGCTATAGGGGGCCAGGCCAGCAGCGGCAGAGGCAGCAGCAGCAGAATCAGCAGCCGAAGGTTGGGGCCCAGGCGCTGCGGCGAGGGCACGGGGGGCGGGGGGAGGACAACGGGGCGGCGGAGGGGCGGTGTGTCGGGTTTGCTGTGCAGCACGCAAATCAGGTGGATGGGTGCCTCCTCTACAGGGGTGGGCGACAAGTGTGCATTCGGTACCCCGCCCAGGGGCGGGAGCAGGGACTGGATCAGACTTGACATGCAGGACTGGTAAAGAGGCTTGAAAATGGCTTGCTAGTGTGTCCAGCTGGCCTCTAGTGGGCCCTGTACCAGCAAGGGGTTCCCTTTTTTTTTTTTTTTCTTCGTGAGAAGGTTCCCTGACCAGTGCCGTTTCAATCTACCGGTGTGTCCTGCCCCAGAGCCACAGCCACGCCGTTCACCCGTGCATGATCAAACTATTTGTGGAGCCTTTTTGCCTGGGCCTGTGCACGCCTGGCTGACCACACGCGCGCCTCACCTGCGTGACAGCCACGGCCCAGAACGCCAGTGCCACCTGCTTGGGCCAGATGACAAGCGTCGCCAGAGTCCACGATGGGAGCGTGATGACCGTCACAGGGACAATCAGGATTGCTCCCTGCAGCGGTCAGGTGGACACATGCATGGGTTGCGGTGCCGGAAGTGCATGAGGGGTTGCGAAGGCACTTGGGAGGAGTCTCCATGGGTCTCCCCTGCTCCCGTGGCGAAGCAGCTGCAAGTACTTGTGCGCTCGGGCCCAAGCGCGTTACCTTAATGGCGCCGATAATCGATAGCACCAAGCCTTGCGACAACAGCCAGAGACAATAAAAGGGAAGCAAGCAGCACCACTTGTCGCTGGCCATTTCTTCAAACGTCTTGCCGCTTTTCATGGTGCGGGAGATCTCAAGGAAATACGCCAGATATGCTAGGCACTGTGATTACAAGGGGAAGGGTATTTCCCAGAGAAGCCCGTAGCTGAGACAATCCCATTAACTGTTCAACCAGGAAGCGAGGACTCTTCGGAGTACAAGTGTACAACCGTTGATCGAACGTCCAGTGGCAGTCATAGACTGTTCCTTATACAGTCTGGAATAGCTTCGCAGTCAAGGCCTAATCAACAGACGGCACGGCAACTGCATTCGGCCTATCGATGTTACGATTTTTCGCTCGTGCACCAAATGTGCTATGCTTGCTAAGTTGCTATTGGCATATTCATTTTATTCTTATGTCTATATTTGTAAACGCGCACGATGCGCGGCACTAGCTCCGGGAAACTTATGGGCGAAGTAGATGAAGGCATCGCTTGCTCCTGAAGTCTTTCCACTTGGCAGACAGCAAGTAGTCGATGAGGAAGTCGCAGTCCTGCAAGGCAGAATAGGGCTCCCAGGAGGGCAGGCGTTGGCGGCTAGCGGCCCAGCGGACGTGGAAGAGGACTGTGGCCTTGAGCTTGGGTGTGTAGCCTAGGCGAGCGGCTGTACTTAGGTCGGTGAGTGCGTCCAGGGGGTCAGTGGCGAGGGGGGTGGGCTGCTGTGGAATGAAACGGAGGGGAAACTGCTGGTAGTCGTTGGGGGTCCAGGAGAGGAGGCGGGAGACGTGGAAGACAGGGTGGGCGCGGGCCATGGAGGGAGGGAGGGCGAGGCGGTGAGCAACGGGGCGGATGACTTGAGTGATGGTGAAGGGGCCGAGGAAGCGAGGGCGGGACGTGGAGGAGGGCGGCTGGGCGGGGAGGGAGAGATGGGCTGTGGAGACACGCACCTGATCACCAACTTTGAACTGGAGGTCGCGGCGGTGGCGATCAGCGTGGGCGCTATAACGCTGCTTGGCTGCGATGGGTTCACGCTGTACGGACTGATGGGTGTCGTGGAGATGGCGAAGCGTGTCGGCGGACGCGGGGGTGGTGGAGGGAAGGGGCTCTTGGGGACCGTGGAGGGTGGCAGGGGTGGTGAGGGGATGGTAACCGTAGTTGGCGTAGAAGGGGGTGGCGCTAATGGAGGAGTGATGGGCGCTGTTGTAGGCTGCTTCAGCGATGGGCAGGTGAGATGCCCAGTTGTCGTGGTAGGGGTGGGCGTAGGCGCCGATGATCGGCTCGATGGTGCGGTGGGTGCGTTCGGTGTTGGCGTCGGTCTCTGGGGTTGGTGGGAGAAGGAGATGTTGGGGTGGGTGCCGAGGTGACGCCAGAACATTTTGCCAAACGTCAGACGTGAACTTGGAGTCGCAGTCGGAGACGAGGGTGGTGCTACGTTTGCTGCCAGTATCCCCGGCCGTTTCGGTGGCCGGCGCTGGCAGCTGGTCTGGTGGTCCGTGGCCTCCTGTGCGGCGTCGGGTGTGCACTTGTTTGCCATCCTGCTTGCTTTCTCCGCCGCGTGCCAACTCGTAGGCCTCATGTAGCTGAACCGTTGCAGAGGTTTATGCGTTGGCGTTTACCCGCACAAGGACATCAAGGCTTGACGTTTCCCCGAATGGCCCCCGAATGCATCGGCATTACTCCGTCTGAGCTGGCCCCGGCAGCTGTTCCTGGACCGCCAGCGGAGCTAATTCACCGGCATCTGCCGTATATGACACAACCACGCCATTGATTTCTGTGAAGCTTCGCCATTCAACACACAGGCATTTGCACACTCCGTCTGACCTGCCCTTCACAGGTGTTCCTGGACCCGCGGGACGTGAAGCGAGAGCTGCAGGCCGCCATTTACCTTCCGGGAGCAGATCCAGCGCATCCTGGACCAAGGACGAGCAGCTGCTCGCAGCTGTCACCGCCAAAGCGGCGCCCATCGAGCCCGTGTGGGGGGAGACGCCGGAGGTGCCGCCGCCGGCGCCGCCGGCGCCAGAGCCGGAGCCCGTGCCGCCGCCGGCGGGCATCAAGCGGCGTGGCGGTAAGCGGAAGGTGGCGGAGGCGGCCGCCGCCGCCGCCGCCGCCCCTAGCACCAGCAACAGCAGCAGCGGGAACGTTGCCCCGATGAGTCCACGGGTGTTCGGTGCCCTGCAGTGGCGGTTGGAGTTCAAGCGGGTGTGGCGGGCGATGGAGGGGATTGTGGGCGAGTACGTGGAGTCGCTGGAGGTGGCGGCGAAGGCGGTGGAGGCTGGGGCGGCGGTGGGGGCGGGGCGGTGAGGCGAGGCGTGGACTGGCCGGTGACACGACTGACGATTGAATGACGTGGTGGTGCTGCTTTTGCGGAGGGCCGGATACGAGCTTGACAGCGCACGGACTGAGTGCGTGGGTAACCAGGCAACTGCCTCATTACTCGGGACATGCAGGGAGACCACGACGGGTCTGTCTTACAGGCTGTGCCGATGTGGCATGGCCTGATGGCGCAGGATGGCGCGGCACGTGACGTACGCAGCGGTATAGGCGCTTCATTTTACAGGGCGGGCAGTATGGCGCGCATGGTACCCCGAACAGGTATTTCTGCTTGACGGTCTGCCGTTTTAGCATGGGAGACATGCGCTCTTGTAAACGTGCAGCGCGGCTTGCAAAAAGCGTGTGCATCAGGGGCATACGGTAGCTAAGAAGTCAACAGGTGCCCGATCGGGTGGCTCTGGGTGACCGCCTGCGAAAAGGGCACATGCGCCGATGGGCTGCTACCGGTACCGGTATACTGGTACACTATCCTCTGGTGCCGGAACCAGTACCTCTTATCCGTGTGATCAGATGTGAGTGATGTAAAGAAACATCCAGGAGGAAGTTAACACGCCCAAGATACACCAGGACCCAACTGCGGCCACGTCCTGGACCTACCACCCCCGGCTGGTGCAATCAGCTAGAAGTCAGCGGTACCCCAGGGTACAAACACGCAGTGCAAAATTCCAGCATGCACGTGCAAGTGTCGGGCCCCTTGCTCACTTCCAACATAGCGGCGCTATGATAGCGCGCAGCCACAAACAAAGGGCATGGGCCAGAGGCTGACAGCAACCAATCCAGCCCAATCTCCTTTTGGAGGGCGCCAACGACACAAGGCCAACCGCAACACCACCTGAGAAACACAGTGGAGTGGGAAGACCCATGAGACACCACAAGAATTGGAGGCCGCCAATCACGCACACAGCACACACCCTCAGCTCCCCAGCTGCTCCAGCACGCGCCTCATGACCACCCCCTTCATGCGGTCCTTGCGGCTCAGCGCCGTGGCAATGCTCTGCACCGCCGCCGTGAAGGCGTGCAGCTCGCGCAGCCGGTGAGGCGCCCCCGCCTCTGCCCCCGCTCCCGCCCCCGCTGAAGCTGTACCACCAGCACCAGCAACCACTGCCTCCACCAAGCCCGCCTCCATGTCACCGCCACACCCCGCTGACTGCGCCGTGCGACCTGCTGCTGCTGCCGCTGCTGCTGTTTCAGCAGCAGCGGTCGCGTCCTCGCTGCCGCCGCTGTTGCCAGCTTCCCCATCGTGTGCTGTAACACCACCAGCAGCAGCAGCAGCAGCAGCCTCGCCGCCCGCCACGTGCAGGGGCGCCAGCCGCGCCACCCGGTCGTCGCCCATCAGCGCCGAGTGGCACATCATGTAGCGCAGCTCGCCGGGGGTCACCTGTGGTGCGCACACGGCGGGATGGGCAGAGTGCCCCTGAGCGTCCCTTGCCAAAGTCTCGAAGCGAGGGCAAGTTAGCATGGGGCTCGTGCGGCAAGTCGCACCTGCTACGTGCACCAACCAACCGACTGCCTGATGTCGGCAAGGCTGTGTGGTGTACCTAGGCAGAAGCAAAGGCAGTAGTGTAAAACACAGCCAGCATCGCGTCGTTCTAAGTGCTCCTTGAGCGCACCCTGCCCCCTTGCGTACCTTGAGTTTGGCCAAGCTCTTGTGCAGCCGAACGGGGTTGGCCGCGCCGCTGTAGCCGATGTCCCCCGCCAGCACGTGGTCCGCCAGCGCATGCAGCAGGGAGCTGGCGGCAGCAGGGGGAAGCTGAGCGAAGCTGCACATCTGCAGCACCACCTCCGAGCAGCCACCCCCGCCACCGCTGCCACCTTCTCCTCCTCCTCCTCCTGGCGCCAACGGCGCAGGGGGCGACGACGATGCAGTCCCGGTTGGTAAGGGTGACGCCGAGGGCTGCCCGGACTTGCTGATCGGAGGACCCTCCTCCTGGCGCCCAGCATCGCCCCCGGCCCCACCGCCGCCGTCCTCCTGACCCCCGGCTGGTACTCCCGCTGCTCCCCCCTGGCCCCCGCTGCCCCCTCGCACTTCCGGCTCCCAGCTGCGTGGGTCAATCCCCGCTGCGTCTGAAAGCAGCTGCAGCACTGCCGCCGCCGGCAGCCCTATGAACAGGTACGCCTCTGCCTCCTCAAAATGGGAGCGGGGCACCCAGCCCCACGCAACGCAGCGTGCTGCAGCCGCCATCACCAGGTCACCCAGGGAGGCCCAGGTGCTCTCGTATGGCGAGGCCAGGCCGCCCAGAGGGGCGCCCAGAGAAGCGTCCGTTGACGAGGCGGCGTTGGGCGCGGCCTCGCCGACTGTGGCGGACCCGCGGCGAGACTGGGTGGCGCAAAGGGAGCATCACATTGCGAGGTCAGATCTGGGAAGCGGACCAGTGTTCTCTAGGTACATGTGTGCGCGATGGGCCCTCTGCAAGTCTGCATGCTCGTGCGTGTTCGATGCTGGACGCCCGGGCTGTAGGGCACCGAGGGATCAGGGATGGCCTGCCATGTGGGGGCTTCGGGGCTGCGGTGCACAATCGGTGGAGAGGGAGCTAGATTGCATTCGCCAAGGAGGAAGGCTTCTGCTTTCCGCAAACTGCCACAAGTTGCAGGCCGCCCCGCCCCGGGTGCCCCACGCGCACCCACCACCCCTCATGCACCCAGTTTTGCAACAGGAGGTTTCTACATGGCACCGGACCTGACACGAGTTCCCTGTTACGCTTTCATTGACATGCATCGCACCTGCCACAGGTGCATGTCCTCCGCCCCCTGGGCGGGGGGCGGCAGCATGAAGCAGCGCCTGCTGCCCAGCGCCCACTCCCCCGCCGTGCTGTCCACTTCGTACACCCAGTAATACATGCGCGCCAGCGCGTAGCGGAGCGCGGACACCATGCCCCGGTGGCTGGGCCTGCACAGTGCATTGTGCGAGAAGCCGCAGGGGAGAGCGTTTAGGGAAGGCGCGAGCAGCGCAGGTGGCGTTGACGTTTTGCTCTGCGCTCTTAGTTGACATTCGGACCGGCTAGCCTACAAGGCAGGGCTAGCATAGGCACGGCGGTAGGCTCGGTGCATGGTAGGCACGCCCCATGCTCTCGTTGGTTGCGGTAAGCGCGCATGTGTACCCCACGCCCATGCACCGGCGCGTTCTCAGGCGTCCTACGTGCATATGTACAACATGGCAACAAGATAGATCTGCAGGAACCACAGCCATGCTTAGCCGCAGGGTAGGCGTGCCGTACACTCCCCGGTGCTGTTCACGTGCATACCGGTATGTAGACCAGCGCGCCGCACTCGCGCGCCCCCTATGCGTCCCACTCACACAGCGGCAAAAAGGCAGGATATGAAGTACTGCAGGGTGCTGCACAGCAGGCTTGCCGCGACCCCCATGTTGCTCACGGTGCGTGCATACGTGTATCCCCAGTGCCATGGAACCGCGCGCCCTGCTGATCCATGTCACCATCACCCCATCCCTGTCTAACCCAGCCTGACCCAGCCCATGCAACCCCACGGTCCATCGGTCTTACGTGCACATGTAGGCCAGGGCGCCGCACTCAGGGCCCACGAAGGCGAAGCACAACAGCACCACCACGACGTAGCCCAGCAGCACCAGCAGAGGGATGCAGGGCCCCGCCAGCAGCCACAGCGGCCACCAGAAGCACTTGTCCGTCAGGGAGGCCTCGACGTACGCCTTGAGCCACTCGTACAGCGCCCTGCGGGCACATGTACGGTTGTGTACGGTAGAGGCTACAACAGGTTTACAGGGCCCTAACAAGCCACTGCAGGTCCATAAGGAGCCGACTGGTGGGAGGCTGGGGACTGAGGATTGGTAGCTACATGCTGCGACACTCTCCACCAGCACGCTCGGCCCTGTCCACCTATCCCTGTTGTCTGCCAGCCCCTGTGCCACGCACCTGACAATAAGCAGCGGCACCCGCAGCAGGCCCAGCACCGCCACCATGGCTGTGCTGACCACGCTGCACACCACCGCCAGCAGCACCGCCCAGGCCAGCCGCAGCGGCGACACGTCCAGCGGCTCGCCGTAGTATGGCGCCCGCAGCTCCAGGGTCCAGTACGGCAGCGTCCAGCCGTTCCACTTCCACACCTCCCTGGCCACCTCCTGGGCAGGCGCGGGGCGGGGGGAGGCAGTGAGGAGCTCGGGACGCATTGTGACATGTCCGCATAACTATCGAGGTCTTCTGCCGGTTGCTACGTGTTGAAAAAGGTCCGCCCCTCCCCGGCCACGCCCAGTGCGAGCGCGTGCCATGCGAGGCGCAGGTACCAGTGAGTGCCTGTGCACAATGTCTGCAAGTGCGTGATAGTGCACGGAGCATACAGTTGCATACCAGCACTGACGGTGCGTGCCTGTTAGAGGAGTGGCCCAGCCATGGGCAACCCCAGCGTCGCCGTCATACAGGGACGCCCGCGGACAGGGTCATGCCGCCGCCCAGCTTGCAACGTGATCTCCGCCATCTTCCGCCGTGTGACACAGTCTCCTCTTTGTCCCAGCACTACGGACATTCGCTAAACGTGCAGACGCGCCTTCCGCCCAGCAATTGCATGTGGCCGACGGGGACATGAATGCATATGAGGATGACCAGGAGGCCTCACCTTTGCCAGGTCGACTGGCTCCTTGAAGCCCTCCCCCAGTACCTTGCGCAGGTCCGTCAGGCTGCCCACCGCCACCGTGGCGCCCATGGGCCAAAAGAAGCCCACGGCCACGGAAACCAGCACCCCCAGCAGCAGCGTGGCGGGGGGCCAGGCCAGCAGCGGCAGCGGCAGCAGCAGCAGAATCAGCAGCCGCAGGTTGGGGCCCAGGCGCTGCGGGGAGGGCACGGGGGATGGAGGGGACATTTTGGCATTATGTGTTGCAATCCAGATGGTGTGGCCGCAGGCGGCCCAGGCGCTGTGATGAGGGCACGGGGGAGGGAGGAGACACTGAGGGAGGGAGGGCAGTATGTTGGGTTTGCTGTGCAGCAGTCAAGGTGGATGGGTGGCCCCTCTGCCTAGGACAAACATTCAGTCGGTACCTCGCCGAGGGCCGGGAGGGGGGACTGGACCAGACTAGGCATAGGGGACTGGTCAAGAGCATTAAGGACATGGCAGATCTGCAGGGCGTTTTGCATTGACACAGCCGGACAAAACGATACATACATACAGCCGAACGTTGGACCGATGGTTCTACAGTGCATGCCAGGCTGGTTGCTTGCACGCGTGCCTCACCGGTGTGACCGCCACAGCCCAGAACGCCAGAGCCACCTCCTTGGGCCAGTTCACAAGCGTCGCCAGAGTCCACGATGGAAGCGTGATGACCGTCACGGGGATAACCAAGATTGCTCCCTGCAGCGATCAGGTGCACACATGGGTTGCGGTTCCGGAAGTGCATAAAGGGTTACGAAGGCACTTGGGAGGAGTCCGCATAGGTCTCCCCTGCTCCCTAGGCGAAGCAGCTGCAGGTACGTGTCCGCTTGGGCCCAAGAGCGTTACCTTAATGGCGCCGATAACTGATAGCACCAAGCCTTGTGATAACAGCCAGAGGCAATAAAAGGGAAGCAAGCAGCACCACTTGTCGCTGGCCATTTCTTCAAACGTTTTGCCGCTGTATTTGGTACGGGGGATATAATGGAATTGCGCCAGCTATGCGAGATGCTGTGGCTGTGTACGCATGCTGCAGCTCGCAAGCTGGGCTTGGACGGTGCAGGTCCTAGGTCACGCGCAAGGTTCTGAACCGGCTGGCTCGGAACGTCGGAAATTACGACCGCAGTGTGTGTCAAAAGCAGCACGGAGTTATGGCATTTATATGAGTAGAGACTGTGGATGTTGCTGACACTGTCGTCGGGACACTAGCGGTTGCCGCACAGCTCCTGTCTGGCCGAGGGCAGCTGCCTGCCGCGCACAGCCGGCGAGCAGACGTCCCAGCCCAGGGGAGCTCCCCTGTTCCTGCCAAGCGAATCGCTCGGCCGGCTATTGCGCCTCCTTAACCATGGTATACCTGATGCGTTCTGTACGTACACCAGCGCACACCTAGTGGAGCAACACCAGCGACGGATGGAGGGCAGTCGCACGTACCTACCTTAAGTACCGGTGACAACCTTTGCACTCCTCACCCTGCTGGTACCGGTATCCTTCGCCAGCACATGTCCGGTACCCAAACGCTATCAAACCCCCATCCACAATCCCATGTCCAACCATTTGCAATCGGCCGTGCCTAAGTACGGTGCCTTTGTGGTCCTTGGCCACCAGGGGTTGGCCACCAGGGTTGGGAGCGAGGAAGAGGCTCAAAATTACATCACCTGCATAATCGAGGAGCTACCACCCACGGCATCAGGGTACCATACGCCGGTATAGCAGGCCATGGGCCGTGCAAGCCTGCATCCACACCATTGGCCAACTGACGAGTTGTTTGCTGTGGGGCGTTGGGGCATGCTGCTGAGGATTCCAAAGCCCCTGCTGCATAAGCTTCACGTCAAACTGCACTGCACAGCAACAAGAGCAACCGGTCAACGGGAAAATAATAATGCAACCTGCAAACGACCGGTACAAAGCATATGATATATATAAGACATGGGCAAGACATGGGCATCAGGCCTGCCAAGCAAGCAGCAGCCACAGTCAGCGCACTGATGCAGCTAAGAGATATCACCAGCACCAGTGCACGCATCCGCCCGCGCAGACCTCCGTAATGAATGCACCTCACGCAGATGCTTCACACAAGTGAGAAAGGTGCGTCCCGCCCTGCAGATATATAGCATGGATGCAACCCGAATCAGACAACTGGCACTACAGACGCCAGCTAGTAGATAGACGCATGGCATTGACCCGGGCAGTCCAGTGTGCACCCTGCCTCCTGCGTTGCCCCTTACTTAGAGGCCTGACCCACAGGCAGCGGGACCATCCAGCATCAAAACTTAGACCGCCATGGCATAATCACAGCAAACGGAAAGCGCCGTATGGCTGGGCCGTAGTGCAGCCCGTCCGAAGCACAAGCTAGGAGCTGCATCCCACCTGTCTGGCGCACCAAGACGAGGTGCAGCAGCATCGATCGTGCGTCCACGCAGGTGAACGCTGTCCCTACCAAACCAGACACGCACACACGACCACCATGCCCGGTCAGGCACTCTCCTCTGCTACTTCCCGATGCTCACGGCGGGCTATTCTCCTGCTATAGCGTATTACGTCATGCGCAGCCATTGACAGCTCTTCATCACAGCTTCCACTCCATCGCTCAAAGAATAAATACCAGACCATTATTAACAGCGGAACAGTTCCCGTGTAAGACACACAGGTTCACACACAAAAAAACATGCCTTAACTGCTCTTCCCTTAATACACCTTCCTGCGGCACACGAAGCGCACCGGCTGCTCGCAGCCCTGCTTGAGCAGGGAGCCGTCGGCTGCGATGAGGGGGCACTTGTCGCCGTCCTTGCCGCCCAGCCAGCACGTGTACTGGTTGGCAGAGCACAGCTTCTTGACAGTGTCTGCGGGAGCAGGGCGAGGGCAAGGGGAGGCGCAGGTGGCGATGGGCTTGTGTGTTGCTTGTCGTACGTGGACAGCAACGAGGCACGTGGCGTACCGGGCTTCCACGGCGGGCGCACTGGGCTTCCAGATACCAGTACCGATCTGGTGGAATGGTGCCTGTTTGGCCTGGACAACGACCGCGCGCATGCGCGTCGCCAGCTCTGGACAAAGAGTCTTTGGGCCCAAGGCACCATTGTGGCTGCTGTCCGCACTCACCGTATCCGTTGTTGTCGTTGTACGGCACCAGGTCCCAGCCGTACCCCAGGCCCTTGCAGTACGACTGCGCGCCGTCGTAGTCCTTGCGCATGGAGGCGTCGGCGGTGTACATGCGGTACTCCCAGCCGTTGATGATCAGCGTCATGATGTTGTCGCCTGGGGGGAAGGGAAAGGTACCGGGCAGTAGGGGGGCCGTGCGCGGCCAAGCGAGGGACGAAAGAGCGCAACGGCTGTGCGCAGAAGGGCCGCCAGAGTGTTCCTTCGAGCCCGCTATGCAACCTTGTACCCTGAACGCTTTCAAACCCATTGCTCCAATTCTCCGCGTTGCAGCGTTGGCCCGTCATTTTTCCATGGGCCCAAAGCTTCAACACGTACGCTTGCATCCTCGCCTCTTACGCACAGCCGGTCGCCCTCTCACCGTACGGCTTGGGGCACTCCTTGGGCTCCCCGCACGTGCACTTGGCGTAGCAGTAGTCCTTGAAGCCCTTGCCCCACTTGTCGCACCAAGACCGCGTATCGTCCTTGCACCACGCGTTCTCCTGCACGCACTTGTCGTAGCAGCCTGCAGAGAAGCAGGATATGCGCCGTACATTGAGTGTGTAGAGCAGCATGCCAGCTCTCCAGCACTACCATGTACATAACGTGTGGCATTCGTTGCAAGGAGCCACTCAATAAAGGCCATGCATCCGAAACCACCTACCGTCATACGCAGGCGGTGGAGGCTTCTTGGGGCAGTTGTCAACTGCGGGGCAGGAAAGCCAGGCGAGATGGTTTGCAAAGGGGAAACATTCCCGGCAAGCGACAACCCATACCGTATACCGTACGCCTCTAGTCGCGTGGTGGTTATCAACTGTCGTCCTAACAAGATGGCTTCCGTAGCTCCTGCAGCCGTTGCCGGGCCCCTGCCTGCTGTCCGGGCAGCGGGCACACAGACCCTTCTAGCCCACTACACTGCTGCCTCCTGCCCCCACTCCCACGTCCCGTCCTACCCCATCCTCACCCTTTGTGCGGCACACCCAACGGTCCAGCTGGTTGCAGTGGATGTGCTGCTTGTTGCCGTACGAGTCGATCAGCGGGCACTTGCCGGGGTCGGAGGCGCCGCCCACCCAGCAGCAGAGCTTGTTGGAGCCGCACAGCTTGTCCAGCGCGTCTGCGGGACAGCACGCAATGACAGCGGGCGTTGGGTGGAAAGGGGAGATACCGGGGCGGCAAAGGCGGCACTGCGTTGCGGGCGTGGCACAACTTGAGAGACGTCCAACGTGGTCCGAGTGAATGGAGTACCTGTTGTCGACCGACACGCACACCAGCAGCTAACGTACCGCGACACCCACAGATGGCATCTATAGCACTGTGCGACGGTTTGCGCACACCCCCAGATGGCACAAAAAGCACTGTATGAGGACGCTTGCACTCACAGAAGCTGTACTTGTCGTCCCACGGCGCCAGCTCCAGCCCCGCCTCCTCGCAGTACTTCTCCGCGTCGCACCACTGCCGCGGGCACTGCAGGTCCACGTCGTACAGCGTGTAGTTACGGCAGTCGTCCGGGTTGTAGTACGACACGGTCTTGGGCACGCAGGGGGCGGGCGGAGGGGGCGCGTCTGCGGGAGGGGGACGCAGGGGCAATACCTCGCATGATCCTATGCGACCATTGTTAGAAGCGGAAACAGGTCACAGGCTCCGGCAGGGGGTCCATGATGTGCACAGGCACTGCCAGTGAGTACCGGTACACGGCGCAGGCAGCTGGCTTTGTTTGTGGCTCTCAGCCAAACTGCCTTGGCCAAAGGGCCACAAGCGTGGGCGGCAGGTGATTCATGGTGTGCACAGGCGAGGGCTAGTGAGTATGCGGCGAGGGGCGCCAGCTATGCAGGCTTCGTATAACCGAGGGCTGGGACTGATCATGGCTCTTGACCGACTGCCTTGGTTGCTACTCACAGGCTGGCGGCGGGGGCGAGGGCGGCGGCGGCGCAGGGCACTCGTGGGGCTCCTCTGTACAGGAGCACTGCGGGTTTAGGGGTAGGTGGAAAGCGCACGTGGGGAATGGTGCTTCGGCGCAGCCAGTGTGTAGCAGGATGCAGTGAGGGGAGGTACATCGCATGTATCAAAGCAAGGCAAGGTCAGAAGGACTAAACCGCGATGGCATGTGCGGTTACTAGGGCGCAGCCAGTGTGGTGGCGTGGTTGGTTGTGGCGGCCCAACAGCGGCCAAAGTGATGGTCCCACAGCAAATCGGACTACGGGCAGGAACCCTGTCATAGTTCCACAGCAACAGAAGACAGGGTAGAAGTGACTTGACTGCGATGTGCGGGTGGGGGCCGGCGCAGTGGTGCTGCAGTTCTCACCTTCGCTGCGCAGTAGTCCGGGTGTTGGTTGCCGTACTTGTCGCACCACTTCTTGCCGTCGTCCTTGCACCAGGGGTTGTCCTGCACGCACTCGTCGTAGCACTTGGGCGGCAGCGGGGGCGAAGGAGGCGGCCTGGGGCCACGGAAGCGAGCAATGGAACGCCGGGCAAGGGTTGGTGCTTGGGAGGCCACCTTGCGGTGCCGTACCGCTGGTGCCGTTGGCGGGCGCGCCGCCAGGTCAAGAGTACCAGCCCGATGGGCCCCCACGTCTTTCGTACGATCTGTACGGCAAGGCATGAAAGCTGCAGCGAACCACTTGCACCAGCAACAGCAGTTCGGGTTGAGGCAAACATTCATGGTACCAAGGGCCCGGGCGGTGTGCCTTCCACACGTGGCACCGACACCCCACGCGCAACGCAGGCCGACGCGAGCATGGGACACGTGTGCGACTCACGGGTTGTACTTCTTGGGCAGCTCGCAGCACTTGTAGGCCCGGGCGTGCAGGCAGTTCTCGGGGTACGGCGACACGTCCTGCACGACAGCCGTAACCGTGTAGCCCTGGGTGTACTCGGTGCACTCCTTTCCGAACG
>VFQN01005937.1_pt1 | contig 14452 bp, 18 predicted proteins | sample 3512371 | NCBI WGS metagenome assembly VFQN01 (sample SAMN10412370, study PRJNA504923) | tailings metagenome | isolation source: Replicate 2 from Balatoc abandoned mine | place: Philippines: Itogon, Benguet | collected 2017-08-28
GCTTATGGTGGTGGGAGCTGGGGGAACCTAGGTTCTCCTAGCCCTGCCTCCTGAACTTCACGCCAGGATGGATGTCCGGCGTCAATATTATTATTATTATTATAGGCAGCTTGCTTCGTGCTTTGTGGTCGCAACGCACCATGCCTAGCCACGACGGAGGGGCCGATACATTGGCCATGTCACAGAAAGCCGCGAAGGAGCTCTTTGTTACCGGCCACCATGGGACAAGCAAAGCGGAGGTCTTCGCGCTGGTCATGGCAGCCTCGTGTTCCATCGTCATGTGTAAGACGTTTGGCGACAGCTCGCAACTTCTTACGTTGCCGTCACTAACAGCTTGCATTGCATCTATTAATACACTCTAATTGAGGCTTCGTTTCGCAGGCGAGTACATGCTTTCGCGCTTCCCACCCCGGTGGTCCCTGGGCGCTCCTGGGTAAGGGCGTTCAACCTCGGCCCTCGGTCCAGCCTCAACCTCTCAGCGACTGTTGCGAGTGCTTAGCAACGGTCAAGCCTTTCCTCCACGTTTCCTGTGCAGCCTCCTGATGGAGTTCTGCGCGGCGGCGGTGCTGCACGTGCTGCTTTGCACCTCGGCCCTGCCGCTGTGGCCCACCTTCTGGGGCCTGGCGGCAGCTGCGGCGCTGTGCGTCGGTCAACGCACCCTGGAGGCGTTCAACGCAGCGCACGCAAAAGACAGCCCAACAAGCAATACTAGCCGCGCCAAGCTGGATGCGCTGCTGGGCCAGCGCAAGACGTGGGTGGGATCTGGGGTGGGCGGCTGCTTCCGCCCCATACCGGCACCCCTCCTTCCCAAGCCCAACACCACCTTCATCTCTTGCGCTCTTCGCCTGTTTGCATCGTTCCTTCGTACCCTTATAATCCATGTGCCGAAGCCCCATGGCCTTTTCGCCGCACGGTGTCGTACACCGTACTGCACAGACTGAAGGAAACCCACACCCAGTCCTGCGCCCCGTGTGCCTTCCTTCCATATCCCACCTCTCCAACCCCTGCTAGCCCCTTCCCCCTCCCAACCCCCAGATACGTGTCCCTGTTCCGCGGTACCCTCATCGCCTACACCTGCATAGCCATTCTGGCGGTGGACTTCCAAGCCTTCCCGCGCCGGTACGCCAAGGCGGAGACGTACGGCACAGGTGGGGCCCGCGCCGTACGGCAGTACGACACCCTCTGTAACACATGCATGCCAGCGCTACCACTTGCTCATAATAAAACATGCTGAGTGGAATTTAGTTGCCTAGCGTTGCGGATCAACATGCGTCTCCGCATTAAGTCCGCCACCCTGCCCTGAAACCGTCCCGCTCATAACGTGCCTTCCTTTTCCTGTTTTCAGGCCTGATGGACTTCGGTGTGGGCGGGGTCATGCTGGCGGCGGGCCTGGCGGCGGCGGGCGCGGACACAGCACGCGGCACCAGCAGCAGCCGTGGGCAGGGCGTTAGCGGCGGCGGCAGCGGTGGCGACACACTGTGGGTACAGTCTCCTGGCTGACAGCGGTGCAGCAGGCACAGACGAACGTCGAACATAAAGGCATACGCGGCGCCGGGTCCTTGCAGTGCCGCCGTGGGCCGTAGTGGAGGCCTCCCTTGTGCAACTCACCGCTGTGCGACAGACGTTGCTTGCCTCTGCTGACGCTGCTGCTAATGCATGCTTGCCGTTCCTGCAAATGCTGCTGCTACTGTTGTTGCTCCCGCAGCGCTCGACGGGCATACCTGGGTCTGCGGCACGCGGGCGCGTGCTGGGTGCTTGGGCTGGCCAGGCTACTAGGCACACGCGCGGTGGACTACCAGGTGAGGTTGCTGCTGATGCACCAAGGACTTTGACGGGTACCCGGACGTGCGCACGTAGCTGCATGGGCGGTCCCCTAAGCTGCTGGGCACACGCGCGGTGGGCTAGCCGGTGGGGGCGGTCCAGCAGCTACTTCGCCAGGCGCGCGTGTGGGCCGCTGCACGTGCACGTTTACCGGTAGAGTGAGGTGTCGAGCCTCGCAAGCGGTGCACCACGATATGTCGAAATGTCCACGTGCGTGGTGGGGGCAGCGAAGTCTTACGGGCCAACCTCTACCAAACTGCAAGCGCGTTGTGCATACCCAGTCCCCATCCCGACCCATCCGCACTGTCGTACCCAGGCCCACGTGGGGGAGTACGGCGTGCACTGGAACTTCTTTCACACCATTGCGTTGGTGGCGCTGGCTGCGGCCGTGGTCTCCCCTGCGCCCGGCCGGCGGCTGCATCTTGCCCTGGGGCTCACGGCAGCGCACCAGGCGGTCCTGTCACTGGGTGAGAAATACCCCGGCCCACATGCCTGCTCGACTGCCAGTGTGCAAAGTCAAAGCGTCACCTACTCCTTACCCACTCCTTACACAGTCACTCCTTACCCAGTCACAGGTGCGTGGCCACAGAACCGTACTGGATCTCCTCGCACGTTGCGTAGCCCCCTTCGTGCGCACAGTGAACGCCTACAGCAGGGCGCTTTGCAGGTTTGGCCTGGGTTTGGCCATTCCTTGCAATTCCATCTGTGATATCTCCCATACCCATGCCCGCAGGCGGACTTGGCGCGTGGGCCCTGTCCCCCCACCGCTCCCCCGACCTGCTGTCCCTCAACAAGGAGGGCCTGGTGTCTGTGGTGGGCTACTGGGCGCTGCACGTGTGGGGCGGGGCGCTGGCGCACACCGCACACGTGGCACTTGACACGTGCTTGCAGTCGTGGCGGGCGGGCAGCGGACAGCAGCAGCAGCAGCAGCAGCTAAAGCGGGATCAGGGGCAGGAAGGCTCCGCCGCCACACCTGTAATTGCAGCAGCGGAGTTGTCGGCGGGCGCGGGGCCGCGCGCGGGTGCTGCGAACGAAGCTGCAGACGGAGAGAGCAGTACAGGAGGAGGCCGGGGGCATCGGAGTCAGCAGCAGCTGAAGTTGTTACTGCAGGGACTGGCGGTGTGGGTGGCGGCGCTGGCTGCCGCTGACGGCGCGCTGTGGATGGGGACGGCGCTGCTGGAGGAGCACGTGGAGCGCGTGTCCAGGAGGTGGGCGCGTGGCACGTGGCAGTGGGGCCTGGCGCTGCTTTTTTTATTTTTATTACGCAGCTACACAGTAGGAGCCGGGCCCAACGCGCCAGTGTGACAAGGTGCTCTTACGGTAGAGCGTTGTAGCAGGGGCAGGGGCGTGGAGGATGCATGGCGTGCAGACCATGGTATGGCTGAAGCCTCCAGGAACCTCCCGTAGTGAAGGGCACTGCACCAACGTGCGTCCAGAGGGCGGCATTGTGTACTCAGCGAGGCCGCACTCCTGTGCAGCTGTGCGGTGTGGGCCTGTCGAAACACGCTGGCGTGCCTGACCGTGGAACTTCCCCGCGAGTCCTGAAACGCTGCCTGCGCGCCGTATGCCGTGCCTATTGGGCTTGTGCGCATAGCCCATGCAACTCAACCACACTGGACGCCGTTCCCGTGCGCATCTGCCTGCTAAGGGGTTTGTTATGTGGCATACGCCCCACACCGCAGGTCCTGCAACGCCGCCTACGTGCTGTGGATTGCGGCGCAGTCGGCTGCCACCATGGTGCCCCTGGCGGCGTGGCAGGCGGCGGACGTGGCCGCGGCGGCGGCAACGGCGGGAAGAGAGGCAGGCCTAGTGGCGGCGGCGGAGGGAGAGGCGGTTGCCGCGTGCAGCGGCGGTGTCGCCGCTGCCTCCGCCGCCGTCGGCAGCGGAGCAGCGGGTCCAGGGGGGCCGCAGGGTCCCGTCGCGCCCTCTGCTGGGGGGGAGGACAGCAAGGGCAGCGGAGGGATTGGGGGCCATGCGGATGGCCTTGTGGTCACCGGCAAGAGCAGTATGGCGCACGCCAGTCACATGCGGATCCTGCAGGTGGGGTGGAGGGCCGTGGGTTGGCAGTTGCGGCGTGTTGGGGTGCTGTCCTGGCGGTCAAGTGTCATGCGCTCAGGCCTATCCCACACCTGACACCTAGGTCAAGGGGAGCGGCAAGTGGCCAAAGCATAGCGTAGGTCTGTCATTGGCCTAGTACGGCTGCGTTCAGTGCCAGCCATGATGGCGGCTGCTAGCAACCGGACTACTGTCCAACTCGGCCCCCTCTGTTCCCACTGTCGGCGCCTCCATGCAACCCTCCGTGTTCCCTGTGTCCCTGGAACCCCAGGCCATCAACCGCAACCCCCTGCCCACCTTCCTACTGGCCAACCTTCTAACGGGGGCAGTCAACCTCAGCATTGACACGCTGAGGGTAGGCAGGGCCGGATGGGGCAAGGGCAGCAAGGCTGTGGGCTCGGAGGGTACAAGACAGAGCAGATGGCCAAAAGTCCAGGGTCTTGTGTTTGCGCCGGTGGTAAGGCACGGTCTTGATTTGCGGTTCATTACGCACTCCGCATGTGCGCGACACGTCCTATGCCATGTGTGCATCACTGCCCTCAAGGCAGGTTGGGGCTACTCGCGCACCAGATGCCCGGGTGCATGCCCCTGTAAGCACCTGCCACGGACGGCCAATCCCTGACACCATGCCCCTTTTGCGGCCAACCCATTGTGCGTTTGTGCCCAGCGCCGTGCCATTGCCCGCCCCGTACCCCGCACCAGGTACCCGACTGGCAGGCGCGAGCCATTTTGTGTGAGTCGGTCGCTGTCGGTGTCTGTGGAGTTGCTGTTGGTCCTACAAGGATCTGTGTGGACTTGTCAGCGCACATCGTCCGCATGCCCATCAAGGGCGAATTCGACGCAGGTGTCCTACAACCTGACCCCGGGCGACCTTCGGTGCCCAAAACTGTCAGCATCTAGCATGCTGCATTCCACTGAGACTGGTTAGTATATACCGTATCACCATCTCCTGCCTAGCATGCTTTAGTGCTCTCCCACCCCATCCCAGCCTCGCTGCTGGGACGGTGGCGCCTAATGAAACTCAAACAGTCCCACTCGGTCACCCTCCCTGCGATGTCTTCCGATCCGCAGGTGCCTACATGGCTGCGGTGTGCGGTGCGGCAGTGGCCCTCGATGCGGCGGGCGTGCGGCTTAAGCTGTAGGCGCCACTGCGCCCCTCGCCGTGCCCTGAGGCTCGTCAAGCAGTCCCGCAGCGCATGAAGCATCTGCCTTGCCAGATAAGCTGCAGCTGCTGCGCGTCGCTGCACGCAGCGGGAGCAGGGCCAACCTTGGCCTGGGCGCTCCTGGAGCCGAGCGCCTTCCCACAGGTGCTGGAGCTGCCCGAGCTTGACGCCTTGGGTCGTTCTCTCCAATGCCGCGTCACAAAAAAACGTGGTGCTGGCCCAGTACTTGTACGGCCAGAAGCAGTGGCAGCCGCGGGGTCACAGCGCCACAGCAGCAGCAGGAGCAGCATGGCTGCTGGCCGGGCAAGGCGGCCTTGGTCTCGCTGTCCTAGGGTGGCTGGGGAAGCGCTACTGGGGCGGCGTCGCAACCGGTCGGCGTACCGGGCCGGGGAAAGGCGTCGCCCTACCTGGTCGCTGCAGAACGTGGGGACCTGCTTTTTGCAATCCCCATGCGGCCGCTGGGTTGCTATGGGGTGGGCAAAGTGCGTTGATACGGATGCTGCTGGGTTGCTGCAGCATCCCGGCCCTGCGGTTGCTGGCGGCGGACCAGGGGACACCGGTGGGCAACAGGGAGGCAATGGAGACGGTGGTGTGGCTGCTGGGGTTGACGGAGCCGGCAGCGGCAGGTACGGGCGGCATGGTCATTGATGTGAAGTGGGTTGATGATGACGGGCAGCTGAAGCTGATGTCAAGAAGGGGTCCATATTGACCGCCGTCCGGTATATCGCGTTTGCTGTGGATGGCACGGCCAACCCCAAAGCATACAGGAGTAGCACCGCTGGCAGGCCAGGGCGTGGGTGACCAGGGGACAAGGCGGCACAGCATGACCGGGTGGCTTGGAGGGCACACGGTGACGAGGGGAGCAGATGGACAAGGGCCGCACAGCGCGCAATACCGGGGGGCTAGGGCGGCGCGAAGGCAGGGAACGTCTATGGGGGGTGTTGCCTGCGTCACCGGGGTATAGGCGATTGCAAGGTGACCAGGTCCACATGCTAGCCCCACTATAACAATGCCGTGCTGTTGTCCTGCGTGGTCGGATGGAACTTGGTCGTGGAGGAGTGCTTAACAGGATCCGCGTGTGTGCACGCCACGCGTATGAGACTCGGCTTTACAGTAGTCAACCGGTGTCGCATTGCACCGGTTGCGTGATTTTGTACGAAACCCTCTTTTCGTAGATGCAACTGCGAAAGGGGCCACGCTGCCGTAGCTCTCGTGTCCGACTTCAAGTCCGACGTCCCGTAGCCTTCCAGGGGAGAGCCCCTGAGCGCTCCGCTTCGGCTGGGCCAGGCCCAGCCGAGGGCACTGCCCAGCTGGTCAGTGCCCTCGGCCCCTCGCAGCCAGCCTGCACCCTGTTCTGCAACGTAGGCTACTGCCTGCTGCTGAGTACGTGTCGCGTACCTTCTCGCATTGGGTCTTTGGGTGGTGGGGAAATCCGTCGGTTGTGAGATCCCTAGAAGGAGATTCTGTGTCGCAGGCCAACCAGCTCGGGAGTCCCCGCTTTCGGTTGATAAAGCAGCGCAAGTTACCAAGGCACGTATGCCCAACTGTTACAGCCACACAGCGGCAAAGCCTGGCGCAACATACACCATCAACAGGCCAAGCAGACTGGAAAGGGTCGAAGGAGCCTTAGTGCTCTGTGCAGGAGGTCGCAGACCATTATACGTCGAACAACGAGCAAACCATTTTGTCTCTGGGGTCTCACGGCGGGGCACAGTACACACCATGCAACCCTGCTAGATTTCTACCGCCATCTCCCTACAAGCCCCGCCACCCCGCATGCATGCGCATGCCGCCATGCGGCACGGTAGACAGGCAGCAAGAGCAGTACACCCAAACTGCTCCAACACAGCAACAGCGCGTTGGAGACAAACTGCACGAAAAGCTCAGGCCAGTGACACTTCGAGCTCCCAATGCACGCAGTAGCATACGAGTGCAGCAGCAATCAAGGATCCAGGGTGACCCAACAGCCGGGCCGCGCTCCACCATTCGTTGTCCAGAGCTGTGCTACGCGCCTAGGCACCCAAACGCGAGAAAACCCGAGATAAATTTCTTGATCATCCACCTTGCGGTGGGTTCAAGAGGTACTGAATGTTAGACCCTGGCCTGGACACGCGCATTGTCGTTCAAGGCTATGGCATGGGAGCCCTCGGGGACTGTAGCGGGAGAACGAGCCCCACGCACAAACGGCTCTCTGCTACCGGTACTACCGTAGTACGGTACCGAAGGAGGAGTGCTACTGCAGAAGGCGCGGCACAGCCGTAAGTACCAGTAAGTACTGCTCAGCCCACGCATGAATAGGCCATCCACGCGACCATGCGCTCGAGGGTATGCAGCCCAATTGCCCAGCTTATTAAAGGCCAAATCCCTCGCTGCTAATGAACAATGGGAAAATACATGTGCGTGAAATGGAAGGCGCAAGGCACCCTTGCTCGCAACCAGTCACCGACATCCCCGTACATTCTCAGCTACCATTCCGGTAGTACCCACCCGGGTTCAGCCGCACTTGACACAACAGCAAACACGGATCTCCGTCCAGCACCACTGCTGCTTCCCACAGCCCAGTGCCCTTTTGGCCCTGCAGCCACCCAAGTGACATGCAACACCCACATGCAGCAGTGACCCAGCCTCCGCCCCCGCACACAGCAACGCTTGCGCCGGGCATACACGGTACCCGCATGACTCTTCGGCAGCTAGTAGGCATATAGCACGTTGCCACCACTCCTACAGGCTCAAACAGTCAAAGGATAATACCCATCTCCAATCCTGCCGCTCCAACGTTCGCCCTTATTACAGCAACAGCAACACACTCGAGGCATGCCGAGCCCAAAAGCCCTGCGCAATCAGAAGCACGCAAGTACAGGCCACACTCATTCACCGTTCTCCAGCGCACGTCTTGACAAGCGTGCCTGTCTGCCCCCTGGCGCCCCTCAGCCTTGGTGTCTCTCGCAGACCAGGCCTGCCAGGCTACTCCCAGGCCCTAGCTGGCCTATTCCCTTGGTTCGGTACTCAATAGCGCGGTGCAGCTCAGGCAACAACTCAATCTTGGCATTAGGGCACGCATGCAGAGATTCTCCGGGCGATGCGAACCAGTCTCCCTAACTGAAACACGCTTTCGCGCTCAGTATAGCTTTGCCCCATTGAGGTGTTAGCGTCATGATACGCAGGCTGCACCGGTAGTACGGTGGAGGGCAAAGCAGTACCAGCGCAACGCCACCACAAATTATGCGTACCAAGATAACACACAGCACGTAAGTGCACAAGGGAGCCCCCACCAGGGCCCCCGAAAATGACGCAACAGTACGGCACGCTGCCAGGACCAACGAGCGCACAGGTACCACCGCACCCATCTACAGTACCCATGTCTTCCAGAACCACAATCCAGGAGAATACAGGCGCACGCTGTCAGTTGGTGCTGCCACGCGCCCAGTGAACATTCCGATCCCCAGGCAGTGAGCTAGTTTATTCACTCGCCCGTGCGTACCATGCACAATCGCATCTCCTGCAAGGGCGGTACGCCAGGTCCCGCATTGCGTGGAAGTCCGTTTGCCTCAGCACGTTTTACCAAACCCCGCACCCAAGACCCGCCTCACAGTAACAAGACCCACCATTTCCAACCCCAGTAGCACATCAGCAGCAGCCTGCGTAGTGTCCCATTGCAGCCCGCGGCGCCACCCCATACGCCACCCCAGTCCCACCGGCACCACACCACGTGTCCGCCCGACCTCAGGCAGGCGTGCCGTCGGCACACGCTGCGTTGCCTACCCCACCCACATTAGCCTCTCGCGCCCCTACCTCCCCTCGACCACCACCACACCACCACCCCAAATGCAGCAGCACCCCTTGCATGCACCATCCCACAGCACCCCACGGCAACCCGCGCACTCCTTGTCCGCCTAAGCACCCGCACCCCCCTACATCCACCCACCGCTTGCTTGCACCGCCACATCACGCATCCACGCCTGCCCCACACCTACATGCGCGCCCCGCTCGCCCCGTTATTCGCCCATCCACTGAGCGAATCCAACAGCTCATCCGGCACCGTCCCCGTGCTGCCCCTGCGGTTGCCCTCTCCTATGCTGCCCAGCTTGGTCAGCAGCCCTCCAGGGCCCCTCACCGGCGGGTGCTGCCCCGAGGAGCTCCCGCTGGAGCCCAGGCGGCTCATGCGGGGCAGGGGCGGCATGTCCAAGCTGCTGCGCTGCGGGGCGGTCGCCTCACACCTGCTGGATTGCTGCTGCTGCTGCTGGCCTTGCTGCATGTCGTCATGAGGGGACGTGGAGCCCGCGGGTTGCGGGGAGGGCGGGAGCGCAGCAGCGGTTGAGGGCGAGACAGGGGACATGGCTGCGCTGCTGCCGGGGTAGCCGCGGATGGGCTGCAAACGGGCAGACGGGGGCCTGGGGGAGGCGACAGGGGCGGCCGCGGCGGCGACGGGGGATGCTGAGGTGGCGGGAGTCGAAGCCATCGACATCTGCGCCCCGGGCGCGAATATCAGCGACAAGGCTGGGGCTTGGGGAGCGGACGTAGTGGCGGCGGAGGCGGGCGTGGGAGCGCGGGGGGCGCTGATGCCCCAGTCGCCGCTGGTGCGCGTACCAGGGTTGTCGACGGCGACGGCGGCGGCGGTGGCGCCGCCGGGGCTGCCGTCCCATCCCTGTACGGCGTGGCGGGCGAACAGTGCGGACGTGGATCGCGGCTGCAGCCCCGCGTGTCGGACCGCGGGGGAGGTTGGGGAGGTGGGCAGGTTCCAGTCGTGCTCCTGGGTGGGTTGTTGGCGGGCGGGGCTGCGACTGATGCGGCGGAAGAGGTTGAGGGCGGCGGACCCTAGCGAGCTCTGGGACCCCTTGGCAGCGGACCTGCTGGCGGGGGAGGCTGCCCTTGCGCCCGGCTGCTGTGGAGGCGCAGGGGAGGAGGCGCTGCCTGACGCGGCGCTGCGGGTCCAGGGGCCAGCGGCGGCGGCGGCGACGGCGGCGGGCGAGATGGGTACAGAAGAGGCGCCTGCGGGTGTGCCTGTGACGGGGGATCCGGTGGGCCGCAGCGCGCAGCTGATGCCCTGCTGCTGCCGCCGCTGCCGCAGCGCGCTGAAGCTTTCGCCGCTACCAGCGACCCCAGCTGCATCGCCGCCGCCGTTGCCGCTGCTGCTGCTGTTGGCCTGTGCCTGCTGCTGCAGGGCCGCGAGCTGCTGCAGCAGCTGCTCGTGCTGGCCGGTGCTCAGCCGGCCGCTGCTGCCTCCCGCCATGCCGTTGGCTGTGCCACGTGGCGACGACGCGTCCAGGGGCACCTGGCGCGACAGCCGGGCCAGGGGAGTCCCCGTCCTGCTGGCAGCGGCACCGGCAGGCGAAGTTGCCCCAACATTGGATCCGGCGGCGACCCCGCCCGTCCTGGCCAGGTGGCCCAGGAGGGAGGCTGCGCCGCCGCCGCCGCCGGCCTGGTCGTTTTCCGTACCATCTGACGAAGATATCAGGCGATGCAGCGCTGATGTGAGCTCGGGGTCAAAAAGAGAGGTGGGCGGAGAGGAGATGTTGCGGGGCACCTCGGTGAGGGCACTGTGGCCGTTTGGGCCGCCAGGGGTGAAGCCGATTGGGCCAGAGGAGGAGGCGAAGCGGCCAGGGAGGTGGCGGATGCGGGCGGCACGGGGATGGGCTTCGATGGCTGTGGTGGGATGCTGGGCGATGGAGGAGGTGGAGGAGGAGGATGCGGGGAACATGGTGGGAGGGGTGGCTGTGAGGGCGGAGCAGCGGCGGGCGGGCAGGCGGTGTGGGGTGTGGGCCGCGGCGCCGGTGTACACTGCGGCAGCGGGTATGGTGTCTGAGTGCGCTTGCGAGCTGGCTGGGGGGTCTGCGTTACTCGTGCGCGGACTGGGCGGCGCACGGGGGCTGAGCGGCGCGCGGGGGCTCAGCACCATGTAGCCGTCGGGCACCCCTGTGCCGCTGCCGCTGCTGGGTCCCCGTGCCCTGCACGGGGAGGCCAAGCCCGGCGTTGGGGCCACGAACGGACTGTCTGCCTCACTGCCCTCGTCATCACCCTCCTGCTCCCGCCCCTCCTGACAGCTCGCCGCACACGCTGTGAAAGTTGTCGGTGGGGGCTGCAATGACACGCCGGAAAGGCTGCTGCCGCCGCTGCCAGCAGCAGTCCCCGGCCGCTCCACCGAGGCGGCAGCAGCCACACGCACGCCCGTTGAACCCCCGGAGGTGTACTCTGCAAGCGACAGCCGCGAGAAGCGGTTGTGCGGCCTCCTGGTCCCGGAACCGGGGCTCCCAGGGGGCGCCGCCGTCGCCGCCTGCTGCTGCCCTCCGCCCACGGGTGCCTGGGGTGGCCCCGTTGCCGTGCCCGGTCTGGGGTTGCTGCTGCTGTTGCTGCTGCCGCCGCTCCCCAGGCGAGGGCGGGCGTCTTGAGGCGCGCGAGGGCCAAACAGGCCGGCGCTGGGCGCGGCAGGGGCAGTGCTGGGCGGGATGGCGGCACGTGGCACATTAGCTGCGGGACTGGGCTCGTGTGTGCTGCTTCTGGCTGTTGCTGGCGCCGCGAAGGCGATCCTGGTGGTAGTGGTGGTGGTGGTGGGGTCAAGGCCAGTGCCTGGTGTGGAGCTGTCGTCGCCGACGGGCTGGTCGGGGAGCGGGGGGTAGCTGGCGTCTTCCTCGGAGCTCCCGGAGGACGCCGGCAGCGAAGAGCGCGTGCTGTTTGCGTTCCTGCTGTCGCCCATTGCCAACATCCTGCAATTGCTGTTGCTGGTGCCGTTGGTGAAGCTGCCGCCGATCTTGCTGGCTGCCTCTGCACGAATGTGTCTATCTAGTACGAAGTCTTCGTACTGTACACGGACCATGGAGCGGGCGCTGCTAGGCGCCGTGAAGCTGTTGCTGATGTGGAAGGACATGTTGGCGTTGTGCGCCCGGAGGGCGTCCCTCAGCACTTCGTCGGCGTTCGGTGGCCCCTCGTAGGCCTTAATGGCCTTGACCTGTGGTCAGGATTCGTATGTGCGGGTAAACCTGGAAGTGAGCTGTGGGCGGTGGGGGTGCAGGGGTACAGCTTGCAGGTGTGTCGTGTTGGACATCAGAAGCATGGCCGGCAGGGTGGCCCAAGTGCTGTGTATGTCAGGGTTGGCGGTACGTACAGCGCGGCAGATTTACGGATTCCACGGTATGTACAGTAAGTGGGTCGTCGTGGTTTGGGCTGACGGCAGGTAATACGAGGCTAGGTAATACGAGGCTAGCGCGCATGTTGGGGGGTCCCGCCTGGGCCAGGGCAGCTCTCCTGCCCCGAAAGCCGCTATCGGCGAGTGGTCATGCATGCGCGTGCTGAGCACCCGAATTCGGCAGCGGCTACGCTGTAAGACGACGAAGCGAAGTACACCCGAAGGAAGCATGCCCGTTTGAGCAGAGCGGAGCACGCCTGAGGCCTCCCAACCAAGCCCCGCGCGGTATTGCCGCCTACCCATTGCTGGTATAGGAGAGCATATTACCTTGCTTTCGAATGCGTGCGTTTCAAGGGGACGCATAGACCACGACGTCCACTCGGCTTCACGTCCTTTCCGCCCAAGTGAATCCATTATAGACCCGTGTAATAATCGCAATGGCAGGGGACAAACGGTTTTCCTTGCCTGGGCCCCCTTGCTGTCCCTGGGTTGCCGGTGCCTGGGCCCCTTCGGGTGAAGTGCAAGCAAAAACGTTTTGTAAGAGTGCTGTCTAAACAAAATAGTGTATCCGTTGGAGGCGCTCTGCCAAATTAAGGAGGGTATACAGTATTGCAATTCTCGATGCCTGCCCAGTCCTCGCACCTGGCGTACTGGCGATATAGTACACCCGGTGGCAGCTTGTGTGAAGTACAGCGTAATATCATATAATATGCAAAACGTCTGGCATTGAATCGCTGGTCGCTAGGTAGCCAGGTCGTAGTAGGCGACTGGGCGCCTCGTCCTCGCGCCTGACTGTTACGGGGACGGTCGCCGGATGCACGTACGCCCGTCCAGAACGACATATCGTGCTACTTTCTGGATACACGCCTTGACACTGTTACTCGGATGCGTGTAATAGGACGCGAGAGCTGCATTGAACCGCTACCAGGGGAGCTCCCCTGCTTGGGCGCGTCTCGAGGGCGACCCCATGTCCGTCCGGCCTGCGCGGTCAGTCTGCTGACCCGCCCTGTTGCTAGAGTGTCAGCAACGACGACAAGGGAGCGCCTTGAGCGCTGGCAAAGTCTTAGCAGCCTTGACGTTAGTGTGGGCGGGCCCTAGCACACCTCCGCCCCGGTCGGGCTCCTTACCGTACGAGCACCAAGGGCCCCTGCGCACACCCCAGCATACCTGCCAAAGTGCCAAACCGCCTGTGTTACGTACCGGTACTTGGCCCAAGCAGGCCTCAAGACACCAGCAGGAGGCCTCCTGGGAACTCTGCGCTTCTCCTGTTGCTTCGCTCGATGTAGCTCCTAGCTAGGAGCTCAGCGTGCGAAAGCCATGGGTACGACCAGCTGGAACATGTTACATGCGTATTAACCGTGGGGGTGTTAAGAGATGCCCCTTAGCCAACACACAACCGTGTGCAATGACGGATGCACACTTTGCACACGTGTCAGAAAGTCACGTGGACGCTGAGGATGGGAATGAAAGCGTTGCAGTAATTTGTTGGTCAGCGCTACTTGTCATAGCGCCATGGCCCACCGACATATCGAACAGCACGTTTCTAGGACGCCAGGGGAGCTTGCCCTAAGCACCAGAACAGTACTGTACGAATAGTCAATGGGCGCAACACCCTTCGCAAGGGGAGCTCCCGTCCTCACTTCGCCCTTGGACAGTTGACACAGCTCACAAGCGCAGTTCCTACCGGCGCCATCTCTAGTCATGCGTACACCCAAGCTGCAAACTTGCACCAGCTCGCAACTTTACAGCAAGGAGCAGCACATTATTGCTGCATGACCCGCAGGCATCTCGACCGGAGGACGTCTAGGGCAGTGGGGAGGTGCCGTAGAAATTGCACAGACTTGACCAGCGCCAGCCAAGGACTGATACGGGTACATGGTTGAGCCCTGGGCGCGCCTGATGAGTCGTGGCGCACTGGGCGAGACAGCAGCGCTGCATGCGAACTGCGTGTCGTTGCATTGCAATTTTGCTTGTTGCATTGTTTGTTGCACTGTGTACCAGCGGGACAGGTCGTGCTGGCAGGACCTGCAGGTTACGTATGGCTATGTTGCATTGATTACGGTCCTTGCACTCCAATTGCGCTTGTTGGTGTGGACAGCGTTGGGCAGGGGTGCTCCCCGAGGCGCTTCGTATAGAACATAATGCTTTCGTCAGGAAGGATCGTTAGCAGGTGTAAAGCGGCAGGCGTAGCTTGTAGGCCGTGGCGGCGTGGGACTGGCCACGTACGTCAATAGCACGTGATAGGTGGTGTTAGCAGGTATGTCATCTCCCTAGCAGGCGCCGTGTCAGGCTG
>VFQN01005938.1_pt1 | contig 14451 bp, 11 predicted proteins | sample 3512371 | NCBI WGS metagenome assembly VFQN01 (sample SAMN10412370, study PRJNA504923) | tailings metagenome | isolation source: Replicate 2 from Balatoc abandoned mine | place: Philippines: Itogon, Benguet | collected 2017-08-28
ACCAGCGAGCCGAACAAACGCCGGCCGTCGATCAACTCGACATCGAAGGTCCTGGGGCTCACCACGCTGCGCACGCGGCCCCAATACACCTGCACGCTGTCGAGCGCGTCGGTCGACGCCTTCATCCGGCCGCGGTCGAGCAGCTTGATTTCGCAGGTGAGGCGATCGCCGTTGTCGAGCACGACGACATCGACCTTCGGCGCGGCCGTCGCGGGAAGAGGAACGATCAGGGCCGCGAGGAGCGAGGCGACGAACGCGAGCCGGCACACCGCTCGCCGCGCGCGACACGCCGTCGGGATCAGGACTCGGAGCATGTCGCCCGGGAAGCATAGCGCGAGTCCCGCCACGACACCCGGGGCAAGCTGCCTCGGCGCTAGCGACCAGCGCCCACGTGCGCGTCGGGCAACACCTCGGCAAACACCGTCGTCGTCGCCACGCCCTTGCCGAGCGGGACGTCCGTGGACATCGCGAACGCGAGTGACTGGCCGTCCTGGATCAGTCCGGAGGACGCCAGCGCCTCGACGTCGGGGACACCCGTCAACACTTCGAGCACATCGCCGTCGGCGTCACGCAGCAGGGCCGTGAGCGTGATGCCGTCGGGCCGCACGGGCCCGCCCGAGACCACCGTGAGTCGCCCCGACACGCGGTAGCCGCGAAGGGTCGCGCGTGAGCGCGTCACCTCCGTGGTGACGACGAGCGAGGAGGCCGGACACGCCGTGCGATCCACGGGACGCGCGCCGCCCGAGACCCACTCCAGCGTGCCGGCGACTGGCGCATCGCCCTCCGACACCTGGAGCAGATACCCCGACGGTGGCTCCGGGAAGTCGTCCTTCCGCTTGAGCCGGAAGCGATACGGCAGCACGCCGTCGGGCGAGACGTCGCTCACACGGGCCTCGCTCTCGATCGGGTCGCCAAGCGGACGCCAGCGATCGTCGGTGTACTGGAGGCGGACGCGCAGGTCGCGCGCGCACCGCCCGACGTTGGTGAGCGCGCCGACGAGGACACCGACGCGGGTGTTCTCGTGCGTCACCGCCGAGTTACGCAATGGACGGAGGGTGAGGTCGCCGCTGGTGAGGATGCGTGCCGTGGGCGGCAGGGCCACCCAGTCGGGAATCGCCTCGCGCACGACGACGGTGTTCGTCGAGCCACGCGGCAGCCCGATGGTGTTGAGCGGCCCCGTGGCCTGTGCCCACGCGCCAGGCGTCGACGACAACGCGACGCCCACGGCCAGCATCGTCAGGCGAACCATGCGCCATTATGCGCGGTCCGGGCGGGGCCGGACGCGGGGCGGGTCCCTCGAGGCCGACCGGTCGGGAGGCGGCCGGTGACGGGCCGCTCGGAGAGCGGTCCCTACCTGTCGTCGTCCTCGACGAACTGCCTCAGCAGGCGAGCGCCCTGCGCGGCCACGGCCGTGGCTCGGCGATCGCCGAGATCGCGCACGGCCTCCTCGCACAGGTCGGCGAGGTCGGACCACGTGACCACCCCGACGGCCACCTCGGGCGCACCGACGCCCGCCAACCGGAGTCGCGGCAGCGCCGCACGGAGATCCGTGCCGGGACTGGCCACGATGACGGCCACGCAGTCGAGCGTGGGCGACGCCGCGAGCAGGCGACCGATTGCGCGGCGCGCCTCGCCGAGCGACGTCCGGTCGCGGCCAGGCCACGTCCACGGCAGCAGGCCCCAGGTGAGCACCTCGGTCGACAGCAACCGGATCGGCGGCACGCCCGGCAGCCGAGAGACGCGCACGTGCTGCGAGTCGCGCGGCATGGCGGGGAAGGGCTCCAGGCCGAACGCGCGAGCGGAGAGGCGGCGTTGCCAGTACCCGACGGGCAGCGTGGTGCACACGTGAGCGGCCACCTGCGATGCCACCTCGTTGCGCAGATGTGCGCTCGACCGGGGCTGCAACGCCGCGAGGCTAGCCATGGGCGCCTCCGGCGTGGACGCGCAGGAACGTGAGCTGCGCGGAGCTCTCCCCGAACGCGCGGCGGGCACGCGCCCAGAGATCGCGAGCCTGGGCGCGCGGGCACTCCTCCACATCGCAATCACACGCACCAGGCGAGGCACCGTGTCGGCGCACGTGCGCCACCATGCGGTCGTGCCAGGTGTGGAGTTCCTCGACGAGGCTGTCGGCCGGGGCCTGGGACGCGGCCGTGAGCAGGTAACGGTACGGGCTGGTGACGGACAAGACGACCTCCTGCCGGACGCCCAGATCGACCGGGTGCAGCACTGCACCACGGCCGGGATCGCCCGGTCGGACAACGAACGGTGTTCTGCGTTGGGAGGCTTACGGTCGCCGGGAGTGGCTCGCGAGGCGAGCCGGTCCCCTACCGGCGACCAGTCGTCGGGAAGATGCGGACCCTCATGTCGAAGGGTCGACGCGGGCGCGGCACGAGAACGTCGTAATCGGGCAGGAACATGAAGCCGGACCTGGAGTTAGCGTAGCCCCGAAGCACACGCGGGTCAAGCCGGCGGGGCGCAAGCCTGGCGATGGCCGCGACGCGCGCGCCTGCCGCGGCCCGGCAGCGGCATCGAGGCCGTGCCGGCCCGACGACATCGCGCAGGCTATCGGTCAGGAGGGTGTCTGCGTCATAGTGGCGGTATCCGTCGCCGCGCAGCCGCGGGCTCGGCCCTCGCTCGTGAATCCCATCGTCCACCTGGCCGCCCGGCACCGTCAGCCAACGGGGCTGCTGCTCCTGCTGCTCGCACTCTCCGGAGTCGCGCGCGAGGCCGACGCGCAGGACGGCGTCCCCGTCCTGCACGACTACGACGTCACCGCGTGGACCACGATCGAGGGGCTCCCGCAGAACACCGTGAGCGACATCGCCGCACTCCCGAACGGCGAGCTGTGGGTCGCCACCTTCGGGGGGCTCGTGCGCGTGGACGGCGAGCGGCTCCACGTGGTGGACATCGCGCGCGACGAGGGCCTGCCCTCCAACCGGATGGTGGCGCTCGAGCCGGTCGGCCAGGACATGTGGTTCCTCAGCCAGGAGGGGCACCTCGGTCGATTGAGCGGCGGACGCGCCCGCACGGAAGTGGTCCCGGCCGTTGCCATGCCCGACGCCCTCAGCCTCCTGCATGACGGAACCCGGTTCCTGATGCAGACGTCCGACGGCTCCGTGTGGCGAACCGATGGACGCAAGGCCTGGGCCCGCCTGTACGCGGCGCCTCCCACCGAGGAGGGGGCTTTCAATGCGATCGCGCGCGGACCGTCGGGCCCCGCCTGGGTGTCGCTGCGACACGCGGTCGCGAGGATCGACGGCGATGGGCTCGCGACACGCCTGACGCCTTCGGCGCCGATCTTCGCGACAGCGGCCGACGCCTCCGGCGGACTCTGGCTCGGCCTCGATCGCGCCGTGGCCCGGCTCGAGGGCCACCGCGTCGTGCCGCTGGCCGTCGACTGGCCCGCCACGGGCCCTGTCGAAGTGCTCCTGCCGATCGGCACCGACGCCGCATGGGCGGCCACGCCGGGTGAGGTGTTCCTGCTGGAACGCACCGGCCAGCCGAACTGGCGTCGCACGCGCCTCCCGGTGAACCTTCCGCCCGGCGCGCACGTACGGTCGCTGTTGCTCGATCAGGAGGCCAGCCTGTGGATCGGCACCGTGGGCCACGGGCTGGTTCGCGTCGGCCGGCAGCCCGTCCGGCGTCTCGGTGCCGAGTCCGGCCTGAGCGGCGTACACGCCCTCGTGACCAACGGCAAGGGCGGCGCCTGGATTTCCCGTGACTGCGACGGGCTGTTCCACGTCGACGACGCCGACAAGGTGACCCCCGTGCGCCCCTCCGGCGGCAGCCCCTTTCCGCAGTGCGCCCAGGCCCTGGCTGCCGACGATGCCGGAGGCCTCTGGATCCGCGACCATGAGTCGTTGTTCCACATGGGCCCGACGCCCGACAGCGTGCGGCGGCTCGACGTGACGCTGCCGCGGGATTCGGGCCCAATCGTCGTGGCCCCCGATGGGTCCGTGTGGGTCGTGTCGCGCTTCGGCGACCTGCACCGTGTCGCCGCGGGTCGATTCGTGGAGCATCATCGCCTGCCGGGGCCGATCATCTCGGCCTGGTCGGGTTCCGACGACGTGTGGGTCGGCGGGGTGGGCGTCGTGCATCACGTCAGGGGCGCTACCGTTCGGTCGTACGGCCCGGCCGAAGGCATGCCGCGTGGCGACGTCCGCGACATCCTCGTGCAGGGAGATCAGGTGATCGTCGCGACGTATGGCGGCGGACTGGGCGTGGTGCGCAACGGGCGCGTTCGCCGCGTGACCACGGATCAAGGCCTGCCCGACAACAGCCTCTCCCGGGTGCTCGACGACGGGCACGGTCGGTTGTGGATTGCCACCAATCGCGGCATCGCTGTCGTCGATCGAGAGGAATTGTCGAAAGTGGTCGCCGGCGAGCGCCCGGCGCTCATGCCGGTCGTCTTCGGACCGGATCGCGGAGTGGCGGAGGCCAACTTCGGCCTGCCCGCGGGCTTTGCCGAGCCCGGCGGGAGGCTCTGGTTCGGCACCATCGCGGGCGTGGCGCGCCTCGACGCGGCCCGCTTCCCCTTCAACACGAGGCCACCGCCCCTGCGTATCGAACGCGTGCTGCTCGACGAGCGCGCCATCCCGCTGACCCCCGTCGTCGTGGTACCGGCGGGCACCGGGCGCGTGCGCCTGCAGTTCGGGTCGACGTCACGCGCGCACCCCGAGCGCCTGCGGTTCCGCTTCCGCTTCGACGGCGTGGATCCGGACTGGGTCGAGGCCGGAGCGCAGCGTATTGCGGCGATGACCCCGAGGGGACCGGGGCGCCAGCGCTTTCTCCTCCAGGCCCGCAACGAAGACGGCGTGTGGAGCGACCCGCCTTTGGTCGTCGAGCTCGACGTCCTCCCCGCCTGGTGGCAGACCACCGTCGCGCGGGTAGGCGGAGCCCTGGTCATGGCGCTGGCCGCCTTCGGCCTCTACCGGATGCGCGTCGGCCTCCTTCACCGGCGACACGAGTCGGAGCTGGCCAGGCTCGTGGAACAGCGCCAGCGTGAAGAGCAGGCCCTGGCCCTGCGGTCGCAGCTCGAGCACGTGTCGCGGCTGGCCCTGGCCGGCGAACTCACGGCCAGCCTCGCGCACGAGGTCAAGCAACCGCTCACGGCCATCGTGGCCAACGCCGAGGCGGGCGAGCAGATCCTGGCCGCTCAGGGCGACGCCTCGACGCAAGCTGCGCTTCGCGACATCCTCCACGACATCGTCGTGCAGGGGCTGCGCGCGTCCGACGTCGTCGGCGAACTCCGGAAGTTCCTGCGGGCGGGCACTCCCGACGCCACTCCCCTGGATCTGTCGGCCCTGGTGCGCGAGATGCTCCCGCTCGTCCGCCGCGAGCTGGCCGAGCACGACGTCGAGCTGTCGCTCGACCTGGCCAACGATCTCCCATCCGTCGACGGTCGTCGTGTCCAGCTCGGGCAGGTCGTGGTGAACCTCCTGTTGAATGCTTCTGAAGCCCTGTCCACCATCGACGGCCCCCGGCTGGTCACGGTGACCACGACCGCCCGCGACGGTCGGGTGGAGTTGACCGTGCGTGACAACGGCCCCGGGATCGCCCCCGACGTCGCCGAGCGCATCTTCCAGCCGTTCGTCTCGACCAAGCCGAAAGGGATGGGCATGGGGCTGGCGATCTGCCGGTCCATTGCCGAGGCCCATGCCGGACGTCTGTTCGCTCAGGCCACGTCGGAACGCGGCGCCACGATGGTGCTGTCGCTGCCTGTAGCGGGCAGCGTCAGCGCCGATGCCGCCAGGCGTCCGCGATGACGGCGCCGACGATCACCAGGCCCGTCACGACGCGCTTGATCGGCTCGGAGGCGCCCGCCTGCGCGAGGCCGGCCTGGAGCACGGCGATGATCAGCACGCCGAAGAAGCTGCCCACCACGGAGCCGCGTCCTCCCATGAGGCTCGTGCCGCCGATCACCACGGCGGCGATGGCCGACAGCTCGAGCCCGATGCCGGCGTTGGGGTCGGCCGATTCCAGGTACGCCACGTGGAAGAGGCCCGCAAGCCCCGCCAGGCCGCCGGCGAGCGTGAAGGCGGCAGCCTCGACGGGCCCCGGGGCGATGCCCGACAGGCGGACTGCCTCGCGATTGGTGCCGATGACGACCAGGTAGCGACCGAACACCGTGCGGCTGAGCAGCGCCTGCCCCGCAATCACCACGCACACGGCGACGAGGAACGCGGGCGACAGGCCGAGCGCAGGGATCGGCGCGCCAATGGCGTCGAGTCGGCCCCCGACGAACACCGCACGTGAGTCGGTGACGAGATAGGCGCCGCCGCGCGCGATCTCCAGCATGCCGAGCGTGACGATGAACGACGGCAGGGACCAGCGCACCGTGACCAGCCCGTTGAGCAGTCCGATGGCCAGGCCCACCACGAGACTGGCCGTGATCGCCGCCGGAAGCGGCCACTGCCAGGCAGTGAGCGCCGTGCCGAGCAGGGCCGCACACAGGGCCATCACGGACCCGACCGAGAGGTCGATGCCTCCCGCGACGAGCACGAGCGTCATGCCGACGGCCGCGACGGTGAGCGCGGGCACCTGGTTGGCGATGGTGGTGAGCGTGACCCGGCTGAAGAAGTGATCGGTGACCGCGGTAAACAGGGCGACGAGCACCGCGAGCACCGTCAGCAGGCCGGCCGACTCTGGTATCCGACGGCGCTGCCCTGATCGGCCGCGCTCGCGCCCGGGGCCGGTCACGCCGCGCCCCCGAGCCCCTCGAACGCGGCGGCCGTCAACGCGGCCTCGTCCCAGGCACCTCGCGTGAACGTGCCCGTCACCCGCCCGCCCGACAGCACGACGATGCGATCGCAGATCGCCATCAACTCGGTGAGTTCACTCGAGGCCACCACCAGCGCGGTGCCGCGTGCGGCCAGATCGCGCAGGAGGCGATGCATCGCCTCTCGCGCCGACACGTCCATACCGCGCGTGGGCTCGTCGAGCAGGAGCACGTCGCACCCGCGCAGCAACCACCGCCCCATCACGACCTTCTGCTGGTTGCCCCCGCTCAGTTGCTGCACGGGCTGGTCGAGCGACACGCAGCGGATGTCGAGCGCCTCGACCAGCGCCTGCGCACGCGCCCGCTCCCCGTCGGCATCGATCCACGTGCGCCATCGCGAGAGGCGCGGCAACACGCCCAGCGTGAGGTTGTCTCGCACCGGGCGCGACGCCAGCAGACCGTGGGCCCGTCGGTCCTCTGGCACCATGCCGATGCCGGCGCGGACGGCGTCGTGCGGGCCGTCGATCCGCAGGACCGAGCCGTCGCCGCGCGACACGCGGCCTTCGTCGGGGCGATCGGCGCCGACGATGGCTCGCAGCGTCTCGGTGCGCCCCGCTCCGACCAGCCCTGCCAGGCCGAGCACTTCTCCCTGGTGCACGTCGAAGGAGACGCCTCGCACGGCCCGCCCGCGCGACAGCCCTTCCACGCGCAGCGCGACGCGGCGCCGGTCTGGTCCGGGCACGCGCGCGGCCCGGTCGTCGGCTGGAGCAGGTTTCGATGCCGCCGCCCCGCCGACATCCGTCATCAGCCGCACGACGTGCGCGCGATCGAACTGCCCGGCGTCGAGCGTCGCGACGACACGCCCATCGCGCAACACGGTGGCACGGTCGACAAGGGCGGCGACCTCGTCGAGCCGGTGGCTGATGAAGAGCACGGCCACGCCGTTGTCGCGCAACACGCGCAGGCGTGCCATCAGGTGCCGCGTCTCCGGGCCGGACAGGGCCGCCGTCGGCTCGTCCAGCACGAGGAGACGGCAGGGTCGTGCGAGCGCCGCGGCAATCGCCACCAGTTGCTGGTGACCGATGCCGAGGCGGCCGACCGCTGCCCACGGATCGAGATAATCGAGCCCGACGGTCGCCAGCGCCGAACGGGCGCGAGCGTCGAGACGCCGTCGATCGATCACGCCGAACCTGCGCGGCAGATCGCCCAGGCAGAGGCTCTCCGCCACGCTGAGGGTCGGAATCAGATCGAGCTCCTGCAGCACGAGTTGCACACCGGCCCGCTCGGCGTCGCGACGGCTGGCAGGCGCGTGGGGGTGCCCGTCGAGCGTCATGTCGCCGCGGTCGGGCCGTGTCAGCCCGCACACGATGCGCGTGAGCGTGGACTTGCCGGCGCCGTTGGCACCGAGCAGCGCGTGAACCTCACCAGCCCGGACGTCGAGATTCACGTCGACGAGGACGGGCACCGCGAAGGCCTTGTGCAGGCCGCGCACGGCGAGCCGCGGCACGCCGGCGCCCGTCACCGTGTCCTCGTGATCACGTCCACCGGCGTCTGTCGATCGGCGGGGGCGGTGTCGCCTCGCAGAATCTGGAGCGCGAACTCGATGCCGTAGACCGCGAGCTGGTCACCGTGCTGATCGGCCGTCGCGAGCACGCGGCCGTCGTCGATCAACTGCCGCACGGCCTCGATGTTGTCGAAGCCGACCACGTGCACCTGCTCGGTGCGGCCGGCCTGACGCACGGCCGCGGCCGCACCGAGGGCCATGCTGTCGTTGCTCGCAAGGATGGCCTTCAGGCCCGGGTGCTCGCGCAGCAGGGCGGCCGACACCGCGTGGGCCCGGTCCTGTTCCCACTGGGCGCTCTGCACCGCCACGACCTGCAGTCCGGCCTGGCGTGCGGCGTCCTCGAAGCCGAGCCGGCGCTGCTGGGCGTTGAAGGCCGTGGGGATGCCCTCGAGGATGGCCACCTGGTCTCCCCGGGAGAGGCGCCGCGCCAGCACCTCACCGACCGCCCGGGCGCCCGATCGGTTGTCAGGCCCCACGAACGGCACCTGCAGCCCGGCGGCGGCCAGCGTGGCGGCGTCGAGCTTGTTGTCGATGTTGACCACGACCACGCCACCGTCGCGGGCCTTCTTCAGGACGGGCACGAGCGCGCGTGAATCGGCCGGGGCGATGATCAGGGCCTGCACGCCCTGCGCGAGCACCTGCTCGACGAGCGCGACCTGCTGGGTGATGTCGTTCTCGTTGCGGATGCCGTTGACGAGCAGCGTGTAGGCGTCGGCATGTGCGGCCTGGTGTCGCCGCGCGCCATCGGCCATCGTCACGAAGAACTCGTTGGCGAGCGACTTCATCACGAGGGCGATGCGCGGACGTGCGGGGGTGCCGGCTGGCGGCGGATCGCCCGGCGACGACTGGCAGCCGAGCCCGGCCAGCGCGGCGACGAGGACCAGCGCGAACACGCGCATGCAGGAAGACATGCGCGGATCATAGTCCCGGCCCGACGCCGTACTCGACATCGTCGATCGACAACTCGAGGTAGGCCCACGAGCGGGCTCCCTCGTGCCAGCGGGCTTCTCCCACCGAGGCCAGGCGCGCGGCCCCGAACGGACGGTACCCACGCAGCGGTGTCGACCACCGCTGCCGGGTCATGCGCCGGCCGTCCTCGGAGGTCGCGAACCGATCGTCGGAGACGAAGTCCACCAGGGCGCCACTCGCGGCATCGAACACGAGATCGGCCTCGATGGCGCGGTCGAGGTGCGTGAAGCGGGCGCGTGCGTGGTCGCGTCCGTCAGGCAGCCACGCCGGTCGCGCGACGGCGAGCCAGCGGACGGAAGGCTCGAGCAGCGTGGCGGGGGCCATCACGCACATGTCGTTGAAGAGTGTGACCGTCTCGCTGCGGGTCATGTCCTCTCCCCGGGCCTGCTGGACGGGCACGAGCTCGGCGGCCTCGATGCGCATGCTCGCCGCCGGGCCGACGAACCGGTGATAGCCCTGGATGGGAATGAAGGCCCGCGTGGCCGTGAGGTAGAAGAGCCGGGCGGCCCGCGGTCCCACGACGTTGACCTGTTCGGATCGGAATGGCATCCACGGGGAGTCGGGCCCGCCGCGGATCCGGCCGTGCAGCCGCACGCGAAACGTCGCGACCCGAGGGTGGCCGATCGCGCCGCTCATGCGCAGGTAGCGCTGGACCGCCGGCGGCAGCGCGGCGAGGTCGGCCTCGGCGATCACCGGCTGCGGACGCCGGTCGGCCGTGGCCGCTGCGACGTCGCGGTCGTACGCGGCGCGCAGGCTCCCGGGGCCGAAGGCGAGCCACCCGAAGACCACGCCCACCAGCGCGATGGCGTTGGCGACCGCTCCGAACCGGGCGTCGTGCCAGGCCGAGACGATGACGACCATCGACACGGCGATGGCAAGGGCGCCGACGATCCACCAGGCGCGCGGCCAGGCCACGACGAGGACGGCGGCCACGCCGAACAGTACGGCCGCCAGCAACCACGCCAGGCCGAGACCCGGCGCGATGGGCACGGTGAGCGCGGGCAGGTCGGCGTAACGGAACGCCTTGGCGAACCCCATCAGGTGGATGAGCCCGTGCACGAACAGGAACAGCGCGAAGGCGATGGCGATCATGTCGAACCCGCCAGCTGCAGGAACGACGCCAGCCGCACGCGGGCGCCTCTGCACGCGGCCACGTCGACGCGAGCCTGTGCGGGCCGACTCAGGCGGCGAGCAACGCGGGAAATCACGCGGTACCGTGGGGATTTGCATGCGGCCGCGGGTTCCGGCAGGGCCGGCTCCCGACCTGTGCCCCGAGCCTGGGCAACGGCGGAACCGACCGCCGAACGCGGCACCCTGACGCGCTGGGGTATCGTGGCGGGCGTGAGACGCTGGCTGGTAGGTGCCCTCGCGCTCGTGACCGTCGCCACGCAGCTGGCCGCCGACGACGCGACGCTGCAACCCCTGCCCTACAACCACCCCGGCCTCGAGGTGGACCTCGGTGTCGGGCTGTGGGCGTGGCCGATCCCGTGGGACGTGGACGGCGACGGCGACACCGACCTCCTCGTGTCGTGCCCCGACAAGCCCTCCAACGGCGTGTGGCTGTTCGAGAACCGGTCAGGCGCCGGTGTCGAGATGCCCGTGTTCGCGCCCGGTCGCCGCCTCGGGCCGACGCAGCACTATGTGGCGCCGTCCTACGCGTCGGCCGACCCGGCCGCCACGTCGGCAGCCGCGACCCGTGGGGGGCGCCGACTGCGTGTGCTGCGGACGAACACGGAATGGCCTGATGTCGTGCAGACGGGCCTGACGCCTGGCCGTGAGATTGCGCTGCCCCTGCCTGCCACGGCGCACACGCAGTTGATCGGTACACAACCCAAGGGCCAGCGCATCCGGCACAACGTGTGGAAGTACGTGGACATCGACGGCGACGGCGCGCTCGACATCGTGCAGGCGGCCGAAGACTGGTCCGACTACGGCTGGGACGACGGCTACGACGCCAGCGGGCGGTGGGTGCACGGCCCGCTGCACGGCGTGATCTACGTGCTCCGCAACGAGGGCACGACGGCAGAGCCGAGGTATGCCGCGCCCACCCGGCTGCTGGCCGGTGGCGTGCCGCTCGACCAGCCCATGGGCAACCCGGTGCCCAACTTCGAGGACTTCGACGGCGACGGCGACCTCGACCTGCTCACCGGCGAATTCCTCGACGCCTTCACGTACTACGAGAACGTCGGCACCCGGACCGTGCCGGTGTACGGCACCGGTCGTCCGGTGCCGGCCGTCGGGGGCCAGCGGCTCCGCATGGAACTCGAGATGATCGTGCCCGTGGCGTTCGACTGGAACCGCGACGGGCACATGGACCTGATCGTGGGCGACGAAGACGGCCGCGTCGCGTACGTGAGGCACACCGGTCGCCTCGACAAGGCACGAACGCCCGTCTTCGAGGCGCCCCGCTACTTCCGACAGGAGGCCGACACGCTGAAGTCCGGCGCGCTGGCCACGCCCACCACCGTGGACTGGGACGGCGACGGCGATCTCGACATCCTCAGCGGCAACACGGCCGGATTCATCGAGTGGTTCGAGAACCTCGGCGGGCGCGGCGTCGAACGGCCCCGCTGGGCCGCACCGCGCCGCCTGGAAGCCGGCGGTCGCGTCTTTCGCGTGATGGCGGGTCCGAACGGGTCCATCCAGGGTCCTGTCGAGGCCAAGTGGGGCTACACCACGTTCAGCGTCGCCGACTGGGACGGCGACTCGCTGCCCGACATCGTCCTCAACTCCATCCTCGGCGAGGTGATGTGGCTGCGCAACGTGGGCACGCGGGGCGCACCGCGCCTCGCCGCGCCCGAGCCGGTCGAGGTGGCATGGGACGGGCCGGCGCCGCGCCTGGCCTGGGGATGGAAGACGCCGAACGGTAATGCCCTGCTCACGCAATGGCGGACGACACCCGTGGTGCACGACGTGACGGGCGACGGGCTGCCCGACCTCGTGATGCTCGACACGGAAGGGTACCTGGCGTTGTTCCGACGCGATACGCGGAAGACCGACGGCCGCGCGCAACGGATCCTGCGTGCGCCGACGCGGGTGTTCGTGGACGAGGCAGGCGCACCGCTGCGCCTGAATGCCCGGACGGCCGGTGGCAGCGGGCGACGCAAGATCGCGATCGTCGACTGGAACGGCGATGGGCGCTTCGACCTGCTGGTGAATTCGGCCAACGCCAACCTCCTGGTGCAGGTGTCGGACCGCGACGGGCGCTGGTGGTTCCGCGACGCGGGCCCGCTGGCCAGCCGCAACATCGAGGGGCACGACGTGAGCCCCGCCGTCGCCGACTTCGACGGTGACGGGGTTCCCGACTTCCTCGGCGGCGCCGAAGACGGCCGCATCTACTACCTGCGCAACCAAAGGTAGGGACGGCTCTCCGACCTGTGCGCCGAAGCCTCGGCGAAGGCGGAGCCGTCCGCCGGGCGCGGACAAGACACGGCGGCGGGATGGGACATCCCGCCCTACCGGGTGCGACGCGGTACGCTGTAGGCATGCGTACCTCCCGCCGCCACTTCGTCACGTCCTCGGTCGCCGCGTCCGCGGCGGCGGCCCTCACCACGTCCGGCGCCCACGCCCAATCGCGCGCCGCGCGCGAGTACTACGAGCTGCGTGCCTACCGGTTGAAGGCCGGCGCCCCCTCGGCCCTGCTGCACACCTATCTCGAGAAGGCCCTGCTGCCGGCGCTCGACCGCCGAGGCATCGCGACGGTAGGCGTGTTCACCGAACTCGAGGTGAACAAGAGCGCGCAGACCAGCGAGCCGAAGCCCGACACGCCCGTGTGGGTGCTGGTCCCCCACCGCACGCTGGAGTCGTTCGTGACGGTGAGCGCGGATCTCAACGCCGACCCCGCCGTGCAGAAGGCCGGCGCCGAGTACCTGCAGGCGCCGAAGGCCAGCCCGGCGTTCGACCGCATCGACACGTGGCTCTACGTCGCCTTCAAGGGCCACCCGACGATGACGCTGCCCGACTTCTCGAAGACGCGCGTGCCGACGCGCGTGTTCGAGATGCGCGACTACGAGAGCCACAGCGAAGCGAAGGCGCTCGCCAAGATCGCGATGTTCGACGAGGGCGAGACCGAGATCATGCGGACGCTCGGCATGTCGCCGGTCTTCTTCGGCCAGGGCCTCGCCGGGCCGAACCTGCCGCACCTGCGCTACATCACGTCGGGCTCCAGCCTGGCCGCGCACCTCGATGCGTGGAAGAAGTTCGGCCCCGATCCGCGCTGGATCAAGATGCGCGACCTGCCGCAGTACGCCGATTCGACCTCGAAGAACACGGCCCGATTCCTCGCGCCGACGACGTACTCGGGAATCTGAATCAAGGCAGTTCGGAATTCAGCGTTCAGAATGCAGGAGGTCTTCATCGTGAATGGTGAACTCTGAATCGATGAACGATGGCGAGTCGCGCCGCTGCTGGGACGACAACGCGGACGTGTGGACGACGCTGTCGCGCGCCGGGTTCGACGTCTACCGCGACGGCTTCAACACGCCGGCGTTCCTGGCGATGCTGCCCGACGTGGCCGGGCGACATGGCCTCGATCTGGGCTGCGGCGAGGGCCACAACACACGTCTGCTGGCCGGCCGTGGCGCCCGGATGACGGCCGTCGACATCTCGGGCGTCTTCCTGCGGCATGCGCAGGCCAGGGAGCGGGAACGATCCGTCGGCATCCACTACGTGCACGCGAGCGCGCGGTCGCTGCCCTTCGCCGAGGCGGCCTTCGACTTCGCGACCGCCTTCATGAGCCTGATGGACATGCCGGAGGTCGAGCGCGTGGTGGCCGAGGCCCATCGCGTGCTGCGCCCGGGCGGCTTCCTGCAGGTCTCCATCGAGCACCCGTGCTTTGCCACGCCGCACCGCCGGCAACTGCGTACGGCCGACGGAGTGACGTATGCGTTCGAGATTGGCGAGTACTTCAGGCGCATCGAGGGCGACCCCGAGGAATGGATCTTCTCGGCTGCGCCTCCGGAGCTGCGCGCCGGGATGCGCGCGTTCCGGATTCCCCGCTTCACGCGTCCCCTGAGCGCCTGGCTCAACCTCCTCATCGACGCCGGATTCACGATCGAGCGGTGCGGGGAGCCGCGCCCGAGCGACGAGGTCGTGCGGCAGTACCCGAAGCTGCAGGATGCCCAGGTCGTCGCGTACTTCCTGCACCTGCGCGCCCGCAAGCATCGGTAGGGGCGGCCCGGCAATCGCAGGCAGGGACGGC
>VFQN01005939.1_pt1 | contig 14450 bp, 18 predicted proteins | sample 3512371 | NCBI WGS metagenome assembly VFQN01 (sample SAMN10412370, study PRJNA504923) | tailings metagenome | isolation source: Replicate 2 from Balatoc abandoned mine | place: Philippines: Itogon, Benguet | collected 2017-08-28
GATGACTTTGACCTTTAGGTGCGGGGCTGCACGCGGAGTTGCACCTGATGTGTAATGCCTAGCTGGCAGCACCTAGCATGTGTTAGGGCGACTGCCGATTACTGCGCAGGAACCATTCAATATGGAAGGCTAGTTTGCGGTTGCCCAGGCCCCGGCCTGTACACAGCGGACTTTGCGAGGGGCAAGGCCCCGCCGGCAATGCACTGCTCTGCTGCGACCGCTGGGCCCAACCGCCAATACAAGGCACGGACGTGCAGACCGTGATGAATTGTAAATGCAAGATACTGTGAGGACGCGTTCGTCTTGTACTAAAACGGCTCAGGCCCCACAAGCACAAGTCCGCCATGCACGAACTCTGCGCACGCACAAAGTGTAACAGCAACGCAGCAGCTGCACAGGTTGCAGCAGCTTTGTCGTGACATTCTTACTGTCTTGAGACTGCGCCGATAGTATGCAGGAGCAGATGAGCGTTAAGCAGATGGCGACTGCTGCGCTGCGTAACCGTGACCGCACAGCGCGGGCCATTCCACTCTGTGACTTCATGAAGCTGCCTATCGGTATTCAGCTGCAACAAGCGCACTACAGGTTAGGTAATGGGAGGCGCGGGTGCGTGGCTGAGGCTCGACCCCAATCACGCTATGTTTACTTCGTTAGTTGAACTACAAGAGTGCAAGTTGAGACTGCAAAAGGCACCGTTACAGGGCATCATGGGCCTACGGTTTATTGTCGAGATCAGCGCCCCCATGCCGTACAGCCCACCCTGGCCCACCAGCACCACAGCATTGTGAGTGTAGGCCCCGGCAAACGCGGACAATAGATAACGAGGAAATGTATGATCAACAGTGATCTGTTGCTGCCGCAAGGGACTCTGCCCAAAACACCGCCTGCCCCTGACACCTGACACCACTCTTTCACACACGTTTAGTTGCCGATGCTCCAGAGCAAACGGCAACTCTGATAGCATTCACTGCGTCAAGGAACAGGGCACAGGGCTTTGAAGATCACGCTCGCAGGGTTGCTGCAAACCTGAACGGTTGCAAAACGAGGGCTGGTTGGTACCTCCCGGGGCCTCCCGCCCACGGTACCTGCCCCTCCCGTGCCTCCGTTGCCCTTTGCGGCTGAGGAGAGTGCCGCACACATCTACTGCTCGACACGCACCGCACGCTTAGGTCAGGGCCCCAGTACGGTAGCATGCCACGCATGCAACTTGTGCCAATATGCATGCCACGCATGCCGCAAAAACAGGTAAAGCTGTTGTCGCAACGCAGATGCAGCCCCCTGTGCGCCGTGTGTCACTGTGGCACATGCGCTTCGTGCGCTACTGCGCGCCTACCAGGGGCGCCCGCCCCCTGGTAGGCCACGGCTCGCCTCCTACCCAGGTGGCTACGCTGCCTACGCGCAGCATCTTCGCCCGTGCTGAAGTCACATGCCACCGAGCCTCTGTCCATAAGCCCCTGCCGTCCAAGTCACAGTCTGCAAATTCAAAATTGCATAAATGGTTCAAATACTAGCGCCACGGCCTCACTTAGCACGGACCCACAACACTCAGCCCCAATGTCACAGCTGCACACTGTTGCACCCCAAGACAGCCAAGCATGCAAATACCACACCCTGCCCTGCTCACTGCAGCCAATGGGACCCGAAACCTTCCATGAGCGAGCGCCACGCGGGCGAGACCCAAACCACGTCCGGGTCCCTCCCCAGCCTCCCCAGCTCCCCCTTTTCCCACTGCACGCCGCCCTGCAGCGCCTCCACCAGCTCCCGCCCCGCCGGCTGAGAGAACGGCACCCAACGGTCCAAGGCCGCGTCGAACCGCGCGTCGCTGTGGGGCTCCAGAACCAGCTGCTTCAGGCGCGGGGCGCCCAGGATCACCGGCATGAAGGCGGTTGCGACCATGGCGCCGGAGACAGCGGTCCACATGTCCGTGCCGTGGCCCAGGGGCAGGGGCAGGTGCAGGTGTCGCAGGCGGGGCAGGCGGGCCGGCAGGGACACGGCCGCGGGGTGCAGCTCGCACTGGAAGGCCAGCCCCTGGGAATGCACGCCGTAGTGCCGTACGTCGGTAGGCAAGGAGCAAGGGGCGGTGCCATAAAGTCAGTCTGAGGGTTCCCAAGACAGGAAGGTATAGGACAAATGTCGCTCGACAGCGGGCAGCGACGGCTGCAAGCGCTTTGTGTGTGAGTGAGGAGACACACAGCGGGTGCTGGGATCAGCGGGAAGTACGCTCAGAGCGAGAGGGCACCAAGCCCGTCCGGAGCAACCTCTTGCAAGCCCTCGAGCCCTCTGCTGCACCATGGAGCCGCGAAGTCACTCGGTAACCTGCACAGCTGGAGCTAACGTGCCACACAGTAATGCTAAAGACCACGACCGCCCACCTCCAGCTCCGGCAGCTGCGCCGTCAACGCCGCCACATTCGCCAGCCCTACCGCGCAGCCCTTCAGCTTGAGCCTCCGCAGCCGCAGCGGCCGCAGTGCACCAAGCAGCCGCACGTGGCCGTCCCCCGCCGCCGGCCACGTCAGCGGCGAGGGCTCCCATTCGTGCCTCAGCGCCAACCCTTTGCCGCCGTCGAACCTGCCGTAAAGCAGCGCCACCGCCTCCAGCAGCTCATCGAAGCCGGGGGAGGGGGAGGGAGGGGCTGCAGGGGGAGCTGCGCCGCCGCCGCCGCCGCCCTGGCCCATCCCATTGCCACCCCCCTGGCAAACCCCCGCCTGCGCCGTTGCCACCGCTGGCGACCGTGTACGTCTTGGAAGAGACCGTCAAGCCCTCCACCCCCAGCCGCGTGAGCCCGGGCGGCAGCTGCAGCGCCAGCAGCGTCCGCGGCCACACGCCACGCCCTTCCCAGCACTTGAGGTGTACCTCCCGTAGCGCGGCGGGCAGCGGCGGGCACGCCCGCCTCCCCAGCCGGGCTCCCTCCAGCTCTATCGCGGTGCCCTCAAACCCCAGGTACGTCAGCTGCCCGTACTCTGTGGCCAGGAGTTGCACGTCCGCCTCCTGCAGGGTGCCCCCCATCAGGGTCAGGCGGGACAGGCCGGTCAGCGGCCGCAGCACCTGCAGCATGTGCCCCGGCTCGGTCTGACCTCCGTACAGCTCGAGGTTTGTGAGCCGGGTCAGGGCGCTCAGAGCTTCCAGCGGGGGGTGGTCGGACTGGAGGATCGCCAAGTGCAGTTAACGGAGGCTGGGCAGGCCGCACACCACCTCCACCACCCGCAAGGCCGAGTCCTCTTTGGGCGTTTCGTCCTCGGGTATGTCAGCCTCAGTGTACAGCTCCACCTGCAGGTGCTGCAGGCAGGTGCAGGTGGCGATGGCGTCAGCCAGGGGCCAGGGGAAGGAGTGCAGGCCGCGGCTGAAGGTGAGGGAGGTGAGGCTGGGGGCGCCGGTGGTGATGAGGCGGCACAGGCCGGGAAGGGCTTCATGTAGGTCGTCTGGTGCCGAAAGGTTGGAGTAGATGTCCAGGGACGGCAGCATGGGGGCGGCGGAGCGCACAGCGGAGGCGAGGGCGTCGGTGAAGGGGATGTTGCTGAGGGAGAGGTGCGTGAGGGAGGCCCGAGAGGAAGGGTACGGCTCAGGCCCCTGCTCGGGCTGCTCTTGCTGCTGCTCGCTGAAAGCAGCTAGGACGCTCGAGCTGCAAGGGCGTAGTATGAAAGCAGCTGTCAGCGCGCGGTCAAAGGTCCCGTCGTCGCTTTTGACCCAGGGGTGCAGAGTCAGTTTGGAGGGGCGTGCTCCGCGAAGCAGCATGCCACGGACAAAGGCGGCCAGCTCTTCCGCGGAGCCTGGGGTTCGGTGTTGCTCGAGTTGGTCGACCGCGATGGACGAGCCGGACCCATCGGCTATGGCTCGGGCCTCGCGGCATGTTGCCCGCAGCGTCTTCCACTCCTCACGATCTAATTTATTTATCAAAATCGGAGCAACTTCAAGGAGGCCGCGTCCTGAGCACGCAGACGACAGGAGCTCGCGTGTATGTTAGTGCGCCATCACGATACACTGTGTAGTGTAATGTTATGTAAGGTAATGCAAGTTAAAGTGCAAACGGCCGACACGGGACGGGAGCGTTTTGTCGCGCCCTGGATCTTGGTTTCGGAGGGTGTGCACCACCGCCAGCACCCACGCCTGCACATGCCCCAGGCCAGCGACAGGGCCCCATGAGGAGCAATGAGTCCTGCGGCGTTAGCCAACCGCCTTTCTGAAGCATTTCCGGTTTGGACACACCTTACCGCCCCCCAGCCTCAAGCTTTCCATGGCTGCATAGTGCAGACCAACGTACGGGAACACTCGGCACGATGCTGCGCCCCTGTGCCATACCCAACACTGACGGTTCTGCTGTCAGTTCCTCTAGTATAGCCGGTTGATGCATGGTTCCGTACAGTGGGCTATATGGCAAGTGCATGCGTGCTCATACCGGCAGTTTGCCGCTAGGGGATAAGGACTTCATGTGCGCTGCGTAACGTTCCCCTTAAGTGAGGCCTGTCAGGATCAGTGTGCATCCCTGTGCGCTACAAGGCAGTCACTTCCTCGGCTGGCTGCGAAGTTCTTACGTTATTTACTTTAGCAAGTCAGTTGAGGACGTCACTACAACTCTGGCGTTGAGGCAAAGCGGCCTGCAACGTGCTGTTCGCTGCCCCAAGCCACGTTACTGCCACGCACGTCGAGCCTTCCGCACAGCAGGAGCTTCTCTCACCCTACACAGCTTGCCCTATCCGCATTGCACCCTTCCCCTTGCCGATAGATCCGGGACAATCACGCATATCCACGCAAACCCTGTTTGCGTCCGTACACAAACTCACAAGCACACATCCCCAGCAGCACCCGGCCTCACCTGACATGATGCGGTAGTGCGTGCAATGCACGAGGCGCAGGTACATGGCAACTAATACCAGGAAGGTCACCTCCCATCTATTTTCCTCCACCCCTATCGGTACTACAAAAGGTTGGCCTTGCCGTCGCGGCCTTTCCCAGGTCATGCTTAAGTGTCTGCCATACCCGTTGCCCTTGCGTGGGCGCAACTGCCTCCAGCTCATTATGTACTGGCTTTCCTAGGTACCGGCACATGTGTATCGGCACGGTCACAGCACTACGTACCCTACGGCCCCACTACGACTTCATCGTAACCATCAGCGGGTCCCACCCCAGCCGCCGCAGCTGCTCCCGCAGCCACAGCACACCCTCCTGCACCGCCGCCAGCAGCGGCTGGTAGTTTACGCCCTCGGCACCGGGACGTTGCATGACGACGATGTGCACCCTCTCCAGGCTTGAGGCACCCAGCAGCAGCGGCAGCAGGGCGGCGCCGACGGCGCTCACGCTGGACCAGTCCTCCGTGCCACGGTCGCACGGCAGGCGGAGGGTGAGGCGGCTCAGGTGGGGCAGGCGGGCCAGCAGGGGCAGGGCCGCGGGGTGCAGCTTGGAGTATAGGGTCAGCCCCTGCGGAAGTGGCCGTGTGACCATGCATGCATGTGTCACCCACGGGATGCCGGGACCGCAAGCAAGGGGTAGGTGCTGTTGGGGTGCGTACAGTAAAATGTGGAGATGTAGCACATACAAAAAGGACGTGGCATGCATGCACGGGCTTGGCCTTTCGGGCCCCCACCTTCCAGCATGGATGGACCGGGGGAGCAGGCCGCGAGGTACGTGTGCCATCAAGCGGGCGACACCAAGTACCCACGCCCATCGGCTACGTGCATGCAGCAGTGCTCACTAAGCAGCGCGGGGTTCCGCCACCTCAGATGCAAGTCGCCTTGCTTGTCCCAATCAACTACTGTACTGGAAACGCTGCTGCTCCAGGCGCCTAGCAACTTTAACCAATAGTCCATGTGCTTCGCAACCCACCTCCAACTCCGGCAGCTGCTCCACCAGCGCCATCACGTCCCCCACCTCCAGCACACATCTTTGCAGCCTCAGATGCCGCAGCCCCAGCGGCCGCAGCGCAGCGAACAGCCGCACGTGGCCGTCACCCGTCGCCGGCCACGTCAGCGGCGAGGGCTCCCAGTCATGGTACAGCGTCAGGTCGTCGCATTCCCCGTCACCGTGCTCGTACAGCAGCTGCACCGCCGCCAGCAGATCATCAAAGCCAGGGCAGGCGGAGGGCGGCGGGGCCCCGGCACCGGCACCGGCGGACGGCAAAGCGGCTTCACTACTGCCGTCGGCCCCTCCTGCTCCCGCCGCCGCCGCCGCTGGCCCCCCGTGGCCGTCAATCCCCGCGGCTGGGGCCATAGCGCCGGCACCCCCGTAGTACCCCTCAGCGGCGGAGCAGGACGCATGCAGGCTGCCTGCATCGAGCCACGTGAGGCCAGGCGGAAGCGACAGCGCCAGCAGGGTGCACGGCTGCACTGTGATGTTGAGGTGCAGCTCGCGCAGCGCAGCAGGCAGCGGCACGCAGCCGCGCCACCGGCCACCCAGCCCACCGCCCTTGAGGTCAAGGCGGAGCAGGCCGTCGAAGGTCAGGCTCGTGAGCTGGCTGCACTCCGCCGCAAGCAGGCGGCAGCCTGCTTCGTCGACATCCCCGTCCCCATGCAGGGTCAGGCTGACCAGGTTGCGCAGGGGGCTCAGCACAAGGGCCGCAACGTCTTGTATGGGTGCCAGGTCGAGCCCGTTGAAGTCAAGGCACGTGAGGCCGGTCATGCTGGATAGGCCGAAATCCACAGGCACATCAAAGCTGTCCCGCACAAACTCCAGGGAGCGCAGGGCGGGCAGGGCGCTGAGGGCCTGGGTCAGGTGCTGCACGGACTGCAACCCTCGCTGGTATTCCGCTTCGCTCGGCTCCCCGTCTTCGTCGAATGAGAGGTTCTCGTCCAGCAACACCTTCAGGTGCTGCAGGCGGGTGCAGGAAGCGATGGCGTCGGCCAGGGGCTGTGGGATGCAGGGCAGGTCACGGCTGAAGGTGAGGGAGGTGAGGCCGGGGGCGGTGGTGGTGATGAGGCGGCACAGGCCGGGGGTGGCGGCGGCTAGGGCGTCATGGGAGGAGAAGTCCGATGCGATGTCCAGGGACGGCAGCATGGGGGCGGCGGCGTGCACAGCAGAGGCCAGGGCGTCGGTGTAGGGGATGTTCCGCAGGGAGAGGAGCGGCAGGCCGCGCCAGCAGGTGGAGGAGGACGAGGGAGGCTGCTGCAGGTGGTGCTCGCTGATGGCGGTTAGGACTTCCAGCCTGCGGGAGGGTTGCAGTGGCAGGTCCGGTCGGGATGCCTTTGTTACGTTTACGTTTACGTTAAAGTTGGTTGGGTAATCCCGCCCTCCTGGACTCAACCGATTGCATGATATGACGGTGGCGCCTGCGTGAGCTAGCACACCCGAAACGTACGAACGTACCCCCGCTCCAAGCTGCAACCACGCTTGGGGACGTGGACCTCGCATTGGGGTGCAGAGGTGTTCAACACGGCGACGAGGGCGTGTGAGGTGGGACCAGAACCTCAAAACCCACACAATCAGTCGAAACTCAACTTTCAGCCTATTGTACAAACTAACAGGAGAGGCCACCTGAGCAACGCAACCGTCAACCAGTGCACGCGCCTGACTCACGCCACGTTCTCGTTCTCGGGGCCGTCCCACAGCTCGCCAGCACCGGGCCCCCCGCCGCCAACAATGATGGGGTGCAGGGTCAGCGCTGTAGGGCGAGCACCGCGTGAAAGGATGCCACGGACAAAGGTGGCAAACTCCCGCACAGTGCGGATGCCCTCAGCAGCTCCCCTGCGGCCCCCAGACCCATGGGTCTCGGGGAGCTGCACGTCCTGCTGCACGTGCTCCAACGCCAGGGCGCTAATCCTCGCGTCGGCAACGGCGCGGCCCTCGCGGCAGGTAGCCCGCAACGCCTTCGTGTCACATAGCTCCATGTAATCGACGAAGTAAGGCGCAACCTCGAAGAAGGGCCAGCATGGTTCTGAGCCCCGAAGCAACGGAGCTTCGTTTCCGACTCCAGCTTCCATCCCGCCAAATGTCGACTGTTTGTTAGATTCCTATATATGTAAAAGTCCGCTAGCAACTTGCTCCTGGCCTACGCCTGAAGTGCGACTTTCGCGCCAAGTTCATCGGACGCGCTGAAAAGCGAGAGGTTCAATGTAGCTATCCCCGAGCTGCTGGTAATCCTGCTGCTACTGCATTACTACTACGAGCATTTGCATTGGCATGTGTGATCTGGGGATGCGACCAAGAGTTTGAGCCAGATACCGGTACGATCCGAGTCTACGGAGGCAGTGCATGCAGTGGGCAGCGGGTGGGGCCGAGGCTGCTCTCCCTGTAGGTCACTGCGTCCGACAGTGTGGTGGACAGTAGGTCAAGGGATTGACTCCATTACCGTATCATATATCACAGCACAGCGTGCAGCCATAAACTGTCGACGACTCGCACGACGCAAGCCACGCACGGACGCAAGGGCGTTGGCTTTGGTGGACCATGGCACACAGAGCCACCTCCACTTGAAGGAAGGGCCATGTGCGTGGTGCTTGGCAACAAATCAAGGAACGAAGAATGCAGCGGCCTACGCGCGGGCCATAGTCACGTGTGACGCGCAGAACCCCTAGACGCGGCAGGGCTTGCACACCTGCACCCCTTACACACCAAGCGCCCGCCGTGGACTTCCTCAAGTGCAATCCGTGATGCAGAATGTGCAACAACCGCAGCCTGTGCTGCCGACTGTCGGCTTCCAGCAACATCCGTACCGACGGTACCGTACGCCGTACGCCACCCTCTGCTACGGTAGGTCGACGCCTGCCTTACCGTACCAGTAGCGCAGCGCTCACCATGCCGGTATGACCAGTCTCCCAAACAAGCGACCTCGCAGGCAGGCGGTTGCATGCAAAGCTTCGTTACCGGTCGCAGACCTTGTAGGGCGTGCGGTATGCAGGCAGTGCCTATAACAAGTTACACCTGCAGCAGGCCACTTCCGCCATGGGCCACCCTGCCGTACAGTGTACAACCACGGTGTACAACCGGTAGCAGCCTCGCTCCGCGCCAACCTGAGTACCGCTGGTCCTCCGCACACCACGCACTGGCACAGCAGAACCTCCTGGCGAGAGCTACAGCGATCAAGCACTCCCAGAACTACAACCGATAGCCACCCAGCATCACTTAAAACTCGAGCATCACGTTTAACTGCATGGCCACCGTCGCACCGTTGCACGTGCACGCCAACATCAGTTTCGCTCCGTACCAGTATGCCGGTGCAACCCGGCCCTTACCCTACATCTCCCCCATGCCACTCCGTAGTCCTTGCCACGTGTACGTCAGGCGCAACTCCACTAGTGCTTGCTGCGCCGCATCGCTACAACTGGGCGAGTACGGCCCACCTCCCCCAGGTCATCCCACGGTGCCAAGGCACACCCTCCCCGCCCCTCCCCTTGACGGTGTACGAGCCCTTGTCATCGTCAGTGTGGCTCCACGTGCCCATGTTGACCACAAGCGGGTCCCGCCCCAGCCGCCGCAGCTGCGCCCGCAGCCACCGCACGCCGCCCCCAACCCCCTCCAGCAGCGGCCTGCACTCGTGGGCTAGGTCCTCGCGCTCCATGAAGTCGTCATACTCTGTGCCGCACTCTGGCACGACAAACACCCTCTTCAGGCTCGGAGCACCCAGCAGCAGGGGCATCAGGGCGGCGGCGACGGCGCTCGAGTTGGACCAGTCCTCCGTGCCGCGGCCCCATGGCACGTGCAGGGTGAGGTGGCGCAGGCGGGGCAGGCGGGCCAGCAGTGGCACCACGGCGGGGTGCAGCTGGCACTGGAAGGCTAGGTCCTGTGCACGGGGCCCAGAGGGAATGGGGTGTCGCACACCATGTCAAGAGTCGTACGTTTCTGCGGTACCGGCAGGTACTATGGGGGACAGTAGTACGAGGTACGGTACCAATACCATCCGTGCAGCCCAGGCCACGCGTGTATATCGGTATGGAGGCAGGGGCTCTTGCAGGCTTGCACAGTGCCGCAGCACAGCACCCGGTGTTCCATAGTGAGGCTCGCTCCATGCAAGCTGTCATTGGTGGCATGACCACTCCTGCTGGCTTTACCCTGTGCATGTAGATCCCAAATCGTGCAGCAGTGCAAACCCTGTGTCCATGCGCTGCTGTGCGCAACAACGAGACCCTTGTGCGCGTCCGCACCCACCAATCACTATGCCCCTCCCCACGCCCCCCATTCCACACCCCTGCTCTACTCCATCACCAGCGGTCAACACTTCATCGCTCCTTCGACCCACCTCCACCTCTGGCAGCTGCTCCGCCAGTGCCATGACATCCTCCAGCCCCAGCGCGCAGCAGTTGCCGATCAGCAGCTTTCGCAGCCGCAGCGGCCGCAGCGCCGCGAATAGCCGCACGTGGCCGTTACCCGCTTCCGGCCACGCGCGGGGCGAGTAATAACTCCCGTCATGCCACAGGGTCAGCTCCCTCTGGCCCCCGCCGCCACGCTCGCACAGCAGCTGCACAGCCTCCAGCAGGTCATCAAAGCCGGGGCAGGGAGAGGCCGGGGCCTGCAGCCTGCCATGCCCGCCTGCCCCCACAGCCGGGCCCACGTGGTTGCCGCCTCCTGCCGCATCCCGCCGCCCTGCTGGCCCGTAAATGTGGTCGCACCACTCATCGTCGAAGGAGGCGCGGAGGTCGGCAGCGGTCAGGCGCGCACCATGGGCCTAAAGGGTCGAGATCGGCGGCCATATCCGTACATCCCGCCCCCAGCCACCGCAGCAACACTAAACGATATCGCCCCGGGCAAAAGCGGCTAATAGAAGATGCTGGGCAGCATGGTCAACAATGACCTGTCGCTGCGGCAGCAGGGGATTCGGCCCAAAACATCGCCTGTTGCCAGCTGTCGCCACTCTTTCACACACGCTACGTTCACCGCCGGCTACGTACGCAACATCTTCAACAGCACACATCACAAGCCGCTCGAGCCTCTGTCCATAAACCCGTGCACGGCACCGTCTGCGGTTAAAACTGCTTAGACGGTCCAAATGATAGCGCCACAGCCCACACTATACACACGGACCCGCTTCACTCAGGCCCAAAGCCACCGCTGCACACCGCTGCACAGCAAGACAGCAAAGCATGCAAATGCCACACCCTGCCCTGCTCACTGCAGCCATTAGGACCCGAAGTCTTCCATGAGCGAGCGCCGCGCAGGCGAGACCCACACCACGTCCGGGTCCCTCCCCAGCCTCCCCAGCTCCCCCTTAACCCACTGCACGCCGCCCTGCAGCGCCTCCACCAGCTCCCGCCCCGCCGGCTGAGAGCACGGCACCCAATGGCCCGAGGCTGGGTCGAACCGAGCGTCACTGCGGGGCTCCAGAACCAGCTGCTTGAGGCGCGGGGCGCCCAGGATCACGGGCATGATGGCGGTGGCGACCATGGCGCCCGAGGCAGCGGTCCACGTGTCCGTGCCGTGGCCCAGGGGCAGGGTCAGGTGCAGGTGGCGCAGGCGGGGCAGGCGGGGCAGCTGGCACACGGCCGCGGGGTGCATGTCGCACTGGATGGCCAGCCCCTGGGGGTACACGCCGAAGTGCCGTATGTGGCGAGGGGCGGTGACATAAAGTCTGAGGTTCCCAAGGCAGTAAGGTATAGGAAGTCGAACGACAGCGGGCAGCGACGGCTGCAAGCGCTTTGTGTGTAAGTAAGGAGACACATAGCGGGTGCTGGGATCAGCGGGAAGTACACTGGTGAGCGACAGAGTGCCAGCCCGCCAGGAGCAGCCACTCGAAGGCCCTCGACGCCTCGAGCCCGCTACTGCACCTTGGAGCCGCGAAGTTACTCGGTAACCTGCACAGCTGGAGCTAACGTGCCACACGGTAATACTAAAGACCACGACCGCCCACCTCCAGCTCCGGCAGCTGCTCCGCCAACGCCGCCACGTCCATCAGCCCCACCACGCAGCCCTTCAGCTTGAGCCTCCGCAGCCGCAGCGGCCGCAGTGCGGCAAACAACCGCACGTGGCCGTCCCCCGCCGCCGGCCAGGTGAGCGGCGAGGGCTCCCACTCGTGCCTCAGCGCCAGCCCCTTGCTGCCATCGAGCCTGCCGTACAGCAGCGCCACCGCCTCCAGCAGCTCGTCGAAGCCGGGGCAGGGGGAGGGAGGGGATGCAGGGGGAGCTGCGCCCCCGCCGCCGCCGCCCTGACCCATCCCATTGCCGGCCCCTGGCACACCACCGCCTGCGCCGTTGCCACCGCTGGCGACCGTGTACGTCTTAAAAGAGGCCGTCAATCCCTCCACCCCCAGCCGCGTGAGCCCGGGCGGCAGCTGCAGCGCCAGCAGCGTCCGCGGCCACACGCCGCGCCCTTCCCAGCACTTCAGGTGCAGCTCCCGTAGCGCGGCAGGCAGCGGCGTGCACGCCCGCCTCCCCACCCGGGCTCCCTCCAGCTCTATCGCGCTGCCCTCAAACCCCAGGTACGTCAGCTGCCCGTACTCTGTGGCCAGGAGCTGCACATCCGCCTCCTGCAGGGTGCCCCCGATCAGGGTCAGGCGGGACAGGCCGGTCAGCGGCCGCAGCACCTGCAGCACGTACCCCGGCTCGGTCTGACCTCCGTACAGCTCGAGGCTTGTGAGCCGGGTCAGGGCGCTCAGAGCTTCCAGCGGGGGGTGGTCGGACTGAGGACCGCCAAATGCGAGCGGAGGCTGGGCAGGCCGCGCACCACCTCCACCACCCGCAGGGTAGAGTCCTCTTTGGGCGTTTCACCTTCGGGTATGCCAGCCTCAGTGTACAAGGACACCTGCAGGTGTTTCAGGCGGGTGCAGGTGGCTATGGCGTCGGCCAGGGGCTGCGGGATGGCGTATTGGCCGCGGCTGAAGGTGAGGGAGGTGAGGGTGGGGGCGGTGGTGGTGATGGGGCGGCACAGGCCGGGAAGGGCTTCATGTAGGCCGTCTGGTGCGGAAAGGTTGGAATAGATGTCCAGGGACGGCAGCATGGGGGCGGCGGCGTGCACGGCGGAGGCGAGGGCGTCGGTGTAGGGGATGTTGCTGAGGGAGAGTTGCGTGAGGGAGGCTCGAGAGGAAGAGTGCGGCTCAGGCCCCTGCTCGGGCTGCTCTTGCTGCTGCTCGCGGAGAGCAGCCAGGACGCTTGAGCTGCAAGGGGTCAATGGCCACGACCCCAATCACAAGCTTTTATGAGGTAGTGCACATGGGTGGTGAAGGGGGTGGGGCCACGTACTCCAGATGCGGCCCCTGTTGCGCGCAAACGGGATCAGTAGCTATACGCCGTCTGCGCACATGATACAATGGCCTCAGTGCATAAGTTACAAGTGCGGATGGGCGTGGGCTGGGCTGCTGACCGGCCGTAAGTGACTCACGCTGCTGCAGCAGTCAGCTCGCGGTCAAAGGTCCCGTCGTCGCTTTTGACCCAGGGGTGCAGAGTCAGTTTGGAGGGGCGTGCTCCGCGAAGCAGCATGCCACGGACAAAGGCGGCCAGCTCTTCCGCGGAGCCTGGGGTTCGGTGTTGCTCGAGTTGGTCGACCGCGATGGACGAGCCGGACCCATCGGCTATGGCTCGGGCCTCGCGGCATGTTGCCCGCAGCGTCTTCCATTCCTCACGATCTAATATGTTAAAAAATTGGAGCAACTCCAAGGAGGCCGCGTCCTGAGCACGCAGACGGCAGGAGCTCGCGTGTATGTTGGTGCGCCATCACGATATACTGTGTAGTGTAATGTTATGTAAGGTAAATGCAAGTTTAAGTGCAGAAGCCGACACAGGTCAGCGTTTTGTCGCGCCCTAGAGCTTGGTTTCGGAGGGTGTGCACCACGCGTGCCACGTGTGCACCACGCGTGCCAGCACCCACGCCGCCCGACACATGCCCCAGGCCAGCAATAGGGCCCCATGAGGAGCAATGAGTCCTGCAGCGTTAGCCAACCGCCTTTCTGAAGCATGCCCGGTTCAGACACATCCAACCGTGCCCGGGCCTCAAGCTCTCCACGGCTGCAAACGTGCAAAGTGCACTTCCACGTGACCATCAGATACCGCCCCCCCTCATTATTACTTCCAGGCAGGCTTCTCCGTATCGGTACGGGAACACTAGGCACGATGCTGCGGCCCTATCTGGCCCTACCCACCACTGACGGTAATGTCAGTTCTTCTGGTCCAGCCGGGAGCATGGTTCCTGGCTCCCGTACAGTGGGCCATATGGCCAGTGCATGCGTGCTCGTACCGGTAGTCTGCCGCAAGGGGATACGGACTTCACGTGTCCCTGGTGCTGCATGACGTTTCGTTCCGAGCCTGGCCCTTTAGTGAGGCCAGTCTGGATCAATGCGCATCCGTGCGCTGCAAGGCGGTCACTTCACTGGCGGTCACTTCACGCCGACGGAGGCGGGCCCTGCCGTCATGGAGGAGGGCCAATGACGCGAGCCGACAGAAGCGCACGTCGGGTGGCGTGCGGTCGGCAGGCCCTCACGGTGGGGTCCCATAACGTAGGCGGCAGCCTGCTCAGCCCGCAACCCACCAGACTGGTCGCGGCAGGGCGGGCTTGGCTGCAGCACAACTTAGACGTCGTGTGCATACAGGAGACACACGAGG
>VFQN01005940.1_pt1 | contig 14450 bp, 3 predicted proteins | sample 3512371 | NCBI WGS metagenome assembly VFQN01 (sample SAMN10412370, study PRJNA504923) | tailings metagenome | isolation source: Replicate 2 from Balatoc abandoned mine | place: Philippines: Itogon, Benguet | collected 2017-08-28
AAGAAGAGAACGCTGCTTTGCTCATCACAAACATCATCTCAGAGAACACGCCATTTCCTATAATGGTGTTTTCAGCATAGTGAGATAACTTGATACTCGCAGCAGAGTAATGCACTGTCATCGCCTCTGCACCGACACCTCCCAGACTTCCTCGCTCTGACGTAGAAGGTTTGAACTTCTCTCCTTCGCCTAACACTAAAGGCATCGAAGAAGCATTCACTGCATTCTCATCGATCGTCACTCCTGCCAGGTTAAACAAACTCGTTCGACCAAGGAAAGATGCTTTGCTCACTGACGTCGTTCTCTTCTTCGTTGGACTAATACTTCCTTCTCTTGTCGAGGTAGAGGAAGTTGGACGATCTGACGCACTCATAGCAGGTTGTGCAGGACTATCCACAAATGCGAGGTTAGTATCCCACAACACACAGTCCTTTAATAACTTTTGTAACTCGGAACCAAACTGACGATCGAGATTGCGAATATTATTCAACTTCCTTTGAATGGTCTCGTTGGACATAGTGACTGTTGATGATGACGCGGATTCGAGTGGTTGGGGGAGAACAGCACGACGAGATCGAATGGATTTGATGAAGGCAGTGGCATAGTGTTGGATGTCAGCCAAATCATCGCCATCTTCTGGTCGATAAATGCTCTCGACGATGGATTTCAGATTAGACAGAGGAAGCACTGACATACGACGAGAGAGAAAGCCTTCCTTCATCATTAGCATGCTCTGTGGGGTCGCAGGATCCCCTGAAGGAGGAGGATTGTTACTATTACTGGGAGTGGCTGGGGTAGGAGCGGCCGCCGATCCAAAGATCGATTTCTCGATCAGTGAACCACGAGCCAGACACTTCTTCACATGGAATACCTCTAGCTTCGCCCACTGCATCATCATCAGCCAGAGGAAGTCATCGACATCGACTCTGTTCTGGATGTCAGGTCGAAGCTTCTCTGGCAGGTCAGAAAACAAGCCGACTTGTCCCTTCAACCAGCTTTGCTGTCCTGCCCAAACCTTCGCTGCTTGAGTGAGAAGATCAGCATCCATGAGCCAGATCTCTCGCTTATCATTTCTTTGGAAAGTATTTTCAGTGGATGGGAATAAAGTCTCAATAATAGTATCTATTAGAGGGAAGAGATAAGATCTAAAGGAAGACGAGTGCACTCTGATAACTTACATGAATTTCCTGATTTTTGCATCTTTGTATGATCTTTACCACTACTCTTTGATGCTAATCGTAGCATATATTCTCTCTTCTTTGCTAATTGACGATGAATGGCAAATAATAAAGAATAATAGATTGAGACTGCCTCTGACGTTGCAAAGACCTCTTCCACACTATCTCCTTCTAGATCACGTCCATCGCCTACGAAAGCAGCAAAGAGTCTTAAACGAGGCATATTAAATCGATAAGATTTAATCGCGACGAAGAGATCTTGAATCGATCTCTCGGCAACATCCATTGAACCCCAAACACAATAGAAGTAAGCACTAATCGCTTGTGGCAGATTAATTCCTTCCTTCCCTAACTGACTCGCCTTCATGTCGTAAGAGATCTTAAAGAGGTAGATATTCGCTATGTGCACCTGAGCCCACCATGGCTCATGATAAACCTCTCGATGCTTTAAAGGTGCGGAGTAAAAGCCTCCTTTCTTCATTCCCGGTGTAGTAGTCACTAATCCTCCCTCTATAACCTCTGCAGTGTTTTGAAAGAGATGTTCTTGATGCACGCTATTGGTCAGGTATCCTGCTGCCATTACCATACGAACCGAACGAGGAATGGCAACTTCCTTTGATAAAAACTTCTTAAACACTGCTTGAATACGTCGTACAACTAACACATGACGTGTTGTCTGGAAACGATCATATTTATGTAATATTCTCTGAGGTAGGTTTACATAATCTAAATCACACGGTGAGAAAATTACATTTTCAAGATTTTCCATAATCTTCTCAATACGTAATACAGCTTTTTCAATGTTTTGTTTATTGTTTTTAATCACAATCGCTGTAAAGATCTCTGTTGGAAGGTATGGATTCTCATTACAAGATTGCAAGAAGATCACTAATGAGAGTAATCGACGGTAATGGAGGTATGGTTGGATGCCATCGAGGAATAAGAAACGATCCAATGAAGAGGGAGAGGAGGTGTTTGCTGGTTTATTTATAGTTTCTTTCTCTCCTCCTCGGCCGCCTTGAGCACTTGGTGGCGTTTGGAACTGTTTATTCAATTCTTTCAACTTGTTAAAGGTATCGTTCAATGATGTTGTCACTAACTCCATACAGTCGATTAGTGTTGCCTTCCATCGTTCTGGTAGATACTTCATCATATACTTCAATCCTGGCATTAGACCAGCGAAGCGTCTGTGCACCGCTGTCGCTAATTTAGAGCGAATGACGAAGAGTGATCGCTTCGTGTAGTGCGGTTCATCAGATGTGTTTAGTTTCATCACATTATTTGCGCCACCTCCACGTGCACCAGGAGTGGAAGAAAAGGCGCTGTTGACCATCGGCATTGAATGCACGGTGCCTGCAGAGGAAGTTGAAGGAATAATAGAAGAGATGGCATCACCTCCATCATTCTTCCCTTCTTCTGATGATGCGAGTGCGGCAATTTCTTCTTCAAGGTTTAACTGTTTCAGTAAAGGAAGCGTATGAAGCTTCAAGGACAGAGCGAAGAAGCCATGGATATCAGCTTGGTAGTGGAACACCTCCGCCGTAACTCTGCGCTTTCCGGCATAATGACAGCGAGCATAGAGATTTCCGATCTCACAGATGGAAAGGTATGGGAAAAGCGTCTGGCAGATCGATTGGAATTGAGGATATTCCACGTGTGTCGAGTTCGTACCACTTGTCCCTGAAGCACCTCCTCGCCCATTGCCTCCGTCATTATGATTCGCTGGAGTGAGTGCTCCCACTGACGCAGTCTCAAACATCAAGCGAATGGCAGCATTGCGATGGATCTGATCAGCGTGGAATTGTTGCAGCATGATTCGCAGCCAAGTGAATAAACTAATATGAGTCGGTTCATCGTGGACAATCCTCACTGACGACGTGGAAGAATACTCATTCGATTGATTGGTAGGACTCACCGCCATACCACCTGTGGTATTGTTATTGGCAGAGTTTGGAGGGAGGATGTCTTCAGGCTTCACCTTCAAAGCATCAATCGAATCCAGTGCGTCATTCAGGTGAGGAGCAAGGGCTTTGGTAAGAATCATTGCAACTCCTTCCTTCGCGGTCGCAATATCAATCCAAATATTTGCTCGTACTGATGAATCATCCTCAAGTTTCGTGTTAATCGAGCTGCCGTGCGTCATTGCAGAGCCGAACTGTCGCCATAACGCCTTTCCGCCCAGTGAGAGAATCACGGACAAACAATAAAGAGCGAAGCGAAGGCCATCCTGACCGAAGGTTTCATCTAATAATGACCAGAATAAGGAGGCCTCAGAGTCCTCTTTATGCAATGCCTTGATACCGTAATACAATCCCCAGCGATCTTCGTCACTCAGTACTAAGAGCTTCGTCAAGGCCGTGCCAGTGAGTCCATCACTATTGCGACGGAACCAAGCATAAGTAAAAGCAGGAAAGGTCATTGCATCTCCTTTTAAGAAGTGTAAAGATAAATCTTCCTTCACCTTGGATAAGAGAATGCATCGTATCACCGATCGTATCCATGGTGTGGTACGATGCGGTTTACGATTACGAAGATTAGGTAAAAGAATTCGATAATTCTCACATTGCAATCGTTGGGCGGGGTTCTGTGCTTGATCAGCCATTAAAGTAGAACGGATATTCGTCATGTCATCTAATGATTTTTTACATTTAATACATAATACTGACGTCGCAACATCTTTCATGTCCATTGCAAGGATTTCTTCATCTTTCATCTTTGAAATTCGTTGTAATTTTTCAATTTCAGCAGTACGAATCGTATCCTTCTCCATTAAGTGATTGATAGCTTCTTCACGACGTTGCAGTTGGAGGTTTAATCGTTGGATCTCGTCAGTGTTTGTTCGGATCGTTCCTTCGAGAGTTTTAATCTTTGTTAAAGCATTAAATAATTGCGTCTTAATGGTATCAAATTGTGCATTTTCTTTCTTTAAATCATCATTTTCCTTGGTTAATTTTGCAACTAAAGTGTGTAAATCAGCAGTTTTCAATGATGCAGTATCATTTTGCATGGCACGGAAAATTCCGTTCAAATACTTTAATGTATCAGACATTTGATCCATTTTTAACTCAGCTTGAGCTAATTGCGCTTGATCACGTTCCTTTTCTTCTTGATATTCACGTGAGATACGGGCGATTTCTTTGTCAAAACGTGAGGAAATCTCTTCTTCTTTGTTCTCTAATCGTCGTGTTAAAACTGCGATTTGTTTCTTTAGATTGCTTAATTCTGTCTCATTACTGGTAAATTGTTTGCGCAAATTCTTCCAGCTCACTGCCATCTGCTCAAAAGATTGCTTGTACGTTAACCGAAGCTTGCGAGCGACAGAGCCTAGCTCAGTGCTGTTCACTCCTAACATATCTGCGAAGCGGGAAGAGACTTCATCACAGGTCTGCTTTAAGCATTCACACTTTACGTAACTATCCAACCAAGGTTCATGTTCAAGATCTTGTAAGGTTGCATGGAGATCGTTTAACATTCTTTCTCTCGTGAGCATCATCGCCTCTTTATGAGGCTGGTACGAGAACTCCAGACCAAATTCATTTGGATTTCTCACAAAATTGGATGAATCTAAGACAAGGCGTACTCTTTCTTCCAATTCAAGTTCTAAAGAATGAATTTCAACGCGGCTTGCAGGTCTTTCCAACAGAGGAGCAGAGGCAGATGCTGAGGCTGTATTCTGTCTCGTTGGAGACGAAGATAGCTTTCCTGTCCCTCCTGGTGTTCTTGAGACAATCAACTGCTTCCTTTCATCAGCTAACTTCTTCAAGTCAGATATTTTATTGGCTAAGTTGTCTGTCATAGTTTATGCACTTATCTTTTCAAAAAACGAAACTGTCAAATAAGAGTCAATCAAAAGGCGAGATTCTATAAACTACAGTATTACAATTCTCGAGATTTTGAAAAACGGTGCACTCTTGCACTACTTCCCAAATTGATCTCTATGTGAAACGAAGGAGTGTTTCGGGAAGAGAGAGAAAACGAAGGCCGAACTGAACGGCCGAAAGGGCCGAACCAGTATGCGGCTCGAGCGTTTCAAAAGGACGGCCGCGCCTAGAGGTTATGAGAGAGGAAATTAACTGAACAAACGACGTTTATTATTTGAAATTAGACGAAGGAAACATACCTGATTGACCTCAAGATTTTCTTTTCATCTTTTTTTTCCTTCCCATTTCTTGTGTTTTTGCGTCTTTTTTGTTTTTGTTTTTTGTTTTGGTGGTTTGATTGGAGGAAATGGAAGGTTTTAATGAATCGATGTTTATTGAAGGAAGTAAACATATTCCAACACTTCTACGACGTCAATTATTATGTCATTTAACGACAGCTTTTCTTTCACGTGATTATACAGAGGAAGGTGATGATAATTTCAAGTCAGATGTTGATTATTCCATCCTAACGAAGCCTTCAATTGAGAGGTTTTATGGTGCTTTATTATTTGTTGATATTTCAGGTTTTACACCTTTATCATTAAAATTAGATGTTGAAACATTGAAAAATCATATTAATGAATATTTTACGAAGATGTTGGATGTTATTGATAAATGGAATGGTGATGTCATTAAATTTGCTGGTGACGCACTTTACATTGTTTGGCCGGTGCATCTCTCAAGTGTTGAAGAGGCTGTCAAAGGTGTGAATGAAAGTATAACAATGGATACTCTCATGTCTACACCTCAGTTCTTAGATGCCTCTAAATCAGCAGTGCAGAAGGCGGTGCACTGTGCGCTAGAGATTAACCACTGCTGCTGTCATCACAAGATTATTATCGGAGATCACCTAAATCCTAGTAAACAGCGATGGACAAAGCTTTTTAATGCTCTTCCAGCGATTATGCCTCAAGGAACGGGAAATACTCCCGCAGAAACTCCACCACCGACTACAACAGGGAAAGGCGAAGATGAAGTGGTCTATCTCAACGTTCACTCAGGAATAGGCTTTGGTCTACTCGCAGGAATCGACATCGGTGTCAATGATCGATGGGAATACTTTCTCATAGGTGATCCGATCTCTCAGTCCGCACATGCCGAGGAAAGGGCGAAAATCGGTGAACTCGTCGTCTCGTCTTTAGTGCACGGACTGTTGCACGAAGAAGAGCACGATCTTGATCACTTCGGAAATGTAAATGAAGAAGATGAGTTACCATGTTCTTGTCATCGATTAGAAGGAAGGTTCTTTCGAATTAGTAGTCAAGCGATGAACTCAGCAAGAGTAAATGCTGGTGCTGTTGGACGAAGAAATTCAATTAAAAGAGCAAGACGACTGTCACGAAGTTTAAGTAAAAGTAAATTAGAGAATTTTTATCTTTTAAATCAAGAAGATATTAAAGATATGAGACGTATGGAAGATTTACGTGATGAAATTCAAGTGATCTTACGTCATGTTTTCCCTGCTTTCAAACCTCTAGTGTTAAAGTTCCTGTCAGAGTATCAGATTGATATATCAGACACACAAACCTTTAGATTTGGAGATCCTGATGATGAAGACGATGATGGAGAAGGCTACGAGTGGGGTGATGATGATGACACGAACTCAGAGTACGGATCTCGTCTGTCTAGGAGGAGGAGCAATTCTATTAGTGTTCGAAGGAAATCTCGATCCAGGTCAATTATGGGACATCTAGAGCCTCCTGAAGAGTCTGAAAGCGGAAGAATGCTCCAAAAAGAGGCAAAGCTTGAAAGTAAAGGGGAAGATGACAAACAAACAAGTGATGAAAGGGAAGGACAATCACCAACGATCGAAGAAGAGAGTAATACCCAGACTGAACAAGAAAAGAAAGAATTAGAACAAATTATGAAACAAAGAAAAGTGAATAAAATGGTTTTAAAATTTATTCATACCAAGTTAAAACCTTTCTTTATTAAATGGTTAATGAAATCATTATTAGATGATATTATTCGTCATACTCATGAAGCACCAAGGAAACGTTTTGAATATGCAAATTTATTAAGATTATCTGTATTAGAAGATTATTTAAAGAATTATTTCTTTTTCCCTGGTTCATTAACAAAGGCTGTCATGAAACGATTACCAACGATACGTAATATCCCTAACCTTGATATCTCAGGAATGGGACCTGGAGGAGCGAAATTGGTGAAACAATCCTCTAAAGCAAAGAACTTTGTCAATGATGTTGGATTAAGCGCTGAATTACGAAGTGTGACAGTAATGTTTATTAATATTAGTGAATTAGATGTTGAACTGTATGTAGAAGATCCTGTTAGTCCTCCACCAACTGGTTTCCCGATGGAAGAGATAGAAAGCTCGTCTAACGCTGATCGATTACCTCATTCTTCGTTTAATTTTGTTCAACGATCCAGGAAACAAGAAAAAGCTGATGAAGATCTTTTATTTCGTTTACAATCATGTATTGCTGTTATTTCTCATGCTTTATTTGAGAACGGTGGACAGTTAAGACAGTTTATTATCGATGACAAGGGAACTGTTTGTATTGGGACGTTTGGACTTCGAGGATCCATGGCGGTTGATAATGCGGCAAGTGCGATTGAGTGCGCAAAGGCCATTGTCACAAAGTTGCATGAATTGAAACTTGTGACATCAATTGGCATTACGACGGGAAAAGGTTACTGCGGGACAGTAGGAAGTAAATTCCGTCATGAGTATGCTGTGATGGGTCCATCAACGAACCTGAGTGCGCGCTTAATGGGGAAAGCTGCTGCAAGACAGATTTTATGCGATACAGATACTCGTCAACGCGATCGAACACATCGTTTCAAAGCATTATCAGCGATTAAGGCAAAAGGATACGCAGAGCTTGTTCAAACCTACATGCCAGTGTTTGATGATCCAACTTATCCTGGTCCCAATCGAGATGCTCTTGATCTAGGAGATAGTGTTGAAGGACATCGTGTGGGAGGACTGCGACAGAACTCGTCGATAATGCGCTCCTCACTTGATTCAGTGATTTTAGAGAGCTTCCTTACACATAGCATGAAAGTGATGGGCGATAGACAAAGATCATCGCTTCTACTGAATAATGCGAGTATTAAAAATGGAGACACCATGCAGAATGAAACTGCATCAGAATTATTGAGAGAACTTGTTAGTTCAACGCTTGTTGTTCATAAAAGAAGAGGAAGTCGCGATTACTCCGTAACGACAGCTGAATCGACAAGTTCAACAGTGGCATCGACATTATATGGAAGAAAGGAAGAAATCGAAGGAATTGTGAAGTTTCTGATCCTTCCATTCTGTTACGAGCCAAAGCCACCTCCAATAAGCTCCCCTCCACTCACCACCAAATCGATTGTGCTTCAACATCAGCAGCAACAACAACAGTATGACGGACCTGTGACAAGACTTGTGAGTTTCTTTCGAGGTGTAGTGTCCCCAGTAAAGACAGAACCACCAGTGAAGACTGTTGTCGTCGAAAATGTTCCAGTCGAAGAAGCAAAGACACCAAAACCTCCACCACCTGTTAAATTTGATATTAATACGAGTGCGCGTCTCTTAGCAGTCAGTGGAAAAGAAGGATATGGAAAATCATCATTAGTAACTGCTGTAGCGAGAAAGGTCTTTACTTTAGCTCGCAATAACCCCAACTATAATATTACCGTGATGAAGAACCGTTTAAGTACTGTGATTGCTACAAGTCCTTTCCAATCCATTCGACCAGTCATTCAAGAGATGTTAATAAAATTTAATAACTTTCTAAACAGTAATGACGCCAGTGCTCGAGGGAAAGAAGATTCTTCGAATCGGAAAGGAGGAAATAACTCGGGACCAAGACAACAACAAACATCACCTTTAAGATCGTCTCTTGGAGGAGGAAAGCGCGCTTCGATGAGAATGAGTCAAATTAGTACATTTTCAGCAAATTCTCGATCATCTTTTCGATCTTCATTAAATAATGGTCGATTGAGTATTATGGAAACTCAAATGAAGAATGGTTTGACTGCTGTTGCTGCTCATCTCTCCGCTGATCACCAGATCTTACTACCGCTCTTAAGCTCCTTTCAGATCGTCAAAGGTCTTCCTGATAACTATTATACTGCGTCTTTGAATGGTAAAGCTCAATTGTTTGGTGTATTAGATGTGATTTGTGAAATTATTGATCTTTATCCAAAGATTACCGGTAAAACATTGTTCTTTGTATTGTAAGTGCTCTCTCATATTGAGTTTATTGTATTCTCTTTAACCTCACTTCTCTTTTCTTTAGCGAGAAATTGCATTTATTTGATTCGTGGTCGTTATCCTGCATAAATCAAGTGTGGCGACAGTCGAAAGGCATCTTAATCCTCTGCACATACACTCCAGTAGTGAGGGAAAATGCTCCGTCCGCCATTACAGCCCCTGCTAAAGCTTCACCACAATCGAATGACAACCGCTCGATGATCCGAGTGCAAAGCAATAAACGATTAAATGGCACTTTATCGAGTCCAGGAGGAAAGGCTGGGCAAGGAGCGGGAGGTATTAGTACGAAAGAGATGATGACAGTGGGGTTTGATGAAGAAGTGTTCTTCCATCAATATTATTCAGAATCTGCTCAACAAAATCAACAGAATGAAAATGATATTCGATTTAAAATTATTCATTTACAGTTATTAGATAAAGAATCCATTGAATCAATTGCCAAGGAATCAGTGAACTCGATGGCAACACTGAGAACTTCCATTTCAACTGCTGCAATCACTGCGATGAATGCTACCATCACTACAACGAGCCACTCGCAGAGTTTAACGGAGTTATTAATGAATAAAGTCTATGAAATTAGTGGTGGTAATCCATTATATGCGATGGCGATTGTTAATTCTGTGAATCTATCGGAGATCGCTGCGATGCAAAACTCCAACGACGGATCAGCAGGAGGGAAGCAACAGGATACATTAGATCAGATTCTATCGAATGCGACGAATCGAATTGGAGAAGTCATTTGCTATCGCTTCGATCAATTAGATACATTAACTCAAGTCATTCTAAAGTCTGCTGCTGTTATTAGTTCATATGATAATAATCAAGCAACCTTCACATTAGACACTCTCCTCTTCCTATTAGATGATCAAGAAGATTCTCATCTTCCTCATGAGAAGGATCAGAAGGATTCTCTTCGTACTGGTAAAGTTAACTTTGCTGATACCATTGCTAATGCAGGGAAGAGAAAAGTTTATCATGAAAGTGCACAGATTCATGAAGTTATTAATTGTTTAAAAGTATTATTAGATCATGAAGAATTTATTCAAATTGTTGGAACATTAGATGAAGCTGATACTCTTCTCTTCCCAATCTCTACAAAAGACCTTGATGTGACGATTAACCCTAATACCAAGAGCGGCAGTAGTTCTAATTCGATCACTGACGCGATGATTCGAAGATCTCGCTTTAGTTTCCGTGTTATTATTGAACAAATGACCATCTACGACCTATTAGTAGATGAGCAAAAGCATCAAATTCATGAAAGTGTTGCGATTTATTATCATCAATTAATTGAGGTAGGTCCAGCAGCGGATCCTAATAACCCGCAACAACAGCAGCAAGAAGAGGCGACAATGCAGATGAAGTATTTACTTCCTGAAGCTTTCCATTGGCAGAATGCTCTTGTTTATCCTTTTGCTCTTGCATGTCATTTTGATGCAGCAAAGTTATATCAAGAAGAAGGAGATTATCAAAACTTTTATCGACAATTACAACTTGCGAATGATCTTCATCAGATGATGAGATTAGAAGCCACGTTACTCTCACAGACGGAGCTTACTATTAATAACCTATTACAAGTGTTTGAAGAATATGATCAAGATATTCAATCCGTTGCCTCGAATTATACTTCTTCGAATCATAACAGCAATAGTCATCATAAAATCACGAAAACGGCTGGAGCGACGTCTGGGAATACCTCGAATATGGTTTATCTGACTCCTTTAAAGACAGCGGCATCGAGAATGATGATGATGTCCATGTCAATGTCAGCGAGTGAGGACTCGTTTGATGGTGGGATGAAATCGTTCATTGATCGAAGTAAATACTTGCCTGCCGCCACAGCATCGAACAATCAGATCCTCAATGGCTCTAAGTCTGCACCACTTCTAAGAAGTTCTCTGATCCCTGACGACACTGAACCTTCCTCTACGAAGAATTTAGGAAATGATAACCTTCAAAGCCTTCAATCCGCTCTCGTTTCGCCATCTGCGAAACTTCGCGGTTATCAAGTGAACGAAATAAATGGAGGGAGTAATACCTTTTATAACGAAATGAATGCGAAGTTATTATTTGAAATGTGTTATGGTGATGGGGAATCTTTCTCTGCTCTGATTGCATCACAGATCGCCTTTGCTCGTTGTCATGTGATGACACTGACCGGTGCTAAATATGCTTTAACAATGTTAGAAGATACCTTTATGCTATTATTACTTTATCATAAATATGTATTACTACAAGTGACGTCACATGAATTAGGATTATCTGATGGCTTATCAACGAAGAGCTTCACGTCAGTCTCTACTTGGAAAAATCGTCTTCATCCATCGAGAGAGAAGGACGAAGAACAACAAGATCCAACGAAGAAGAAATCCGTCGCAGTAAGATTCCTTGAACGTGAAGGAGAACAAGCAATACAACATGCGTCAGGATCATTCGATGAAGATCGTCCAGCTAAGATGCCATCGATTCGAAAACTCGCTCTAAATGAAGCAAATGTGATGAACTTTCTCTTAGACCCTGCTTTATTCGATGCTTATCTATGTGAAGTGTATGCACTCTACCTCTGGCTCTTGCGACAGAGTCCTCTATGCCATGGTCGTAATAATGACATTGGGGAAGAGAGGATGAAGAAAGCATGGTTCTTCTGTGAGAAGTACCTTCAGTTAACCTCTCAATCTTCCTCATATGGTGCTTTAGTGAATTATATTCGATTAATGACGATAGGTAGTGATGCACCACCTTCTCCAGTACCAAGAACACAAGCTGAGACAGGTAATAAACTAAAACCTATCAGTGAAGTCGCTCAGAAAAGTCAGCGCTTTGCGGCTTTACGTGTAGCGTCATTTAGAACATCAGTGAGAGGGATTGGTGGTGAGAATGGTCTATCACCACCTCCTTCCATGCAGCGACAGGTCTCCTTAGCAGGAAGGGGAGGAAATGTGCCTAATCAATCCATTCCCCTTAATCCGGTGAATTCAATCGTAACGAAAGTTCATTCCGTGCATGCGACATGTTTACATATTCTTTATCTCTTACAGGACAATCAATCATTAAGTAAAGCAGTGAAACGATGTGATCGTATATTATTAAATTATTCGATTAGTAAATATTCCTCTACCATGATACAATATTATGGGTATGATATCACCCAATATACTATCACTATCCTATGTCAACACTTGTTATTAGTTGGTGAGATTGAGAAGAGTTTTCATTATTTTACGATAGTATTTGAGAATATCTATCAATATAATGATTCTTATTCGATTTATTTAACATTATTACCTTTATTTAGTATCTGTTTATTATTAAGGAAATACTCCGATGCATATGAATTATTATTATTTTACGAGACTGTCTCATCTTCTTCATCGTCCTTAACCTCCCTAACATCACCTGTGACGAGCCCAGCAGGTAATGTTGCATCTCCAACATCGTCGAACACGTCATCTTCAGCATCATTTATACCAACAACAATGATATTACCAACATTAATAACATTACAAATGAAATATTTATTGGTGATTTCAATGATTCTTTGGAATGATTTAAATCCATCCAACAATAGCTCTGACGGCAATAATAACAATACTACTAATACGACCACTCCTTTGACTCCTGTCAAGTCCTCTGACTTGACATCATCTTCATCAGCAGCAATGACGTCATCAGAGTTCTCAAAGTTCGACGAGTATTATCATCGCTTCTTATCGAATAGCTTTACTAAGAGAAACACGAACAACCAGTCCATCGCTGCTCTCTCCCCACTACGTCATCGAGGAGGTGGAGGCGTGGATGGAATGACATCATCACCAGAGAGACATTATGAAGATCTCATAAAAATCCAGGAATATTATCAGAATGAGGTCATCGCATTAAGACAGCGCCAGAGCACTGATCAAGTCCCACTCCTCTCACTACCTCTCGAGGGAGGAGAAGTAGGTGGTGTCGAGAGAGGGAAGCACCTCGGTGAAATGACGATGAAGGACTTTGCCTTCCTCCGTCAGTGGCAGGACCGTGACGAGGGCAGCTATGAGAGGTACTTGGACTACTTCCTCTACTCGCAGGGATGTGCTATCGAAAGCGTCGTGACGTGTGGGAAGCTATTACAACTCTCCGTCACAGCACAACAGAGATATGAAGAGAGCAAAGAAAGGACGTCATCATCGTCGACGTCATCGTTAGAGTCTATGGTTTGTCTACCAGCGAAGTCAGAGTTATTAAAATGCTTTGAAGAACATTATTCTTATTTAATTCAATTAAAACATCGTTATATCTCCACCCAACCACCTGCACCGCTCACTCCAGTCGGGGCGAATCCTACATCACCCTCCTCTCCTTCTCCTTCCTCTTCTTCACTATCAGGGAGTAGTGGATCGAGTTATAGTGTTTATTCGGAATTAATGACGTTCTCTATCTTATTATCATTATTCCATGATTATGATAAACTATATCATACCACGAATAACATGGCTCTGACGACTGCTTTATCTAAAGAGATCACATGTTCGATTAGTTTCTTTCAAGAGTTTCAATTATTATTACAACAATCAGAGGAATTCCACTATTCTCTGTCGCTAGCTGTCTTCACTGACATCATCACAAACCTGTCAAAGGATAAACGAACTTCATTACAATTACAACAACCAATAACCACCACAGTAGAGCAACAAGAGCAACAGAATCATCATCAGAACACTGCTAATACTACTGCTGAAGGAGTTGTAGTAGAGGGTGTGGTAGTGCCGTTATTAACAGCTTCATTAAGAACAATGTGTAAAGAAATACGAAAGAAAGAATCATCGTACTTACAACAACAGTTTAATACGTCACAATTAAAAGGATTTGAATATATTCTTCATCGTATTTCGAATATATAAACTATTATTAACAATAAATATATAAGATATACGATATCATAGGTACTAGGTACTAGTGGAGTAAGAGAGGAGAAGAAGGAGAAGACAACTTTACCAGATAATCAATCATATGATGTCATTTGAATTTCATTCGTTTTCTTTCAATTATTATTATTTATTATTTATTATTATTCTTTCTGATTATTATTATTATTATACTGACTATATGCTGACTCTTTCTACTATTATTTATTATCACAATTGTTTT
>VFQN01005941.1_pt1 | contig 14447 bp, 11 predicted proteins | sample 3512371 | NCBI WGS metagenome assembly VFQN01 (sample SAMN10412370, study PRJNA504923) | tailings metagenome | isolation source: Replicate 2 from Balatoc abandoned mine | place: Philippines: Itogon, Benguet | collected 2017-08-28
AGCAGCGCCGAATGCGCCATCGTGTCGCCGAAATAGGCCATGCGCCGCCAGACGACGAAACAGCCGAGCGGCCCGGCGGTGATCGCCAGTCCCACGCCGGCAACGAGGGCACGGATGAAGAAATCGTCAAGCATCGCGCCGCTCCTCGCCGCTGCGTACCGGCGCCGGTCCGTGGTCGCAGCCGCAGTTCGGGCCATGCACATGGCCGATGCGCATCGGCCCCGCCCGCCCGCCGGTCGGCAGGATATCGACGGGGCGCCCGTCTTCAGGCCGGCAATCGTCGGTGATCGAGCCGTCGGCATGCAGCACCCGGCCGTCCGGCAGGTGCGTATGGTCGTGGTTGTGGTTGTAGAAAGCGAGCGTCTGGCCGGCACGGGCGCCGAACAGCTTCAGATATTCCGGGCTCTGGCTGACGGTCTCCGGCGTTCCCCGGCAACAGACATGGCCGTTGAGGCAGATGACGGTGTCGGTCTCCGCCATCACCACATGCAGGTCGTGCGAGATCAGCAGGATGCCGCAGCCCGTGGTGTTGCGGATCGTCTTGATGAGGTCGTAGAGCGCGATCTCACCGGAAAAATCGACGCCCTGCACCGGCTCGTCGAGCACCAGGAGGTCCGGCTTGCGGGCGATCGCCCGGGCCAGCAGCGCACGCTGGAACTCGCCGCCCGACAGGTGCTGCACCTCTGCGCGCGCGAGATGCCGGATGCCGGTCGCCTCCAGAGCGGCATCGATCTCCGCGCCCTTCAGCGGCGAGGTCAGCGTCATCAGCCGGTCAACGGTGAGCGGCATGGTCCAGTCGATCGACAGCTTCTGCGGCACGTATCCGACCTTGAGGCCGGCCTTGCGCTCCACCCGGCCCTCGTCGGCCTTCAGCACGCCGATCGCCGTCTTGGCCGTCGTCGACTTGCCGGACCCGTTGGGGCCGATCAATGTGACGATCTCGCCCGGTGCAATGGAGAACTCCACGCCGCGCACGAGCCAGCGGCCCTGGCGACGAACGCCGACGCCCGCAAGCGAGACGAGCGGCTGGACGGTCTTGGTGGGGGTCTGCAGCATCATTTTTCCAAAAGCCTGTTGCGTCAGGGTATGGCACACGTTATAGCATAACGCAATTGATGTAATAACATTACATTGCAATTCAAGACGGAGATCCCCATGCAAAAGGCCGTTCGCACCCTCCTCCTCACCACAGCGCTTTTTTCCGCCGGCACCATCGCCGCGCGAGCCGAGACGCCTGACGTGGTCGTGTCGATCAAGCCGATCCATTCGCTCGTCACCGCGATCATGCAGGGCGTCGGTGAGCCGGCCTTGATCGTCGAGGGCGGCGCCTCGCCGCATACCTATGCCTTGAAGCCGTCCAATGCGGCCGCCCTGCAGGATGCGGACGTGGTCTTCTGGGTGGGGCACGGCCTCGAAGCCTTCCTCGAAAAGCCGCTTGAAGCGCTCGGCGGCAAGGCGACCGTCGTGGAACTGGAGGATGCGCCCGGCCTCGAAAAGCTGCCCTTCCGCGAAGGTGGCCCGTTCGAAGCACATGACCATGAGGGCGAGGACGGACACGATCACGCCCATGGCGAGGAAGGCCACGACCACGGCAAGGAGGCAGACGGCGGCCATGCCGGGGAAGCCGGGCACGAAGGGCATGAACACGGCGCCTTCGACATGCATCTCTGGCTGAGCCCGGACAATGCCCGCGCCATCGCCGCCGAAGCCGCCCGTGTCCTGTCGGAAAAGGATCCCGACCATGCCGCCGCCTATCAGGCGAACCTTGCGGCGCTCACCGAGAAGCTCGGCGCACTCGACAAGGAGATCGCGGAAACCGTCGCCCCCGTGAAGGACAAGCCCTTCATCGTCTTCCACGACGCCTACCAGTATTTCGAGCACCATTACGGCGTGGCCACCGCCGGCTCCATCACCGTCAGCCCGGAAACCATGCCCGGCGCCGCCCGCCTCACGGAAATCCGCGAGAAGGTGAAGACGCTCGGCGCAACCTGCGTCTTCGCCGAGCCGCAGTTCGAACCCAAACTGGTGAACGTCGTCATCGAAGGCACCGACGCGAAATCCGGAACGCTCGACCCGGAAGCTGCCACGCTCGAGCCTGGCGCGGACCTCTACTTCACCCTGATGCGGAGCATTGCGACATCGCTGCGCGATTGCCTCGGTCAGAAAGGCTGAGTGCAACCCGGATTGGACCCGTGATCCGCTCCCCGACCGGTGAGCACGGCACGCTCACCTTCCTCCGTCATGCGCGGACCTGATCCGGGCATCCAAGACCGGGCATACCGGTCGGATAGCCGGGGCAAGCGCGGAAATGCGGTGCGATCCGGTCGATAGGATGAACACACGAACGAGGCGGGAGCATCCCGCCTTTTTCGGCCCCAAAAATGTAACAATATAACATTAAGAGGCAATCGCCCATGGACAACCGCCTTCCCGTCACCGTCCTCTCCGGCTTCCTCGGCGCCGGCAAGACGACGATGCTCAACCATGTTCTGAACAACCGCAGCGGCCTGCGTGTCGCGGTCATCGTCAACGACATGAGCGAGGTCAACATCGACGCCGCCCTCATCCGCGACGGCGGGGCCGACCTTTCGCGCACCGACGAACAGCTCGTCGAGATGACGAACGGCTGCATCTGCTGCACGCTGCGCGACGACCTCCTCGCCGAGGTCCGCCGGCTGGCAGAGATGAACCGCTTCGACTACCTGCTGATCGAATCGAGCGGCATTTCCGAGCCGCTGCCCGTCGCCACCACCTTCGATTTCCGCGACGAGAACGGCCTGAGCCTGTCGGATGTCGCGCGGCTTGACACGATGGTGACGGTCGTCGATGCCGCCAACCTGCTGAAGGACTATGCGTCCGAGGACTTTCTCGCCGATCGCGGCGAAACGGCGGGCGAAGGCGACACGCGCACGCTGGTGGAACTGCTCGTCGAACAGATCGAATTTTCCGATGTCATCGTGCTCAACAAGACCGGCGCGGCGAGCCCCGACGACCTTCGCGCGGCACGCCAGATCGTCGGCAGCCTCAACAGCTCCGCCCGCATCGTCGAAACGGATTTCGGCCGCGTCGAGCTTGCCGACATCCTCGGCACCGGCCGCTTCGATTTCGAGAAGGCGAGCGAACACCCGCTCTGGTTCAAGGAACTGCACGGCTTCAGGGACCATGTGCCGGAGACCGAGGAATACGGCATCCGCTCCTTCGTCTACCGTGCGAAGAAACCCTTCCATCCGGCCCGCTTCAAGGCCTTCCTCGGCGAGACCTGGCCCGGCGTGGTCCGCGCCAAGGGCTTCTTCTGGCTTGCCACCCGGCCGCACCATGTCGGCGAGCTGAGCCAGGCGGGCGCGCTGGTCCGGAGCGGCCGGCTCGGTCTCTGGTGGGCCGCCGTGCCGCGCCAGCACTGGCCGCAGGATCCGGCAGCAGTGGAGGCCATTGCCAGCGCTTCGGATCCCGTCTGGGGCGACCGGCGGCAGGAGCTCGTCTTCATCGGCGCGGACCCGATGGATGAAGCCGCGCTCCGCCGCCGGCTGGACGCCTGTCTTGTCGAGGCGGAAACATTCGAGCCCGCCCGCTGGGCCAACCTGCCGGACCCCTTCCCGCTCTGGGCCCGCAAGGCGGGATAAGCGGATGAGGTGCTCGCCCGGCCTTGCGGCCGGGCGAGCCATCCCGTCAGTCGAGTTCGGCGGACTTCTTCCAGAGGTTGATGTCCGCACCCTGGCTATAGGTGTCGATCGCAGCCAGTTCTTCCGCGGTAAAGTCCGGCTTTTCCAGTGCTTTGACGCAGTCGACGATCTGCGCGGAGCGGCTGGCGCCGATCAGCGCGGAGGTGATGCGTCCGCCGCGCAGCACCCAGGCGATCGCCATCTGCGCCAGCGTCTGGCCGCGCCGCTCGGCGATCTCGTTCAGCTTGCGGACATTGTCGATGATCTCGGGGCGGATGAAGTCCGTCTTGAGGAAGTGGTTCAGCGCCGCGCGGCTGTCACCCGGAATGCCCCCGAGATATTTCGCGGTCAGCATGCCCTGCGCCAGCGGCGAAAAGACGATGGAACCGATGCCGAGTTCGTCCAGCGTATCGACGAGGCCATCCGTCTCGATCCAGCGGTTGAGCATGGAATAGCTCGGCTGGTGGATGATGCAGGGCGTGCCGAGGTCCTTCAGGATCGCCGCCGCCTCGCGGGTGCGCTGCGAATTGTAGGAGGAGATGCCGACATAGAGCGCGCGGCCGGAGCGCACGATATGGTCGAGTGCGCCGCAGGTTTCTTCGAGCGGCGTCTCCGGATCGAAGCGGTGGGAATAGAAGATGTCGACATAGTCGAGACCCATGCGCTTCAGGCTCTGGTCGCAGGAGGCGATCAGGTACTTGCGGCTGCCCCACTCGCCATAGGGACCCGGCCACATGTCGTAACCGGCCTTCGAGGAGATGATCAGCTCGTCGCGCAGATGGGCGAAATCCGTGCGCAGGATCTCGCCGAAGGCGATTTCGGCCGTGCCGGGCGGCGGGCCGTAATTGTTGGCGAGGTCGAAATGGGTAATGCCGAGGTCGAAGGCAGTGCGGCACATATCGACTTTACGGTCATGCGGCGTGTCGTCGCCGAAATTGTGCCAGAGCCCGAGCGAGATCGCCGGCAGCTTCAGGCCGGTCCGTCCCAGCCGGTTGTAGGTCATCGTGTCGTAACGGTTTTCCGCAGGCTGCCAGGCCATGATAAATTCCTTCATTCTTTCGGGGTGAGTCTCAATACCGCTCTCCTGCACATCGCGACAAGAGGGATTCGCCCCTCGCCCTAACCCTCTCCCCGCAAGCGGGGAGAGGGAACTTGCCCCACGAACGGGTATTGGATGGGGAAAACGGTACCGCATCTCCCCTTCGCCCCGCTTGCGGGGAGAAGGTGGCCGGCAGGCCGGATGAGGGGCGGCCGCGGACAATATTACCGCAAAAGCGCCCGCGCCTCCTCGATGCCCAACGCCGCAGGCTGCGTGCAGGTCGTCACGATATCCACCGCCCTGCCCTCCTCGGCCGAACGCAGGATCGCGGTCAGGACGTCGATCGTGTGCAGCGAGCGGTCGAGCGAGCAGCGATAGTCGCGGCCGGTCGTCACCGCCTCCATCATGTCAGCAAGGCCGATGCCGCGGTAGTTTGCCTGCAGGCCCCAGTCGAACTGGTAGTTCTGCGCCGTCAGCGGGTGATCCCAAACCTCCACCGCGACAGGCTCGCGGTCCGTGCCGGCGACCTCCACCGTGCCGCCGAAGAAATTCGGATCGGGTACGAAGACGGCGCCTTCGGTTCCGTAGAGCTCCATGCTCTGGTGGCGATGCGCCCAGACGTCCCAGCTCGCCATCAGCGAGACCTGCGCGCCGCTGACGAAGTCGAGGATGGCATGGATGTTGGTCGCGACGGCCACCGGCACCTTCTCGCCGAGACGGGGACCGTTGCCGATGGTGCGCGCCTCATGCGCCCGGTTGGCGAACGCCACGACGCGCCGCACCGGCCCGACGAGATTGACGAGGTTGTTGACGTAGTAAGGCCCCATATCGAGGACCGGCCCGCCGCCCGGCGCGAAGAAGAAGTCCGGGTTCGGATGCCAGCTCTCCATGCCCGGCCCCAGCACATGCGCGGTGCCGGACATGATCTTGCCGACCCTGCCGCTGTCGATGAGATGGCGCACGAACTGGTGCGCGCCGCCAAGATAGGTATCCGGCGCCGAACCGACCTTCAGCCCCCTGGCATCGGCGATGCGACGGAGATCCTCGCCCTGCTCCAGCGTCAGCACGAACGGTTTTTCGGAATAGACATGCTTTCCGGCCTCCAGCGCCCTTTTCGAGACCGGGTAGTGTGCCTCCGGCACCGTCAGGTTGACGACGACATCAACGGAAGGGTTGGCGAGCAGCGCCTCGATCTCCTGCGCTTCCACGCCGAACGCCTCCGAACGCGCTCTGGATGCGGCAGGGTTGATGTCGGCACAGGCGACGAGCCTCAGGTTCCTGAACGTCGGGATCAGCCTGAAATAGGCACTCGAAATGTTGCCGCAGCCGATGATGCCGACTCCGTATTCCTTGCTCATGGCGGTCAGTCCTTAAAATGCCTTGATGGTAGCGATCGAACGCGTGGCGAGCCGTGCGATATCCTTGGGGTTGTCATGTTCGACGATGAAATGCCGCACGGGCGAGCCGGCGAGCGCCTTGGCCAGATCCGCCCAGGGCACGATACCGTGACCGACATCCGCCCAGCCGTCCTCGTCGGCATTCTCGCCTTTGGGCGCGATGTCCTTGACGTGCACGGCGGTGATGCGATCGCCGTATTTTCTGATCCAGGCGAAGGGATCCGCACCGCCACGGATGATCCAGGCGATATCCGCCTCCCAGGCAAGGTCCGGACCACCGGCAAAGAGGTGATCCAGCGGCACCGTACCGTCGGGCAGCGTGAAGAACTCGAAGTCATGATTGTGCCAGCCGAAGGTAAGACCGTCCTTGCGGATTGGCTCGCCGGCCTTCTGCAGGCGCTCGCCGAAGGCGCGCCAGCCGGTGGCATCCGTCGGACGGTCCTCCGGCAGGAGATAAGGGCAGTAGACAGCGACGATGCCGAGCGTGCGGCAGATGGCAAGCACGCGTTCCGGCTCGCTCTCAAGCATATCGAGGCTGAAATGGGCGGTCGGCATGGTGAGGCCGTTCGCATCGAGATCGGCCTTCACCGCAAGGATCGCCGCATTGTCGAGCTCGGCATAGAGGGCGCCATACCCCTCCACCTGCTTGTAGCCTGCCTCGGCAAGGATGCGGAAAACCGCCGAAAAAGGCTGGAAGTCACGGGCGCTGTAAAGCTGGAAACTGACTGTCTGCATCAAGAAATCCTCGTCTTGCTGAAAGTGGAAAACCGGCTTGAAGGGAGGCAAGCCGTGCCGGCCCTAGATCCGCTCCTCCGTCTGCGCATCGAACAGCGAGGCGAGCCCCATGTCGAAGGCGAGCGTGACGGCGGTTCCCGGCGCAAAGCGCCGCGCCCCACCGACGCGGACGGAAAGGGTATGGCCGGCATGTCTGAGCCAGAGCAGGTTGTCGGCCCCCATCGGCTCCTCGATGTCGACGGTCGCCTTGTGGGTCTCGATGCCCTCGGCATTGACCGCGACATGTTCCGGCCGCACACCGAGCACGACGTTCCGGCCGGGCTGGAGCAGGTCCAACGCGCGATAGCCGTCGAGCGCGAAATCGACGCCATTGGTCGCGAAGACCGGCCTGCCGTCCCGCGCGGCAATCTCGCCGCGCAAAAAATTCATCGACGGGGAGCCGATGAAGCCGGCGACGAACATGTTTTTCGGCGCATTGTAGATTGTGTTGGGATCGGCGAGCTGCTGGATGACACCGCTCTTCATGATGGCGATGCGGTCGGCGAGCGTCAGCGCTTCGATCTGGTCGTGGGTGACGTAGACCATCGTGTTCTTCAGCGACTGGTGCAGCCGCTTGATTTCCACACGCAGTTCCGAGCGCAGTTTCGCATCGAGATTGGAGAGCGGCTCGTCGAACAGGAAGACGTCGACATCGCGCACCAGCGCCCGGCCGATCGCCACGCGTTGACGCTGGCCACCGGAGAGTTCCGAGGGCTTGCGCTTGAGGAGCGGGCCGATCTGCAGGATTTCGGCGGCGCGGGCGATGCGCCTGTCGATCTCCGGCTTCGGCACCTTGGCGACCTGCAGACCGAAGGAGAGATTTTTCTCCACCGTCATCTGCGGGTAGAGCGCGTAGGACTGGAACACCATGCCGATGCCGCGGTCCTTCGGCTCCTCCCAGGTGACGTTCTTGTTCTTGATGAAGACCTGCCCGCCGGTCGGCTCCAGAAGGCCGGCGATGCAGTTGAGCAGGGTCGATTTCCCGCAGCCGGACGAACCGAGCAGCACCAGGAACTCGCCGTCGCCGATGTCGAGATTGAGGTTTTTCAGCACGTTGACCGCGCCGAAGTTGAGCGAAAGGTCCTTGATCGATACGGAGTTCTGCATGGCTTAACCCTTCACGGCGCCGGCGGCGATGCCGCGGACGAAGAGACGCCCCGACACGAAATAGACGATGAGCGGAACCGCGCCGGTGAGCAAAGTCGCGGCCATGTTGACGTTGTATTCCTTCACCCCCTGGACGGAGTTGACGATGTTGTTGAGCTGCACGGTCATCGGGTAGACCTCCGGTCGGGTGAAGACGACACCGAAGAGGAAGTCGTTCCAGATCCCGGTAATCTGCAGGATCATCGCGACGACGAAGATCGGCAGCGACATGGGCAGCATGATGCGCAGGTAAATCTGCCAGAACCCTGCCCCGTCGATGCGCGCCGCCTTGAACAGTTCCTCCGGAAGCGCGGAAAAATAGTTTCGGAAGAGCAGTGTAAGGATCGGCATGCCGAAGATGGTGTGTACCAGGACGAGGCCGGTCAGCGTGCCGTAGATCCCCATTTCGCGCAGCACGATGACGATCGGATAGATCATCACCTGATACGGAATGAAGGCCCCGACGATGAGGATGGTGAAGAAGATATCCGCGCCTCTGAACTTCCAGTTGGCGAGCGCGTAGCCGTTGACCGAGGCGACGAGGATGGAGATCAGCGTCGAGGGCACGGTGATGCGCACGGAATTCCAGAAGCCGCGAGACAGGCCATCACAGTTGAGGCCGGTGCAGGCGCTGGCCCAGGCCTTCGCCCAGGGTTCGAAGGTGATTTCCAGCGGCGGCGAAAAGATGTTGCCGAGGCGGATTTCCGGCATGCCCTTCAGCGAGGTGACGATCATGACGTAGAGCGGCAGCAGATAGTAGAGCGCGGCGACGAAGAGCGTGCCGTAGAGCATGATGTTGCGGCCGGAAAGGGCACGGCGAGGCTTGGCGCCCCAGGGCTCCGCACCGGCTTTGGCAGCGGCTGCGGGAGCGGAAAGAATGACGCTGTCAGACACGCTTGCGCCCTCCGAATTCGAGATAGGCCCAGGGGATGATGATGATGGCGACCGTGACGAGCATCATGGTGGAGGCGGCAAAGCCCTGCCCGAGATTTTGGGCCTGGAACATGTAGTCGTAGACGTATTTCGCCGGCACCTCCGAGGCGATACCCGGCCCGCCGCTCGTCTGCGCCACCACGAGGTCATAGACCTTGACGATGCCGCTGGCGATGATGACGAGAGTGGTGATGAAGACGGGGCGCATCATCGGGATGACGATGAAGAGATAGGTCTTCCACATCGGGATACCGTCGACGCGTGCCGCCTTCCAGATGTCCTCGTCAATGCCGCGAAGCCCCGCAAGCAGCAGGCACATGACAAGCCCCGTGCCCTGCCAGAGGCCGGCGATCAGCACGCCGTAGATGACGATCTGCGCATCGTAGAGCGGATCGAAGGCAAAGCTTTCCCAGCCGAGCGAACGCACGACGGATTGCACGCCGAATTCCGGATTGAGAATCCACTGCCAGACGAGGCCGGTGACAATGAAGGACAGCGCGAAGGGAAAGAGGAAGATCGTGCGAAACGTGTTTTCGAAGCGGATCTTCTGGTCCATCAGCGCCGCCAGCACGAACCCCATGACGAGGCTGAAGACCAGTGTCAGCGCGCCGTAGATCGCGAGATTCTGGATCGAGACGATCCAGCGCGGCGCATCCCACAGGCGCTCGTACTGGTCGAGGCCGACGAACTTCGCCCGTGGCAGCAGCTTCGAATTGGTGAACGAATAGACGACCGTCCAGATCGTGCCGCCGAGAAAGATGACGACAGCGGTGAGCATCATGGGAATGGAGGCAATCTTGGAACTGAGATTGCGCAGCAGTTTACGGGGACGACCGGTGTGTGCCTGGCCCGTCATGGGTCACTTCCTCCTTGGTCTCGATCAGGGATGTGCCCCGCGAGGGGCGCCATCGGCCAGCGGCAAGCCACCGGCCGATGCATTCACCCGCAATTCCGGAGGCAGACCCGCCGGAACTGCCCACCCGATCAGTCCGCCGAAGCGATGATGTCGGTGAACCGCTTCTGAGCGTCTTCCGGCGTCATCGCAGGATTGGCGAAGAATTCGGAGAAGAGGTCCTCCTTCTGCTTCTGGCTGTCGGCCGTCAGAAGCTGGTCTGTCCCCTCGATCACATTGCCCTTGGCGAGGATGTCGAGGCCCTTCTTCATGCAGTCGTTCGCCGCCGCAAGATCGACGTCGCCCCGAACGGGAAGCGAGCCTTTCTTGAGGTTGAACGCCACCTGGGTGACCGGGGAGAGAAGCGTGGAGGCCAGCACTTCCTGCGCCTTGGACTTCTCCGCATCCGCCAGAACCGGGAAATAGAAAGCATCGCCGCCGGTCGAGATGACCTCGTTCACGCCGAGGCCCGGAAGGCAGGTATAATCCTTGCCGGCCACCTTGCCGGCGAGCGCGAACTCGCCCTGCGCCCAGTCGCCCATGATCTGGCCGCCGGCCTTGCCCGTTATCACCATATTGGTCGCCTGGTTCCAGTCCTGCACATTCGTGCCCTTGGACATGCGCCGCGCATCCTCGGCCGCCTTGAAGACCTTTGCCATGTCGGAACCGGCCGCCACTTCGGCATCCTTATCCTTGAACACCGCGTTGAACGTGTCCTTGCCGGCGATCGCCACCATCAGCACGTCGAAGGCACCGGCCGCCTGCCAGGGCTGGCCGCCGAGGGCGAGCGGAACGATGCCGGCCTTTTCCAGCGCGGGCGCGGCGGCAACGAACTCGTCCCAGTTCTTCGGAACAGGCACGCCCGCCGTCTCGAAGGCGGCGTTCGACAGCCACAGCCATTGCCAAGAATGGATGTTGACCGGCGCGCAATAGACCTTGCCGTCGACCGTGCAGCTGTCGAGCAGGCTGGCGGGCTTGACGATCTCCTTCCAGTTCTCGCGCGTCGCCACGTCCGTCAGGTCACGCAGGAGGCCGGCCTCGATCAGCTCCTCCGCCTGGCGCCCGTGATTGAACTGGGTCGCCCCCATCGGGTCGCCGCCGGTGATGCGGCTGACCATGATCGGGCGCGCCGTGCCGCCGGCACCTGCAATCGCGCCATCGACCCATTTGTTGCCCGTCGCATCGAAGGCCTTTGCAAATTCCGCGACCGCCGCAGCCTCCCCGCCCGACGTCCACCAATGGGTCACCTCCAGATCTGTCGCGTTGGCGACGGCAAACGGCAGGACCGCGGTCGCTGCCAGCGCAGCAGCCATAAAGCGCATTTTCATGAGTCTCCTCCCTCACTGAAACGTTGCAGTAAAAACGTAGCCTAATCGTTTTCATCACGCAACAGGAGTGAAAGACAAAAGCGGCTTTTCCGCCCCGCGCAAATTTTACCGACCAGAGAATACCGTATTTCTGGCGAGAAGGGTCGCAACGGGAGCCACGTAAAATCATGTTAAATAATTGTTTATTTTATAAAAAAATGAATATTTGAAAACTGGTACATACGGAAAATTTCGCAAGTGCATAAATTATGGCTTTGCGGTGCAAAACGAGCCCTCCGGCTTACCTGGGCCACCAACGGCGTATTTTTTGCTAGACAAAGAATCTGTATCGTTACAGCTTGAAGCAACTCGTCGCGAGGGAGTGGCGGGCCAAGGTAAAAAATGTATAACCGGTCCAAGGGCGCAGAGGTGGCAGGCGGGGGATGGACAAGACGAAGAGCGAGGGCCCGACCGGAGCGCTTCCACAACCGGGCGAGCGGCCGACGCTGAAGACGATCGCCTTCATGACGGGCCTCGGCATCACCACGGTTTCGCGGGCGCTGAAGGACGCCCCCGATATCGGTGCGGAGACGAAGGAGCGCGTGCGCCTCGTCGCGCGCCAGATCGGCTACCAGCCAAACCGCGCCGGCGTGCGCCTGAGAACCGGCAAGACGAATGTCATCAGCCTGATCCTCAGCCTGGAGGAAGAGATCATGGGCCTGACAAGCCCCATGGTCATCGGCATTTCGGAAGTCCTCGCGACGACCCAGTACCATCTCGTGGTGACACCCTACAGGGCGCAGGGCAATGCGCTGGATCCGGTGCGCTACGTGCTGGAAACGGGCGCGGCCGACGGCGTGATCATCTCGCGCACCGAACCGAAGGACCCGCGCGTCGCACTGATGATGGAGCGTAACTTTCCCTTCGCCACGCACGGGCGCACGGAAATGGATCTCGCCCATCCCTACCACGATTTCGACAACGAGCGTTTTGCCTACGAGGCGGTCCGCAAGCTCGTCGAGCGCGGCCGCAAGCGGCTCATCCTGCTGCAGCCGCCACCCTACCTCACCTTCTACCTGCATATGCGGGCAGGGTTCGAAAAGGGCATTCGCGATTTCGGCGCGATGGCACTGCCCTTCAATCAGGTGAACCTCGACAACAATCTCGTCGATATCCGCAGGGCCGCGGAAGCGCTGTTCAGCGCACCGGACGGGCCCGACGGCATCGTCTCGGGCAGCGGCGGCGGCGCGGTGGCACTGATCGCCGCGCTGGAGGCCAACGGCCGCAAGCTTGGCGAGGACATCGACATGGTGTCGAAGGAGCCGCACATGTTCCTGCAATGGCTGCGGCCCGAGGTCGTGACCATGCGCGAGGACATCCGCCTTGCCGGCCGCGAGCTTGCCAAGGCCGTCATCGGCCGCATCGAGGGAGCGGCGCCGGAAGACCTGCAGACCCTCAGCTATCCGATCCCGACGGACGACACCTGACACACGCCCCCTGCCCCGGCTGGCCGGAGCCCCGCTGTGGTCATTTCTGGCCGTTGCGGATCGCTCGTTTTTACGGCACCGCAGAGCGGTCGCGTGAATCATCACGGCAGGCGGGCAAGGAGCGATGATGGCCGACGAGAAACAACGACTGAACTATGTGCTGTTCCTCATCGCGGGCGCCGGCCTTGTCAACATCGCAAGGGCGATGACGCTCTCGTTCCTCGCCATCAAGCTGCAGCAGACCTTCGGCCTCGGACCGGCGATGATCGGCATGTTGCTGGGCATCGGTCCGCTCGTCGGCGCGGTCGCCGCCCCCTTTGCGGGTTCGCTGTCGGACAAGGTGGGCCGCAAGGCCGTGCTGACGCTTACGCTGCTGTCCATGGCCCTGGCCATGGTCGGCATGGGGATCGCCGAGACGGTGCTCGCCTTCTGCATCGCCCAGGTCGTCGCGGCCGTCGCGGTTGCGATCAACGAACCGGTTTCCCGCGCGCTGATGAGCGACGTGTGCCCCGAACCGCTGCGTCTCAAATATTTCTCCTGGCGCTACATGGCGATCAACTTCGGCTTTGCCGTCGGCCCGCTGATCGGCATTGCGGCGGGCGCCGCGTCCATGACGCTCTTCATCATCGCCGGCGCCGTCTATGCGATGTTCGCGCTTGCGCTCTACCTGCTGGCCGTGCCGCTGCACCGCAGCGCGGTGGAGCAGGCTTCCACACCGAGACTGTCGGTGCTTCAGAGCATCAAGACCGCGGCCCGCGATCCGCGCCTTGCCTTCTTCGTCGGCGGTGGCACCCTGCTGATCGCCGTATACGGCCAATGGTCGGCCACGCTCGCCCCCTATCTTTCCGGCAGCATACCCGGTGGCGTGGAGATCTTTGCCTACATCGTCTCCATCAACGGCGCGGTCGTCCTGATCGGAAACCCGTTCGCCCGCCGCTTCATCGAACGCGCCGGCGCACTCAATGCCCTCATCGTCGGCTGCCTGCTGTTCCTAGCCGGCGAGCTCGGCTTCCTCTTCTCCTCCGGCCTCTGGGGCCTTGCCATCTCGATGGTCGTTTTCACCATCGGCGAAATCCTGGTCGTCCCGTCGGAATACATGCTGGTCGACGGCATCGCGAACGACCGCAACAGGGGCAGCTATTTCGGCGCCCACTCGTTCTCGACCGTCGGCAATTTCGTCGGCCCAACCTTCGGCGGCCTCATGCTTGGCGCCTTCGGCGGCCCCGGCATGTTCCTTCTTTTCGCGGGCTTCTCGGTGGCCAGTGCCATCCTGTTTGCGATCGGCACGAGAATGCCCCCGCCCAAAGCCTCGGCGAAACCTGCACTCGCAGCCCTGTCGGACGGCGCCATCGGCCCGCATCTTCGCGGCGTCTATGCCTGACGCAGCCGCAAAACACCCGCAAACGAAAAGGCCCGGTCTTGCGACCGGGCCTTTTCTCATCGTGTCGCTTGATCTCAGGCGTTGAGGCCGGAACCCCACGGGCCGTGATGGCTGTCGGCACCGTCGACGCGGTCGAAGCCATGGGCGCCGAAGAAGTCGCGCTGGGCCTGGATGACGTTGGCCGTGCCGCGCGCGCGGCGGTAGCTGTCGAAATAACCGAGCGCAGAGGCGAGCGCAGGGACCGGCAGGCCGTGCAGCGCGGCAGCGGAGACGACGCGGCGCAGCGCCCCGTCGGTTTCCTTGACCATGGCCGCAAAGGCCGGTGTGACGATGAGGTTCGCCGCATCCGGCGCCTTGGTGAAGGCGCTGGTGATCTCGTCGAGGAACTGCGAGCGGATGATGCAGCCGGCACGCCAGATCTTGGCGATGGTC
>VFQN01005942.1_pt1 | contig 14446 bp, 22 predicted proteins | sample 3512371 | NCBI WGS metagenome assembly VFQN01 (sample SAMN10412370, study PRJNA504923) | tailings metagenome | isolation source: Replicate 2 from Balatoc abandoned mine | place: Philippines: Itogon, Benguet | collected 2017-08-28
GGCGCGGGCTGGAGGTGGCTGTCAAGACGCTGCTGTTCCAGGCCTTTGTGGGGCCGGGGCAGGGCGCGGACCAGGGCAAGGGGGCGGGCTTCAAGGAGCAGGTGCGCGGCCTTACGGAGATGGCTTGCGACTGAGTAGCACTGGGATGCGCGCCCGTGTTCGTGCACGCGCTGGAGAGGGCGCCTGTGCCTGCTTTGCATTTCAGGCTGTCCGTCCGTTCGCCAACCGGCTGAGTACCGGCTACCCCTGGAGAACCCTATTCCTGTTCTGGCCGCCGCTTTGATACACGTTCTGTGCGCTTATCCCACGCTTCTGTCCGCTCCCCAGGCCATGCTGGAGGCTGCCATCGCCACCACGCTGTACCACCCCAACGTCATCAACACGTACGCGTACGACATCCGCCCGCTGCGCATGTGCCCCGTGCCCGCCGCCGGCGGCGGCGGCGGCGGCGCGGGCGGCAGCGGCGGGCACAGCGACTCGGAGGGCGGAGGGGTAATGGACTGGAAGCTGTACATCATACAGGTGGGGTTGTACAGGCCCAGAGGGCGGGCGGTGCATGGTGGTTTGGGGGGCAGCCTGGTCGGCATGTCACAGGCGTAGAGCTCTGTGCGGCCGTCTGGCGGCAGCAGCGTGGCCTTGCAAGGCCATTCAGCAACTTCTGACAGTACAGTGCTAAACGCGACGTTCAACATCACGCGCAGGAGTACTGCGATACTGTGTGTACTGTGCGCGGGTGCGACGGCGCGTGTCGACACGCTGCTGCGCAGCTGCAACCTCTGCCTCGTAATGATCCTTTGCAAGCTGCTCCATCTCCACCGCCTCCACAACCACCTTCTGCGTGCTACGATAGTTGGCTGAATGGCACTTGACACAGCACCAGTTGAGGTCGTTGCACCTGGCCTCCCCCATGTGACATCACGCGCAGGAGTACTGCGACGGGGGCACGCTGAAGGACGCCCTAGACGGCGGGCGCTTCGCCGACCCCTCCGCCGACCCAGCCTCGGGCGCCCCGGGAGGCTCCCTCATCACCGCCGTGCGCGTGGCGCTGCAGATTGCGTGCGGCATGACCTACATCCACAACCGGTCCATCATCCACGGCGACCTCAAGCCAGGTGGGTAACACACAGGGGCGAGGTCGGTCCTCGTGTGCCTCTGTCGCCAGAGCTGGGGTATCGGGGACCTCACGCCAGGTGGGTTGCCACGGGAGTGCGGCTTTACGGGAGGAAGACAGTTCCGGACGTCGACAAAACGCCTCGCCCTTGTCCTGCCCTGACATGCTGCCTCTCTGGGGTCTCCCCTGTCACCCTCCCCCTCGCAGCCAACATCCTGCTGCGGTCCGACAGCGCCTCGCCGTACGGCTACACCGCCAAGGTACGGCACAGTACGGCTTGGTGTGTCACCAAGAGCCAAAGACAGCACGTGCACGCTGGCCGTGGTGGACCACGGCAAGGGACGGTGGACCACGAAGGGGAAACTGGACCCCTTCGTGTCAGCCGTCCATTGCGTCGCTGCATCTATCGCGCTTCTCCCCCTCGCACCGTGGCCAACATGCTGGGTGCATGTGGTGTTGAACGGCGTTGAACTCTTAATCCCTCACCGTATGCGCAGGTGGCGGACTTCGGGTTGGCGCTGCAGCTGAAGGCAGGGCAGACCCACATCAGCAACATCAGGTGGGGTAGTGCTCTAGTGCAGGCCTGCACGGCATCGTGCCTCTGCTTGCGGACCTGCCGCGCTACTACCTCATTGGCCTCCTGAGCTGCTTGTTCGACCTAGTAGCCAAGGGCACCGAACCAGCTGCAGTAGGCGCCCCGCGAAGTTCCACAATTGCCACCGCTGTGTGTCCAGCTCTCTCACCGTCCATTCCATAGACCCCGCTGGCCTTTCCCAATCTGGCGTCAGTCCTTCAATCCTGGCCCTTACCCCCCAACTCACGACTCTTCCCCCCCAGGCGCGGCACTCCGTTCTACATCGCCAACCCCCGCCCTGCCGCTGCTCCCACCCTCACCCGCCCTGCCGCTGCTCCCACCCTCACCCGCCCTGCCCTTCTCGCAGGCGCGGCACTCCGTTCTACATCGCCTCGGAGCTGGTGGAGGACGGCCGGGCCACAACCGCCTCAGACCTGTGAGTCATGTGCACATCTCTGCCACCGAGATGCCTTAGCCCCGTGCACTATCTGTTCTAGGCAGCCACCGCAAAGCATACATGTGATTAGACAGAGCGCATTCCTTCTTCGTGGCCCGAGACACCGCACTCCCGTGCGCTCTCGGCTCTCGGCAGCCACACTCAGCACCTCCTGCTTCGGTACGACACAATTTGACGTTTGCATGGGCACAACCCAAAGGGTCTTCATGGCAACAGTCAAGCCACACGCACGTGGCCGCTCCCCGGCCGCCCATCACCCATGATCCCCTCAACCCCCTGCACATTCCTTCCGCCCCGCAGCTACTCTTTCGGCGTGATGCTGTGGGAGCTGCTCCACGGCTGCACGGTGGCGCGCCGCCTGCCGCTGCGCCGCCGCATCCCCAACCTGCCCTCCGAGTTCTACACGTGGCCGTCCGACCCCGCGCACTGCCCGCCCGCCTACCGGGAGCTGGGCGTCGCCTGCCTTTCCTCCAGCCCGCAGCAGCGCCCGCGCTTCAGCGACGCAGTTGACACCCTGGCGCGCATCCTGCGAGAGCTGACGGCGCCGCCACCGTCGCGGACGTCCTCCAGCGGCCGCTCGCGAAAGTCGGCGGCGAGTGCCGACGGCTCCTCGCGGTCGGCGGCGCTGGCGGCGGGAGGAAAGGCCGTTGTGGGGGGCAGCGGAGGTAGCGGGAAGAAGCGCGGGGCAGCGGCGGCGGCGGCGGCAGGAGGCGCCGACGGCGGCGTTGTGGTACCGCCGATGGCGCTAATTGCTGGCGTCGGCGGCGGCGGTGCTGCTGACGGCGGCGGCGGCACTGGCGGCGTTGGGGGTGTCGGCGGCCGCGGCGGCGGCGCGGCTCGGCCGGGCCGTCAGGACAGTGCTGGTGACAGGGGCGTCGCGGCTGGGGGCGAACAGGGGGCCGACAGGGACAGTTGGTCGGCGGCGGCGGTGCAAGCGGCGAAGACGGTGCTGTTGCGGGGGGCGGTCCTTCCGCCGGTGCTGCCACGCCAGCAGCAGTCCCCGCTACGTGCGAAGCCGTCCTTGGACAGCGGCGCGGCTGCCAGCTCCCAGCCTCCAGTGCGCCGGCAGCCGCCGCCGCCGCAGTAGCGACAGCAGCAACAAAACGGGGCGCAAGCGGCGCCTCAGCAGAAGGATCCGCCGCACAGTGACGAGCCGAACTACTCCGAAAGCGCCTCGTGGGATTTCCGAGTGCCACGGCAAGGGACTCGCGACATTGCGTCCAAGCCAGCGCAGCAGCGGCCGCCGCCACCGCCGCCGCCGCCGCCGTCTGGCGGTGCCGCCATCGTCGCGGCGGTGGCACTAAGCGCCCGAGATGGGCTGGCGGCAGGAGCGCATCCGTCGCCGCGGTCGGCGGCGACAAGCACGGCGGTTGCCGTACGGCCCAGTCGGTTGCAGCATGCCGTGCAGCACGAGCCTACCAGGAGGGCAATGCCACGTGGCGGCGCAGGCGGAGGCGGAGGGGCCGCGGGCTTCCTGCCGCTCCCTCCGGCGGCGGCCTCGGAGCCGGCTGCCCTACCCCGTGACGCCACCCCGGGAGCTGCCACCAGCGGAGGCCCATGAAACAGTAACGTGCGGACGACCTTTGCGGCGGAGAGCTTGCCGCCACTGCACGGGCAGGAGCAGCAGCAGCGCCGGGGGCAGGAGCAGCTCGCCGCGGCGCCGTCGTGGCTGTCAGCCTCCGTCCGTGTGGCTGCGGTGGCAGCGCTGCGGGCGTCCACTTCCTCGCCCCTGCTGTCGCCCGGTGGACAGGGGCCGAGCCTCCCAGGCGCCGGGGACGCCTGCGGCGGAGGTGCCCGTAGCAACAGCGCCAGCGGCAGCAACGCCTTGGGCGGTGCTGATGCCGCCGGCCAGCCGCACAGCACTGTCCCCGCATTGGCACCCTCTTAACCCCAAGCTAGACCACAGCACCAAGCAGCAGCAGCAGCAGCAGCAGCAGCTAATCGACACCGCCGTGATCTTTATTTACGCTGGGAGTGTTGGACGTGCGTGGGCGGGGAGGGGGCCTGCGGCGACTCTCCCTTAGGTCAGGGGCTGCTGGTGGACCTGGGCCCTACTCTTACAATTTACAGATTCATCCTCCATGCTGCTGCTGGACAATCGCTGCAAAGTGCCAAGTCCAGGCAGGCCGTCATGGAGGCAATCCAAGGGGGGAGGAGGGGGAGAGGGGGTGGGGAAGATGGAGGAGGAGGGACGGGCGGGGGGCCTGGGGGTGCGGCGGGTGAGGGTCGTGGACTGGTGGTGGGCCTGGCGGCGAGTTGGTGGGGTGAGATGGCTGGCCGGGGCAGCAGAGGCAGTAGAGCATGGGGGTCGTAGCATAATGATGCAGTGGCTGACATGAAGGCAATGCAGGGGGGAGTGGGTTTGGGGGGCGGGGGGGAGGAGGACGGGGGGGAGGTACTGTTTGTTTGGTGGAGGGGGAGGAGGGGGTCGGGAGGGAGGGGTTGGTCGGGGCAGCGGTGCGGGGGACGTTCAGGCAGGGGGCAGGACATAAGGGCTGGCCGGGGCAGCAGCAGCAGTATCGTGCGCGTTGAAGTGTATCGGGTAGGCCCTACTGATGCACGCTTGGGAATGCGTAATGTGGTACAAGTAACACTGAATAATCACAAGCGGTACGGGTGTTGACATGATGGTGAGGACGGGGTTTCCACTGTCTGCAGGGGCCAACGTCGCAGTTGTCCTGAAATCTCGGTTCCATTGGCAATGCTTATTGAGCCTCCGAACGGAGGTCTCGGATTATGGCGGGCGGGAATGTGATCCATGATATTCGAACAGGGGTGGGGTGGAGGACTGGTGTTGCTACGCGCCCGTTGGGCGTTGGGCGTGGGCTTTATCCTTGCTGCAATCGACGCACCCTGGCAAAAGGATTGGTGCAAAGTACCAGCTTTTGGGCATGACTTGCGGCATACGTAGCAGCCTTGTCTGGAACGCAACTTCGCCGCAGGTGCACCTCATTGTGACCACTTGCGGTCTTCCTTGTGCTAAGGCGCTTGCCTAGCATCTCCATGCAGGTCGGAAATTCGGGGTACTGGCCGATAATGGCGCATGACACTAGCGCGGGCAGCTGTCCCTGCTACCCGCCGAGCGTGTGAATGCTGTGTTATGCCGTCCACAGCAACGTCTGTCTGCATGTAGCTTTCGAGACCAACTGCGCGCGCGTGATTCAACTGCCGTATTGACTGCATGCACTGTGCAAGTGCATGTACCGTGTCGAAAATGGTTCGGGGCACGCTGCAGGGTCGACGTGTTTCGACACTGACTGCATGCACTGGGCAAGTGCATCGTACCGTATCGATCGTGCGCGGTTTCAATTGGGGCACGCTGCAGGGTCGAAGGCTGCCATGTGTTGCTGGTAGTGGTGTTGTCCTACTCGACGCTGTGCTACACAAACGCGCGCTTTGTGTTGCATGCTGTATGGAGCGTGTTGTTGCGTGGGGCAGCGTGCTGCCGTGTGGGGCGGGCAATGGGGCGTACCGGTATAGACCCTGGTCGGCACCCTTGGGAGGTGGATGGCAACTGATACTACTGCTTCGCGGGTTGGTGGGATGCCCGGCGCAGCCATGTGTTGTGCGTTGGTGGGTCAGCATGGTTATCGGTGACGTCTCTGAATCGTGACTTTGATTGAGTCCTGACAACAGACTGCCTGCATCAGCGAACTGTCACTGGGTGTGTTCTCCCGGCTTGCGGGAGTTGTTCCTTGAGTGTCGGCTCCGTTCACGACCGATGCGGGCTAAGGGTCTACAAGAGCATGGACAAGGTACTTGTTAACATAGACCGTTTTTTCCTTCAGAGCGGCCCTGGCGATGCAACTCTCCTGCGCACCGGTGTTGAGGGTGGGCAGGGGCAGGTGGGGAGAGGGGCAGGTGGGGAGAGGGGCAGGTGGGGAGAGGGGCAGGTAGGGAGAGGGGCCGGTACCGGTAGTGCCGTCTGCGTGGGCAGACGGCAGCGGGGCAGGTGGCGCAGCGGGGGGCTGGGCAGGTGGGGAGGAGAACTAGGGGGGCCAGGGGGGGAGGGGCAGGTAGAGGGGGCGGAAGGGGGGGGCGCGGGGGGGGGGGGGGGGGGGGGGGGGGGGCGGGGGGGGCAGAGGGCTGCTGTGCAGCGGGGCAGGCGCCGCAGGTGGGGAGGGCAGGCACCTGCCCCGTGCGACCCATACAGAGGCAGTAGTCAAGGAGCAGGGGAAAGCCTACTCCGTCACGTCTGGGGACACGACCGATTTAGTGTCTTCGGAGGCGGTAACGTATTACCATTGTTATGTGACGGGGTCGACGGCAGGTTGAAGGCACAGGCAGACGGCGGCCGTGGTGGAGGGGGACAAGGGAGCAGGGCTGAGCAGGGCGAGGTGCTGGTAATGGGTGAGGACGCTGTAGCGTGCTCCCGGTGGAGTAGGCGATGCTGGTGGCCTCCTGAGTGGTCTTGGGTGTCGCGAGTTGTCAGGCAGCAAGCGCGTTTGGGCCTGCGAGCAGCTGAGAGGACCTCCCCTGCTTGTCCCCTGCTTTGGTTGAAGGGGTGTAGCACGAGTGCAGCCTGGTCTGCGCGAGGTGCCACCCATACGAATGGGAAAGGATTGTGCGATGTCATAGAGATGATTCTCAAGCGTCTTCCTGCGCGATTGTCCTCCTCGGTAATCTGCACAAGGTCCGCGATGGGACTTTGTCGTGCAAAGCGCCGGGTCACCCATTATTCCATGTCCAGTTACATCACCTAAGCCACTGTTTTTTGTCTCGTTGAGTTGAAAGAGTGCCGTGCCGGTGTAACGTGGGGCTGAGAACTCGGCTGGAACGTGGGAGATACCCGCGCTGGAACGTGCTTGGAACAGTGTCAGAACGCGTGGGAACAGTGCTGGAATAGCAGGGAACAACAGGGAACGCAGTTGGAATGGTCTGGAACCGCTCGCAACCGCGAAGTCGTTGTCCGCAACGACCTCGCGCGTTCCCGCTTGCTGTGCTCAGAACGTGCATGGAACGCCTGGAATGTAAAGGGAATGTGCAGGAACCCCATGGAATCGCTTCAAGTTGGCCTTTCCGTTCCCTTCGCGGCTGTCTGTTTCCACGGAATAGAAGCCCAGCGGGCGGACGCCGTACAAGCCGCTCGTTTGAGCTACTCCAGCGCTGACACGACGCGATACTTTGCACTAACATAATCATTACCATTACTAAACAATGGGACACAAGAAGTTCAACGTCGACCAAAGCTATGAGCCCGACAATGACCGCGCGGGCAAAAGCGGCATGACCACGAGGGGTAGATCGCGGACCGCAGGCAACAGTGGCGCCGCTAGCCAATCTTCTGCGCAGCAGTCTGGGCCGGCGAGGAGCTCGGACAACGGTCGGGCCGGGGAGGTCACCAGCCATGCGACGGGACGTCGAGGGGCTTCAAAGAAGCGCGCCACGGCCACAGCCCCTGCCGCAGCCCAGCCACAAACTGATATTGATGCACTACTAAGAAGCAACCAAGCCTCCGGGGTACCGGATTTCCCAGGTGCAGCCGTGAGGCCTCGTGTCCGTTAGGGTGTGTCCGTTGGGCTGGCCCCGCGTTGTGACTGACCCCGTGTCGTGTGTGTGGCTTGTGCAGCAGATGACTTTATGAAGGGCGCCAAGGACGCGCTGGCGGACCAAGCTCCAGAATCAGGTGCTGATGGGGGCAACTGCTGCTAAAGTCATACTGCTGATGCGTAGTGGGGCTTACACCTTGCCGTGCACCTCTCACGTGGCTGCAGGTGTCTATCACGGCAGGGGCTACGACGGCAACGGTGCTGGAGACAACGGGTCCTACTACCACCCATCGGCGGGCGGCGGCGGCGCTGCTGCTTGGCACAACCGGGGTAGGTGGTGGGGTCTTCTTGGCATGCATATAAGCGCTGCCGCGACCCTGGCCTGTTGCATGGCGGCACTGCCTGACACCCCACAATGTCATGCCTGCACGTAGCACCACATGCAAAACCTGGCCCCGCTCAAAAATAATATCTACTTGGTGTGTATCTCGTGTGCGGTGCAGGTCCACACACCATGACAGGCGGGGTATACAACCCGGGCGATGATGTGGACCCTTACGACCAAGAAGGTGAGCGTGCCCCTGGCACCCCGGCGCCGTGCATTGTATGGCGTGCTGCTCGGTTCTGCAAACGTACGGCTTTGCCTTAACATGCAGGGCCCTACGAGGTGCACGCGGGTGATGATGAGGGTCATGAGGACGCTGGCGGCATGGCGGCGCACGGTAGGTAGTAGGGGTAGGCACTGGCATGGCATGAGACGGTACACACTCGGTCCTCTGTCGTGCAGCGGCTACTGGCTCTGGCCCTTTGCCGTCATGAATCCGTCTAAACATATTTGATGCCATGCTTTGCAGGTCACGGTGGGCGCGACCTGGACGACGTTATTGCCGATGAAGCTGCGCGAATGCCTGATCCTGGGCTCAGGCCGGCTGACTTTGCGTCCGCCGACGAGTTGTTCCACGGTGACCCTGCGCCTGAGGCTGATGACGACGGTGTGCAACGGCAAGACCCGCAGCTGGGCGATGACGTGCCCCCATACCAGCAGCAGCTACCGCACAACAACAGCTTCGGCGACCACCGTCACCACCACCACCACCACCACCCGCCCCCTGGACCCGGCAACCGCGCCAGCCACGGCGGAGGCGAAGCGAACTTCGCTCCCAAGCAGAGCACAGAATAATATGGAACACCACAGAACGCCTGGGAACAGTCAGAACGCGGCGAAGCACTGGAACAGAACTAGGCGCACCCCAGAACCAACAGACGCGTTCCCGCTTGTTCCCAACTTGGTTCCCTGGCATTCCCTATACATTCCCTGACATTCCCTGTACATTCCGTGGCGTTCCCAGCGCGTTCCGAGGTGGTTCTGGAGGTACCCGGGGCCCACGTTCCGACTAAGCATTGGTGGGGCTCGCCCGAACTACTTTGCAACTACTGTCAGCAGGAGCCTGCAACACCAGCGACCGCGCACGGTAGGGGAAATAGGTGGTCCAATGAAATCATCTCAGCACGACCTTACATGATGTCGGGGCTCGTCGTGCAAACACAGTTTACAGCTACCTCCCTCCTGTTGACACCGCCCCGCCCCGTAAGGCAACCAAAGGCCCAAAATTGAAGCGTGGATGCCAATAACTCACAAGCTACACTGTCGGTTTGGCTGCCCATCGACCCAGGTTGCACATCCGGGAGCCATCGACAATGGATACCGGCGACAAGGCGTCGCGACCGTCGCCTACTGGAAGAAATAAATTATGGGACTGGATACCATCCGCTTCAATGGGATACCCAGATGAGGACAAGGTGCGGTCTGTCGAGGGCTGCACGCTTTCGTCTTTTCACAAGCGCTGGGAGCTCCCTGCACGCCGCGCGGGCCTTGGCGCTGCGCGCCTAGTCCCCTGCCCACACACAAGGCCTTACTGCAGCAGTCCCATGCTCACAGGCCTTGGATGGCAACGAGATACCATGCAACGACTCGCCTAGGGAGGCAAAGCGGGACCAGCAGATCAAGGCGCTGAAGAAGGCTTTGAAGGAAGCCCCCAGGGTATGTTGGGTTCAGGAGGTTGCTCCCCTGGTTAGCTTCGCAGTGTGCAAATTCAAGACCCTAGCTGCCTCCATACAGCGACCGTACCTGTCTGCCAGTGAGCTAGTCGAAACAATTGTGGAATGCGCTGGCACAGGGCGGCACGTTGATTGCCTTTTTCCTTGCCCTGCATGCAGATCAACGCTCTCCTTGGGACTGAGTCTGCTAATGGCATTCCCAGCCAGCGCTCTGCCGCTGTGGCTGCCAATGGAAAGGTGACGGATAGCAGCTCCCTACACGATCAACTGCTCTTCATGAAAGCGGCTGGCGATCAAGATGCCCTCCTTGCAAGCTTGGGTGCTCTCACTGTAGGTTGGAGGGTGTCGTACACGTACTGCACCTGTAACCCAGTACTGCCACGTCTGCCAGGTACCATCGCCCGCAAGGTTGCCACGTGTGCAATTTCATGGCCCAGAGTACAGGACAGATCTGTCGGATGGCAGGTACGTGCTGACAAGCATACAACGAGCATAGTGGGTAACCAAATGTTGCGTAATTGTTGCGCGTGCATGCAGGCCTCTGGCTGGCTTCGCCCCGAGACGCAAGCGCCTGCCGCCACCGCCGCCGCCACCGCCACCGCCGCCGCCGCCGTCGCCGTCGCCGCCGCCGCACCAACCACCACTGTCCGCCGCCGGCTATTTGGCAGAGCGCAGCTATGCGAGAACCTGGACTGTCGTGCCGGCTCGTCGAAGGGCTGGGAGGTCAACGGTGCGCGATCCCCTCCTCCGGCGCCAAGAGGCTACCCGCAACCGTGGCCGAAGCCGCCGCTCGACCTGGGATGGCCGACGTTGACCCTCAACGACCGCGAACTCACGCCAAGCGTCGACAGTCTTGACATACCGGTATCCAGCCCAGCGTCACCGATGGGCCTGGAGGCCGAGCAGCAGCAACAGCAGCAGCAGCCGCGGGCCTTTGCCGGTTGGCGGAAGGCCTCCCTGGCGCTGGCTGTGGCGCCCGAGCACGACGTGTACGACACGTGCAGGGACGAGACCGTGCGGGCGGTGGTCAGCCTGAAGGTACGGCTGAGCTGTACCGTAGGCAGGGGCTGACCTGGTGTGCCGCTGGAACTGAACCACAGGAGACACCACCTTTTAGCCTCTGGCCCACGTCCGTCAGTAGCGTGTCAGCACGCATCGGCGTTGCTTGTCCCCAAGCAGGGGAGCTCCCCTGTCCCCAAGCATGGTCCTACATGGTACTGCATGGCACGGCTCTCGCTTAGACTGGCCAGTATACATAGTAATCATGCCCCACCACGCCACGTGCCCCCGTGCACACGCCCCCCTCCATGCCTTCAAGGCGTGTGGGTAGCGGCACCTAAGCACCGCCCTCCCACACGCTCCTTATCACGCACTACTCGTCCGTATGGCCCCCTGGCTCTTCTGGCGTACCCCACCGGGTTCTGTAACTGTGAGCTGTGCCTGCACCTGCAACTGCCTTCCCCCAGGCGGCGCAGCGCGAGCCCTTGGCCATTACCTGCGTGCTGGAGCACTCGGGGGAGCCTCTCCCGCTGGCCAAGCAGGCGTGCCACTTCCTCATTGACCTGCTGTTGGACGACGACTATTTGGGTGCGTAGAGATACTCTTGCGCCATTCGGGATGCATATAGGATACATACACTGTTCCTTGTTACACAGCAAGCAGGGGAGCACTCACCGGGGTTACTGGACTGCTTGGGTGCGTGCTGCGTGGCAGCTAGCGTCACGCTCCGCACGCTTATTGCTGCCCGTATTGTTGCACTGCCCAACACGCACACTGCAGCAGCAAAACCCTCCACTAGGAACTGCGTCACAGTATGCAAAGGTGACCCTGCAACTGCATCACTACACTGCAGCTACGGATTTGGAAGTGACGGTGTCCTTACCAGTATACCGGTACCGCTGTTGTTGTACGATGCTGCAGGTATCATCAGCCGTGCAAGCGACGTGCGGACGGACCTGCCCCTCACCCGCATGTCGGCGGAGAACAGGACGCTGGCGCACGTCATGGTGGACATGATGGTCAGGGGCGGGGGCAGCCTGGCGCCGCACGCGGCGTTACGGCCCGCGACGCGGCAGCAGGCGCGGGCAGGGATGCGACTAGCACGCAGCAACGCGATGAACGGCCACATCCTGTTCAGGCTTGCCGAGGGCTACACCGGTGCGTCTTACAGGGCTCGACACACGCCGTCAGGTGCCTTCGCAGTCTCGTCCTTGTAGCTTTGCTGTGTCATGTGCTTTTTATTTCCCTTCACCACATCCTGCTACGCCCAGTTGCGAATACTACACGTCCTGTGTACGTAGTAATCGCGCACCAGGGCCATACCGGCACACGCAAGTACTAAGCCGCAGTACGGGTGCCGTACACATTCTTTTCTGCCGTATCCAAAGACCGTGCGCGTAACCGAACTGTTATCTGTCCCGAATGCATGCCAAGGCCGCAATACCAAGGCCGACACGCGGACTGGAGGTGCTCCGGGGGCGGCTGCCCCCGAGCCGGGCTCTGCGCCCATCAGCGTCAACATCATGAGCATGGGGGGCGACGACAGGCTGGACGTGCTGCAGCCAGGAGCGCTGTCCCTTAGCGACATGGCCACCTACCACATCCGTACAGAGGACGACCTAGCGGAGGGCCCTGGAGACGGTGAGGCCACCTTGCTCACCCACCAGCCCAAGCCAACCAGTCCCGCCCCTCCCGCCTCCGAGCTCTTGCACTTAGCGTTTACACTGCAAGCGACCCTTCCAAGTTCATACGCCTACTTACCTTATACCATCACCATTCACTGGCCGGACCTTGCTTCTTGCCTCCTTGCCTGCTGAAGCGCGTGCCCCACCTGCTACCGTACTCCTGCAGGACGCATCCTCACCGGACCCATACCGGTACATCCCCCGCCCACCCCTCTTCCCTGCCCCTTGCCCCCTGCGCCGTGCCCCCTCCCCAGCGCTGCGCAGGCTGCTGTCCGTGGTGGCCAAGGACGTGCGCGTCAGCGTCACCCCCGTAGAGGGGGTGGTCCTCACAGCCTTCAGGCCGGGCGAAGGCACGGCCGCCGCCTCCGCCGCCGCTGCCACCGCCACCGCCGCCGCCGCCACTGGCACAACCATCGCCGCCGCCATTCCCATTTCGGGTGTTGTCGGCTCCGCTGCCCCCGCCTCATCCAGCAGCGCGCCGGTCGACATCCCGACGGCCCGGCCCCCGCCTGCCGCCACGAGCATCGCCTTGAACGACATTTTTGCTGAGGAGGGCCGCGAGGTGCTGCTGGAGCTGCAGCTGCCGCAGTTGGGCGCGGAAGGCGTATACACAGAGCAGGGCAGCAGCCAGGCGGTTGGGTACAACCCCATGCACCCCACGGCGGCGGGCGCCATATACGGCAGGGAACTCAACACGGGAGGCCATGAGGAGGAGGTGGACGTCGCCGGCGTGGTGCTAGAGTACACGGACGTGTGCGGCGAGCGGCAGCGGAGGCAGCGGCGGGAGAGCGCCGTGCTGCGCGTGCGGCGGCGGCCCGGCGGGCGCGGTCAGGGGTCGCTTCCTGACGACGTGGTGCTTGCACGGCCGGCGGCGCCGCCGGCACCTGCAGGCAACGCGGGCATGGTTAACGTGCCCCTGGCCTACCTTTACCGGCGTCCGTGATGAGGCCCAAATCGCGGATTTGGTGGCAGGCGCGTTTCCGTGCACACTGCCAGTGAGCTGAAATGGGCTAGCTTGCTGAAGTCGGTAAGCATTGCTACGGAGTGGAGCGGAGAATTAGAGTGGATTTGCAGTTGCATCCGCGGGTCACTTGGGGTGTAAGAGCGTGGATGGGGTAAGGGTATGTAGGACGGGGTCCTAAAGGGGGGAAAGCGGCACCGGCACGGCTGCCCACATTGCCCAGCATGGGACACTGATATGGGGCTGTCCTGGTAGTGTGTTGTTGTGCTGTGCAGCCCACCTGGTCATTTGGGAAGCGACCTACATAGACGCGTAAGCTTAGAGGTTGGAGCTGGCACTGCGGATTGCGCAGGATGTTGTCCTGCACGTGCTGTACCATACGGTGTGTGGAAGCGTGGGTTAGGAGATTCCTGGTACTGACGGACTCTTGGGAGGTGCGGTTGCGCTCATACATCAAATAAGATCGTTGAGGTCTACGGCAGGACACTGTGTAGTGACATGTGAAGAGGGCCTCTTGGCAAGCAACACATTGGTTATTCAAAATTAAGGTCCAAAATTGTCAGGTTTTCCTTGCAGCACTTGGTACAACGCGTCAGGCATGTGACAAGAGCTACCGTACGCTACCGTTCCCTTTTCCACTGAATAATAATAAATAAGCAGTCATAATTGGCAGTGTACACGCCGTACACGACTAATTGGAGTGGTGCCGGAGCACACGCTAGGCCTACAGGTCAACCTAGGGCCTGCGCCACGTGTTCACAGGGGCAACCGCAGGCTCCTCCGCGACGACACAACAAATGGAACACCAAGCCCTACTCACACAGAAACACCCCATCCCAATTCACGTACCAGAGTAGGCCATGCGGGTGTATGTCCCTGCTCCCTATCGGTACGGTACTTCCGTGCACGTGGGCTTCGAAATTCGAACGGTGCAGTAACCCAAGGAGACTCCTCGAGACTCCTTTGCACGACGAGTGCCCTGACCAGCATGACCCAGCATGAGCACATCGTGTGGCATTGTAGGGCCCAACGGCCCACGATCGTGGCAGCAGGTGGCTTGGTTTGGTTTGGTTGTTTACAGGGGACCCCTTCCGGTCGGGGTGTCGTACCAC
>VFQN01005944.1_pt1 | contig 14437 bp, 23 predicted proteins | sample 3512371 | NCBI WGS metagenome assembly VFQN01 (sample SAMN10412370, study PRJNA504923) | tailings metagenome | isolation source: Replicate 2 from Balatoc abandoned mine | place: Philippines: Itogon, Benguet | collected 2017-08-28
ATGTAAGTCAGTTGGTGACTTACACTGGAGCCACGGTCCCGCCGGGGTATTAGCTTTGGAGCCGCATACTGGTCACGGCATAATGCACGGACACCCTGGAGCCAAAACACCCTGTTGCCCTTCGCAGCGGCCGCGATTTTATACAACCGGGGCGGGAGATGTACTTAAACGGCCCCGCCCTGCTGCCCTGCAGCTGGTGCGCCCCGCATCGATCCCCATGGATCACGGCAGCACGAACACTCACCACCTCGATGGTCATCCGCGCGCTGAAGTCCATCTTTTGCATCACGGCGGCCATCTTGACACCGTCCGCCATCACCGCGTCGATGCCGCCGTACTCCTCCACCAGCGCACGTGCATCCGCGGCGGGGTCCTGTGCGCATGTAAGCGCGGGCACGTACGGGCAAGTTACGGGTGGGCAAGGCAAATACCGGTAGATGAGCCGCAAGCTTCATGTTCCGGCAAGCAGCGAGACGCCTGCAAATTATGAACCCAGGAAAGCGGCACGTCAACCGAGCCCGCTTAGCACAGCTTGCTGCTGAACCAACCTTGTACGCTGCCGCCTGCTTGAGCAGCGCCAGGGACTCCGCCACCCCGGCCTGCACCGCCTGCAGCCGGGCATTGTTGTCGGTGGCCAGCAGCAGCATCAGCTCCTCCCCCAGCCGCCCCAGCTCCTCCACCAGGCCCTGGTACTGCTCGGCGTCGCCGCCCGCGGTCAGCAGCCGCAGCAGGCAATTGCGGCTGGTGTAGGCGCGCGCGTAGGACAGGATGGCCTGCACGGGCGCATTTGGGTCGGGTCGAGTGTGAGAGCAACTTGGACCAACAACCAAGTGTTCGAGAATTCCTTGTGTACTACAGCCGCGTTGCCATCATAGCTCATCACCGCATCACTTTGACGCCCATTATCTTGACATATACGTACCAGGCCAAAGAAGTGTGTGGGAAGGCGAAAGCGATGCCTTGCACCGATCCTATCAAGCTGGTTTCCCGCTGCCCTAGTCACCACAAAGAGGATACCGACACGGTGGATGGAGTGAGCAATACTTTGCTACCACGCGCCACGCGCTCCGCCCCGCTCACCAGCAGGTGGTCTTGGAAGCGGCCCACGACCGCCCGGCAGCGCTGCAGCTGCCCCAGCTCCTCCGAGTAGGCGCACAGGATGTCCAGCACCGACAGCGCCCGGTCGCTCAGGGCCTTGAGGTTGTCGGAGTTTGCCACGGCCCCCTCCACGGCGTCCAGGACCTGGAGCACCAGGTTGGCGGCCTCGGAGCCTGCAGGGGGCAGCCAGCGGGCGGCGGAGGAAGGGGTTATACTTGTTCCTAGGGTAGGTTCTGCGGTGGTGTTTTCCCCAGCGACACAAGGTTCCGAACCTCCAGTACAGGGCTAGCGGTCCGAGGACCTCGTAGTACACAGCGTAATAAGCAAGCAAGCGCCTCGGCGGCCAAACTATCTTGCGTGCCAAGCCGAGCCGAGCATGCATGAACCCTCGCCCTCTTTCGGCACCCTTCTCTTGCACCAGCTCATCCGTGGTACATTGGATTTCCCACGGTGCCCAAAGCCAACCCGCACACATCCCTTACCTCCAAGTGGCAGGGACGGTCCCACTTTCTCCAGCACCACACGCAGCACCTTCAACCCCTTCTTGGCGACGGCCTGCATTAGTAGGAGTGGGCAGCGGGTTTTTATTTCGAGGATGTTGAGGGGGCCTGTGGCTAAACGGCGCGGGCTAGGTAGCAGAACCCGCATGCAGCCCATGCTCTTACCGTGAGGGTGTCCTTCGTGCTTCGGGTTTCGACCGCTGGAGCTGCCGAGCCACCAACCCCCTCCGCCTCTTGCTTGGTTGTCACAACCGTGCGTGTGAGCGTGATGGTCGCCGCAGCGGATGAGGACGAGGCGCCAGCGGGCGCCTGAGGTGGAGCCTTCGTCGCGACGACCGGCACCCCCAACGCTGGGGGCTCGGGTGGGCGCGGAGGCGCTGCAGGCGCAGATGACGCAGCGGCCCTCAGGGCCTTGTCCCGATATGCCAGTAGGCGCGCGGCATCGTCCTCAGGCACGCCTCGACGGACCAGATACTGTAAGGGGCGAGAACGGACGCAAGTAAAGAGGATAACGGCGCTCGTTAACGGGGAGGGGCAACGCAGGGCAACATAAGGAGCAGAAGAGACAGGGGCGACAGCACGTGGCTGTCGTGGAACGCATGAAGTCACGAACCCCGAGCGCCGGAACCACCGCGAATGTCGCTGTACAGCATGCTTGCCTGAGCGCTCCAGACAGTTGCGAGCACGCAGCCGTCGTCGCGCGCCAACCTCTGGCACGTGGCATGTGCTTGCAGGTCGTCGGGCAGCTTCGAAAACCAGTAGGCGACCTCCTGCAAAGCACAAAGCATAATTTGAAGTTATAAATGCACTCTCGCATAAAGCGGCCTGCAGGGCTCAGCAGCGCTGCTGTTCGCACCTCAACGTCCCAGTCCTCGAGCGGCTTCCCAGGAGGCGCCGGTCTTTGCTCTACAGGCTGCTTAGGTACTGGGTGCGACGCAGATAGGGCCTTGGACGCCCCGCAGCCCATCCTTGCGACGCAGCTCGACGACCCGACGACTCGTTAAGGGTTAGTTGACTGCTTCAAACATCCAAAGGAGTTGCATCAGAGTTGTCATCAATGTTACCCAAGTATAAATATGGAAGCAATGTGGAGGCCGCGGCCCAGGCCCTCCGCGATTCTGGCACAGCACTTGTCCAGCGACTTGCAGCGCGTAGGACATGCGCTTTGCAACACTAGGTTAGCATGTGATCAGCACGACGGCCACGAGGTTGGCACGTAGGGTGTCTTTGCCGAGTTAGTTAGCCAAGTCGTACGCTCCCTGCCCGCCCGTTGTCTGCACCACGTGAGGACTCCCCTGTGCTGCACAAGGATCCAGATGTGAGACCTGCGCAGCATCCGTCGTCCCCTGCACGCTCGGCGTCCACTAGCTTGGCCAACCACTTGGGGCTACGGCGCTACGCCACCGTCTCACCATAGACCTACACACCGGCCTGGCTTCGCCGGCGCACCCCGTCATTGTGACCGCAGTCCTTCCACGATCTTGGCGCTCTCACAGTCCACGTGTGCTTGCCAGGATCGAATTCCAAGCCCCTGTAACCTTCACACGAAGAAAAGGAACCGCATTCAGCGACTGCCGCGTCACACACAGAGTAGCGACCCAGCAGTTCCCGCGTCTCCATCAGGCACCAACTGCTTGCCCACGTCCCTGCCGCTCGTGGCCCCCCTGGTTTCCGTGGCATTGCGCTCGGTCACAATGTCTTCGCACTCAGGTGGTGCGCACTTGCCAAGACCAGATTTACTCATAAAATATGCATGCATGCGTTTGTGATTCTCTTCCTTCAGCAACAGCTACCCGTTTCTCCCGTACCACCGCTTGGCACAACCCTGCCACATGCGCACAAGGGAGCTATGTGTCTGCCACAGGCCCCCGCTCGCCCCCAGCCTTTGGAGGAGAGGATTGCATAGAGCAAGGCGTACAGGGCAAGCCCTGAAGACACCAGGCACCAATATACCTCGCCGCTGTATGTGGCACAAGTAGCGAGGGCACATGATAGCGTTACCTCCCGCACGGGCGGCTGGTCTTTACCCAGATGCGCCCAGGTGGCTGTGGCTCGGCCCTGCCACGGGGCTCCGGCGTGAGGCTCCGTACTGCTCCTTGGCCGGCAGCTTGGCGGGGCTGGGCAGGGCCGAGCGCGCGAGGTCCCTCACGCGCGTGCGAGGTCCCCGCATGTCAACACGCAACCGCGAGGCGTGTCCGAAGAGAGCCTCTTCCTGCTGACAGCGTTTCCAGTGCGGGGTGCCCCGCTGGTGCCTCCCGCTCAAGATCACACCCGCTCCTACGAGGCGAGCAATGGTGGACGGGTGTAGTGAAGTTGTCAGGCAGACGGGAGAAAGGGGTTTAGGAGTGGGATCTCGGGCGTGATGTCATTATTGTACGTGCAAAATAACAGCGTTGCAAGTCACTGCAAATCGTTGCCCTGCAATCATGTGTATATGCTTCACAGGGGCGGTAATAACGCTCCAGGTCAGCTGTGCCGCCCTGACTTTTGGGACGGGCCCCTTAACTGGCATGCAGGGATGCCCGTAGGGTGTGAGCCCTGCGTGCCCCTCCAAAGTGCCCCACGCACCAGCTGTATGTCCCGCATGTCCAGCAGGTAGTAGTTTACCACCTCGGCCGCCAGGCTCAGCAGCGCGCTGGCCAGCAGGATGGTCAGCCACCAGATCCAGTTGACCGGGAACGCCTGGTTGACTGCGGGGTTTCAAGCACAGCAAGGCGACACTTAGCGATGACCTGTGCAGGCCTCAATCGGGGGTTTCGTTGGTCACTGCGTGCTGCGATGCGCTGCTGGCCACCTAACGGCGATGCGTGAGACTAGCTGCCGTCGTTCCTCCATGACGCAATCTCGTCTGTGCAAACGCATGACCTCATGGCCCTTCGCACAGGTGCTTCGCCGTTGCCTACGCCTCGCTGGTGGTGGTGCGCGGGGGTTTGGCTGCCCTCCGTACCCCTGACGTCCTCCCTCGCCGCCCCAAACCTTAAAAAACCCTTAGCCCACCTATGATGCAAATCACCAGATGGAGTACGGAGGACGTAACCACGTAGTCCCAGCTTTTCCTCGTACACCGTACGACCCAGTACGTCAGCCCCAGGCACAGGGTGTACGTCAACACCATCGCCAGCCACGCACCTGCAACGTGGAACAGCGAAGGTCAGAGAGTCCAGCCTCAGCATGTACAGAGCCTTACACCGTGAGACGTGGTTGGGCAGGTAGGGCAAAATGTAATAGCCAGGATCCATGTTGGGCAGGGTGCCGTATGGTGCCTATCACCCCACACCTGCACGGTCATCATGCTGGTGAGTCGGCGCCATTGACAGCACAATTGCCCGTCCGCCACCCGTCCGCCACCACGACAACATGCGGCTGCCCGTGGCACAGATACTTTGTGGGTTGCGGCCGGCGGCTCGACAGCGCCCCAAGGCCACACCTGTTTGCACCGCACAGCATGGTTCCGACTTGAAGCTAAGGATTGTGGATGCAGGACCCACCGAGGGCCGCATCCCTATGCTGAGGCGAGAACTCGCTTCTCCGTATCCGGAACGGGTATCGCCCCAGCTCGTGCCAGTCCACCTTGAAGCTCCCCACCAGGATGATGCTCCACTGGCAGCCCATGGGAGCAAAGAGACATAGAATGTCATTAAGCCCGAGAGTGCACTGCTCAAGTACGTGTTGATGGTATTGGGGTGCACAGGTGACCTCACGAATGCAGCGCGCGCCAGTGTTTGTTACTGAGCTGGCAGGTGGGGGCAGGTGGGAGCTGTTTTCTACGTGATCAGGCAAGGTAGTCCGGTTTGTAAAAAAGCGCTGCACTTGCAGCTACTCACCACGTAGTAGATGACATAGAAGCAGGGGAGGTAAACTGCAAGTTTCCTGACAATCGTCCGGGTCTCCCCTTCCGCCTTGGTGCCCATGGTGTGGGCACAGCGGCGTGAGGAGACCGGTCAGCGCCTCTGTGCCCCTACGCTATGTATTTCAGCAGTGTTGATGCAACCGTCGTTGTCTGGGCATGTTGCCGTAGGAACCGTCTCCTCACGACTAACTTAGACTCGTCGACTTGAGTCGGCGAACCCGGACTGGTCCAGGTAAAGCCAAATACTATTAATGAACAGGCAGATGTTCAAATATCAAGCAGCCTCCAAGTAGGCACGAACTAGTTATGACAGCTGAGCACTACGTGAACACAGCTTTCTCTGATGCAGTCGATGCACACTGTATTTTAAGCGTTCAATGCTATCCCTGAGGAGCGCGGTGCGTTAGAGAGTGACAAAGCTAGGGAGCGCTCCGAAGTCCGCACTGGTCCCGAATGGACGCCACATATCGCGGCGTAAGCCCGGAACTGTATGCCATGCTTTTGTATGATATGATGTAGCTCACTTGCTCATGACGCGGAGCGTGGTCCCCCTGCCGGGACGCAACGTTGCCCTTGAGCTCGAGGTCCTGTATCCTGCTGGTGAGCAGCACCAACCAGGCGCAACCTACCCTGTGTAACATAATGGCTAGTATGACCTCGACTCCCGCGTGCACCTCCATAGAACCCTGCTCCTTTGCACCCAACAGCGCTCAACCCGCTATTACCCCGCTGCACCACCGGTGTGCTCCTCAGGCGGTAGTGAGACTGCGCTCCCCGAGGATGGCGGGCCGCTGTCAGCCCCCGGCACCACGCTGCTTGCCCTGCACCCGTGGGGCTGGCTGGGGGGCTGCATGGACGACCCCGTGGTCGTCAGCCTGTGCAGGTGGGGTCCCGGGGCGACAACAGAATGCGGGCCGAGAGGCATGTTTGCATGGCCGCAGAGCACGCTTCATGCTGCTAGTATTTGTGTGAGAGGGTTGGGAATTGCTTGTCTGGCGGAGGAGCCAAAAGGCATCAGAATGCACCGTGGACGCAGCCCATGGATCCGGGGGCCTGACTGAGCGTACTACGGTAGCACTCCATTGGAAAGGGGCTCACATAAGCGAACGTCATGAGCAAGGCGTACTGGATACTTTCGACAGCTGCAATCCGTTCGTTATGTCACGGTGGGCAAGTAGTACAGGTCTGCAGCCGTGCTGCCCAGTGTGCGCACGCAGCGCTCCTGTTGCACGTACTGGTGTGCACCTCGTGCGTGCACCTCAACCCCACCCTGTACTGCTGTGCCCCTGCGCCCCACCTGTCTGGCTGCGGGCATGCATGGCCCCCAGGGCTGCGGCCGCCAGCGGTCGCTTCTCCACCGTGGTGCGCTACAACATGCGGGGTGTAGGTGGGTGCGTGCGTCCACGGTGACAGCCCTGACACGCTCTTCAAGAGTATCGGCACACGCATGTCGGCGTCGTCATGTTGGCCTGGTGCGGAAGCCCTTGCAGCGTTGTCAGCGCAGGTGATTATGCTGCTGTTCCGCTCACAGTACGGATGATGGAACTTGGGTAACCAGCCTGTATTTGCGGTCCTGCTCACTGCTGTTCAATGTGCGTCCTCTGTCCTCTCCTCCTCTGCCTGCAGGGTCGTCCCGCGGCTTCCGGGCGCTGACTAGCGGGCCAGACACGGAAGACCTCGTGGCGCTGGTCAAGCTGCTCATGATGGGCTCGGGGCAGCAGCAGCAGCAGCAGCAGCACAACGACCCAGCACCGGCAGCGGCAGCAGCTGCTGCAACGTTGGGGGCGCCGTCGTCCCACACGCAATGCCCCCAAGCACCAGTCCAGCCCCTGGTGTGTGGAGGACAGCGCGCGGGGCACGCGGGCGACTGCAGCGGCGCCAGGGGAGACCTCGTCGCTGGGCAGCGGCGGCGGTTGGTGGTCGCCGCCTACAGCTACGGCAGCTGCGTAGCCTCCCGGGCGCTGCCGCAGCTGGCGCCCTGGCTGGACGCCTTCGCGGTGGTCGGCTTCCCCATGGGTGGGTACAACTGGGTGGTGGTGGTGGTGGTCAAGTTCCCGATAGCTGTGTCTTCAGTAAAGGTGCTCGGTTTCCCAAAGGGTGTTAGGAAGGGGCAGGGCAAGCGGGGAAGGCTGCAGGCCCCTACGTGAGCGGGGAGATGCTGCACGTTGCACGTGAGAGAGGCGGGCTAGGGTCGTGGCCGTAACTGAGCGGGACCGCTTGGTTGTGGTAGGTCAAGCCGCTGGTAGACATGCGTGCGTGAATGAATTTGTGCAAATGCCGTGTTGCATCAAGCAGGGACACCGTGTTCACCGGCGCACCGTAGGCCCACGTCCCTGACCAACACTCCGCTCCCGCTTTGCACTCACAGCCATGCACTTTTTCGTGCTGTCGTTGCACGCGCATGCAAGGGTCAAATCTCGACCCGCGGTTGCCTTCCCGTACACGCAGGCGCCCTATGCCGAGTGTTCTTGGCCTCGGCTGGCGCTTGGGAGCAGCTGGCGTCGTGCCACTCCCTGCCGCGCCTGCTGTGCTCTGGGGACTGCGATCAGTTCACAGACGTGGGCGCTCTGAGGACAGCAGTGCGCCGGGCCCGGGAGGCGGGCGCAGCAGCGGTGACAGACACCAGTCATCAGGGCAGCACAGGAACATCAGGAACGCAAGTGCACGGAGCAGCCAATGCGGTGGCAGGGCAAGAGTGGAGGCAGGAAACGGGCGGGCGGCAGGCTGGGCCGGGCGGGCGGGCACCGTTGGACCTAGCTGTCTGGCCCGGCTGCGACCACTTCTTTTACGCGGGCAGCACACAGCCGGAGGAGGACGTGGATGCGGGAGAAAGGGTTCGGGGTCGGGAGTGGATGGGAAGAGGGGCAGTGGAGGCCGGTGGGGACGGCGAGCGCCGGGGTAGCGGTCGAGCGGGGCACTCGGCTGAAAGGGGTTCCCTAAGGCCGTGGCATGCCGTGGCACAGTACGTGGTCGAGTGGGCGGCACAACATACATAGACGGGGTCATGATGCCAGGCTCCTTGAGCCGGCCCTGGCCGGCCTGGTGCACGCCGGTGTTTTGGGGCTGTGCATGCTACGGCAGTCCCACTCGCAGCGCTGTCTCCAGTGACAAGTGCGCGCGCCTCCAAGGCGAGCGCACAGGGTTGGCAGAGGTTGTTGTAGGTGCCATGAATTTGCGTCTCGGAAATTTCCTGTGTTTTTACAAGAGTGGGTTACGGTACTGTGTAGTCGTTGGCCGATATGCGCCACAAGGGCATCCAGTATCCGCCCGTGCCAACAAATAGCGTGGCCCTGCGCCAAAGAGTGTCTTGCTGACATCATCACCAGGTCACCACCGCCGTCTGAACATGGCATTGAGCGTATCAAGTGCATTGGCTGACGCTCAGTCACATAACCAAGGAGATTACCAAGGGCATAACGTTAGGCTTGCGTTCCACCATGTAATCAGGTCAACTCTTGATGATGATGTGGTAATACACATCGGGCCGCCTGCAATCCTTGGGCGACGGCGGAAGACATACAGCCGCACATAGTACGGTACGGTACAGGGAGGCACAAATACACTGGCCACCTGTCTTAAATCTAAACTGCTCACCACAGCCTGCTACAGCCACGTTGCCAGGCACCACATGCCGATAACACTCTACCGCAGCAGATAAAGGGCTGGCTGCAACATCACAACTGTTTACAGCGCTTGTCACAGCGCCTGCCTCGTTCGGCAGCTCCGACCCAGGGGAATGGTTCGGATCAATCTCAGTCCTTTGTATCTCTCCTGACGGTCCGTCACTTAGGAACCACCATGCCCCCCGCCCTGCGTGACGCTACGACCATGTACACCACGGCACCAATGACCACCAGGCCCCCCACAACGCTGCCTACAATGATGCCGATTAAGGCGCCCGTGGACAACCCGCCATCCTCCTCCTGCTGCTGCTGCTGCTGCTGCTGCTGCTGTTGTGCAGACTCCAAGCTGCTTCCTACGCCCAGCTCGTTCCCCAACTCTTGCGACATGGCAGCGATGCCCTCGGCGGTGTACCTGTGGGATGCCACCATGGCGCGTTGCACAGGAGGACTCACCACGCGTGATGGGTTTGCGCAAAGTGCATGCACTAAAGCATAAGCGGTCGTCTTGACAGCTAGTCCGGTACCGTTACGGCCCTTGCAAGCGTGTGGACACAGCCGCACGTGTACGTGGCCTGCTGCAAGGCGCCTCCGTCGAGCCGGCCCATGCATCCTTTGCTGCGTCCGTCCTGTTCCATGACATACCGTGGCCTGCCTGCAGAACTGCCATGCATACCCTCAACAAGCAACTGGGAGCGACTCACATCTTGCCGAAGGCGTCCGGTGTGGTGGTGCCGGCCACCAGCGCCTGCGTGGCCGCCACCATCTGGGTGCTCTGCAGCGCCGCCACCTGGGCTGTTGCCACAGCCACGGCCTCCAGCTCGGACTGCACCAGCTCCCTGCCCGCCCGCACCGCCTCCGCCACTGCCGCCTGCTTGGACGAGATGGCAGAATCGGCGGCTGTGGACGCGGTGGCCAGAGCCGTCGCCTCGCCCAACACGCTTGCGAACGGCAACAGTCGTGCCTGCGCTAGCCGCCTGCTGCCGCTAGTGCCCACACTTTCCATCATGTTGTTGTATGATGCCTCCATGAATTGAAGGAACTTAGCGGAGTCGCCAAGGCTGAAGGCCGGATCGTCCTCGAATGCGAGGAGCAGGGAGCGCTGGACCGAGAGCACAACCTTTGCCTGCGCCAAGGAGATGCCGGCTTTGTCGGCGACGGACCTGATGAAGCTGAAGACCAGCTGCAGCGCGCCAATGAGCCTGGACTGTACCATTTGCACCATGACGCCTCGGGATGTGGGCCGGACGAGCCTACAGCACCGGGAGGAACCGAGCAACAAAGGCAGCCGTCGTCACCAAGCAAGGACCCAATGCCGGTATGCATGTAGCCGAGCATCCCAGTCGCGCCAGCAGTGACCAAGCAAGATTCCACTTCACAACGATTTGAATTGGTGAGAATGGTGAGAATGGAGTACCGGTAAGTTCCGTAAATGCCCATGCAAGCAAGCAACCCCACGCACGGCCGCCAACTCCCCTGGATGGCAGCAGACGCGGGCCCTGCATTTACTTGCCATCTCAAGCCGCACATACATGCAACTACAGATGAGCTTGTCTTATCGGGGGTATTGACAAGGCGCCTACGGATTCGTTGGCACCCCGTACAGCGAACCGTGTGCATACTTACGACTCTTCATAGTAGTCGTACGACGGAAGGTCATCACCGGCCATGCTCTCTAGCAGGCCAAGCCGCACGGCCAGCCTGGAAAAGGGAAAATAACGGACGGAAAGGTGTCATGCATGATTCGCACGCAGTGCAGTAGCATGGCGTCTACAACTGGGCAGCACGCGTCCGTCGCTGTGAAACAGTACCAAGCGCTGTTCATGATTGGCCACAGCAGCAAGGTGCGTGCCTGGCGTTGGAGAGCATGTTGGGGTGCCCTCACAGGTGCCCTGCTGCGTGCGCGATGCGGACGGACACCGGCAGGCAACAATGCCCTGACCCCTGACCCCCTGAACCCTAACCCCCTTAAACTCCTCCCTGTCCCATGGGTTCCACCTCAAGCTGCAACAGTTGCTAGCTGCTGCTGCCAGGCGTAGTCCTAGCGCGCGCTTGCTTGGATGGGCACGCATATTGGCACAGCAGGGGCCAGTCGCCGCTGTGTCATACGGGACCAACAAACGACCCACCTCCGTGTGGCAGCGCGGAGGTGGACAGTCGGGCCCGCGTCAGACTTTGCATCACAAGCTGCCACACCCGTCAGGGGTGACGCAACGACAAGGCTGGTTATGGGGATAGCCGGACCGAAGACAGAGTTCAGCATGTAGTCGGGGTACTTTGCCTTGGTGACAGTGTCTGTGCAGCCGCCTCGTAAGCCCACGTTGTCAAAGCCTTGCATATTGGGTCCTGGGAAGTCGTAAAAGCTACGGTCACAGGCGCGTGGGGTGGAGCAGGGCGTGCAGATTGGACCTTGGGACAGGGTAGAGGGCTCTTGCGTGTTCAGCACCCAACCCAGGTCAGCGCCCCAATAAGCGTACATACAGATGATGAGCATGATGCATGGCATAGTGTAGTACTCACGCAAAGGACCCGTTGGCACTTGAGTCGACCGCCACCACCCCGGCGGAGTCAGCGGTGCACACCACGGGCCCAACCGCCAGTGCGCGACCTCGCAGCAGCGGGGCCTGGCCAGGTCCAGCAGCAGGGATGGTGCTGCCCACGCCTGGGCTGGCGGCAACCAGCGGTGGCGGAGTACCACCGTCTGGGATGGGGATGCTGCTTACCGGAGATGGACCTTCGGCTGCGGGCGGCACCGGACTGCTGCCGTTCGCTGGGGGCGGGAGGGCGCCCGGCGGCACAGGAGGACTTGCACCTGCCAGGGCCGGGATGTTATTTGGCAGGGGCGGCGGGCTGACACCAATGGGAGGCGGGGCAGCGCCTGCGGGAGGTGGGCTGGCGGTGGGTGCTGGCGAGTTGGCGGTTGGCGGCGGCGGGCTGGAGGTCGGTGGGGGCGGCATGTTGCCTGGTGGGGGCGGGCTGGTCCTCGGAGGCGGTGGGTTAGCGCTGGGAGGCGGTGGGCTAGCGCTGGGAGGCGGAGGGTTGGAGCGTGAGATTGGAGGGCTGGGGCTTGACAGGACGGGGCTTGGCAGGCGAGGACTTGGTCTTGGCGGGGGCAGGAGCTGAGGGACGGAGGGCGTTGCAGTGCATACTGATGGCAGTCATTATTGGTGGGTCTGGCGGCATTGTCAGGCTGTGAGGCGCTGTAACGCGCGCGTGCTTGACAGGCAACGAAAGCAGCCTACTTTGGTACGTACCCGGCTCCCCACGTCTGCCCGCCAGGGGGTGTACTTCTCATCGATACTGCAGTGGTATATTTGTTGGGCTACTCAGGCTACGTGCCCGCCTTACCGGTGCTGGCGGGCTGAAGCTAACGTCCCGCACATCAGCAGCAGCTGCTGCAATGCTGGCAGCAGTATACCTGCACGCATGACGCACAAACACACCAAACATACCGTAACATGAGTGCACATAACACGATAGAAGTGAACACAGCAGGCACGTGATTGCGCGCCAGGGCGGAGGCCTGCTATTTCCTGGCTAGTGCTCATGTATATGCCCTCAGCAGGTTCAGTGCACCCAAACCCACGGCACCCTCCTCACATGGCGTTGAAGTCCTGCACCGACATGGTGCCGTCCACCAGCGCCGCCACCGCCGCCACCATGTGGGAGCTCTGCAGCGCCGCCACCCGCGCCGGCCCCAGCGCCATGTGCCGCAGCTCCTGCTGGCTGGGCGGCTGGTTGGCCGCCAATGCCGCAACCAGCGCGGTCTGGTTGGCCAGGATGGCGTCGTTTGCGAGCACGGCTGCAGCCGACACCGCCGTCGCCTGGCTGGACAGGTCGGCAAACGACAGCCCAGACTGCGCCAGCCGTCGTCTGTTGCTGCCGCTGTTGCCGCTCGCACGCCCCAGGTAGTCGGTAGCCTCGTTGTACGCGCTCTCCATGTACTTGAGCACGTCAGGTGTGCTGCTGAGGCTGAAACCAGCAGGGTCCGACATGAGGCTCTTGAGGGCCATCGTAACAAAGACCAAGATGTCGATGTCCTCGTCCGGGCTGCTGGAGTATCCCGCCTTGGCTGCCCCAAACTTCGCAAACGCGTACCCCAGCTGCATCACGCCAATCAGTCGGCACTGGATCATTAGCACCAGCACGCCGCGGGGCCCGGGGGTCACCAGCCTGTGGCGGCGGGGCGGCGGGAGCGCAGCAACGGTGACCAGTGGTGGCGCGAGGGGACGGAAAACAGCTGCGGCAACACACACGCAGCGTGAAAGGCCCATGCCTGCAATACAGTACGTGGACCAGTCTTGGCACCTGCTGGGCGACGCTTTCTAGTCATGGCTTGATTGTAACTAACACAGGCGCGCTGCTTCCCCTCCTTGCTACCACACTACTCACGATTCCTCGTAGTAGTCGTACGACGGCAGGTTGTCGGCCAACGCCTCGGGCAGGCCCAGGCGCACGGCGAGACTGGGGCAAGCGAGCGACGGACGAAAGAATTTGTTGCAAAAGCAGCGTTGCTTATGTTAGCCAACTGGGTCAGGCGCGTGTGGACAAGCAAGCTACCCGCAGCTGCGACTCGTGTGCGTGGTAGTGCAACGGGCACTAATGAGGGTACCGTACGTAATGCAGCTTCCACGTGCTCCAGCGGAGGTGTAGCCAGGTACCGGTACCTCCTGCACGCGGCCTCCCTCCCCCAGCGAAGAGCTACCGCGGCGCCATGCACACACGCACACACACGCACGCACACGTACCTCTTGGCCGCAGGTATCATGCGAGGGCCAGGGTCCAGCATGGAGTAGCGGACGTCGTACGACGCCATTGTCATCAGGGGCGACACCACCACCAGGCCCGTGTGGTTGCGGTACGGGCTGAACATCGAGTACAGCATGTAGTCTGGGTACCTGGCCCCGTTGAAAGAGTCGACGCAGCCCTTCACTAGGCCTGCATTGTCGTAGTCGGATGGCCAGTCGACGGGGAAGTCGTACCACCTGGTCAGGGCGGCCGTGTGGAGGATGGGTTGGGGAGCAGTCAGGCCGGGAGTGGTTGTGGCTGTGCGTTCGTGGAGGGCGAGGTCGTCACGTGCGCCCTGTCAGGCGTACAGCAGTGCCAACAAGGTGACACCATGTATGGGTGGATGTGCGCGGTACGGCAGGTTGCTTGGTGCGGCTTTACCGTACACGTGAAGGCAGGACAGCAGACAGCGGTTTGACGGTTACCCAGCGTCCCATGCAAGCGCACATGCCCGGCAGCCGATAGCACTCACTCAAAGGTCCCGTCCGAGCTGATGTTGACGGGCACACGTCCCGCAGAAGTCACAGTGCACACCACGGGCCCCACAGCCAGCGCACGGCCGCGTACGAGCGGGGTCTTGT